>Ga0114129_10004223_pt1 | contig 20297 bp, 17 predicted proteins | sample RhiMetdeltSRZDD1_FD_80071 | JGI IMG/M metagenome (GOLD analysis project Ga0114129, IMG submission 80071) | Populus rhizosphere microbial communities from Tennessee, USA - Rhizosphere MetaG P. deltoides SRZDD1 (version 2) (version 2) | ecosystem: Host-associated > Plants > Roots > Rhizosphere >... | reverse complement strand
CCCATCTGACCGGTCTCGGGGTCGCGGGCCACGATTGAAAACGTGTGCACCGGACGCGCGGTCATCACCGCCTCCTTCGATTCTTGCGCCGAGCCAACCAAACACGTTCCGGCGACGAGGAGAACAAGAACGCACAAGGTTCGCATGAGGGCCTCCCGAAATCAGCCGTCCTGGGTCGAGCAACCGAACCGCTAGCCGAGCCGAAGACTAGCAGGGTAACCGACTGCGGTCTCGCCGTCCCAACGGACCTGCGGCGGCCCCGGATCCGACATCGAATCCACCTGAAACCGCCACTGTAACTACAAGAAAACAAGTGATATGGCATCGAGTAAATGCCGAACCTGGGAATAAACGGAGGGCTGACATCATACGGTCCCTGAGCCCCCGCCGCCCGTGGCGACCTGCGTGAGAAAAGGAGTACCATTTACGGCCATGATTGCGCCGCGCCCCCTTCCCGGAGTTCTCATGATTCTGGCCGCAGGTATTGGATTGGGTTTGGGTTATAACGCCCTGCGTGCCCAACCCTTACCCTGGGTAGCCAAGCCCTTGCCGAAAATGACCTCCCTGGATTCGCTCGGGACCTCCTCCGACAGCACATCAGGTTCGCTGGCCCACCCAGAGATAATTGAGCTCGGGAAGGACACCACGACCGCCCAAGTGGAGCGACAGCACATCACAACCATGCCCGTACAACCTCCAATAGGGGTCGTGGACTCGGTGACTCGTTCCGTCACGAAGGTCCCGCCTTCCTCAACCGATACGACGTTGCCTCCGTCTCATGTGGCGGACACAACGTCCAAAATGACGCCTCCCCCTGCGTACTCGGATATCCCCGAATCCGAGGATCCCATCAAGGTAACCCTCGCCCAAACGAAGAGGTTTTTTGACCGGGGCGGCGTGGTGATTTTGGATGCTCGAGATTCTGAGGAGTATGCGGAAGGACACATTCAAGGCGCCATTTCCGCACCCACCGACACCAAGATGGGCGACATCGAGTGGCTACAGAAAATGGCCAAGGATCCGCGGCCGATCATCTGCTACTGCAGCGGCGGGGACTGCGAGCTTTCCATCGAACTGGCCACCGAGCTCACCCGCACCGGACATCGCCGCGTGCTGGTGTTCGAAGACGGGTTCCCGGCCTGGCAGACCGCGGGGTATCCGGTAGTGGAGGGAACGTCGCCGTGATTGGGGACTGGCGTTATTTGTTCCGGTTCGCCTTGGGCGTCCTGTTCATCTGGGCCGCCCTAGGGAAGATCGCCGATATCAATCACTTCGCTTATGACGTTCACAATTTCCATTTACTGCCTCGAGCGATCGAGAATGTGTTCGCCATGGTGCTGCCCTGGATCGAGCTCGTGGCCGGGTTGCTCCTCATCCTGAACGTGGCCCCTCGCTCGGGGGTTATCGTACTCAGCAGCTTGCTGGTGATCTTTCTCATCGCGATCGTCAGTGCTTTGGTGCGCAATCTCGACATCGCCTGCGGTTGCTTCGGCACCAAGGACGCCGGCGTGACCGGCATGATCACCCTCTTCCGCGACATCGGCTTCTTGGCCCTGGCCGTCCTCGGATATCCGTGGCGGGATCCGGTCATTCTCGCCGAACCCGTGCAGATCGAAGCCGAATCACCGCCTCTCTGACCACCTCAAGACTAGGGTGCGCTCGACTCCTAAATCCTTGAAAGCCTGCTACAGTGCCGCCCCGTGAGTGGGCTTCTATTCGTATTGATCATGGGCGGCGGGTTCGTGGCCGGCGTCGTGAACACGCTCGCGGGGGGCGGATCGATCATCACGCTCCCCCTTCTCATTTATGCCGGCCTCCCCCCCACCATGGCCAACGCGACCAATCGTGTCGCGATCGTGCTCCAGAACATCGGGGCATTGGCGGGATTTCGGCGCCACGGTCATCGGCCCGGCCGGGAAGCATGGGTTCTCCTCATTCCCTCGATGGCCGGAGGCGTGCTGGGAGCTTTCCTGGCCATCGACGTCGACGAGGCGTTGCTCAAGAAGATCATCGGTCTCGTCCTCGTGCTCATGCTGATCCCCATTCTCCGCCGAAGCTCTCGCGATCGCGTGCAATCGGAAACCATGGAGATAAAGCCCTGGATGTGGATTGCGTATTTCTTGATCGGGGTCTACGGCGGGTTTCTGCAGGTAGGCGTGGGATTCCTGTATCTCGGTCTGCTCTCGGGGATCCAGCGCATCGATTTGGTGCGCGCCAATTTGCTCAAGGTGTTCTTCGTGCTCGCCTATAGCCTTTTCGCCCTCCTCCTTTTTGCCTGGAAGGCCAAGGTGGAATGGGTAGCCGGCTTCGCGCTGGCGTTGGGCACGACCGGGGGAGGCTGGGTGGGCGCCAAACTGGCCGTGGAGCGCGGCGAGCGCTGGGTTCGTATCGTCCTCGTGGTCGCCGTCATTGTCGCCTCGATCCAGCTCACCGGCCTCGGAAAAATGCTGGGTCGCCTGTTCGTGAAGTAGAGAGCGGCCAACGTTGGCAGAAGCGGTCAACGTTGCCATGAGTGGCCAACGTTGGCGCGCCCCGGCAACATCTCAACCGCGAGCTATCCCCTCGGCGTTCTCACTGCTACCACACATGGTTACGCTTTCCCGACTTTTAACTACTTGTCTCGCAATCGGAAGCCCGATCGCGAAGTGGGCCCTTGTGTGGTAGCAGTTAGGGGGCGCCGCAACTTATTGAGAAATAGAAGATTGTGGAGCCTCGAAAGTGGGTCCATGTGCGGTTATATCGAGCGCGCCGAGGGGATGGCGAAAGCAAAGTTTTGAATGACGAGAGCGCGGTACAATACGGCCATGGAAGTGAAAGTGAGCTATCGCGAGGGGCACCTGGTCGTGGCGGCTCTGCGCGTGGCGAGCCACCGTCAGAACGGCCGCCCTCCCACCGAGGATGAAATCGCCGAGGTATGTGGTCTTTCTCGCGAGTGGGTGGGCGTTCTGGTGTCGCAGCTCGACCGCATGGGGGTGCTGCGACTCCTCACCGGTCCGTTCGAGACGCGGGTGGAGATCGCGGATCATCTCGCCCTGGAAAAGCTCCCCCAAACCGAGTCCATGTCTGGGGTGGAGGACGACCTCAAAGAGTTCGCGGCCAAGAAACGAGAAGAGGACGAGAAGTTGAGGCGGATCTTCTCCGGCGACGACCTGATGCGCAAAGAAAAGGAAAAGATGGGGAAGCTCGCCGACGAATTCAAGACGTTCAAGCCCAAGCCCCCCAAGTCGGCTCCTTTCATGAAGGACGACGATACCTAAGTCCCTTTCGGGCCCCCGTTTTCACCCCCAAAACTTCCCCACCCCTTTTTCTCAAGAACCCCTCATTCCGGCCGAAAAAAACCTGAATAGCGGACGGGGAATCCGACTCGGGGGTAAACGCAGGTGAGGCACATGGTCGGGAGCGAGCCCAACGAAGGGGCCTTCGGCGGAGTTGCCGGTAGGGTGCTCAAGGGTTCGCTCTCGTTGGGCCCGTTGTTTTCCGGTTTCATCTTGCTCTCCGGGCTCGGCATGCTCGGTTACATGTTCCGAGCCGTCGATCAACCCGATATTTATTTCGCCCTCGTGCAGCTCATCATCGTGCTCGCGCTCTCACGCTTCGCCCGAAACGGTCTGGCCGGAGAATGGGAAGGCACCCTCTTTTCCTCTCGCGGTGGATCGATCCGCGAGGCCGTTAAGGTTTCCCTTCGTTACGGCACGCTGACGCAGGTGTGGCTCCTGCCCGTGCTTCTTTTGGGCTGGCGCCCCCAGGCCGTGACGAGTGCGGTGGCCCAGCTCATGATCGGCGAAGGGGTCACCAAGGTTCTCGCCCTGACCGCGGTCTTTCTTACCTTGACCGCTCTCACTCCCCCGGTCTTTTTGATCGCGTCCGTGGGAGCGGACCGGTTCACCGACATTCTCGACCAGCGGCACTGGCGGCGGCTCTTCAAGGGTCGCGCCGCCGATCTCTTCCTGGTCTATTCGGTGTATCTAGGCGCTTTGGGAATGGTGCTTTGCTTGTCCCTTCCCCTTTTCTCGCTGTTGACGGGACACAAGGAGCTCGCGACGTTCATTGGGTTCTTGGTTCTTTCATTCGCGGGTGGGATGTCTCTCGACCTTTTGGGCCGGCTCTGTGGTTTCTTTGCCTACCAAGCCGACGAAACGGAAACACTCGAGGAACCCGTAGCGGAAACGAGTATCCACGAGCCAACCCCGGCGCCCGTCTTACGCTTGGTCCCCAGCCCGCCGCGCGTGAATCGCGAAGCACCCGCTCCGCCCGTTCCCGCTCCGGTCCTCAAAGTGCTTTCGCCCACCGGAAAGCCTCCCCTTCTCGATGCTCGGGAACGCCTGGACGAACTCGAACGCCGCCGGGAGATCGATCCCCAGGGCGTCATCTCGACGCTCAACGACATGCGGGAAAGCTACGCGCCACATCCTTTGGTGTTGCATCGACTTTGTCTGACCCTGAACCAGCAGGGCAACACAATGGAGTCACTCTTGGTAGCGCGTGAGGCACTCCCCTTGTGTATCGAGCGGGGAGCCCAGCGCCTGGCCGCGGAAATTTACGGCGCTCACATCGATCAGGACTTCGGCCTTTCACGGGATGCCATCCTCCTGCTCGCCCAGGATCTAAGGCGCCACGGAGATCTGGCCGCATCGGAACGTGCGTTCGGAAGCATTCTCGATCGCGACCGCGGGGAACGACGCGCCGTCAAGGGCATGCTGCAAGTCGCCGAAGACCACCTCGTGAGAAGCGAGTACAACGAGGCGCAGCGGCTCTTTCAAATGCTTCTCGATCGATGCGGCGATTCGCCGCTGGCCATGCACATGCACGACGGTCTCGCCGAAGCCGAGCGCCGTCTCGCCAAAGCCTCCTGACCCTCCGCCCCATTTCTACCGTTTGGACCTCTCCCTCCTCTTGTGGTGGAATAACGTCCCGGAGGGATCATGAAGTACGACGGCGTGGTCATTGGAGGCGGTGTGGTTGGCCTGGCGGCAGCCTGGCATTTCCGCCGGCTGGGTCCCAACCGGGTGCTCCTCCTGGAACGATTTCAACACGGGCACGGACGCGGAAGTTCTCACGGAACGTCGCGCATCATCCGAAGCGCGTATCCGTCCCCGGCCTACGTGCACTTGATGCGGGCGGTCACCCGCGAGGAGTGGCCCCATCTCGAGGCGCTGGCCGGAACACGGCTCGTGATTCCAAGTCCCGCCTGCTTCTTTGGGCGGGGCGCGCTCTTTGAGGCCTACGCAGACACCATGCGCGGCTTTCCCAACGAGGTCGAGATTCTTTCCGGCTCCAAAGCCACCCCGCTTTTTCCCTCGTTGTGCCTCGACGAAGCGGATGCCATCGTGGACCACACCGCGGGAGTTATCGCGGCGCGGCGCACTGTAGATACGCTGCGACGCCTTTGCGAAGATGCGGGGGTCGAGATCCGCGAAAACGCCCCCGTGACCCGCTGGGAATCCGAACCCGACGGCATTCGCGTTCACTTTGAGGGCGGAACCGTTCTCGCGCGTCACGTGATGGTGGCGGCGGGGGCCTGGATCGGCGAACTCCTTCCATTTTTGAAATCGCGAGTCACGGTGGCGCGCCAGACGATCGGTTATTTCCGTCTCGACGGTCCCATGGGGGTCGGAGAGTTTCCGGTGTGGTGTTACCTCGGGGATCGCGCCAACGATTTCTATTACGGGCTACCCGAGTTCGAGAGGGACGGGGTGAAGCTGGCCAGACATTACACCGCGGATCGATCGGACGATCCCAACGATGCCGTTCCCCCGGATGCGGATGCCTTGGAGGATTTGTTTCGGTTCGCCGCCCGGCGCTTCACGGCACCCGTTCTGGAGATGTCCGGGTCCGAGACCTGCCTTTACACCTGCACGCCGACCGAGGATTTCATCATCGACCGGCACCCGGAAGAAGGCCGCCTGGTCTTCGCGTCGGCATGCTCGGGGCACGGGTTCAAGTTCGGTCCCCTGACCGGGCGCATTCTGGCCGAGATGGTGTTTCTCGGAAAAACCAGCGTGCCCGAGTTCGAAGAATATCGAGCGACCTTTGCCCTAAGCTAAAACAATGCGTTGGCGAGACGGCGGCGATAGTCCCGAGTAAGCGGGCTTTCGTCACCGAGCACGGTCAACAACGCCACCAACGCCTTACGGGCTCCGTCATCATCGAGATCGCGATTGCGTTCGACCAAGGTCAGCCATTTCTCGAGTGCGGCGTCGGGCTGGCCGTTCTCCATGTCGCGAATGGCTTCGCGGTAGAGAGCCACATCGGGTTCCGGACCCGGAACCTGCCGCCCCGCATCCTTCCCCTTCGCCCATCGGACCAGGTCGCGAAGTCTCAAGAAATGCAGCGCCGCCTCGTGGACTTCGGAATCTTCGGGGATGCGTTCGACCGTTTCCGCCGCCTTCTCGATATTGTCGCCGAAAAGAATGCGGGCCAGCATCAGGCGCGACGCCATATCGGAAGGATCTTTTTCGATCTTCTTGGACAAAAGGCGTTTGGCATCGCCGTCTCGCCCTTCTTGAAGGGCCTGGGTGACCGGATCTTCGGGCTGGTTTTGCTCGGCCGTTACGGCAGGCAAATAACGGCGCAACCAATCGCGCACCGCGTTCTCGGGAAGCGCTCCGGAAAAGGTTGCAATGGGCTGACCCCCGGAGAACAAATACACCGTGGGAATGCTGCGGATCCGCAGTACTTCGGCCAGGTCGGGATGCTGGTCGGTATCGACGGTAACGAGTTTCCAGGCGCCGGCCGCTTCCTGGACCAGTTTCTCCAGGATCGGAGACAACATGCGACAGGGACCGCACCACGTCGCCCAGAAATCCACGAGCACGGGAACGCGCACGCTCTCCTCGAGCACCTCCCGGGCGAAATCTGCTTTCAGCTCATAAGCATTCTTCAAGTTGGGACTCCTCGATAACCCACCGGACCGCCGGTCCGGTTCGCCCCAGTATGCGGCATGTCTGCCCAGCCCTTCCATATAGGAGGGCGACTTTTCGATTGGCCGGGATTCTGCTAAAAGGATGTCGTAATTTCCCCAACTCTAACTGGAGTAAACGCCCATGAAATGGAACTCTGCCACGCAGCGAATGGTGGTGTGTTGGTGCGCAGCCGCCCTGGGTCTTTGCACCGGAGCTCTCAGGGCCCGAGCCGACGCCGTGGGGGCCTGGCACGAGGATCCGCGCCGTCCTTCGGCCACGCTGACCGAGGGAGCGCCGGTGGGTGGTGCAGACCCCTGGCACACGGATGCCCGTCGTCCCAATGCGGCGATGACCAATAACGCCTCCGTCAGTTCGGCCGATCCGTGGCGGCAGGATGTGCGCCGGCCGGACGACCTGAGCGGCGGGTCGGATGACTCCGGGGTGACGCCTTGGCGCATCGACGATCGCCGTCCCGCCGCATGGCCCAAGGGCGAACATCAGGTCTCCGCCGCAGACAGCGATCATGACGGGGTCTCGGACGCCGACGACCGTTGCCCCGACACCCCTCGTGGGGTCAAAGTCGACGCCAACGGGTGTCCCGGCGATAAAGACCATGACGGCATTGCCGACGATAAGGACCGCTGCCCGGATACCCCGATCGGGACGCGGGTAGATCGCAACGGGTGCCCGATGAGCGCCAAAGAATCGGAGCTGCTCGATACCGGCACGCTGCGGCTCGAGAACGTGTACTTCGATTCCGAGAAGTCCACCATCAAGTCCGAATCCTATGCCGTGCTCGACGAAGTAGGAGAGATCCTGGCCAAGTGGCCCGAGCTTCGCATCGAGATCGGCGGCCATACGGACAACATGGGAACCGATTCCTACAATCGTGATCTCTCCGAGGCGCGAGCGGCGGCGGTTCTCGACTACCTCACCGGCAAGTTCTCGTTGCGAAAGGACCAGTACACCTCCAAGGGCTACGGAGAAACGAAACCCATCGCGTCCAACGATACGTCGGACGGACGGGCGAAGAATCGGCGGGTGGAGTTCAAGGTTCTCAATCGCGAGGTGCTGCGAAAGTAATCCGAACCTGAAACCGAGGATCGTGGTGCTATCGAGGCGGGCCCGGGATCCGGGCCCGTTTCGTTTCGCCCATGGGCCAGCTGGCGCTCCGGTCCGTTTCGGGGTGTGGCTGGGCCGCACCCTCCCAGAGCGTGTGCGGCACGGCGTTCTTGAAGAACCACCAGTAAAGAATCTTGCCGTAGCCGATCGGCTTCCAATCGATGCGTTGATAGAAGGGTTTGAGGAGGCGCTGCAGACGCGGCAGGTTATAAGCCGGGACGCCGACCAGGTAGTGATGCTCGAGGTGATAGTTGGAGTACACGAAGATCCAATCCCAGAACCAGTTGCCCGGCACGAGCGTTGCCCATTTGGCGGGATCGGCCGGATCCACCGCGTAGTGCTGGCCGAGTCGGTTGAGGGTGAACGCGAACGGGAAGGTGAGGAAAACCGGAACCGCGTGCACACGGGCCCACGTGGCAAAACCCGCGTGCGACCAGAGCCACGCCGCGAGCGCGAGATGGAGCCCGATGAAGATCACCTTCTCGAGGTTGATCGTGCGCCGTAACGCGGCCGGGTACTTTCGAGCCGCCTTGCCCGACGCGATTGAATAAATCACGAACAGAGCCGGAGTCATATAGAGCGCCTTGTACCAGCGGGCCACCCGCTTGGGGCTCAAGTACGCGCGTTTGGGATCGTCGTCGAGCGTGCCCAGCTCACTGTGATGATCGAGGTGCCAGCGTTTGAACTGACTGGCCGATATGGCGCTCGGAAGGGCATAACACAAGCCAAGAACGCGCTCCCAGAGCGGGCGCCGTTTCTCGAAGATGAGGTTATGTACTTGCTCGTGCAGCAGGATGATGAATCCAAGAATCACAAATCCCTGGAAGATGTCGAGCGGAATCCAGATCCAGGGATTGGTCACGAAGTAGCAGGTGACCCCAACGCCCAAGAGAAGCAACGTCTGCTGGGCAACGAGCAGAAAGTGCCGCACCGCGGAGCGCCGGTGGAGGGTTTGAATATCCTCCCGGCTCAAGAACTCCCGGATCCGGCGCTGAATATCGGGGTTGATCTTGCGGTCGTAGGAGCGATCCATGGCTTAATGATACCGCGTCAGGAGCGGGCCAATGCCCGCTTTACCGGCGGATCGAGGGTCAAATAACGGAATTTGGCTTCGAACTCCCCCACCGTCATCCGCCCCGCCTCGGCCAGCTTGGCCACGTGTTCGGGGTCTTCGAAATCGGAGGCGTCGAGGCGGATCATGTAGTGCCGGGCGACCCGGTACGAATCGCTGTCGATGTCGACTTCCCGGATGCGAGCCTTCCCCGTGGCCTCGTCGATGAGGCTGGTGAACGGCATGGGAATGATCCGTCCCCGCTCCACCGTGACCATGGCGCCGGATCCTCCGGAAACGAGGAAGGTCACCGCCGCATAGCCGAGGTCTTGGGTGTACTCCAGATCGAACGGAATGGGGTCGGCACAGCGACATTCGTAGCCGATGTCCTTGTCGACGATCGTGATGGAGAGGCCCCGTTCCTTGAGCCGGCGCCGCACCTCGTTCTTGAGCATGCGCCCCAGCTCGATCTCGCCCAGGCGAATGTTCCCGTGCGCGTCACGCTCCACCGCGCCGTAACGGGCCATCTCCTCGGGATCCACGCGCTCCGAGAGTCCCTCGGCCAACACCGCTACTCCGTCCTTGCGCCCCATCGCCAGCCGTTTGAGGATTGCCCCCTCGAGAATGTCGCAGATCGTCTCGAGAGAGGCGCGTTCGTTGCGAAACTCCTCGCCGATCACGGTCAAGGTGGCCCCGGCCGCTTTGCCGATACCCAAGGCGAGATGACCGGCCTTGCGTCCCATGGAGACGAGAAAGAACCAACGCTCCGAGGTGCGTGCGTCCTCGAGGATGATTTTCGTGATTGCCGCGCCAACGTGGCGCGCGGTCTGGAAGCCAAACGTGGACATGTAGCGCGGGAGCGGCAGATCGTTGTCGATCGTCTTGGGCACGTGGGCGATCGCCATCTCGCCGCCCACGAGTTCCTGGATGCGAAGCGCACTGGTAGCCGTGTCGTCGCCACCGATCGTGATGAGGAAGTCGACCCCCAGCTCACGAAGGGTATACACGACGTTGGCGAGCATCTCGGGAGACTTGGCGGGATTCGTGCGTGAGGTGCGCAGCACCGAGCCGCCCTGAAAGTGAATGCGCGACACTTCCTCGATGGCGAGCGGCACGACCTTGCTGCCGTCGCCCTCGGCTAGCCAATGAAAGCCGTCCATGATGCCGATGACGCGAAGGCCCACGTTGGTGGCCTGAATGGTGACCGAACGAATGACCCCGTTGATCCCGGGGGCGGGGCCGCCGCCCACCAAAATGGCGAGGGTCTTTCCCTGAAACTTGTTGTTACGCAATGATCTAGACCTTTCAAGAATTCCCAAGAGGAGACCGACCAGAACCCATTGACCCTTCACTATAACTCACTTCACACCCGGGGTAGGGCTTTGCCCGACCCGTTCTGCTATGCTGGATATGGGCGCACCCGAGGCATCATTCGGTAGTAGGGGGCCGAGAGGAGAGGTGTTGCTGGCGATCGAAACATCGGCCCAACAAGTTTTTGCCCGTACTGCCCTCGAAACCGGGCTTATTGCGGAATCCCCGAAAAAACGCAAGGTGCTCGCCGCCGTTTTTGCCGCCCTAGGCGGTCTACGATCCGAGCGGTTGGAGCAAGCGCACCTGGTCCTCGCCGCTCGCTACCCCGATTACCGGCCCGAATCGCTCATGCGCGCCCTGCAAGAGCGCAGAACGCTCGTTCGTACCTGGGGAGTGCGAGGAGAATTACAAATCCTTCCCACGTCTCAGCTGGGGCTCTTTCTGGCCGCGTCGGCGATCAGCGCGCCGCGCTGGCGCCGATTCCTCGACGCGCGCTCGAACCTTGCCACCCCGGCGCGCCTCCGTCTCCTCAAGCGCCTGTGCCCTGAGACGATCTCGCGAGATGCGCTTCGCGATGCATTTCCGGATCCGACCACCCGCCTCTTCATGTTGCGCGAAGCCGCCCAAGCGGGATTGATCGTCTGGAAAGATGGGGATGGTGCACAGAGCACGTTTGCGTGGACGCAGTCCTGGCTGGGTCGCGAGATCGAACCGGAGCGCGATCTCACCGAGCTGGTCGGGCGTTATCTCACTTCGTTTGGTCCGCTAGGTGCGCCGGATTTGGCGGCGTGGCTCGGCGTCACGGTCGCGGCGGCCCGCACCCTCATGGCCAAGCATCGCGTGGAGGAAGTGCACGTCGAAGGCGAGGAGACGCCGACCTTCATGAAACCGGAAGATTTGGAAAGTCTCATCCAAACACGCAAGAGCCTCGCCCGCGGTTACGTCGTCGTCCCGGCCGGAGATCCGATCCTGTCTGCGTATCGTTTCCGCTATCAGCGACCGGAAGGCGAGGAGTCCGACCAGGGACTCGTATTCCTGGATGGCCGTCCGGTCGCGGCGTGGACCCTCGATCAAGATCGTATCGATGTGCGGGAGCTCGACGGCCTCCAACATCCCAAGGCTCGCAAAGCCGTGCTCCAAGTCGTGCATCGCGCCGGAATAACCGCGGCCCAGGTCGAATCCGGCTCTTAATTCCTCCCCTTGTCGCGCCGCCCGGTTTCGCAGAAGAGACCCTGGTATCGCGATCCGCTCCATCTCGTTGCGATTGCGTTCACTCTCGCCTGGGGTCTCATGGCCGTATTCGGCCGACCGATCGGCGACTATGGCGTCGAAACGGATTTCTATGGGGATTTCGTGCCGACCGCGCGTCGATGGATGCACGAAGGGGCACAGGTCGGTAACGGATTCCGCGGGCCGTTTTATTACGTGCTGCTTGGCCTGGCCGGCCAAACCTTCATGGCCGGAAAGATTCTGTCCGTCCTCGCCTCGGGGGTCGGATTGCGTCTCTTGGGAAGCGTCGCGGAACGGGTTCTCGATCGACGGGCCGCCCTCATTGCCACCTTGGCCCTTGGCGCCAACGCGGTGTTCGTAGAACTCTCCTTTCGCGCCGCCTCGGATCCCATCTTCTGGGCACTTTTCACCGGTACCCTGGCGCTGTGTCTCTCGGAATCCGCGGAAGACGAGGCACGGCGCGCATGGTGGCGATGGCCGGCCGCCGGCCTTCTCGCGGGCTTTGCCTGGCTCACTCGCTACAACGGCATCGCTCTACTTCCGGCCGGCCTTCTGTTCGCCGCGTTCTTTGCCGGCCCCCATCGCCTTCGAGCCATGAGCACGTTTGCGGGAGGCTGGCTCATCGCCGCCCTGCCGTGGGCCCTGTTCTTGTGGAAGAAAATGGGCGATCCGTTCTGGAATACCAATTATCAGAATCTGGCCATCGCGGTGTACGCGCCTGATCCTTCGCTGGCCCAGCAAGGCGCGTTCATGAAGGCGGTGGGATTCGCGTCGGCGGGCGAAGTCCTGGCCGTGAACTTTCCCCAAGCGGTCGCGGCGCTGACCCGGAATTTGTTCACGCATTTCGCCTTGGATGTCATGACTCTCGTTGCCTGGCCCTGGGCCATCGTTTCCCTGGCGGGTTACGCGATCACCTGGCGCCGTTGGAAAGAACCGCGGGCACTCGTGTTTCTGGCCGCGGGATTCATTACCTATCTTTCGCTCTTGCCGGCGTTTCACAATCCCCGATTCATGCTGCCGCTGCTCGTGTGGTGGATGATCGGAATTGGCGCGCTGGTCACCACACTCCCGGGGCTCGTGAAACGCCGGGACCTGAAGCGCCGCGCGTTTCCCCTCGCCCTGTCCGCGCTTCTGGCCTTGGTGGTCTGGACGCAATTTCGAGAAATAAGCCGCTCGTTGGATCGCGCGAGCACGAAGGCATGTCCCTACGAGATTCTGGTCGTAGCGAGGGACGCAAAGCGCCATCATCTGCCCATCAATCAAACGACGCCCATCGCGGCCCGCAAACCCCAGATCGGGTATTACCTGGGCGCGCCCGTGGTGTCCCTTCCCTTCGGCGGACTGGAGGAGCTACGAAACTCCGGGGCTCACTATCTCCTCATCTCCGCGGCCGAGGTCATGCAATCGTCGTCGCTCATGCCGTTATTGGACCCTCGCCCGGACACGCCGATTCCGCGCGGGTTGACCCTCGTGGCCAGAGGGAGTGCCGACGTGGGGGGCGGCCGCTCGCGCCGCGCCATGCTCTATGCGATCGCGAATCCCAAACCGTATGCCGGGTTGCCCTCGGTGCCCAAACCGCCTCCCCGCGACACCATAGACGGGCTGTCCCGAATCGACACGCTGCGGATCAGGCTCTTGCGATGGCTCTTGATCTGGACACCCGATCAGCCCCTCGGTTCACTTCTCGGCCGTCTGTCGGACGCGGCCAGGACGCACCCGGAAACCCTGGCTATCGAAGGCGACGAAAAGCTCATGCGGGGAGACCCCGCGGGCGCTAAGACCCTCTATTTGAAAATGCTCTCCGAATCACCGGGCGACCCGGCGCATTTGCGTCTGGCCGGCGTGGCCTACCTCGAAGGCAACCGATCCCACATGGAGGAAGAGTTGCGGCAAGTGGGCGCCGCTCACACCGCGCATGATTGGTATGTCCTGGGGAACGAACAAGAGACCCACGGCGAGTTCGCGGCGGCCATTGCGCCCTTTGCCGCATGCATCAACGCGGACTCTTCGGCTGGACCCTGCTACGAAGGCCTAGGCCAGTCGCTGCTTCAGGCCGGAGAAAACGAGAAGGCCATCCTGGTTCTTCGCGAGGGCCTCACCCGACAGCCCGGGAATGCGGAGCTTCGCAACATGCTCGAACAGCTCGAATCGGGAGCCAGTAAGGTCGCGCTTGGTCCTCGGTGAAGCGGCCGCGCTCGGCACGGCCACGTGCTGGGCCATGGGCACGATTCTCTTCACCCGCGCCGCCCGGCGCATTGGGGCGTTCACGCTCAACCTCACCCGCATTACGCTCGCGCTATGTATCTTGAGCGTCATCCTTCTTATTACCCGCGGGGTCGACTGGGCTCCCGGCTCCGGATTCCGCAACATTCTTTTCTTGGCGCTCTCGGGCATTGTCGGGCTCACACTCGGCGATTGGGCTTACTTCAAATCGTTCCTCTATATTGGCCCGCGTCTCACCACCCTCTTCATGACCCTCGCCCCCGTGTTCAGTGCGATCATCGCCCTCCCGCTATTGGGCGAGCATCTTGGGTTCATCGCGTTACTCGGCATGGGGCTCACGCTTTCCGGAGTGGTTTCCGTCGTGCTCGAGCGAAGCACTGCGAGCGTACCCAAGGGACATCGCATTCGCGGCACGGCGCTCGCGATTCTGGGCTCCCTCGGACAAGCGGTCGGCCTCAATTTGTCCAAGCTCGGCATGGGAAACGTCGTGGATCCCTTGCCCGCGACCGCCCTTCGCATGGCGGCCGGGGCGATCGGGATCTGGATCATCGCGGTCGCCTCCCGGCGAATGGGCGGCGTCCCCCGCCTGGTCCGGGATCCCGTGGCGCGATGGGCCACCTTGGGGGCCACCCTCCTTGGACCGGTGACCGGGATCTGGTTATCGCTGGTTGCGGTGCGTCATACCAAGACCGGCATTGCCGCCACGCTCATGGCCATCACGCCCATTCTCATTCTCCCGCTTCTCGTGGCCATGGAAAAAGAACGCGTGAGCGGACGCACGATCGTGGGAACCCTGGTGAGCGTAATTGGCGTTGCGCTTCTCTTCCTAAGGTAGAGTCAGATCAATTCATGCGATATGTACTTTCCCAGGGGCGCTGGCCGGGAACCTTGGTCACTCCGTGATCGGGATTTGCGACCATATGCTCGAGAATATGAAACAGCGTCTCCATCTGGTCATCGGCGCCGATGTGTCCGGCCAACTCCCCTAGACTCCAGCGGCGGTCCGGCTCCGAGCGAAGCGCGGTGAGTGCCCGGCCTAAGAGGGCAAGCACGTTTTCGGCCGCTTGCTTTCCCGCTTCGACGCCCGGCTGATCGTACGCGTTCACGTTGATGAGTCCCGCATAGAGTCCGACCGCACGTTCGTAAAGGGCGATCAAGGCGCCCACCGAGCGTGGGGAGAGATCGGGCATGGAGACCAGGATCGAGGCACGACCCTTTTCATAGAGGGCCTGGCGTGTGCCAAGCAGGAACCCTTGCAGGTAGTCTCCCGAGGTCACATGGTCCTCCACGAACAGGGAGCGGCCCTCACGATCCTTTCGCACTCCGATGAACGTGGCGAAGAAATTGTTGGGGCCGTCGCGAAGCTGCTGCACGTACGCGTGCTGATCGGTCGAGCCTTTGTTCCCGTACACGACCAATCCCTGATGCACCTCATGCCCGTCGCGATCGCGTTCTTTTCCCAGAGACTCCATGACCAGTTGCTGGAGATATCGGGAGAACAAGATGAGCCGGTCCTTGTAGGGGAGGATGACCATGTCCCGGTCGCCGCGGCTGTTACCCGCCGCATACCAGGATGCGGCGAGGAGCGCGGCGGGATTCTTGAGCATTTCCGGAATGCGCGTCGACCGATCCATGTCGCGCGCTCCCTCGAGAAACGCATCGATATCGATGCCCTGGAGCGCGGCCGGCAATAGACCCACCGCGGAAAACTCCGAGGTGCGCCCGCCCACCCATTCCCACATGGGAAAGACCTCCAGATATCCCTTCGACCGCGCTTCCTTTTCCAGCGCGCTTCCTTCCCCGGTCACCGCTACCGCGTGGCCGGCGACGTCGACCCCCACCCGGCGAAACGCCGCTTCCACCTCTAGCATGCCGTTTCGCGTTTCCTTGGTCCCGCCGCTTTTCGAAACGATGAGGACGAGGGTGGCCCGCAGATCGGGTCCGAGATCGCGCAACACGTCGTCCATGCCGCCCGGATCCGTGTTGTCGATGAAGTGAGGATGCAAGCGATCCCAGGGCCCGCCCAACGCGTGGGCCACGAATTCCGGCCCGAGGGCGGATCCACCGATACCGATATGCAGGAAACGGGTGAACCGCTGCCCGCTTTGGTTGGTGATCCGACCGGAATGCACGCCCTCGGAGAATCCCCGTATGCGCGCCTGAACGTCGCGAATCGCGGTGGCGATTTCTCGAAAGGGGGCCAGCGCCGGATCACGCAGCCAGTAATGCCCCACCATGCGATGTTCGTCGGGGTTGGCGATCGCTCCCGACTCCAGTTCTTGCATGGCGCGGAAGGCGCGATCCATGCGAGGACGCAGCGCGTCCAGAAAATCACGGGTCAAGCTCATGCGGCTCACGTCGACCATCATCTCGAGGTCGGCGTCGTGCCACAGGAAGGACCGAAATCTGTCCCAGAGATCCCGCCCGGCCAATGCCATGTCCGCTCCGTTCAGTTCACATGCCTTGGCCACCATTCTCCGCCGGGCGGGCCCGAGGGGGCAAGCGGTTGAGCCCCGGGGCGATGACCGGTATTCTCACCGGCTCGGTTGATACATGATGGACCGTAAGCTCGCCCGTTCAAGCGCGCGCAACCTTCGCTTCACGGCGCTCGTCGCGTTTTGCCTGTCTGCGCCTCTCCTCATCGTTTTCCGCTCGAGCGTGCCCGGGTGGACCGCCTGGATCGTCGCCTTTTCCGCGGCAATCCTCACCCGGGATGGAGCCTTCCTCCGGCGCATGGGGGTCCTTCTGGCGTGCATTGGCATCCTGGCCGTGGCTCCGATTCACACCGACACCTCCACCGCCCATTTCATCGCGCTCGCTATTCCATTTTTCCTGGTCATCGCCGGCCCGGCATTGTTTCTCAGCCGCACGGATCCCGGGGTGATCCGTTTCCGGATCTTCCCTCGCAAGTTTCGGTTCCTGGATCTGTTCTATGTGCTGGTCTCGATTCCCCTCTCCTGGCTCGCCTTTCACTTCTACTTCGGGATCTGGAGTCCGGACGTGCCCACGCACTGGCACTTGCCGTCCCATCCCGAGCTGGAGGCCACGCTCCGTCTCTTCATCGGGATCAATTGCGTGGGGATATGGGACGAGCTCTTCTTCGTCAACACGGTCTACGCGGTGCTGCGCAGCCTCTTCGCCTATCCCCTCGCCAATGCCGCCCAGGCGGTCATCTACACCACCGTTCTCTATCGCATGGCGTTCACGGGCGCGGGGCCGGCCATCGTGTATGTGTTTGCGCTGACTCAGGGGGCCATGTTCGAGGAATCGGAGAGCCTCCTCTATGTACTCGTCGTGCATTTGATCGTGGACGCGTTTCTCTTCGCGTCGATCCTGGCCCATCACTACCCCGGAATCCCGGTGCTGCACTTCTAGCCCCGCTCGGCCAGAGGTCGGCCCATCGGTCCAGGAGTCGGCTCAGGAATACCCCATTACCATCCCGGTACTCATTTTCCCTGTAGCGATGACCGATTAATTTTGGTAGGCTCTTTCGACTCTTTTTGCTCGCCAGGACGTCGACAATTTGAAGCCGGGCTCGACCTGGGAGCCCATGGATCACATCCCGCGGACCGGCGCTTGGACCCTCACGTCCAACGTTCAGGGACGGAGGCCCCCGCAAGGGGTAATTCCTTATGTTCAAGGACCTTAGCAAAGTACGTAACATCGGTATCAGCGCGCACATCGACTCCGGAAAGACGACTCTTTCCGAGCGCATCCTCTTTTATACCCAGAGGATCCATGCCATTCACGAGGTGAAGGGCAAGGACGGAGTGGGCGCGACCATGGACTCCATGGACCTGGAGCGCGAGCGCGGGATCACGATTGCCTCGGCAGCTACCCATGCCGAATGGCGCGGGTTCCATATCAACCTCATCGATACCCCCGGCCACGTCGACTTCACGATCGAGGTCGAGCGCTCCTTGCGCGTCCTGGATGGAGCGATCCTGGTTCTCTGCGCGGTGGCCGGCGTGCAATCGCAGTCCATCACCGTCGATCGGCAGATGCGGCGGTACAGCGTCCCGCGGCTCGCCTTCGTGAACAAGCTCGATCGCGTGGGCGCCAATCCCTATCGCGTGGCCGAACAGCTTCGCGAAAAGCTCCACCTGAACGCGGTATTGATCCAGATCCCGATCGGGCTCGAAGCGGCGAACGAGGGCCTCGTGGATCTGGTCCGGATGAAAGCCCTCTATTTCGACGGACCGAACGGAGAAAAGATTCGCGAAGAAGAGATCCCGGCCAACCTGCGGCAGGAAGCGGAGACCCGGCGGGAGGAGATGCTCGACGCTATCTCCATGTTCTCCGACGAATTGACCGAAGCCATCTTGGAAGGGCATCCCACCGAGGAGCAAATCCGGGACGCCATCCACAAGGGAACGGTGAGCCTCCGCCTCTGCCCCGTGCTCATGGGTTCCGCCTACAAGAACAAGGGCGTGCAGCCGCTCTTGGATGCGGTCACACATTACCTTCCCGATCCCACCGAAGTGCAAAACTACGGGGTGGACCTGGACAAGGACGAAGAGAAGCTCGAGCTCAAGGCGGATCCCAACGCCCATCTGGTGGCGCTGGCCTTCAAGCTCGAAGACGGTCCGTTCGGACAGCTCACTTATATCCGGGTCTATCAGGGGAAACTCGAGAAGGGCGATACGATTACGAACATGCGTACGGGGCGCCGGGTCAAGGTGGGCCGGCTCGTGCGCATGCACGCCTCCAGCATGGAGGACATCAACGACACGATGACGGGCGACATCGTCGCCCTCTTCGGCGTCGACTGCGCGACCGGCGATACGTTCACCGACGGCGACGTGCAGATCTCGATGACATCGATGTTCGTGCCCGAGCCGGTCGTGAAACTCATGGTGAAAGCGAAGGACAATAAGGCCAAGGACAACGTGGCCAAGGCCCTCGCGCGGTTCACCAAGGAGGACCCCACTTTCCGGGCCATGGTGGACGAGGAAACCAAGGAGACATTGATCGCCGGCATGGGCGAGCTCCATCTCGAGGTCTACATCGAGCGCATGAAGCGCGAGTACAAGGCCGAGGTGGAAACGGGCGCGCCCCAGGTCGCCTATCGCGAAACGATTTCGCGCCGCGCGAACTTCAACTATACCCACAAGAAGCAGACAGGCGGGTCCGGACAGTACGGCAAGATCCAAGGCTACATCGAGCCCTCGGAGACGGGTGAGTTCGAGTTCGAGAACGAGGTGAAGGGAGGCAACATCCCCACCGAGTTCATCCCGTCGGTCGAGAAGGGCTTCCGTTCGATGATCGACAAGGGCCCCCTGGTCGGATTCGGTATCGTGGGCGTGAAGGTGGTACTCGAGGACGGCGCGTCGCATAGCGTTGACTCGTCGGACAATGCGTTCCAGGCCGCCGGCCGAGGCGCATTCCGGGAGATCTACAACGATGCCAAGCCCCAGGTCCTGGAGCCGATCATGAAGGTGGCGGTGGAAACGCCCCACGAGTTCCAGGGAGATGTGATGGGTACGCTCTCCCAGCGGCGCGGTATGATTATAGGGACCACCGAGGATGAAGGCTTCGTGCGGATCGAGGCCGACGTCCCCCTGGCCGAGATGTTCGGTTACGCCACCGTTCTTCGCTCGGCCACTCAGGGAAAAGCGGAGTTCACGATGGAGTTCTCGCGCTACGCGCCCACGCCGGTCGCGATTGCCGAGGAACTCATCAAGAAACACCGCGACCGTCTCGCTGAAGCAAGAAAATAGCCACCCCGTGGGAGGCAAGATGTACACGAAAGAGATCAACGAGCGGAGTCCGCTCCGGGTCTTTGAGAAGTCCATTCACGGGGGCCTGGGGAAGGGCAACCTCGGAGTGGTGATGTCGCGGGCGGGAATCGGGAAGACCGCCCTTCTCATCGGCATCGCCCTCGACGACCTCATGCGAGGGCGTAAGGTGCTCCACGTCTCGGCGAAGGACTCGGTGGACCACGTCCGCGAGTTCTACGACGAAATCTTCGAGGACCTGCGCCGGAGCTCGGGAATGGCGGACGCGCGGGAAACGCACCTCGTGGTGGAACGCTCGCGCCTCATCCACACCTATCGCGGGGTGGCCATGACCCCCCTCCGCCTGGAGCGCGACACCCAGTTCTACAAGGATCACCTCAATTTCCAGCCGGAGGTGGTCATCGTGGACGGTTTCGATTTCGGCCAGGCGGATGAACCGGCCTTAACGGAACTCAAGACCTACGCCAAACGCCATAACGTCGAGCTTTGGCTTTCGGCCCTTACCCATCGCCACGAGCCGATCACCAACTTGAAGGGTATTCCCAACCCGGTGGCGCGGTTCGAGGCCTGGGTCAGCGTCATGGTGCTCCTCAAGACCCTGGATGGCGCGGTGTCCCTGCGGCTTCTCAAGGACCATGACAATCCGAACCTCGAAGACCTGCACATGAAGCTGGATCCCAAGACGCTGCTATTGGCGAGCGAATAACCCCGATCAGCGGT
>Ga0114129_10004221_pt1 | contig 20302 bp, 22 predicted proteins | sample RhiMetdeltSRZDD1_FD_80071 | JGI IMG/M metagenome (GOLD analysis project Ga0114129, IMG submission 80071) | Populus rhizosphere microbial communities from Tennessee, USA - Rhizosphere MetaG P. deltoides SRZDD1 (version 2) (version 2) | ecosystem: Host-associated > Plants > Roots > Rhizosphere >... | reverse complement strand
GCGGGCGGTCACGTCCGGGTCTTCTGGAGACGGCGATTCTAAGCCGGAATATCGGCCAAGGATTTCTTTCGTCACTCGATGCGCCGACTCCAGCGCACCGTCCATCCATCCGGATGCCGACGTATGGGTGCCGGCGAAATGCATCCGGCCCTCGCGGCGGATCGCGACATCGAGCGGCAATTCGCCGATGTGCTGCGCACCGAGAGACCACTGCTCTTCATCCCAGCAGAACTGAACCGCGAGCTCAACCCGCTCGCGAATGGCGGGGAAGAGTGCGTCGAGGCGCGCCAGGGCCTTCTCGATCCGCGCCTCAGGCGCGAGTGCGACGAACGGTTGTGCCGCTTCTCCCTGCGCATAAACCACGAGCAAGCTCCGTCGGGTTTTGGATGTGAAGCTCGGCTGCCAGATCTCCCACCTGTCGGGTGTGACGCCGTAGCCACTCCAGTGCGGCGCGAGCCAACCCCGATCACGCAATTGGAAGAACAGGCGCGTCGCCGATTCGTAGCGGCACTCATCGATGATCCGCCGCTTGTCGTCGGGCAGCGCGGGCGACACGCGAATCGAGCGCAGGGTCGTATAGGGCAGCGCACACACGACGAAATCGCCGCGCCACGAATGTTTTGCGCCCTTCTGGTGGGACATCACCTCGATGCCATGCGCATCCCCGTGAATCGCGGTCGCCGCCGTGCCGTAGCGGATCGCGCCGCCCAATCGATCGGCGAAGGCGCGCGGCAGCAGATCCATGCCGCCTTTGATGCGATACCAGATCGGCTTGATGAGACTGTTGCGCGCGAGCGCCCGCGCAGAACTCAGGTCGGACGCTTGCGCGTCCCAGGGCACGGAGCTCATCAGGATATGATGAATATCGTGCGAGCTGAGGCGGGCTGCATCGGTGCCCGCGACTGAGCGGCCATCGCGCTCGCCAACCAGCCGGCCAGCATCCGGATACATCGGCTCGAGCGCGAGGCCGAAGTGCTGGATCCAGCCCAACGTGCGGTGGTGGATGTCGGCGATTCGGCCCGCGCCGGCGTCGGCATATAGACCGTCCGCGAAACCGTCGCGCAGCGTCAGTATTCGTCCGCCTGGTCGATCGCGCGCTTCGAGCACCGTGACACGTTGTCCGGCTTGCTGTAGCAGGTATGCCGCACACAGCCCCGATAGTCCGGCGCCGATGATCACGATGTGACGTGATCCGCTCGCCGGGCGGGGCAGCTCTGGTGCGACGCCTCGAACAACCCCGGCCGATCGCAGCTTCCGGCGGCGCGCGCCTTCGGCGGCCCGCCGGAAACCTCGCGCCAGCAAGGCGGGCAGCGCCATCAAAGTCCGTTACGGTCGGGAGCTCGCAAAGGCAGTACGCAACCCTTGTGGCGTGGGGCACAAGAGGCGGTCCCGGACACGCCGACTCGCGGGCGGATGCGTCGAGGGAGTGCTTGCGCAGGGCGGGAGTCCCATGTCCGCAGAGGCAAGTGTGCAACCGAGATGCCAGGGGTCAGGCCGCACGGAACGTGGCCTAAGCCGCAGATCTGGCCGTTATGTCAGATGATTCGTGACAAACCGAGTCGTGTTGAAGCCAGATTCCGTCATAACCGCATGGCCGTGGTGGCTAGTGGGAAGCGTACCGTCTCCGCTAGTCAGGGGACTGCCTGACGGATCCTCAGCTGGGTGATCTTCCTCGAATCACTTCGCGTGGCGGTGTTCTGGTCAGGATTCTGCTTGTAGTCATCGAATGGGTCCCGGCCGAGCATGCGGGCACGCCATTGGACTTAAGTCCTAAATGTTCAGATTCGTGAGGATCGCGACTAGACTGGACACATGAAGACGAACATCACCCGACCCAGCACCGCTCCGGCTTTATACCGCCTGGCCTTTGACGATGTTGTCGCGGATCTACTCAGGGTGAAGGCAGCGGCAGTGGATACCACAGAGCGGCCAGACCGGAAGTCCGAAACGCGGCCCAATAAAACTAGGTCCGGGTCAAGACGGAAGGGATAGCGAGAGGAGGTCGGCTTGGTTCCGACTGAATCGCCGGTTGGCTGCGGCTGGGCGCAGGCTTCACGGAACCGGGCGCGACGGCCGCGGCCGGCACTCGCCCGACCCATCCCCTTCGGACGGAGTGCCGGACGCGGCCCTAGGCTTACCGCGTCCGCGTCTTCAGCGAGTCGGCGGGCGCGATCTTTGTCGCGACCATCTGTCCGCTGGGAGTCTTCTTGTAGCTGACCTTGACCTGCCCGCCTGCCTTCACATCACTGAGCCGCGAACCAAGGGCGGGATCGGCCATCAGGACGAACTCTTTACCTTTCAAGTCCTGGACCGTGAACGTGCCCGCACTCTCATCCACGCTCACCACATTGCCCGTGATGCGATGAGGCATGGCGAGCTTGCCAGGCTTTTCGGTCGACGTGGAGTCCCGCACACTGTCCGCAGCGAAGCCCGGCCCCACCATCAAGAGAGTAGCCATCACACCGGCAGTCAAACCAGTAATCGGTTTCATCTGTCTGGCCTCCTTTGCGCATTGCGCGTTCGTGAATGACGAGCCGATATTTCGCCCGCCCTGACCCTACCCCTCGCAAGGCATGTGCCAGCGCCGCTGGAGGGGCCGAATGTTCAGATCTTTCCTAGCGGCCGGGCACCTCGCCGTCGGCGACGGGTAGGAAGGTCTCGGTAGTGTTTTAACCCCGAGTAGTCCTGAGGGCGGCCGCTCAGAAACGTTTGCCGGACCGCGCTCGGAGGCGGGGAAGGATATGCCGCTCCCGGTAAGGCGTACCGGGCACACTCGACTCGTGCGTTTGCGCGGGAGGCCCTCAAAGACAACGTTTCCGGGCTATTTCGGTGCGGCACGCCTCTTGCGAATAGGGCAGGAGGCCCCCTATGGAAGAGCGGCAGGTGGACCCGTGTCCACGATGCGGAGGCGAGCTTCAGCCTCTCCGGCTGTTCACGCGATGGGGCCGCGACGTCTCGGTGCTTTTTTGCCGAGATTGCCAGTACACGCGGTACGCCGTGATCACGGGCGGGGCCCAGCAATGATCAAGTTGGTTCTGCTGTTCATCACAACCGGTGCCGCTCTGGTGGTGGCCGTCGCGTTGGTCGTTGGCGTTGCGTGGATTGCGGTGGCAGTTCCGGTGGTGATAGTCACCGGCACCGGGTACGGTCTGATCGCCCTGAATCGCCGATGGGCAGAGAAGGTGGGAGCGGAGGAATCCACTGATTCTCGCCGCCCTCCTAGCGAGACAAGTTCCTGACCACCAACGACGCTCCGGCCGGAGGTACACTCGACACCGGCTTGCCATGGCCAAGGTCAAGACAGACGCCGACGCCCTCCGTACCGTCCCGCCGCGAGACTTCATCCAGGCCAGAAAGGCATTGGTCGAGCGGCTCACGAAAGCGGGGGACACTGCGGAGGCCAGGCGAATCGGCCGGCTACGTCGCCCAAGTCCAGTGGTATGGGCGCTCAACGGAGTGGCTGCGCGCCACCCGGATGACCTCCGAGCCTTGGCAGGCGCAGTGGACCGCCTCCGGCGTGCACAACTCGGCGAGGGTGAAGTCTCGGGGCCGACCGACCAGTATCGTCAGGCATTTCAGCGGCTGATGACCCGGGCCAACGGGATGCTCCGTGAAGGAAACCAGGTGGTCACCGCAGCGCTCGAGCGGCGCATGCGGAGTACCTTGCAGGCTGCCGTAGCGGATCGGCGGCTCCGCCGGGATCTTCAGTCCGCCCAGCTCGGTGAGGAGCACTCCGATCCAGGCTTCGCAGTCTTCACACGCGGACCGATCCCGACCGAGTTTCTGCGACCAACACCGATAGCACAGGCCCGAACGCGGATGCCCACCGACTCGCCACCAACGGCACGCTCCTCCGCTGCGGCTATAGCGGCCCGTCGCGAACAGGCGGCGCGGAAGATAGATGTCCGGCATCAAGCCCGGGCCGCCCGAGAGACTCGCAAGGCGGCCAAGGTTACCAAGGCATTGGAGCGTGACGCCCAGAGGCAGACAGACCGCCTCAAGGCGGCAGAGAGGCGAGTCGAAGCCGCACGGAGAGCCCTCCAAGATCAGGAGCGCATTGCGACACAAATGCGAGAGCAGGCAGATAAGGCGAGACGTCGATATGAACAGCGAGCGGACCATGTGATTGAGTAACCGCGCTGCGTCACGCTCAAGAATGCTCCCGCCTTTCGTCCGACGAGCTAAGGGGGTACGTGCTATGCGCTATCTGAGAATTGCGCTGCTGCTCCTGGCGGTTACGTTTGGAGCCCAAGCCTGCATCTTCCCCGTGCCTGTCGGTCCCGGTTGGCATCATCACCACGGCTGGCGGCGTTAGCGGGGTGATGTAAGCTCGCAGTACCGGGTGCCTGCCGACGCGCCCGGCCATCGCCCAAGGGGGAGGGGCCAGACCTCTCGCGGTCGCCCCCTTGGGCTCTTCAGCTTTCCGTCAAACTCGCACCCGCGACACCCGGAACCCCTCGAGCTCCGATTCCGCGGTCGCTCGGCCGTGGAATCGGAGCTCAGCCCGGGCGGGACGCTCGTGTAGAGTCTGTCCCGGGCAAGTCCATGAATAACCCGCAGACGCATCGGCCCGACCTGGTGATCTTCGACTGCGATGGCGTCCTCGTGGACAGCGAGCGGATTGCCATTCGGGTCGACGCCATCGTGCTGGCAGACCTGGGCTGGCCGCTGAGCGAGGCCGAGATCATCGAGCGCTTCGTGGGGCGGTCGGAAGAGCACTTCGTTCGCGAGATCGAGGCGCATCTTGGGCGGCCGTTGCCGACGACCTGGGGGGACGCGTACCAGCACCTCTACACGGTCGCCTTCGAAAAGGAGCTGCGGGCCGTCGACGGCGTGATGGACGCGCTCGATCGGATCACGACCCCAACGTGTGTCGCATCCAGCGGCAGTCACGAGAAGATCCGGCGGTCCCTCCGATTGACCAGCCTGTACGAGCGCTTCGAGGGACGAATCTTCAGTGCCAGCGAGGTCGCCAACGGGAAGCCCGCCCCGGACCTGTTTCTTCACGCGGCGGCACGCCTCGGCGTCCCGCCGGGACGCTGCGCGGTCGTGGAGGACAGCCGCTACGGCGTCGAAGCCGCCCGGGCAGCCGGCATGACCGCCTTCGGGTATGCCGGCGGCGTCACGCCGTCGCACTGGCTCGAAGGACCCGGGACGGTGGTCTTCTCCGACATGCGCGCATTGCCGGAACTCCTCGCCATCCCAGCCGCCGGCGCCCTGCGGACCGGGCCGATCAGCTGATCGAGTAGGCCGGCCGGCCCGGTCGCCGCAGCAGCCCCACCGCGATGGCGATGTTCAGCAGGTTCCACAGGATGCCGTTGAGGAACGCGGTCTGGTAGGAGCCGGTCAGGTCGAAGACCATCCCCGACATCCAGCCGCCAAGCGCCATGCCGAACACGGTGGCCATCAGCACGGTGGCGACGCGCACTCCGGCCTCTTCCGGCGGGAAGAATTCCCGGATGATGACCGCGTAGGCGGGCACGATCCCGCCCTGGAACAGCCCGAACAGCGCCGACAGGATGTAGAGCGAGGCGAGGCCTTCGAAGGGCAGGAAGAGGACGAGCGCCAGGGCCTGCAGGGTCGAGCCCAGCAGCAGCGTGCGCCGCCCGCCGATCCGGTCGCAGATCCAGCCCGACGCGAGGCGGCTCACGACCCCTGCGCCCAGCATCAGCGCCAGCATCTGCGCGCCCCGCGCCGCGCCATGCCCCAGATCGCCTGAGTACGCGACGATGTGGACCTGCGGCATCGACATCGCGACGCAGCAGCTCAGGCCGGCGATGACCAGCACGGTCTGCAGCGCGGCCGGCGACATCCCCAGGGGCCGCGGTGACCACGCCGCGACGTGCGGGGTCGCGGAAGTGGTCGCGACCAGCGGCGACCGCCGCCGGAGGACCAGCGCGAGCGGCAACATCGTCGCCACGCAGAAGACGGCGATGCCCAGGTAGGTCCGGCGCCAGCCCTCGCTCTGGATGAAGTGCTGCACGACGGGCGGCCAGACCGTGCCCGCGAGGTAGCTGCCGCTCGAGATGACCGCCACCGCCATGCCGCGATGACGGGTGAACCAGAGCGAGGTGTCGGCGATGATCGGCGCGAACGTGGCCGAGCTGGCGACGCCCACCAGCAGGCCCTGGGCCAGGATGAACTGCCAGAGGCCTGTCGCCTGGCTGGCGACCGCGTAGCCGAGCCCCAGTAAGATCGTCCCGCCCGCGACCGGGGCGATGATGCCGAAGCGGTCCGTGAGGCGCCCCATCAGGATGCCGCCGAAGCCGAAGCAGATCATCGTCACGGTGTAGGGCAGCGACGCGGCGGACCGCGCGACGCCGAACTCCGCCTGGACCGCCGGCAGGGCCACGATGACCGACCACATGCCGACGCCGCCGATCGCGGACAGCAACAGCGCGGCGAAGAGCCGGGTCCAGGCGTAGGTGGACTCCGGCGTTCCACGCGAGGCGGTCTCGGCTCGGCTCCCGACGTCGATGGCGGGCTCGGGCATGATGGGCGACGTCCAGTATCCAGGGTCTGCCGCCGTTTGTACTCATCCAATTCGGGATCGGCAGTGGAAACCATCGGGAGATCCCGCTCTATGCTCTCTTACGCGCGGTCAGCCGTACGGACCAGGTAGCGGGGGAGTCGGCGGCAGCAGGTCCAGCAGGCGCGCGGGCCCGAGCGGCATGCGCGTGACGCGACCGCCCTCGGGTCCGACTGCATCCTCGATCGCGGAGGCGAGGACGGCGGGGACGGGCAACGCGCCTGTCAAGGGCGGGTCCGGCGAGCGTCGCGGCAAGCCCGCTGCATCTCGGGGGCAGGGACCGTCATCCAAAGGGAGCAAAGGAGGCCGCTCATGAGCGACGGCGCCCTGCACATCACCACGGACACGCTCGACGCGACCCTGGCGGGTGCCGCGGGCCCCGTCCTGCTGGACTTCTGGGCCCCGTGGTGCGGGCCCTGCAAGGCGATCGCGCCCATGATCGACGACCTGGCCCGGGAACTGGTCGGGCAGGCCACGATCTGCAAGGTCAACGTCGAGGCCGAGCCCGCCATCGCGGAGCGGTTCGGCGTCCAGGCGCTCCCGTCGCTGGTGTTCCTGAAGAGCGGCCAGCGGGTGGACACGCTGGTGGGCTTGGTGCCGAAGGCGGTGCTCGTCGACCGGCTGCGGTCCCTGCGCGACTGAGATGTCGAGGAGTCAGAGCATGGCGAAGACCCTGAAGAGCGTCCTGGCCGAGGCGCGCACCGTGATTCCGGAGCAGGGGCCGGCCGAGGTCCGGCGGCGGCTCGAGGCGGGCGAGCCCCTCGTCCTGATCGACGTGCGCGATCCGGACGAGCACCGCGAAGGCTTCATCGAACCGGCGACCAATATCAGCCGCGGCTTCCTCGAGTTCCGCGTGGCCGGCGTGGCGAAGGAGCCGGATACTCCGATCGTGCTCTACTGCCAGACCGGGCTGCGCTCGATGCTCGCCGCGAGGACGCTCACCGAGCTCGGGTACTCCAACGTCGTCAATCTCCAGGGCGGCTTCCAGAAGTGGGCCCAGACCGGCTTTCCGGTGGCGAAGGACAAGGCGATCGGCCCCGAGCAGATCCAGCGCTACAGCCGGCACTTCCTGCTCGATGAAGTGGGCGAGAAGGGCCAGCGCAAGCTGCTGCGGTCCAAGGTGCTGCTGATCGGGGCGGGCGGCCTGGGCTCACCGACCGCGCTCTATCTGGCCGCGGCCGGGATCGGCACCATCGGGCTGATGGACGCCGACGTCGTGGACATGTCCAATCTTCAGCGCCAGGTGCTCCACACCACGGCGGACATCGGCAAGCCCAAGGTGGAGTCGGGCGCGCGCACGCTCACCGCACTCAATCCGGACGTCAACGTCGTCCGTTTGCCCGAGCGCATCAACGTGGACAACGCCCTGGACGTGGTCAGCCAGTACGACGTCATCGTGGATGGCTCCGACAACTTCGGGACGCGGTACCTCGTCAACGACGCCTGCTACCTGGCGGGCAAGCCCCACGTCCACGGGTCCATCTTCCAGTTCGAGGGCATGGCCTCCGTGTTCGCGCCCAACAAGGGTCCGTGCTACCGTTGCATCTACCCCACGCCCCCGCCGGCGGGCCTCGTACCCTCCTGCGCGGAAGCGGGCGTGCTCGGCGTGCTGCCGGGCATCGTGGGCGTGGTGCAGGCCACGGAGACCGTCAAGCTCCTGCTCGGCATCGGCGACCCGCTGATCGGGCGGCTCTTGACCTACGACGCCCTCGGCATGCGCTTCCGCGAGGTCAAGCTGCGCCGGGATCCCGCCTGTCCGCTCTGTGGCGTGACCCCGACCATCAAGGATCTCTCGGGGCACCCGATCGGGGACGAATACTGCGAGGAGGTTCCGGCAGGCCCCTGAAATTTGTCTTCGCCGCGCGGTGAAACATCTGCGCGCCGAACGCGCTAAGCTTGGGCTCGATGACGGAGCCCAACATTGCGTTCGTGGCGAATCTGCTGGCCGATCCCTCCCGCGCCGCCATCTGCTTGTCGCTGGCGGGTGGCGAGGTGCGGCCGGCGGGTGAGCTGGCCGCCCGCGCCGGCATCTCCGCCCAGACGGCTAGCAACCATCTCGCCAAGCTCATCGCCGGCCGTATCCTGTGCGTCGAGCGTCAGGGGCGCTGGCGTTACTACCGCCTGGCCGGCGCCGACGTGGGCCACGCCGTCGAGGCGCTGGCCGTGGTCGCGCCGCCGCTGCCGTCCTTGATCTCGAGCAATGGCACGTCCGACTCCGCGCGCCACCTGAAGAGTGCGCGAACCTGCTATAGCCATCTGGCCGGCCGGCTGGGCGTGGCCCTGGCCGACGCGCTGATCGCGCTGCGCTGGCTCGCGGACGACGACCACCGCTACCGGGTCACCCCGATCGGGGCCCGCTCGCTCGGCGCGCTCGGGATCGAGGTGGCTCCTCTCCACGCGAAGGTCGCCGCGCGGCGCTGCATCGACTGGACCGAGCGGCGCCCGCACGTGGCGGGGCCGGTGGGCACGGCGCTGGCCACGGTGGCCCTCGACCGCGGCTGGGTGCGACGCCGGCGAGGGACGCGGGCGCTCGCGGTCACCCCGCTGGGACGGACCCACCTCCACAAGGTGTTCAACCTGCGATGGGAGGAGAGACCATGATCACCCTGAGCATCCGCTACACGATCGACGCCCGGAAGCGGTCGGACTTCGAGCAGTACGCGCGAGCCTTGAACGAGATCATCCCGCGGTGCGGCGGGGATCTGGTCGGCTACTGGCTGCCGACGAAGTTCGCCGGTCCGACAAACCTCGCCCTGGCCCTCATCAACTTCCCGAGCCTGGCCGCGTACGAGCAGTACCGCGAGCGGCTCGCGAAGGACGACGACAACCTCGACAGCATCCGCCGCGCCGAGGAGAGCGGCTGCATCCTCGTCGAGGACCGCGCCTTCCTCGAGCGCGTCTAGCCCGCCAGCGCCGGGATCACGCTCTTGCCCATCAGCTCGATCGACCGCATGGTCGTCGGGTGGTCCATGCGCGATTCCTGGGCCTCCAGGAGAAGGTGGCCGATGCCCAGCTCCTGCTGCACGTGGGCAAAGCGGTCCGCCACCTCGGCGGGGGCGCCGGCCCACGATGTAGTAGTTCTCGACCAGCTCCTCGTAGGTCATCTTGGAGAGCGAGACCGAGCGCGCCTTGAGCGCGAACTGGCTGGCCGCCCGCGAGCGCATGCCGACCGGCGAGAAGTACTCGATCGGCCCACGCAGCGTCGGCCCCATCCGCCACACGAAGTGGCGGCCGGCCTCGAGCGCCTTGGCCTTGGTGTCCGCGGTCACCGCGCAGATGAGGAACCCGAGCTTGTCCGGGGTGACGGTGCGGCCGGCCTCGGCCGCGCCCTGACGGTAGAAGTCGAAGAGCTCGCGCGCCACCTCGAACGAGACGAGAAACGGCACGTAGGTGTAGCCCATGCGCCCGGCCCACACCGCGGTCTCCGGGCTCGCGGTACCCGGCACCCAGATGGGCGGGTGCGGTTTCTGCAGTGGCAGGCACCACGGGTTCACGTGCCGGAAGTGGTAGTGACGGCCCTCCCACCGGAACGGCCCGGGAGTGGTCCAGCACTTGATGATCAGGTCGTGGCACTCCTCGAAGCGCTCGCGGTTGTGCACCGGGTTGGTGTTGGCCCACCAGCTCTCCACGCCCACGCCACGCACGAAGCCGCTCAGGACGCGCCCGCCCGAGATGAGATCGGCCATCGCGACCTGCTCGGCCATCTGGACCGGGTTCTCCTGGATCGGGAGGATATTGCCGAGGATCAGCAGCTTCGCCCGCTTGGTCGTCCGCGCCAGGATTCCGGCGGTCATGTTGGCCGACACGTTGACGCAGGAGGGCGTCGAGTGGTGCTCGTTGATCATGAGGCCATCGAACCCGGCCTGGTCGGCGAAGTCGTACTCGTCGAGATAGCGCTGGTAGTTGAGCTGGGCGATCTCCGGCGAGAAGAACGTGTTGGGGAAGGCCAGGCGCAGTGACGGGTACTTGTCGCCCTCGGCGTCGGGGTACTCGTGGTGCGGCATCTCGCTGAAGTAGTAGAGCTTCACGTCAGGCCCTCCCGAGGAAGTCCAGCACCAGGTTCGCGAACACCTCCGGCTGCTCGATCAGGGGCAGGTGACCGCAGCGCTCGAGGACGCGCAGCGTGGCATTGGGCAGCAGGCGCCGGTACTGCTCGCCGCAGATCACCGGCACGATCTGGTCCTCGCGCCCCCAGACGATCAAGGTGGGATTCGGCACGCGCGGAAGGAAGTGAGGCAGCCGCGGGTTGAACATGTAGGGCTTCCAGGTGAGCCGGGCCGCCATCTCCCGGTTGCGCAGCGCGATCTCGATCTCGGCCGGCCCCGGCTTCTGGCCGAAGAGCTCGGCCCACTCGGGGACGGTGGCCCGATCGTGGACGTTGTACTGGAGCAGCTCCTCCGGCGGGTAGAAGAAGATGTCGCGGATCTCGCCCTCGTCGGGCTTGAGCCCGGTCGGGCTCACCAGTACCAGGCGGTCGATCACCCCGGGCCGCATCGTGGCCAGCTCGGCGGCGGTCCAGCCGCCGATCGAGTGGCCGAGCAGGTGGACCTTGGAGAAGCCCATCACGTCGAGGAACCAGAGGTAGAAGCGGGCCAGGTCGTCGATCGACTCCATCCAGTCGGCCGCGTCGGAGCGGCCAAAGCCGGGATGGGTCGGGGCGTAGACCGTGTAGCGCTCGCCCACCGTGGCCATCCATCGCCGCCAGCCGCGGTTACCGCCGGCGCCGTGCAGCACGACCAGGGGATCGCCCTGGCCTCCGATCACGACCTGCACCTTCGTTTGTCCTACCGTGATCACTTCCTCGCGAGGCGGCACCGGGGTCGGCTCCTCTCCGGAGATGGGCTCAGGGTAGAGACCATAGCAGTCGCCGGCCTTGACCGGAAAGGGGTGCCCGGCCCAGTATCTTGGCCGATGGCCACGCCCGCGCCCCTGGTGGAGCATCCCCTGGTTGGGCATCCGGAGGTCCGGTCCGCGATCGATCTGCTCGAGGCGTGGATCGAAGGCCAGCGCGTCGCCCGCGAGCTGCCGGGTGTGTCGATGGGGATCGTGCAGGACCAGACGCTGCTCTGGTCGGGCGGCTTCGGCTGGGCGGATGTCGAGCGGCGCGAGCCAGCGACCGCCGACACGCTGTACCGCATCGGCTCCATCACCAAGCTCTTCACCGCGACCGCGCTCCTCATCCTCCGCGACGCGGGCAAGCTCCACCTGGACGATCCGCTGTCCGCGCACCTGCCGTGGTTCCAGATGAAGGCGGCGGCGGACGCCGGGACGATCACGATCCGTCATCTGCTCACGCACACCTCGGGGCTGCCTCGGGAGGGCGCGTTCCCGTACTTCACCGATAGCCGGTTCCCGAGCATCGACGAGATCCGGGCGCGGCTGCCGATGCAGGAGCGCCCGCTCCCGACGGAAACGCGGTGGAAGTACTCCAACCTCGGGGCCACGCTCGCGGGCGAGGTGGTGGCCGCGGTGGCCGGGGAGCCCTACGTGGACTTCGTGCGCCGCCGCATCCTCGAGCCGCTCGGCATGACCGCGACGCTGGTGGCGTCGCCCGAGCCGGCTCGGCCGCGGCTGGCCACCGGCTACGCGCGCCGGCTCCTGGGATCCACACCGGCCCCGTTCAACGACCTCCGCGGCCTCACCGCCGCGGGCAACATGACGACCAGCGTGGCCGACCTCGCGCGGTTCGCGATGCTGCAGCTCCGCGGCGGCGTGGCCGGTGGCGCGCAGATCCTCTCTGGCCGGACGCTGGCCGAGATGCACCGCATCCACTGGCTCGAGCCCGAGTGGCAGGCGGGCTGGGGGCTGGGCTTTCGTGTCCTGCGGGTTCGCGGCAAGACTCTGGTCGGGCACGGGGGCGCGGTGCGGGGATTTCGCAGCAATCTTCAGATTTGCCCCGCCGACAAGATCGCGGTCGTCGCGTTCGTGAACTCGGACGATGCCGATCCCTGGCTCTACGTCGACCGAGCGCTGGAGTGGGTCGGGGGCGCGATCGCCAGCGCGACCAAACCGACGCCGCCCACCGCCGACCCGGCCTGGCAGCGCTACGTGGGTCGATACCGGAACGCGTGGGGCGATGTCCAGATCATCATCCGAGGTGGTGAGCTGGTCGCGATCAGACCCGCGACGCCCGATCCGCTGCTGGCGCCCTCCACGCTCAAGCCGGTCGGTGACCATACCTTCCGGGTCGAGACCACCGACGGCTACGGCGTCCCCGGAGAGCTCGTGGTGTTCGAGATGGACCCGGCCGGGCGGGTGAAGCGGGCCCGGTTCGGCGAGAACTACACCGAGCGGATCGAGACCTGGGAGGACCGCTGATGGTATCTTCGGGTACACGAGAGATCCTTCCGGGAGGCGGCGCATGAGCGGAGCGAATGAGGTAACCGAGTTCAAGGACGTGGTGGCCACCCTCGACGAGCTGCGCGCGCTGATGGGCGAGCCCTCCGAGATCGCGCTGCGCAAGGACATCGGCCGGATCGACGAGCATTGCCGGGCCTTCATCGCGCGGGCGTCCTTCCTCCTCGTGGCCACCGCGGACCGCACCGGCCGCTGCGACGTGAGCCCCAAGGGCGACGCCCCCGGCTTCGTCCTGGTGGTGGACGACCAGACCCTGCTCATCCCGGACCGCCCGGGCAACAAGCGCTTCGACGGCATGCGAAACCTGCTCGAGAACCCGCGCATCGGGCTCATCTTCCTGGTGCCGGGCAGCGAGGAGACCCTGAGGATCAACGGCCGCGCCCGGATCGTGCGCGACCCCGAGTGGCTGGCGCGCCTGGCCGTGCAGGGCAAGACCCCGCAGCTCGCCATCGCGGTGGACGTGGAGGAGTCCTTCCTCCATTGCGCGAAGTGCGTGAAGCGCTCCGGCCTCTGGGAGCCCGCCCGCTGGCCGGACCGCGAGGGGCTGGCTTCGCCGGCCCAGATGTTCCGGGACCACGCCAAGCTCAATACCATGACGGTGGAGGAGCTCGACCAGCGCCTGCAGGACGGCTACCGGAAGAACCTGTACTGAGTCAGGAGGCCACGATGCCGATCGAGGTCCGTCCCATCACCGGCTCCCTGGGGGCCGAGATCCACGGCATCGACCTGGGCGCCGATCTCACCGACGCGAGCGTGGCGACCATCCGGCGCGCCCTCCTCGATCACTGCGTGGTCTTCTTCCGCGACCAGCAGTTCGACGCCGCCCAGCACAAGGCGCTCGCGCGCCGCTTCGGCGACATCTTCGTGCACCCCAACTACGCGAGCGTCGTGCCCGATCCGGAGATCATCGAGATCCGGCGCGAGCCCGGGGACCTGCGCATCGTCGGGGAGGAGTGGCACACGGACACCACCATGATGGCGGAGCCCCCGATGGGGGCCATCCTCTACGCCATCGAGGTACCGCCCTACGGTGGCGACACGCTCTTCGCCAGCCAATACCTCGCCTACGAGGCGCTGTCCGACGGCATGAAGCGCCTGCTGGAGGGCCTGCGGGCCGTCCACAGTGACCGCAAGGTGGCCGGGCCTCAGGCGGGAATGAATGCCTACCGGGCGACGAAGGTGCGCGAGGAGGGCTGGGAGGAGACGGTGAGCACCCACCCGGTCGTGCGCACGCATCCGGAGACCGGACGCAAGCTCCTCTTCGTCAATCACTCGTACACCATCCGCTTCGACGGCATGACCGAAGCCGAGAGCGCGCCGTTGCTCGGCTTCCTGCTCGAGCACGGTCACCGGCCCGAGTTCACCTGCCGATTCCGGTGGGCCAACGGCTCGGTCGCGTTCTGGGACAACCGGTGTGTCAAGCACCTCGCCGTACACGATGCCGGGCGGTTCCGCCGGATCATGCGCCGGGTCCAGATCGCAGGCGACAAGCCGACCTAGCCGCAATGGACATCGCCGGAGCAGTCGCCCTCGTCACCGGCGCCGGCTCCGGGATCGGCCGAGCCACCGCGTTGCGCCTCGCGGGTGACGGCGCCGCGGTCGCGGTCGCGGACATCGATGCCCCGCGCGCGCGGGACACGGCACGGCTGATCGAAGACGCGGGGGGTCGTGCCATGCCGATCCGGGCCGACGTGGCCTACGAGGGCGACGTACGCGCGATGATCGACCGCACCCGCGAGCACTTCGGGCGGCTGGACATCCTGGTGAACAACGCGGGGTCGGTCGAGGGCGTCACCACGCGCGCCGAGCTCTCACCCCAGGAGTGGCAGGCGATCGCGCCGTCCGCCATGACCCAGCCGGGGGAGATCGCCGAGGCCGTCGTCCGGCTCATCGTCGACGAGACGCTCGCGGGCCGCGTGATGCTGTGCGTCGGTCCGAAGCCGTGGCCGCTCGCCGAGCTTCCGAAGTGCCCGCCCTGACCGCGGAGGCGTATCAGGATCAGCCATCGAGGTGGAGCGCCTGCCGGACTTCAGCGAGCGTCTGGTGGGCCACGGCCCGGCCCCGGGCGGTGCCCTCTCGTAGCATCCGCGCCACTGCCGCCGGATCCCCGGCGAATTCGATCCGACGCGCGCGGATCGGGCCCAGGAAGGCCTCGAGCACATCGATCAGTCGCCGTTTGACCGCGACATCTCCCAGCCCGCCGGCCCGGTATCTCAGCTTGAGATCCTCGACGGCCGCCGCGTCCGGCTCGAACGCCTCCAGGTAGCTGAACACCGGGTTGCCCTCGACCGTACCGGGCAGCTCGGCACGGACGTGCCCCGGATCCGTGTACATGCCCATGACCTTCTGCGCAACCACGTCGGTCGGATCGGAGAGGAAGATGGCGTTGCCGAGCGATTTCCCCATCTTGCTCTGGCCATCGGTTCCGGGCAGGCGCGCGTGCTTCGAGACGAGCGCGGTGGGCTCGACGAGCACGGGCCCGTAGAGCCGGTTGAACCGGCGGACGATCTCCACGGTCTGCTCGATCATGGGCAACTGGTCCTCGCCCACCGGAACCACGTCGGCCCGGAAGCCCGTGATGTCCGCGGCCTGGCTGACCGGATAGACGAGGAAACCGGCGGGCACGTCGGCGTCGAACCCTTCTGACGCATCTCGTCCTTGACGGTCGGATTCCGGCCCAGCCGGGCCACCGTGACGAGGTTGAGGTAGTAGACGGTGAGCTCGGCCAGCTCCGGCACCCCGGACTGGACGACGATCGTGGCCACCGTCGGATCGACGCCGACCGCGAGATAGTCGAGCGCCACCTCCAGCACATTCCGTCGGACCAGCTCGGGCTGCTCGGCGTGGTCGGTGAGCGCCTGCACATCGGCGATCAGCACGTAGGTCGCATACTCGTGCTGGAGAGCGACCCGATTCTCGAGGGAGCCGACGTAGTGGCCGAGATGCAGCGGGCCGGTGGGTCGGTCGCCGGTGAGGATGGTCTTTCTCATGGCTCCGCCTCTGCTGCAAGGCGGCGCTCCCACAAAAAGCCTGTCACGCCGGCCGTGGCCCGTCAAGGTGCCGGCTTCCGCCTTGACCTGCTCCGCGGGGCGCGAGACCATGCCTGCCGTGCTCATCGTCGACGCCCAGGTGCACATCTGGGGGAGTGGCACGCCCCTGCCGCCCCACCGCGCGACGTCGGTCTTCTCCAAGGACGAGCTGCTCGCGGAGATGGACGCGGCGGGGGTCGACGCGGCGGTGATCCACCCGCCGGGATGGGACCCGGGCTCCGACCGACTCGCGCTCGAGGCGGCCCGCCAGCATTCCGACCGGCTCGCGGTCCTCGGAAAATTCCCGCTCGACCGCCCGGAGAGTCGCGCCCTCATCGACGGCTGGACGCGCCAGCCCGGCATGCTCGGGCTGCGGTTCGTGTTCCAGCAGCCCCACCAGAAGAGCTGGCCGACCGACGGCACGCTGGACTGGCTCTGGCCGGCCGCGGAGCGCGCCGGGGTGCCGCTGGCCCTGCTCGCGGCGGACTTCCTGCCGCTGGTCGGGCAGGTGGCCGAGCGCCACCCGGCGCTCAAGCTGATCGTGGACCACCTCGGCCGCCCGCATCGCACCAAGGACGAGGCCGCCTGGGCCAACCTGTCCGAGCTCCTGGCGCTGGCCAAGCACCCGAACGTGGCCGTCAAGGCGACGGGCGCCCCCAGCTACTCGAGCGAGCCCTATCCCTATCGCAACATCCATCCGCACCTCCGCCGGCTCCATGAGGCCTTCGGGCCGGAGCGCCTGTTCTGGGGGACGGACATCACGCGCATGCCGTGCACGTGGCGGCAGTGCGTGACCCTGTTCACCGAGGAGCTCCCCTGGCTCACCACGCGCGACAAGGAGCTGATCATGGGCCGCGCCCTCTGCGCGTGGCTCGGCTGGAAGCTGCCCGGATGAGCCTCCCGTGCCCAGGTAGTCGTCCATGAAGGTCGTCGTCACCGCCCGGAGCGGGACGTGCGAGTTCGAATGCGAACCCGGCGAGAAGATCCTCCACGCGGGGCTCCGGAGCGGCGTCGAGCTGCCGTACGAGTGCGGCACCGGCACCTGCGGCACCTGCAAGGCCAAGCTCGTGAGCGGCCGGGTGGAGAGCGAGTGGCCCGACGCCCCGGGCATCCGCTATCTCAAGGGCCCGGCCGAGCTGCTCATGTGCCAGAGCCTGGCGCGCGAGGACTGCGCGCTCGAGGTCGGCGTGCTCAAGACGCGCGAGGCGGGCACCCCGCTCCCCGGCGCGCTGGGCGGCGAGGTGCGCGGCTGGCAGCGACTGACCCACGACGTGGCCGCGTTCGACGTCGATCTCGACCGGCCGCTCGACTTCGACGCGGGCCAGTTCGCGCTCCTCAGCATTCCGGGCATCGCCGGGGCGCGCGCCTACTCCATGGTGAACTTCGAGCGGTCCGCGCGGCGCCTGTCGTTCGTCGTGAAGAGGAAGCCGGGAGGGGCGGTGAGCGAGTGGCTCCTCGGCGACGGCGTCGAGGGAACGCGCCTCGGGCTCTTCGCGCCCCTCGGGCACGCGACCTTCCAGCCCGGGCTCCCGAAGCACGTGCTCTGCATCGCGGGGGGCAGCGGGATCGCGGGGATGATGTCGATCCTCCAGCGCGCCGGAGAAGCGGGCCACTTTGCCGGGTGGGACGGCCACGTCTACTTCGGCGTCCGCTCCGAGCGCGACGGCTTCTTCCTGGACGCGCTGCAGGCGCTCCAGGCTCGTTACCCGGCGCGGCTCGCGGTCACGATCGCGCTGTCGGACGACGAGGTGCCGGGGTCGCTGACCGCGGCCTATCCCGGGCTCGCGTTCGCGCGCGGGCTCGTCCACGCGGTCGCCGGGGAGGGCATGAAGGGCCGCTTCGCCGACGTCCGCGCCTACGTGGCGGGCCCGCCCCCGATGGTGGACGCGAGCTTGCGTTTGCTGCTGCGCGAGGCGAGACTATCGCCCGCCGACATCCGGTACGACAAGTTCAGCTAGGCTCGAAAGGAGCGACGATGGGCCAGTACGAGCAGCACGTCTTCGTGTGCACGAGCGGGGAGACCTGTCCGGAGCAGGGCGACACCGAGAAGTTCGTGAAGATCCTCCGCGAGCGGGCGAAGCAGGCGGGCCGGCCGGGCGACGTGCGCATCAACAAGGCCGGCTGCTTCTCGCAGTGCGGGCGGGGCCCGATGATCGTGTTCTACCCGGACGACGTCTGGTACGCGGGCGTCCAGGAGTCGGATCTTGAAGAGATCTTCACCTCCCATATCGTCGATGGCCGGCCGGTCGAGCGGCTGCGCTACAACCCCGGCAAGCCGGGGGCGAACAAGGTGAGCGAGGCCGAGCTGGCCGAGATCAAGCGAGCCCACGCCGCCCGCGCCCAGGCGCCCGCACCGGCCGGGCCCGCGCCGGCGTGGAAGCGCGTGGGGCCCGCGGCCGAGGTCCCCGCGAACGGGATGAAGGAGTTCTCGGTCGGGGGCGTGAACGTCCTCATCGTCCACACCGGCGACGCCTACGTGGCCTTCCAGGCACTGTGCCCGCACGAGACCATTCCGCTGGAGCAGGGGATCCACGACGGTTCCGTCCTCACCTGCCTCGAGCACATGTGGCAGTTCGACATCCGGACCGGGGCGCCGCTGGGCGAGGCGCTGGAAGGACTGCGCCGTTACCCCCTCAAAGACGAGGGCGGCTTACTGTACGTCGCGCTGGAGGCCTGAGCGCCGGCGCGGGCCCGGCCGACGCGCCGCCGCAGAGGCACTAAGCATCTCGGGCTCCAGCCCGGGCCGCGGCGCCGCGCACCGTGACTCCGGTCCAGTGCTCGTAGAGCTTGGTGACCGCGGCCATGTCGAGCTGGCCGAAGCCCTCGGCGTGCGCGGCCTCGTAGACCTGCCGCACGGTCGAGGCGACGAACATCGGGACCTCGAGCTTGGCGGCCATCCCCAGGGCGAGCGCTATGTCCTTGCGCGAGAGTGCGATGCCAAAGTAAGGAGTGAAGTCGCCTGCCAGAACATTTGGAAATCGCTTGAGAAAATGATGCGAGCGGCCGCCGCTGGTGGACAGGATGTCGAAGAGACGCTGCGGGTCCATCCCCGCCTTCACGCCGAGCACCATGGCCTCCGCGGCGACCGCCACGTTGCCGATCGACATCACGTTGTTGACGAGCTTGATGATCTGGCCCGAGCCCAGCGGGCCGACGTGGTGGATCTCCGTGCCCAGCGCCATCAACAGCGAACGGCACCGGTCCACGACCGCATCGTCACCGCCAACCAGGAAGACCAGCTTGCCGTTACCCGCCTCGGCCGGGCCGCCGCTCACCGGTGCATCGAGGCAGTCCACGCCCTTGACCCGCGCGGCCGCGGCCACCTCGCGCCAGGTATCGGGATCCACCGTGCTCAGATCCAGCAACGTGGCGCCCGCCTTCACGGTGCCGAGCACCCCATCGGCGCCCAGGTAGGCGCGCCGGAGCGCGGCGGGATCCGGCAGGCTCGACAGCACCGCGTCGGCATTCTCGGCGGCGCCGCCCGGTGACGTGGCCAGCGTGACTCCACCCTCGCGCGCTCGCGCGGCGCGGGCCACGTCCACGTCGTAGCCGGTCACCTGATGGCCCTGCGCGGCCAGCCGTCTTGCCATCGGCCCACCCATCGTGCCCAGGCCCACGAACCCGATCCGCATGGTTGGCTCCTCGAGGGGGAGAGAGTCTGCGCGCGTCTGCGCTCCGCAGGATAGCGTCCGGACCCGGCCTCGGACAACAGGGCAGACGTCCTGAGGTCCGGGTAGTATGGTCCGCGATATGCGTAATCTGCTGACGACCGCGCTGGGCGTCCTGCTCGGCACGCTGGCGCTGACGTCCTGCTCCGGCGTCCCGGTGGCGCCCGCCTACACGCAGGAGGAGCTGGCGGCCCGCTGCGCCCGCACGGGCGGCTGGTGGAAGGACTCGCGATCGTATTCGCTGGTCAGCGGCCACTGCGAGTACCGCGACTGATCGTCGACCGGATTCACCCCTTCGCGGTCGTCACGCGGGAGAGCACCTCCACGTAGCTCGCCGCCCGCTCCATTCGCCCACCCAGGTTCTTGGCGAGCAGCAGCGCCTGGACCTCGCGGAGCTTCCAGCACGGCACGAACACGAGCAGGTGATGCTCGAGGTGATAGTTCACCCCGTAGGGAGCGACGAAGGCGCGCGCCAGGAGCCCCGCGCCGATGGTGCGCGTGTTCCGGAGCGGGTCGTCGACGTCGAGCACCACCCCGTGCTCGGCGATATCGCGGACCCGGGTGACGAGCTGGAACCACGTCGCCCAGGGCAGGACCCAGGTGAGGAGATAGAGCGGCCAGCCGCCGATGGCGGTGAGCACGGCGCAAAGAAGGGCGTTGGCGACGAGGGGGGCCCGGGCCTGCCGCCAGGTCTCGGCGAGGCCGGCGCGCCACGGCCG
>Ga0114129_10004219_pt1 | contig 20303 bp, 9 predicted proteins | sample RhiMetdeltSRZDD1_FD_80071 | JGI IMG/M metagenome (GOLD analysis project Ga0114129, IMG submission 80071) | Populus rhizosphere microbial communities from Tennessee, USA - Rhizosphere MetaG P. deltoides SRZDD1 (version 2) (version 2) | ecosystem: Host-associated > Plants > Roots > Rhizosphere >... | reverse complement strand
TTACCTTCGTCTCCGCCGACTTTAGCATCATTGCCGGACCCATCACGGTCACCGCAGATGACAAATCCAGGTTCGTTGGAGATCCCGATCCTACGTTTACCTTCTCGGCCAGCGGATTTGTGGGTCTTGATACGTTCATTACCGAGCCCACCTGTACTGTTTCTGGCCCGCATAACCTGGAAGGTACTTACCCGATCGTTTGCTCCGGTGCAGTGGTCGGCTCCAACTACACTCTTAACCCCTATGGGGATGGAACGCTCACAGTAGGACCCGTCACCACGGAAGCAAATATAGATGTACGCATTCACGGGGCACTACAAGCGAGTTATGTGCTTTCCCGGGGCCAAAGCACGCGTAAGAGCTACGCCGGTTTGAACAACGGCCCCGTTGAGGTAACGAATGCCGGTATCCTGCCCATCACTGCGGCGGAGCGTGTGATCTACAAGGCTAACAACGTCAACACGAGCTTCTCAGAGATGATGGGTTTGCCCGATGCACAGCTCGATACAACCTACTGGTTGCCCTGGTACAACAACGTCGATCTGGACACCCAGCTGCGGTTTGGCAACGTGAGCGGCTCGACCGCGACGGTGCACGTCTCCATCAACGGAGTGGAGATGACGGGCAGCCCGTTCACCCTGGCTCCGGGCGAGAGCACGCGCAAGAGCTTCGTCGGAGTCAACAACGGTCCGGTGAAGATCGAGAGCGATCAGCTGATCGTTGCTGCCGAGCGCGTGATCTACAAAGTCAACAACGTCAACACGAGCTTCACTGAAATGATGGCCTTGCCCAACAGCGAACTGGATACGACCTACTGGTTGCCCTGGTACAACAACGCTGATCTGGACACCCAGCTGCGGTTTGCGAATGTGAGTGCCTTCACAGCAACGGTGCACGTCTCGATCAACGGAGTGGAGATGACGGGCAGCCCGTTCACCCTGGCTCCGGGAGCCAGCACCCGCAAGAGCTTCGTCGGAGTCAACAACGGTCCGGTGAAGATCGAGAGCGATCAGCTGATCGTTGCCGCCGAGCGTGTGATCTACAAGGCGAACAACATCAACACCAGTTTCTCGGAGATGATGGCGCTGCCAGATGCACAACTCGACATGGTCTACTGGCTGCCCTGGTACAATAACGCCGACCTGGACACCCAGCTGCGTTTTGCAAACGTTACCACCTCTACGGCTACCGTGCACGTGTTCATCGGCGGCCAGGAAATGCCAGGCAGTCCCTTCACGCTGCTGCCGGGCGAGAGCACTCGCAAGAGCTTTGCCAATATCAACAGCGGGCCGGTGCAGATTGTGAGTGATGTGTCGATCGTAGCCGCGGAGAGATTGATCTACAAGGTCAACAACATCGCCACCAGCTTCAGTGAGATGATGGCGCTGCCGAACGGTCAACTCGACACGATATACTGGCTGCCCTGGTACAACAACGTGGACCTGGATACGCAGCTCCGGTTTGGCGTGCCGTAGGAGCGCGAGCCACACAGGTCATAGATGAACTAGTCAGAAAAGAAGGCGGGCAATCAGAGTTCTCGCCGCTGGTTTTCAAACCAGCGGCGAGAATTGATCGAATCATCCAAATTTTGCTGCCCGGACTGCGCAAATAATGAAAATACAATAAATAAACGGGCGATTCCTGTAACCGTTGAGCAATATTTGCGTCCTGAACAAAGTGCTATACTGAACAAAAAGCGGGGCTGCAAGCGAAGTCACTGCGTCGATCCGAAAAAATCACTCATAATTTGGATGGTGTTCTCTTGAATGTTTTCATCAACGTATTCAATCCGATTAAGCGTTTTTTCCTCCGAGTATTTATGCTGGTGTTTCTGCTGGCCAGCCTGAACTTTGCTGCTGCCCCGAGCGCTGTATTCGCCGACGGTTCGGAATGTCATACCAGCGGCCCCATCAGCGGGGCGTATATCGTTACCGTCTGTCTGACAGTTCCATTGGACGGTGCCGTGGTCAGTGGGAATACTTCAGTGACGGCCACCGTCAACGTGACCGGGACCAATCCGGGCGTCCAGAAACTGATCTTTTATCTCGGCGGGGAATATCTGCTCACGGATTACTCCTCCCCTTATACCTTCGTAATTCCCACCACGAAGTTTGTGGATGGCACGCGCAGCCTCGAAGTGGAAGCCGTCCTGCGCGATGGACTCACCTACGGCCGCGGCGCGGTCAATATCACGCTCGCCAACGGCATCACCGAGCCACCGGTCAACACAAATACCTATACACCCACAAGCGGCACCACACCCCAGGCCGGGCGGCCCTTTGTCATGGTCGCATCTGGAGATGGCGCCAGCGGCGAGCCGAATGCCGTTGCCGTTACCAATCTGATCGACGGCCTGGATCCGAACCTGTTCCTGTATCTGGGTGATGTGTATAACGACGGCACGGAAACCGAGTTCCACAACTGGTACGGGACAGGCAGCAACCATTATTCCCGCTTCCGTTCGATTACCAATCCCACCATCGGCAATCACGAATACCAGGGACTTCAGGCGCCAGGCTACTTCGATTACTGGGATAACATTCCGCATTATTACAGCTTCGATGCGGCGGGCTGGCACTTTATCAACCTGGATTCGACCAGCCAGTACAATCAGAACGTCGCTGGTACACCCCAGTATGACTGGCTGGTAACAGATCTGGAAGCGAACAGCGCCGTTTGTACGGTCGCCTATTTCCATCACCCGGTGTTCAACGTGGGCGCCGAAGGCGAATCCACGCGCATGAATGATATGTGGGCGCTGCTGGCGCAGCACGGGGTGGACGTCGTGTTGACCGGTCATGACCACGACTACCAGCGCTGGCATCCCATGAACGGGACCGGGGAACTTGACCCGAATGGAATGACCGAGTTTGTCGTCGGCACGGGCGGGCACGGCATCCAGGACTTCATCAAAACCGATGACCGTATGGCGATCGGGTTTAACACGCCCCCGACGGCGTTTGGCGCGCTGCGAATGGAGTTGAACCAGGATGGAGCCGCCTTCCAATTCGTGAACATTCAGGGGCAAATCCTGGACTCGGGCTCGATCCCGTGCAGTGGCGCCCCTTCCGACGTCACCCCGCCCAATGCACCGACGAACCTCGATGCCACATCCATCTCCTCCTCCCACATTGACCTGACCTGGACCTCCGCTACCGATAATGTCGGCGTCACGGGCTACCAGATCTACCGGGAGGGAGCCCTGCTGGACACCATCGGTGCGCTGACCAGCTATACCGATAACACAGTGATCGGGAACGTCACGTACGAATATCACGTCCGGGCGATCGATGCCGCCGGCAATATCTCTGATTTCAGCAATGCCGCACCGACGACGACTCCATTGCTGTTCACCGATGACTTTGAGAGTGGTGACATGGGCAACTGGACCTTTTCCACTTCCACCGGACTGAATGTCCAATCACAGGATGTGTATACCGGCAGCTATGCACTACGAGCCTCCAGCACCGGTACAGCCGCCTGGGCGTACAAGACGCTGGATGCCGGACAGAATAATATCTATTACCGGCTGCGCTTCAAGGTCAACACTCTGGCAACGAACACAACTCTGATGAAATTTCGAGCCAGCGGGAGTCCCTTTTCACCCCTCCTGAGCGCCTACGTTACGAATGCGGGCAAGCTTGCCTACCGCAATGATTTTGTATCTGTATCCACCGTCAGTAGCACAAGTGTGACGTATAACGTGTGGCATGCTCTCCAGGTGCATGTTGTAATCAATGCTACAGCCAGTCAGACGGAAGTCTGGCTGGACGGCGTGCGCATCGATGAGCTCAGCAAAACCGAGTCTCTCGGCACGGCGCCGGTCCAACGGGTCCAGATCGGGGAGAATTCAACAGGCCGCACCTTTAATGTTTTTTTTGATAACGTCACGGTTCACACCAGCCTCCTCAATATGACGCCGCCGGATGTAACTCTCAGTGAGCCTGTGCAAAACGCCATCGTTCGAGAAGATGTAGCGATCAGCGCGGTTGCCTCGGATGATGTTGGGATCGATCAAGTGGAGTTCTTGGCCAATGGGACCTTGATCGGTACGGATTACACCGAGCCCTACAACATGATCTGGGATTCCACAGTGGTGGGGGATGGTCCGGTCACGCTCACTGCCCGCGCCGTGGATATTGCATTCAACGCCACCATTTCCTCCGGTCACATGGTGACGGTCGATAACCTGGCCCCGAACGTGACGATTAATTCGGGCCCCTCCGGAACCGTAAACGAAAACTCTGCGACCTTCACCTTCTCCTCTAACGAGTCATCCACGTATGTCTGCTTCATCGACGACGAGGAGATCGAGGGCTGCGCTTCGCCGCAGACCTTTAATGACCTGGCCGATGGATCTCACACCTTCCAGGTCACCGCCACGGATACTGCCGGGAACAACGATCCAACCCCTGCTACCCGAACCTGGACGGTGGATACCTCGCCTCCTCCTGTGGATGAGATCCATGTGTCCATCGGCGGCGTGGAACAGGACAGCTACATCCTGGAACAGGGCCAAAGCCTGCGGCAAAGTTATCCCGGTCTAAACGCTGGACCCGTGAAGATCAACAACACGAATGTTACGCCCGTCATCGCGGCGGAGCGATTGATCTACAGAGTGAACGGTATCAATACCAGTTTTTCCGAGCTGATGGGCTTTCCGGCGAGCCAACTGGACAACACATACTGGCTGCCCTGGTATAACAATGTGGAACTGGATACCCAGCTGCGCTTTGCCAATGTCGCGAATGGGACCGCGACCGTTCATGTATTCATTGGTGGGCAGGAAATGCAAGGCAGTCCCTTCACGCTCGCAGTAGGCGAGAGCACGCGCAAGAGCTTCGCCGGCATCAATGCCGGACCCGTGAAGATCCTCAGCGATCAGAATCTCGTGGTCGCCGAGCGTCTCATCTACAAGGTCAACGGCGTCAATACGAGTTTCTCCGAAATGATGGCATTGCCGAACAGCCAGCTGGATACGACCTACTGGCTGCCCTGGTATAACAACGTCGACCTGGATACCCAGCTGCGCTTTGCCAACGTCAGCGACCAGCCCGCGACGGTCCATGTGCTCATTGGCGGGCAAGAGATGACTGGCAGTCCCTTCATGCTGGCTGCGGGTGCGAGCACGCGCAAGAGTTTCCCGGGCATCAACGCCGGACCGGTAAAGATCGTCAGCGATCAAAACCTCGTGGCCGCCGAGCGTCTGATCTACAGGGTCAACGGTGTCAATACGAGTTTCTCCGAAATGATGGCGCTGCCGAACAGCCAGCTAAACAACACGTTCTGGCTGCCCTGGTATAACAACAAGGACCTCGACACGCAGCTGCGGTTTGCCAACACCACAAATTCCACAGCGACTGTGCACATCTATATTGGCGGAGCAGAAATGCAGGGCAGTCCTTTCACTCTGCTCGCCAACGAGAGCACCCGGAAAAGCTTTACAAATATCAACGCCGGGCCAGTGGAAATCGCCAGCAATGTGCCGGTCGTCGCGGCGGAGCGGTTAATTTACAAGGTTAACGGCGTGAACACCAGCTTTGCTGAGATGATGGCGCTTCCGGATGGTCAGCTCGATACTGCCTACTGGTTCCCCTGGTACAACAACGTCGACCTCGATACCCAGCTCAGATTTGGTGTGCCATAAGCGGCAGAGTCCTTCGATCTCATATATGTCTGACAACTTCCTACAAAACCTGTAATGTAAATGTAAAGAATCCAACCACGGGTTTTGTAACGATATCAGACTAATTTCGTCTTGTTTGCAATCAAATCCTTTACAGGAAGATGTTTAATTTTTAGTCGGTTTGATTTTCCCGAGTCTGTTACTGCTGGCGAGGGATGTACTCCCAGTCTCTATGAAAGCCGGGGAAAGCCAAGGAGAAATATGAATACAAGAAACAGTACGAAAACGTTAATCCATCGCGCCGCCGCCATCCTGACCGTCTTGATGCTGCTGTTCGCCGGCTTGCCGGTCGCTCCGGCAGGTGCGACGAGCCTGAACATCACTAGCGCGGCTTCTGGCACCTGGGAGGCGACTGCCTGGCCCAGTACCCTTCGCTCGGGCACGATCACCGTCACATTGGGAAATACAAATGTACTTGGCACGGGAACTGCATTTCTCACCGAACTGAGCGTCGGCAACATCCTTAAGACCACAGGGAATATTCAGATTGGGACCGTGGCGTCCATCACCAGCAACACCTCCCTGACGCTGGCAAACTTACCTGCCACAACCCGCACAGATATCCCCTATAATGCACAGGGCGTGGGTCCTGCCGATAACGCGATTATCGCAAACACTCACAATGTGACAATTGCTGCCAATCCCGTCCACCAGACCGGGACGGTGACAGTCAACGCCGGCGGCACGTTGACCGTATCCAACCCCGGTGCGGTTTTCAGCACATTGGCAGTCAGCGGTACCGTGAACGGTACGTCTGGCAATGCTTTTGGGACATTGACCGTCAACACGGGCGGCGTGGTCAACGCTGGCACAAACGGTTCCTATACCGCCTCCTCCCTGACGGTTAACAGCGGCGGCACTATGAACATCTCGCGTGCCTTTACCGTAAATGGAGCAACCTCTGTGAGCGGCACGATCAACTTCAGCTCCACGAGTGTGACCGCGCGTGCTATGGCGTTTACAGGCCCTGTGACGCTTAACAGCGGCGCCGCCTGGAATGAAGCGACCAGTGGCAACGGTGCGAATAACACCTACAACTTTCAAAACAACCTCACGAACAATGCCACCATCTTCACTACTTCGAATACCTCCACGCATACATTCTCCGGAACGGGCAGGACACTTAGCGGATCGACGAATACTTCGATTGCCAGAGTTGCCATCACCGGCACGTATACCAACAACGGTATCCTGACCGTCGGAACGACTCTTTCCGGAACGGGTACGTTAAGCAACGGCGCGGCCAGTACGCTTAATGTGGGGGGCACTGTTTCTATCTCTACTCTTGTCAACACCGGGACAATGACCAAGACCGGTCCAGGTCCCATTACTATCCCGCTTGGGAATTTCACCAATACGGGCACGATCAATCTTAATGGGTCAGGGACAATTGCCAGTATCACCAACAACGCCGGCGGCACAGTCAACCTGACCAGTTCCGGTGCCATTAAGGCGTTCAATAATGCTGCCGCCTCCAGCGTTCTTAATATTCTGGCTCTCAACCCGGTGCCTCATTTTCATACTCTTACAGTCAGCGCGGCTGGGAATACGGTCAATTACGGCGGCGCTGGGGCGCAGACGGTCAAGCCCATCACCTACAACAATCTGATCTTTAGCGGCACCGGCACAAAATCCATCACCCTGCCGAGTAACTCTACGTTGGCAAACGGTAACCTGAGCATTGCCCCAACCGGGGACGCAAAGGCTGGTATCACTGGCCTGAACCTCAGTGTCAACCACCTGACACTTGCAGGCGCTGGCAAAGCGCCTGGAACCTGGGGCTCCACCACTTCCGCCGCAACAAATCAGGACAATACCTTCTTTACCGCGACCATCGGGTATCTGAATGTCACGAACGATGCGCGCTTATCCCAGACCATCAATTTCACCACGGCCGCGCCAGAAGATGCAACAGTGGGCGGAGCAACCTATACCCCAATCGCTGTAGCCACATCCAATTTGCCGGTGACCTTCACGATCGATCCGACGGCCTCCTTGATCTGCTCGATCAATGGGTCTGGCGAAGTCTCCTTCCTCGCCAATGGTACCTGTGTAATCGACGCAGACCAGGCCGGCGACCTGACCTACCTTGCGGCTACACAACAACAATCCTTTGATGTTAAGACTGGTCAGACCGTCAACTTCACCTCAACACCGCCAGTCGGTGCCGTGGCAGGTGAGGGAACCTATACCCCCACCGCTACAGCCACCTCCAGTCTTGCAGTAGAGTTCACGATTGATCCGGCTGCTGCTTCCATTTGTTCGATCAGCGCGGGTGTTGTCTCCTTCGAGGCAGCGGGTACATGCGTGATCAACGCGGATCAGGCGGGTGATGCAACCTATCATCCAGCCCCCCGGGTGCAACAATCCTTTGCTATCAATGGTCCTGTTTACTGGCTGCCCTGGTACAACAACGTGGATCTGGATACGCAACTGCGCATCGGAAATATCAGCGGAACCACAGCCACCGTCCATGTATTTATTGGCGGGACGCAGGTGACCCCTGTCGGTGGTATCAGTCTCCTGACGGGCGCGAGCGCGCGGGTGAGCTATGCGGGGGTGAATAACGGACCCGTGAAAGTGATCAGTAATGCGCCGCTCGTCGTGGCAGAGCGCGTGATCTACAAGACAAACGGCGTCAACACCAGCTACTCCGAGATGAAAGCATTGTCGGAAACTGAGGTCGGCACCACCTACTGGCTGCCCTGGTATAACAATTTGGAACTGGATACCCAGCTTCGGTTTGCGAATATCAGCAGCACAACGGCCACGGTACACATCTTTATCGGCGGTGTGGAAATGACAGGCAGTCCCTTCACCCTGGCTGCAGGCGAGAGCACGCGCAAGAGCTTTGCCATCAACAATGGACCGGTGAAGATCGAGAGTGATCAGAACATCGTGGCCGCGGAGCGCCTGATCTATAAAGTGAGCGGTGTTCCCGTCAGCTACTCCGAGATGATGGCATTACCGGACAGTCAACTCGACACCACCTACTACTTGCCCTGGTATAACAACGTGGATCTGGATACGCAATTGCGCCTTGGGAATGTCAGTGGATCCACCGCGACAGTTCACGTATTTATTGGAGCCACCGAGGTGACACCCGGTAGTGGCATCACTCTGCTGGCTGGAGCGAGCACGCGGCTGACTTATACAGGCGTGAATAGCGGACCGGTGAGGATCGTCAGTGACGTACCGGTCGTGGCAGCTGAGCGGGTAATCTACAAAGTCAATGGGACGGCGACGAGCTTCTCCGAGATGATGGGCCTGCCGGCGAACAAGCTGGATACCACCTACTGGCTGCCCTGGTATAACAACGTCGATCTGGATACCCAGCTGCGCCTCGGGAATGTCAGCGGCTCCACCGCTACCGTGCATATCTTTATTGGCGGCACGGAGGTGACCCCGGGCAGCGGTATTACTCTCCTGGCTGGAGCGAGCGCTCGGCTGAGTTATACTGGCGTGAATAGGGGACCAGTACAGATCGTCAGTAACGTCCCAATTGTGACGGCGGAACGGGTGATCTACAAGGTCAATGGTGTGAACACCAGCTTCTCCGAGATGAAATAGTCTTTTTATCGGATACTCTGGTAGCACAGGGTGGACGCCCAACCTGAGTTTGGGTGCCGTAACAACAATAACTGCCCAGCTTGCAATCCGCAAGCTGGGCAGTTTCTAATTTAATTGAGCGCTGATTTCCAACCGTTTACTTTATAGGAGCTTTGGGTTGCTTGAATAAATTTTTGTTGTATATACAATATGTATAGCTAGGGGTGATAAACAAGTCCAGTGAAATGGTCTCAAACGGCGGACCTACAAAAATAGGCAAGTTGGATAGCCGGGAGCAAGAAATTGTAACGAAAATGTCAAAAAAGGCACACCAAATGCTGTAACGATATCCGGGTTGGCTCGTCTTGTGTACGACAAAATTAGGACCAAAATCAGTTAAGGAGCAAAAAAAAGTCCAATTTCTTAATCGAAAACGCTGGCAGGGATGGATTCCCGCCTCGATCTTAACCAAGGAGAACAATGAACGCAATAACCAGCACGAAATCTTTGATGTATAGAACAGTTGCCATCCTGACCGTCATGATGCTGCTGTTCGCAGCCTTGCCGGTCGCTCCGGCAGGTGCCACAAGCCTGGATATCACCAGCGTGGCTTCCGGCACCTGGGAGGCCACCGCCTGGCCCAACACCCTTCGCTCAGGCACGATCACAGTCGCCCTGGGGGATGTAAATGTAGTGGGCACGGGAACGGCATTTCTCACCGAATTGAGCGTTGGCAACATCCTTCGAACCACAACCGATCTGATGATTGGGACCGTGGCTTCGATCACAAGTGACACAACGTTGACGCTGGTCAACCCGGTAGCCACTGCTCGCACGGATATCGCCTATCATGTGCAAGGCGTTGGCCCCGCCGATAACGCCATTATCGCAGACACTCACAATGTGACGATTGCTGCCAATCCCGTCAACCAAACCGGGACGGTGACAGTCAACGCTGGTGGCACACTGACTGTGAACGACCCGGGGACCGTGTTCAGCACCCTGACCGTGAATGGCACGGTGGATGCTACAAGCGGCAATGACTTCGGAGCACTCGTAGTGAACAGTGGTGGTGTGGTCAACGCTGCTTTGAATGGCTCCTTTACAGCCTCCTCATTGACGGTCAACAGCGGCGGCACGATGAATATCGCACGTAATTTCACTGTGGACAGCACGGCAGTCATTGCAGGCACGGTTAACTTCAGCTCCACCAGCGTGACCGCGCGTGCCATGATATTCCTGGGGCCTGTTACGCTCAGCAGCGGCGCCACCTGGAACGAAGCAACGGTTGGCAATGGTGCGAATAACACCTACGACTTTTTCGGCAACTTCACAAACAATGCCAGTACGTTCGTTACGTCTGATACGTCCATCCATACATTTGGTGGATCAGGCAAGGTGATCACTGGTTCGACGATTACTGCCATCGCTAGAGTTACAATTGCTGGTACCCATACCAACAACGGTACTCTCACGGTTGGAAATACTCTTTCCGGCACAGGTACATTAACCAACGGCGCTGGCGGTACACTGAATCTCGGTGGTATCGTTTCGATTACCACGCTTGCTAATGCTGGAACGACTACAAAAACAGGCGCCGGCCCCATTTCCACCTCCCTGGCGAATTTCACCAACACAGGCACACTAAACCTTAGTGGCACAGGAACCATTTCTGGAATCACTAACAATGCCGGTGGTATCGTGAATCTTGCCAACTCGGGGGCCATTACGGCGTTCAATAACGCCACCGCCACCAGCGTGCTTAACATCACTGATCTTACTCCGCCTACCATTACCACCCTCACCGTAACTGTTGCGGGCAACACGGTCAACTACAGTGGCGCCGGGGCGCAGACGGTCAAATCGATGACCTACAGCAACCTGGTCTTTAGTGGCTCCGGTGACAAATCCATTACCATGGCCAGCGGTTCCACGTTGACAACCGGTAACCTGAGCATTGCCCCAACCGGAACTGCAAGAGCCAGTGTTACAGGTCCCAATCTTTCAGTAAACAGCCTCACCCTTGGAGGCTTTGGCAAAAATATGGGAACCTGGGGTTCCACAAGTTCAGTAGCAACTTTCAAGGATGATACCTTCTTCGCTCCGACCGCCGGCTATCTGAACGTCCTGACCGACACACGCTTGTCGCAGACCATCACCTTCACCTCGACGGCGCCAAGCAATGCAACGACGGGTGGACCCAAGTACACTCCCACCGCCACTGCCACGTCCGGTCTGCCGGTTACTTTCACGATCGACGCCTCAGCTTCTTCGGTCTGCTCGATCAGTGCGGGCGAGGTCTCCTTCCATGCCGTGGGCACTTGTGTGATCAATGCCAACCAGGCGGGCAATGCCAACTACAAACCGGCTACACAGGTACAACAGTCCTTCGCTGTCAATCTCCCGGCCTCACAAGCCCGGGTATATATCGCCGCGCAGGAGATGCAGGGCAGTCCCTTCGGTCTGAACGCAGGCGTAAGCCTCCGCAGGAGCTTTACCGGCATTAATGCGGGTCCTGTGAAGTTCGATGCCAATGTGGATATCGTTGCCGCCGAGCGTGTGATCTACAAGGTCAACGGCGTGAACACCAGCTTCTCCGAGATGATGGGTTTGCCGACGAACCAGCTGGATAATGTCTATTGGCTGCCCTGGTATAACAACGTCGAATTGGATACCCAGCTGCGCTTTGCCAACACGACAGGCTCCACCGCCACCGTACATGTCTACATCCATGGAAATGAGATGACAGGCAGCCCCTTCACCCTGCTGGCTGGCGAGAGCACGCGCAAGAGCTTCGCCGGGATCAACGCCGGACCGGTGCAGATCGTCAGCGATCAGAACATCGTTGCCGCAGAGCGCTTGATCTACAGGGTCAATGGCGTCAATACCAGCTTCACCGAAACGATGGCACTTCCGGCGAACCAGCTGGACACCACCTACTGGCTGCCGTGGTATAACAACGTGGACCTGGATACCCAGCTGCGCTTTGCCAACACGACGGGCTCCACCGCCACCGTCCATGTCTTCATCGACGGGAACGAGATGACAGGCAGCCCCTTCACCCTTCTGGCCGGTGAGAGCACACGCAAGAGCTTCGCCGGGATCAACGCCGGACCGGTGCAGATCGTCAGCAATCACAACATCGTTGCCGCCGAGCGTGTGATCTACAGGGTCAATGGCGTCAATACAAGCTTCACCGAAATGATGGCATCGCCGGAAAATCAGTTGGACACCACCTTCTGGCTGCCCTGGTATAACAATGTCGATCTGGATACCCAGCTGCGGATTGCCAACACTTCAAATGCCACCGCCACCGTCCATGTCTACATCGGTGGGAATGAGATGACGGGCAGTCCCTTCACTCTGCTGGCAGGTGAGAGCACACGCAAGAGCTTCGCCGGGATCAATGCCGGCGCTGTTCAAATCGTCAGCAATCAGAATATTGTTGCCGCAGAGCGTGTGATTTACAAAGTCAACGGTGTGAACACCAGCTTCTTTGAGATGATGGCGTTGCCGAACATCCAGCTGGACACCACCTACTGGCTGCCGTGGTACAACAATGTCGAACTGGATACCCAGCTACGGTTTGGTATGCCCTAAGATCTAAGAACTGAATAAAGACCACACGGTCTTTTACCTCCCGCCATTCCCGATGGGAACCTGGCGGGAGGTTTTTTCGTCAGTACAAGAAGTGTGCTTCGCGATAGTTTATAGGCAACCTCATTACAGCGTGCCGCGTGGCTGATGGAACCTGCAATCTGAGATTCAACCTGCCGTCCTCTGTCAAAAGTCCGTTTATTATTCGAGACAAGCGGTAAAATATTCCTCATGCCCCCACGCCTTACATCTCGCATTCTTCTATCCTCTCTCGTCTTGCTTCTAATTTCCTGCTCCTCCCAGGCTCCCACTCCTGCTGTCTTCACCGCCACACCTCTGCCCCCTCCCACCGAGACGCAAAGCGCACCGACAGACGTCTTCCAGCCCAGTGTGACGCCGACGATCGCCGCGACCCTCCCGCCTGCCCTGGGGCGCCCGCAATATACTCTCGACCTGCAGCTCAATTATTCCGCCAAAGCTGCTACCGTGAACGAAACCATCCTTTATCCCAACTGGACCGGTGAAACACTGACGAACCTTGTGCTCGCCATCGAGCCCAATTTGTGGAGCGGCGGGTTCAGCCTCAAATCCATCTCGGTCGATAATCAACCAATTACTAATTACACCCTCGAAACTCTCAATCAGCGCCTGGAAATCCAATTACCCCAACCGATCCCACCAAGTGCCACAGCTACAATAACCATCACCTACGGGTTGATCCTCCCGGAGATGCAAGCCTACATCAACGCCTCCAATGATATCCGCCCGCAGATCTACGGCTACTCCGAGAAACAACTTAATTTTGTGGACTGGTATCCCTTCGTGGTGCCCTATCGGCCGGGGCAGGGCTGGATCCTGCACAATCCCTGGTTTTACGGGGAACATCTGATGTATGATCTCGCCGACTTCGATGTTACCGTCACGTTCACCGATGGGGCCAAGCCAAAAGTTGCAGCCTCCGGGGCGGAGATCGAAGCCTCGGGTACGGAGGGAACCCCCGGCGGGAGCGTGACCCGTCACTTCGTCCTCCAGGCGGGACGCACCTTTGCCCTCTCCATGAGCGACCATTTCAAGGTTGCCCAGCAGACGATTGGCGACGTCACGGTCTACAGTTATTACTTTGGGTTGTACGACGCGCCCGGCCAGGCAATGCTGCGAACGACCGTCGAAGCGATGCAGACGTTCAATGAACGGTTCGGACCCTATCGCCACAAGACCCTTTCAGCCGTGCAGGGCGACTTCAACGATGGCATGGAGTTTTCAGGCTTGTATTTCATCAGCCGGGATTACTTCAATCTCTATGACAACACGCCGAAAAATTATCTCGTGGCAATTGCTGCCCACGAGACGGCGCATCAGTGGTGGTTCGACGCCGTGGCGAACGACCAGGCGCTCGAGCCCTGGCTCGACGAGGCCCTTGCCACCTACAGCGAACGGGTCTATTACGAAACAGTCTATCCCGAGCTTGTGGATTGGTGGTGGGGCTATCGTTACTTCGAGTTCCAGCAGGCGGGCTATGTCGATACAACGATCTACGATGGCGGTGGGCAGCGCCCGTACTGGGACAAGGTTTATCTCACCGGCGCGCGTTTCTTCGAGGACCTGCGCAAGCAGGTGGGCGATGAGATCTTCTTCACCTTTCTGAAGAACTACTACAATCAATCGCTGGGCAAGCAGGTTACGAGCGCAGATTTCTTCCGCATATTCCGTGAGACCACCGCTGCGGATATCACCGCCCTGCTAATTGAGTACTTCAAAAACACCTATTAACCGATGAAGACTCCAACACGATACACACCGGCGGGGCGTCTCGCACGTCACGTTTTGCGCATCGGATTTTTTTTATTACTCACGGCCTGTTCCCTTCCGGCGGCGCTCGGCGTCTCTCCGGGACTCGTGCTGGTCACCCCGAATCCGGACGCCTCACTGACCCCTACGCCATTCCAGCCAGCCGGCGAGACGCTGGCTCCGTTCGAGTCGCTGACACCCGCTCCCTCCTTTACGCCTGCTCCACCCACCGACACCCCGCTCCCGACTCTGGAATTCACCGCGACAACCCTTGCCTCACCCACCGCGCCCTCTGCCTCTGGGCGGACTCAGTACACCCTCTATGCACTGCTTGATTACTACACTCATGAACTGGCTGTGGACGAAAGCGTCCGTTATACCAACCAGACCGGCGTGGCACTTGGCGAACTGGTGATGGCGGTAGAGCCCAACCTCCGGGGTGGTTTTACGCTGGAGAATGTCATGCGCGATGGCAGTCCGCTGACGTATGACCTCAGCTGGCAGAGGCTCACCGTCTATTTCCCCCAGGGGCAGGCGCTCGAGCCGGGGGCACAGGTAACGCTGAGCATGCGCTTCCGCATATCCATTCCGGCCAAGATCAAAGAGCATCCCTACGGCTACGATGTGGATCAGGTCAATCTAACGGATTGGTATCCGTTTGTTGTGCCGTATGTGCTGGGACAGGGCTGGGTCTTGCACGAGCCCGGCGCGGTGGGGGAGCACCTGGTCTACGATGCTGCGGACTTCGATGTGAACATTCGGACGACGGACACAAGTGTTGTCCTGGCGACGAGCGGGGTGGCGGACCCCCAGCCCAACGGTGAATGGACTCGTTACCGCCTCTCCGGCGCGCGCACGTTCGCGGTCTCTGCCAGTGACCAGTTCCTGATGTACGACGCCACGGCGGGCGCGGCCGGGGCGCAGATCCGGGCATACTATTACCCGGGCTACGAGACCGAGGGCGCGGCAATCCTCAATGCGGCAGTCCGTGCGGTGGGTATCTTCGAAGAGAAGTTCGGCGCGTACCCGTATGGCAGCCTGAGCGTCGTGCAGGCAGATCTGAACGATGGTCAGGAATATGACGGGCTCGTGTTCCTGGCGACCAAGTTCTATAATGAATACGATGGCTCGGCGCGCAGCAACCTCGTGGCGATCGGCGTGCATGAGATCGCACACCAGTGGTGGTTCGGGCTGGTGGGCAGCGACCAGGCTATGGAGCCCTGGCTCGACGAAGCCATGGCGGTCTACAGTGAAGCGATCTTTTATAAGTTCATCTACCCCAACTCGGCGGATTGGTGGTGGAACTTCCGCGTGAATTGGTTTGGTCCCTCCGGGTATGTGGATACAAATATTTACGAGCCCCCTACGTTCCGCGCCTACGTCAACGCCTCCTATCTCAACGGAGCGAATTTCCTCGAAGCGTTGAACTATCGCATGGGCGACGACGTGTTCTTCCAATTCCTGCACGACTATACCTCCCGGTATGGGCGGGGGCACGCGACGGCATACGACTTCTTCGCGGTCGCACGCCAGAACACGACAGAAGACATATCGGATTTGATCAACGTGTATTTCAGCGGGAGTTATTAGCTATCGTGATGCGGGATAGTAACCCGCCCCACACATCATAGTAAGTGCCATAGTGGAGGAAATAAATGATGCCAATGATTACTCCCCAGTCTGGTCATCGTAATCTCTAATGCAGCAGCGCAGGACACGCTATAGCGTGTCCTGCGCTGGGACTCTGATATGCCATTTGAGATTTGATTCTCAGGGATTGACTGGTGCTGCCTCTTTCCTGTCAAACCTCACCATCGCCGTGAAGGCAATTCTCTCTGCATTGATCGGACGCAGGATCTCCCACTCGATGTCGAGCATCGGCATCATGGCATCATTCAACACACCCAGCCACAGCACGGGGAAGTCATCGCTCTTGTTTGTGGGACGCAGGTTGATCTCGATCTTTTCCGGTTCATCGCCTCTTTCTGAAACAGACACTTCAGCGTAAGCCGGCTGGTTGAACGCATCGGCGAACTCTGCTCCTTCCAGCCCGGAGCGGGCGTGGTGCGCGGCGTGGATGGGCTCCCGGCGAAAGTCCCGGATCAGGAGCTTGGACTTCTTCGAGCCGATGAAGTACGCAACCTGATCGCCGCGAGTCTTGGAGGCAACGGGCAGGAGAGCATTTTCACCTTGTAAATAGATTTGGACATTGCCTTTGTATAAGTAGTTTTCCTTGGACATGTTATTTCTCCACAAGATCGGTTCAAAATAATACATCATTCAATGTAGAACATATGTTCTACTCTGTCAAGGGCAAGATTAAAATTTACTTAGAAATCTTTGTCTGTTACAATGGCACGCAACCGGAAAAGTACTTCCCCATGAATTTGGAACATAATACGATAACAACAAATGGCATCCGCCTGCATGTCGTGCAGGCCGGACCCAAAAGCGGAGTCCCCGTCGTGCTTGTACAGGGCTTCCCGGAGTTCTGGTATGGGTACACACAACTCACAAAAAGGGTTGGTGTTGACGAAGAGATTCATAATTTCTCTTTTGAAAATTACTTAAAATGGATAATATCAAGCTCGAAGAGAGTTTCATAAAAACGAACGGTATTCAGCTTCATGTTGTGATGGCTGGTCCACAAAGTGGTCCTCCGGTGGTACTACTACATGGCTTTCCCGAAAATTGGCGTTGCTGGATTAGACAGCTGCCAGCCTTGGTAAGTGCTGGTTGTAGAGTTATTATCCCTGACCAACGTGGCTATAACTTGAGTGACAAACCCAAAGGGATCTATAGCTATCGTATAGAGGAATTGACGAGGGATATTCTTGGTTTGATTGATGAACTGGAGTATGAAAAAGTCAACCTGATTGGGCATGATTTCGGCGCGCTGGTTGCCTGGATGCTGGCAGTCAAACATCCGGAACGACTGCACCGGCTCGGGATTATCAACGTCCCACACCCTGCAGTCATGTGGCGATTTCTGCGACGAGATTTTGAGCAGATGCGCCGTTCGTGGTATGCCCTGTTCTTTCAGTTGCCGTGGCTGCCTGAGATCATCCTGAGTCTGGGTAGCTGGCGGATTACGACAAGTGGCATGCGCAGAAGCGGCAGACCCAATGCCTTTACCCACGATGACATCGAAAAGTATAAGGAGTCCTGGTCGCAACCTGGTGCGATGACAGCCATGCTCAATTGGTATCGTGCCGCAGCGCGTTATCGACCTGAGGTTACAGATGATATGCAGGTTGCTGTTCGAACCTTGATATTATGGGGTGTGAACGATGTTGCACTCTCTCGCCGTATGGCACGTCCGAGCCTGGATTACTGTGAAGAGGGGAATTTGATATTTTTCCCCGATGCTACACATTGGGTCCAGCGCGAGGATGCAGATGAAGTAAATAAACACCTGTTGAAGTTGATATTTACCTGACACATAATATTCAATAAATGTACAACAGGTCAACTCGATTGGCTAAGGGTGATTGACTTTCTTCTTGAAATCAGTATACTATTTTGATACGAAGCGATGACCCAGGGAGCCCAAATGGTCGCTTGCAAAGTACATCTTGCGGGGCACTTGGAGAGCAAAGGGCGAAACCGGTCGTAGGTTTCGCCCTTTGTTTTAATAGGGGATTACGCAACCGTTAGAGGGGGCTTTCGTTGCTGCCAAAGGAGGTTTGTAAGGGTGAACGGATCAAACTGGCTTTCCTTTTTCTCATAAGAATAAGTGTCAATTGGACTACCAATGCCATTCCTCCATACCGCCAGCTTGGCGGTTTTTGGCAGTGCCCTACCTAGTATTGGCAGTTTGGTGAGAGTAATCTTAATCCAGAAAAGGCCTGTTCTCACCCTACGGAAGAAAGGAATTCAAAATGTCCCCCCAATACATTCTTTCACAGATTCACAAGCTTATTTTTCGCGCTGGCAGGCACCAAATCAGTCCTCGCTGAAGATGGATCTCTGGATCTCACATTTGGCAATGGTGGCATGGTAACCACGGACTTCGGAAGTTCCGATTTTAGCAGCGCGATGGTCGTCCAGCTGGATGGCAACAATTATGACTTTGCCTTAGTACGTTACAACACTGATGGATCATTAGATCTGTCATTCGATTTGGACGGATCGCCACTTGATTGTATTTGATACCGTCTTACATCTTAGAGGAGAAAACCTATGAAAACTACATTGAGACTGCTCATCAGCCTGATGGTTGCTCTGGCAACGTTCATGCAGAATTCCAGCGTGTCGGCATTGGAGATTTTCAAATTCCGAGGAGAGAGTGTCAGCGCTTTCTTTACCAATACGGATGGATGCATCGAGACCTCCGTGTTCGTGGCCGCCACCAAAGGAGTTTCTCAGGACTCGCCCGGGCCCGGAAGTCCTGTGGCCCAGGTTGCCCTCTTCATTTCTCAATTTGACTTCTGCAGCGGCACACTTCTGGTTTCTGCAGAAAGCTTGTCGTCGGTGCCAGAGGCAGATTTCCAGGTGTCCCAAAAGCTGGAGCAGGCGACATTGAACACTACCGTTACCGTGACGAATTTCGCCTCGGACCCACCGGCGTCCTTCGATGTATTCATTGACCTGACCTGGGCGGGGATAGGTCCCCTCAGCCGTCAAAGCAACAACTCTCACTTCATAACTCCCCCCGGTTGTGTCATCAATAACCGCTTTCACGGCACATCGAGAACTGCGGAAGCTTCAGGCAGTGTGTCGGATGGAACGATGAATTACACTCCCCAGCCATTTACGGAAGCCTTCATCATGTCAGCCAATAGCGGCACGCTGATTATCGGCTGCACTCCATAACAGCAAGAATGGCTTGTCGTCCAACACAGCCCCGCTGCGCGGGATCTTCGACGTGCACGCGATCCCGCACGAGCAGCGGAGTGGTGATGGTGGGACGCGCAGCGTTTTCAGGCAGCATTGGCGGAAGCTGATTCCGACAAACTGACGTTACCTCATCCCGCCCACCAACTGCTAACCCTTCCAGACACTTGGATAGAAAATCTTTGGAACAGAGGCGAAGCGTTGAGCGTTTCCTTATAAACATTAAAGATGGTGAAAAATGAAAATCTTCGGCAAAACATGTGTCCTCTTGGACGGGACAACGCGGGCATAATTTCGACGTCAGTACATCGCACAACAGAAAGGAAGGCTCCAATGCCAGAAAAATCAACCCTGTCAGGGCATGAGCAAAAACGCCGCTGGCATCAAATCACCCTCACTTCCCTCGGTCTGATGCTCTTAGCCGCCGTTCTCTTGGCCGCGCAAGGTTTACACCAGGCCACGCCACCAACTGCAACACAACTTGATGACCCCAAGTTCGTTTCCCAGATCAAAACATTTATCGAGCAATTGGTGGCCGAGGAGGAGTTCTCCGGCGCGGTACTCGTCGCCAAGGATGGCCAGCCGATCTTCCAGGGTGCCTATGGGCTGGCCAGCAGGGCCTATCAAGTGCCCAACCGCATCGACACCAAGTTCAATCTCGGCTCCATGAACAAGATGTTTACTGCGGTGGCCATTGCTCAACTGGCTGCGGCTGGCAAACTCGCCTATGATGATCCGATTGCCAAACATTTGCCCGCTTATCCCAACCAGAAAGTAGCGAAGCAGGTCACAATCCACCACCTGCTGACCCATACCTCCGGTCTGACAGATTTTTTTAACGCCAAAT
>Ga0114129_10004218_pt1 | contig 20308 bp, 20 predicted proteins | sample RhiMetdeltSRZDD1_FD_80071 | JGI IMG/M metagenome (GOLD analysis project Ga0114129, IMG submission 80071) | Populus rhizosphere microbial communities from Tennessee, USA - Rhizosphere MetaG P. deltoides SRZDD1 (version 2) (version 2) | ecosystem: Host-associated > Plants > Roots > Rhizosphere >... | reverse complement strand
GGCGCAAACATCACCCCCATGCCCCCGCCAACCGGCGAACCCGGATAGGCGCCGGCTTCATATGCCAGCATCGCCTGGACCGCGGTGATTTTGCCATCCTTATTTGCGCCCATCTTCACTTTGATATAAGAGCCGGACGTGGGCCCGGTCGCGGCAAGCACGTCACTGCGGCTCATTGTCATCTTGACCGGGCGATATCCGCTTTTGCGTGAAAGCAGAACGACTACCGGCTCCAGATAGACCCCAACCTTCCCGCCGAAGCCGCCTCCAATTTCCATGGGGATCACACGGATCTTTGAAACCGGAATCTCAAGAATCTCTGCCACCTGTTCTCGCACACCGAATGAGCCCTGCGTGCTGCACCAAATCGTGATCTGTCCATCAGGGTTATAGTGCGCGGTCGCGTTCTGCGGTTCGATATAACCCTGATGCACCATCGACGTAAAGAACTCACGCTCCACGATCACGGAGGCATCCTGAAAGCCTTTTTCAATATCCCCAACCTGCTCCTGGGAATGCGCGGCCACATTGCTGGGGATATCGCCTTTCTTCCCCAGCTCATCGGTACGCATGTCGTCGAGCAGAATCGCTGAGTCAGCCTGCATCGCCTTTCTCACGTCGAGGACGGGAGGCAGGATTTCATACTTCACGTCGATCAAGGCGATCGCTTCCTCGGCGACATGGGGATTGATCGCCGCCAGCGCCGCGACGGCGTGACCAAAATACAACACCTTGTCTTTCGCCAGGACATTATTGCTTTGATGACGCAGGTTGATGGTCCCTTCACCCAGTTCCGCGATTTTGCTCTCCACGTCGGGCAAGTCATTTGCCGTCACCACCGCCTTCACACCGGGATATGCTTCAGCTTTGCTTGTATCGATCGAAAGGATACGCGCATGCGCATGCGGACTGCGCAGCATCGCACCATACAACATTCCTGGAAAACGAATATCGGCGCCATATTGCGCGCGCCCCGTGACTTTATCCGTTCCGTCATGGCGAAGCGGGTTTTTGCCTATGACACCGTAAGCTTGCTTTTTCTCGTCAGCCGATAAAGTAGTCATAAGAGCTTCTCCTGGGCTTGCGCCGCGTCCATGACGGCCCGCACGATACGGTCATAACCCGTGCAGCGACACAGATTGCCCGCGAGCCATTGTCGCGCTTCGCTTTCACTCGGGTTTGGATTCTGATCGAGCAGCGCTTTTGCGGCGACGATAAAGCCCGGGGTACAGAACCCGCATTGCAAAGCGGCGTGAGCGATAAATTTTTCCTGAAGAGGGTGCAATCCCCGCGCGGTCGCGATACCTTCGATGGTGGTCACGGCTCGTCCACTGACTTCGACCGCCAGCACCAGGCAGGAATTCACCAACGCACCGTCCAGAATCACATTGCAGGCGCCGCAATTGCCGTTGTTGCAGCCTTCCTTCGTGCCGGTCAGACCGAGGGTCTCGCGTAACACTTCCAGCAAGCTCTGACGCGGCTCGCACAGGAACTCCACCTCTTCCCCGTTAATGATGGCTTGTACATGAACTTTCCTGTTCATCATCCCTTTGCCCTTTCGATGGCTTTTTCCAAGGCGCGCCGCGTGAGCACGGCACAAAGATGCTTGCGATGTTCTGCCGTGCCGCGCAAATCAGAAATGGGGCGCGCCGCGGCCTGTGCAATTCTGGCCGCCTCCTGAATCGTTTCAGCTGTGATTTCCCTTCCCGCCAAAAATGCCCCTGCCTCCTCCACGAACAATGGAGTCGGCGCAACGGCCCCAAGGGCGATTCTTGCTGACAGAATTCTTTGTTTTGTGTCATCCAGAGCAATTGCGGCCCCTGCGCCGACCACCGCGATATCCATTTCGTTGCGGGGAATGAAACGCAGATAGTGCGCGCCAAAATTTGCTGGTGAGGCTGGAACGTTCACAGCCAGCAAAAATTCCCCCCTTTCCATGGCGTTCCTCCCCGGTGCAGTACAAAAACGCTCAACGGGTATTTCGCGAGTGCCGTCTCGATTCGCGATGCTGCACGTGGCATGATGGACGATCAGGGCCGGGATCGAATCCGCCGCGGGAGAGGCGTTGCATAAATTCCCGCCGACGCTGGCCCGGGATTGAATCTGTACTCCACCAATCAACTTGATGGCATCCACGAGGCCAGGATAGTTTTCCAGAACAAAGCGATCCTGGCAGATCGCAAAACAGGAGGCAGCAGCTCCCAATCGGAGACCGGATTGCGGGTCAAAGTGAATGGCAGTCAGTTCGGGAATGTTCTTAACGTCGATCAACAGTTCGGCTTTACGGCGATTTTCGCGCAGCTGCACCAGGAGGTCTGTGCCGCCGGACAAGACAAACGCCCCTCCGTTGCTGGACGCCAATAATCCCACAACTTCTTTGACGCTGTCCGCCGATACGTAATCAAAGGCCCGCATTCCTACCTCCCGACCACTGTAACCATGCCGAGATAGCAAAGGTTTCCGCCATTATAATTCATGTAAAAGGAAAGAAAAATTCTTGAATGGAGGAAGCATGGAGTATCGTCATTTAGGGAAGACAGGGATCCGGGTCGGCGAATTATCATTTGGTTCGTGGGTCACGTTTCATAACCAGGCAGATGTCAATGCTGCGGTGGAGATGATGTCTGCGGCCTACGACGCCGGCGTAAATTTTTTCGATAACGCGGAAGCATATGCAGGCGGCAAATCGGAAGAAGTGATGGGCGAGGCGTTCAAGCAATTGGGCTGGCGGCGGGGCAGCTATCTCGTCTCGACGAAGCTCTACTGGGGCTTGCACGACAATATCAATGAAAAGAACACCCTGAACCGCAAACGCCTCATCGAAGGGATTAACGGTTCGCTGGAACGATTGCAGCTCGATTACGTGGACATCCTCTACTGCCATCGCCCCGATAAGACCACACCCATCGAAGAGACCGTCTGGGCGATGCACAACATCATAGAGTGGGGTAAGGCGCTGTATTGGGGCACGTCCGAATGGACCGCGGCGGAGATCGTTGCCGCGATTGAAATTGCCGAACGCCATCACCTGCACAAACCCGTCACGGAACAGCCCGTTTATAACCTGTTCGAGCGCCATCGTTATTCCAAAGAATATGAACGAGTCTATAAGGAATACGGCTACGGGACGACCACGTTTAGCCCTCTGGCGTCTGGGTTGCTAAGCGGAAAATACAGCCAGGGGATTCCCGAAGGGAGCCGCGCCGCGCTGGAAGGTTACGACTGGCTGCATGAGCAGGTCACAGATCAAGAGAAGCTTGCAAGGGTGCAGGCGCTTGAGTCCATTGCAGGGGAGCTAAATTGCACCCTCTCCCAGCTGGCGCTCGCCTGGTGTTTGAAGAATCCGTACGTCAGTACGGTGATCACTGGCGCCAGTCGCGTTGAGCAGGTGCACGAGAACATGAAAGCCAGCGAGGTCGCACCCAAACTGACACCCGAGATCCTGGAGCGGATCGATACGATCTTTGGAAAAAAGGACGAGGAAGAGGACTAAATTGCCGGTTCGGTCTGCATGAAACAACTGTCCAGTACTCCGTACTGGACAGTTGTTTATTCCCTGCTTATCACACAGCTAATCCCACAAAAAGGACAAATTCAGGGTAATTTTATGACATTCATCTCACCCCTTCTCAGTCCACATTAATCTCTCCATGTAAAATAATCAAGCAGCAAATTTTGCAATTCATTTGTAACAGTTGGCATCGGAGGTAACTGTGCGCATCAACAAATTTGTCATCGGCGGCATCTTCATTCTTGGGGCGGTCGTCTTTTTGATCGTGACGGCCACCAAAGCCAGTGCTCAATATTTCCTGACGATCGATGAACTTAATGCAAAGGGATCCAGCGTGGTGGACAAGAATCTGCGTGTTTCGGGTGCTGTGATCGGTAACTCCATCCAGTACGATGCGCAAAGCTTAACGCTCAGCTTCGAAGTGGCTCATGTCCCCGCCGATAACCTGGCGATCGAATCGGAAGGCGGGCTGGCAGAAGTCCTGCACCAGGCGATCCTTGATCCTTCGCGTGCCCGCGTCAAGGTCATTTATGTGGGTCCCAAGCCCGACCTACTACGCAATGAAGCACAGGCGATTATGACAGGCAAACTTGGCCCAGACGGCGTCTTCTATGCAGAAGAACTCCTGCTCAAATGTCCCACTCGCTACGAAGAAGCCGTGCCCGAGCAGGCCGGATAGAAATTACAAGACCCTGAAGGTCTTCCTGACCTTTGGGGTTTTTACTGTAAGGAGTTCTGGATGATCGCGAATTTTGGCTTTGGTGTTTTATTCATCACATTCCTGGTAACGCTCTACAGCGTTTTTGCCGCCATCTATGGCGACCGCAGGCAAATCCCGGCCCTCGTGGAAAGCGCGCGGCGTGCCATGCTGATGACCTGGCCCCTGCTGACACTGACTGCAGGAGTCCTCATTTACTTGTTGATCAACAATCACTTCGAGGTGCAGTTTGTTTATGAAGTGACCAGCCGGTCGATGCCTACCTACCTCAAGGTCACTGCCTGGTGGGGCGGACAGGCTGGCTCCCTGCTCTTCTGGTCCTGGTTGATGTCTGCCTTTGCTTCGCTGGTCACCCTGCGCAAATGGGACCGCGACCGCGAGTTCCTGCCGTGGGTGATCGTCGTTGCCTGTGTGACGATGGCGTTCTTTATCGGCATGAATGTCTTTTTCGAGAACCCATTTGCACAACTCTATCAAACCTTCGAAGGTGTTAAGCCTTATACCTTCCGGCCTCCCGACGGCATTCTCATGACACCGGATGATGGGCGCGGATTGAATCCGCTACTGCGCCACCCGGGCATGATCATCCATCCTCCGATGCTGTATCTCGGCTTCGTCTCCTTCGTCATCCCGTACGCCTTCGCGATCGCGGCGCTGATCACGGGCCGCACCGATGACCGCTGGATCCGTCTCACCCGTCGTTGGGCGCTGTGGGCGTGGCTGTTCCTTTCCTTCGGCCTCGTGCTCGGCGGACGCTGGGCATATGATGTGCTGGGCTGGGGCGGTTACTGGGGCTGGGACCCTGTGGAGATCGCGGCGTTCATGCCCTGGCTGACGGGCACCGCATTTTTACATTCGGTCATGATCCAGGAAAAACGCGGCATGCTCAAGCACTGGAACATGCTGTTGATCATCCTGACATATGATCTTGTCATCTTTGGGACCTTCCTGACGCGCTCGGGTGTGCTGTCCTCAGTCCACGCCTTCGCGCAAAGCGCCATCGGGCCTTTGTTCTTCACGTTCATCGGGTTTACGCTGATTGCCTCGGTTGCCCTGATCATCTATCGCTGGAGCGGCTTGAGGTCTGAGACAGAGATGACCTCCATGCTCTCGCGCGAAGCCCTGTTCCTGTTGAACAACCTTTTGTTTATGAGCATCCTGGTGGTCTGTTTCTGGGGCGTGATCTTTCCTCTGATCTCCGAGCTTTTCTCCGGTCAAAAAGTGACCGTTGGTCCTCCGTTCTACGAGCGTGCCACCTCTCCCCTCTTTGGCGCCCTGATGCTCCTGATGGGTGTCGCTCCCCTTTCGGCGTGGGGACATTCCACAGTAAAAACACTGGGCCGCACGCTGTGGAAACCTGCTGTGGCGGCTGTTGCGATTACCGTCCTGCTCTTCTTTACCTACACACAAAAAATCGGCGCGCTGATCGGGTTCTTCCTGGTTGCGTTTGTCATCCTTGTGACGATTTATGAATACTGGCGCGGCGCGTATGCACGCCAGCGTAGCCAGGGCGAGAACATTTTCACCGCGTTCTGGAACCTGACCGGACGCAACCGCCGGCGCTATGGCGGATACATTATCCACATCAGTATGATGCTGATGGCGATCGGCATCCTGGGAATCGAGATCTTCCAGGTGGAGACGCAGGGCACACTTGCGCAAGGAGAATCGCTTGAGATTGCCGGCTATACGGTTCAATACAAGGAAATCGCTTCCTGGAGCGACGCGCCCGCAGGCGTCAATTACACCCGCTCCGTGATCGACATTTACAGAGACGGAAAATTCCTTGGCGAGCTCAATCCGCGCATTGACTATTACTTCGATTCACAACAAACCATGACCATCCCGGGTAACCGCTCGACGATGAGAGACGACCTCTATATCCTGCTTGTGGATTGGGAACCTGTCTCCTCGACGGGTGCCACCTTCAAAATTTACGTCAATCCGCTGGTCAACTGGCTGTGGCTTGGAAGCCTTCTGTTCCTCGCCGGTGTAGTGATTGCAGCCTGGCCCGAGAAGGAAGCAGAACGAGTCCCAGTCACTGTCCGAGCGCGGGTTCCCCAGCAAGAACAGACTCCCAGCGCAGCAGATTAGTAAGTAGTGATTGGTAAAGAGTAAATATGAAAGTCGTTTACATCCCCAAATTGCTGGTCGCAGCCTTCCTTGCCCTGAGTCTCGCATTCCTTGCGAGCCCCGCCCCGGCCCAGGGTCCCACACCTACAGATGATGAGGTTAATCGCATTGCCAAGCAGTTATACTGCCCGGTCTGTGAAAGCACACCCCTGGACGTCTGTCCCACCGAGGCTTGCCGCCAGTGGCGAGACCTCATCCGCACGATGCTGGCAGACGGCAAAAGCGAAGAAGAGATCAAGCAATACTTCGTCACGCAGTATGGCGTGCGCGTGTTGGACGAACCGCCGAATCGAGTGCTGACGTATCTGGTTCCGGGCGTTGCCATCCTGCTGGGTGGACTCCTGCTCCTGCGCGGCTTTCAGATGTGGATGAAACCGTCGGGTACGGGCACCGCCGCGGTGGAGAACCAGCCCGCGCAAGATCCATATGTTGCCCGGCTGGAAGAGGAATTGAAGAAACAGAAATAACATGTAGGAGACGGCAGCTCGCCCAGCACCCTGCATGTGGGAGAATTCATGACAGAAACATCCATCCCTGCTCCGCGTCGCGGTGTGCCAATCTGGGCACAGATCATCATCTGGGTATTCCTGGTTGGCCTGCTTGTCATCGTCGCGCTTGGACTCAGGCGCGCCCAGCAAGGCACTGTCCAGCCCGGGCAGGTCATTGATAATTTCACCTTGCCGTTATTTAGCGGCTATGAACTTGACGGCAAGAGCGAAGTCCATTTGACAGACTTACGCGGCAAAGTAGTTGTGATCAACTTTTGGGCGTCCTGGTGCAAGCCCTGTGAACAGGAAGCCGCCGAAATGCAGCAAGCCTGGCTAGAATACGAGCCCACAGGACAGGTCGTCTTCCTCGGCGCCGATTATGTGGATACCGAACCGGAAGCGCGGGTCTATCTCAAGAAATTCGGCATCACCTATCCAAACGGTCCCGACCTTGCCACGCGCATCTCACAATACTTTCGTATCAAAGGCGTCCCTGAGACATATTTCATCGATCAAGACGGTGTTTTGAAGTATGTGCAGGTGGGTCCGTTCTCTTCCATTGACCAGATCCGCGCCCAGATCGACCCATTGCTGAAATAGAGGGACTGATGGAATTATCCGCCATTTTCTTTTCGCTCGCCGTCCTGATTCTTGTCGGGATCTATCTTTATGCACCCTTCATGGAACGACGCGCCCGCCGCGTCACCGAAGAGGAACATGAGCTTTCGGCTCTGATGGCAGAACGTGACCGCGTCATCAACTCACTGCAGGAACTCGATTTCGACTTCAAACTCGGAAAGATACCGGAAGAGGACTATCCCGCGCAGCGAAGCACCCTGCTTCAAAAAGGCGCGGATATTTTGCGAAAGATCGATACGCTGGCCCCCCAGGCCACTTCCGCACAGGATACAGATGTCCGACTGGAGCGCGCCATCGCGGCCCGCCGTGCAGACGCCTCGCTTGCAAGGGTTGAGGTAAGCGACGACGACCTGGAAACGATGATCTCCTCGCGCCGCAGGAACCGTACCAATAAGTCTGCCGGCTTCTGCCCCAAATGCGGCAAGCCTGTAATGGTTACAGATCGTTTTTGCCCCTCGTGTGGAAAGTCTCTTAGCTAAACCGTTATTCTGAGGCACTTAATGAAATTTCGCTTTGCAATCGTCACTACGCTCGCTTCGTTCCTCTTCCTGCTTTCCGCTTGTAACTTCACGCTTGCCGAGGACGTGACTCCCCCACCGGGCTATGTTCCCCCAACACCAGCAGCAACGCTGGGACCTCTCTTCCCCGCGCAGGCACCAAGCACAGAAAACGGGGCGCTGATCTTTGTCGAGAAGTGCGCACCCTGTCATGGAGCAACCGGTCTGGGCGATGGCGAACAGGGAATCCAGTTGGGCGTGACAGTGCCAGCCTTTGGCCTGCCTGAGATCGCACGACCGGCTTCGCCCGCACAATGGTACACGACAGTGACACGCGGCAATATAGAACGCTTCATGCCTCCGTTCGCAAGCCTCAGTGACCAGGAACGCTGGGATGTCGTTGCCTATGCGATGACCTTGCACACGTCGGAGGAAATGCTTGCGCAAGGCAAAGATCTCTTTGAAAGCAACTGCGTCGACTGCTCTACCGATTTCTTCCAGGACCAGGAGAAGATGTCTGCGTTGAGCGAAGTGGAGCTGGCGCGCGTGATCAAACAAGGCAACGAGCAGGTGCCCGCCTTTGGCGCAAATCTCAGCGACGATGAGATCTGGTCAGTCTCGGCCTATCTACGCACGCTCTCTTTCGACACGGCCCCGGTTGTCTCGGCGCCCAGAGCCAGCGCCACGCCTGAAGCGGTCAGCACTACAGAGGTTCCCGCTGGTGCAGAAACTCCCCTGAGCACCGCCGAAGGGACAGTGCAATCCCCGGAAACGAGTGAAGCGACTACGATTGCCCAAGCTGGTTCTGGTACCGTAAGCGGTTCCATTGAAAACAAAACAGGCACCGATTTGCCCTCCGACCTGAAAGTCACACTACGCGGGTACGACCATGGCGCCGATCCCAGCCAGGGACCGCAGGAAGTGTTTTCGCAGGAAGGCACCATCGATGAAAACGGATCGTTTGTCTTCGAGAATATCGAGGTCCCGCTCAACCGCATCTTTCTCGCGGAACTAAACTTCGACGGCGTGGATCTGCAGTCTGGTTTCGCGATTGTGAAGGAAGGGGATACCAGTCTGACCCTGCCTCCAATTGTTCTTTACAACAAGACCGAGGATACATCGGCGCTGGTCGTGGATGAGGCGCGTATCTTCTTTGAGTATGGGACGGATGTGGTTCAGGTCTTCAATGTATATTCCTTCCGCAACCCCGGCGATGAAGTTGTCGTCGTGAAGTTCAATGAAAAGGGAGAAGTCCCCTTCCTCAAGGCGCCGACAGGTTCTTCGGGCTTTGGTTACGAACCCATGCAGGACAGTGAACCATTCCAGCAGATTGAAAATGGCTTCGCCATTCCACCCAGCGAAGGTTCTTACGGATTGATCACGTTTGCTTCCGTGCCCAAGTCCAGGGAATTTGAATTCTCCCAGGAATTTGTGCTGCCCGCATCTGCCGTGACGGTCTTCGTACCAGAGGGAGTGACGGCAAAAGGCGATAAATCAACCGATCTTGGCCTGCAGGCGATCCAGAATTTCAACTTCCAGATCTACGAGATGGGCAGTGTGGCAGCAGGTGAAACGGTTAAGCTTTCCGTTTCGGGTACACCCAAAGAGACGGGAGATGCATCTGCTTCAACGCCTGCAGAGGCAACTTCCAATCAAAACCTTTTGATCGGCGCCGGTGCAATGGGCATTGCCCTGATCCTTGCCGGCGCGTGGATGTATCTGCGAGACCGCCACCGCGAAGAAGAGGGAACGAGCGATCAGGAGACAGGGAACGAATTTGAATCGGCCGAGGATGTGATGGATGCCATCATCGCCCTCGACGATCTGCACCGCGCCCGGAAGATCTCGGACGATGCATATCAGAAACGCCGCGCCGAGTTGAAGGAAATCCTGAAGGGAATGATGTAAGATATCCGCGTCGAGCGGAGGCGCGGTAGCGCCGCAGTCGAGACGGCAGATGGAAAGAAAACATATGGCAATCACTACGCTTCGACTTCGCGACGCTGCGCTCAGCGCGATATCAATGAAACCATGATCACCGTCAAAAAGCTCGTCAAACGCTTTGGGTTGAAAACCGTCCTGCGCGGCGTGGACTTTGAGGTCCAGCCGGGTGAGTTCGTCGCGCTGCTCGGTCCGAACGGCGCGGGGAAGACGACCTTCCTGCGCATCCTTGCCTCGCTGTCACGACCTTCTTTAGGGGATGTGAAGATCGCCGGATACAAACTGCCTCATGAAGCGGCGCAGGTGCGCGCACGGCTGGGCGTGGTCTCTCACTTGCCATTGCTCTACGGCGATCTGACTGCTGAGGAAAACCTGCGTTTCTATGCCCGCATGTACAACATCCCCAACATCGAGTTGCGCGTGACCGAGGTGCTTGAGATGGTCGGGCTGGAGGCCAGGCGCCGTGATCTGGTCCGGACCTTCTCGCGCGGGATGCAGCAGAGACTCGCGATCGGGCGCGCGGTCCTGCATGACCCGGACGTGGTGCTGTTCGATGAGCCCTACACGGGTCTGGATCAGGACGCGTCTGCCATGCTCGACGATCTGCTGAAAACCGTGGCTGCGAAAGGCCGGACCGTCGTCATGACCTCCCACGACCTTGCCCGCGCCGAAGACCTGGCGACAAGGTTCGATATCCTTTCCCGCGGCGTGATCTCCGCTTCTGCTTCGCGCAAGGAGTTGAAGAAAACAAATCTGCTGGCATTCTACAAACAGGCACTGGTGGGCTGACAGCATGGACAAAGCAACTGAAATCAGATCCGCAGCCGGCGACCGAGTGTTGCACAAAGGCAATTTCCTCAAAGCTGTCTGGGCAGTCGTTTGGAAAGACCTCCAGGCAGAGTTTCGTTCCCGCGAGCTCTTTTCCGCGATGCTGGTCTTTTCCCTGTTGATCATCCTGATCTTTAACTTTGCCCTGGAACTGGATGTCAAGACTCGACAGTCTGTGACGGCCGGCGTACTCTGGGCGACCTTTGCGTTTGCAGGAACGCTGGGGCTCAACCGCTCGATGGCGATCGAAAAAGACCGCGGCTGTCTGGATGGACTGCTGCTCGCGCCGGTCGATCGTTCTGCCATCTACTTTGGCAAAGTGATCAGCAACCTGGCGTTCATGCTGATCGTGGAGTTGATCGTCCTGCCGGTCTACAGCGTTTTGTATTCGGTGAATTTATTCCAGCCCGGTTTGTTGTTGGTCATCCTGTTGGGTTCGATCGGCTACGTGGGTGTGGGCACACTACTCTCCACCATGTCCGTACAGACACGGACGCGGGATATCCTGCTCCCCATTCTGCTCTTTCCGGTCGTGATTCCGGTTTTGCTGGCAGCAGTCAAGGCGAGCAGTGGGTTTCTCGCCAATGCAGACTGGGAAGAGATCATCCTCCCGCTCAACCTGCTCATCGCCTATGACGTCATTTTCATTGCCCTGGCATTCATGGTTTTTGATAGTGTTGTGGAAGAATAAATGAATGAATCGCCGCCGTCCCCGGCGGCTCGAGCACATATTAATCTAGGAGCATCCATGCAACCCAAACCTTTAGCACTAAGAATTCTCGATATCGTTGCCCTCATCGTGCTAGGCATCGCAACCTATATGGCGCTCAATGCGCCGACGGAACGTGTGATGGGTGAAGTTCAAAAAGTGTTCTACTTTCACATCGGCACCGCCTGGACGGCACTGCTGGGATTCATCCTGGCAGCTGTGTTTAGCGTCGTCTACCTGGTCACAAAAGATCTGAAGTGGGACCGGCTCCAGGTCGCGGCGATCGAAGTCAGCCTGGTCTTTTTCCTGATCACGATCGTGCTCGGTTCCATCTGGGCGCGGCCTGCCTGGAACACGTGGTGGACGTGGGACCCGCGCCTCACGACCGCCGCGGTCACCGAATTGATTTACGTAGCATACTTCATGCTCCGCCAGGGTATCGACGACCCCGACCGGCGCGCCCGGTTTGGAGCCGTGTACGCGCTCGTAGGCGGACTGAGCGCTCCGATCACGTTCTTTGCCATCCGTCTGTTCCGTACCATCCACCCGGTGGTGATCGGCGGCACCAACCCCGAAGCGGACGGCGGCTTCAGCATGACGGCGGATATGCGCACGGCATTTTTCTTCGGCCTCTTCGCCTTCACAATCATCTTTATTGACCTTTTCTGGAACCGGATCCGCCTCGGCGATCTGCAAGAAAAGGTCGAGCAGCTCAAGTTAAAAGTCAGCATGTAAACGGAGTTTGATATGTTTTTTCAAGAAGCCACCCCCGATACCTCCGGCTATATGATCGCCGGATATGCGATTACGTTCCTTGTGATGGCACTCTACGTTGCCAGCATGTATCTGCGCAGCCGCAATCTCAATCAGGATATGACCACCCTCCAGGAATTGGAAAAACCTGCACCGCCGGTCCAGACGTTTGTAAAAAATGAGCCCAAGAAGAGCGCTGCGAGCTCCGGAAATAACAGATCTGCAAAACCTGTAACCAAAAGGGCGAGAAAAAAAACGCCGTAAAGAGAGAGAGTCCGCTATAATGGAAGCGGACTTTTTTTTATGAGAGCGGACAGCGAGACTCGGTTTTGGTGGAGGAAACGGTTAATCACGTTGAGCCTCGTCCTGGCCTTTACGGGAAGTGCTTACGCGTCAGCCCCGCGAAAAGCAGCCGCGCCGCTCGCGGTTCCCCCCGGCCCTGATCGATACTCGGTCACCGTGGTGGATTACACCAAATATTTTTGGTGGATGTTTTACATGGGGGAAGATGAGGTAGAGTGCAAGATCGTCACCGATCATGAGGGTCTGCCAACACCCGGGGATATTTTCGTGGATTGCGGGGAAGAACTCTACGAGAAATGGATCAATCAAAAACCCTGCCCAGAAGTTGACCCGAACTCCTGCCTCGGGTTTCTCTATCTTCACCTTGTCGGTACCAAACCTGCACAAAAAGAGGTTTCTTCCATTCTGCCCCCTCCCACCGTAGAGGTTACCCTGGAAAATTGTGACCCGGTATATACCTCCTCGACTAGTATCTGTGATTCGGAACCGATTATGGTTTTAACCGGTATCGAGCCACTGCCTGACTATCAAATCATCAGCATCGAAGGATTGTATGAGGGGCAGCCGTTCATTTGCGATGCCGTCTGCCGGCTGCAGTTGCCTGTCACCGATGAAGATGGGTTTGTGATCCAGTTCTGGGCGAACTCGAGCTATGGCGATAGCAGTGTCATGTTCGACGCGCTGGTGCGTGTGGCAATTACCGATGCCGGCGATCCGGATCGTTTGTTCTGGTATGTTGACGTCCTGAGCAGCCAGTGGATGGGCGTGCCGGTTGCCAGTTGTGTGGAAGCCTGGGGTGCATTACCGCCCGTGGGTGGACCACCGGAATGGTTGAGCACGCCGACGCAAAGTGAAGAGCTGGGAACGGATATCCCTTACAACTATCTGGCAGCTCAGTTGATTGGTGCGGGCGCCGTGGACGTGAGCGCCTGTACAGATGGCGGATTACTGCCAGAGGGTGGGGCCTCTGCGTGTGGAATGGAAGCGGCGCGCGAAGCCGTAACCGCCTGGCAGAACCAGTTCGATGCGATCATCCTGGGCATTGCACAGGATACAGGCGTTCCGGCACATTTGCTGAAGAATCTGTTCGCCATCGAAAGCCAGTTCTGGCCCGGCAACAGCAATATCAATGACATCGGTCTGGGACAACTGACCGAGAGAGGTGCAGATACAGCACTGCTTTGGAATCCACCCTTCTTCCACCAGTTCTGCCCACTGGTGATGGACTCCGCCGAGTGCAGCCAGGGATATCTCCACCTGACGGAAGAACAACAGGAATATATGCGGCTGGCGCTGATCGATTCCATCAATGCCACCTGTGAGACCTGCCCATTGGGAATCGACCTGGACCGGGCGAATTTCAGTATTGGTGTTTTTGCTCACACAATGCTCGCCAACTGCGAACAAACCGGTCAGCTTGTCGAAAATGTCACTGGTGGCACAGCGGGTGCTGCGGCATCCTATGAAGACCTCTGGCGGTTCACCCTGATCAACTACAACGCGGGACCTGGCTGCCTGGGCAACGCCCTAGATGCAACTGCCGGGGAAGACTTGGCGGAGGATCAGGAGCTCACCTGGGAAAATGTGACTGCGCATCTTGAGCCTATCTGCCAGGGTGCGATCAGTTACGTGAATGAGATAAGCAGAACGCAGCCATAAGCTTGGGCAATAATTCTTAATATGGCGGCGGAGGTGATCAACCTCCGCTTTTACATTCTGTGCTAAACTACGGTTATGATGTCATTGCGAGCGTACGCCGCGAAGCAATCCCCTCTTAACTGGAAAAATCTAATCAAACGTTTCCTTCGATTAATTGGAGCTTGTTTCGTCGCGCAGAACGCACCTTGCAATGGCAGAATGGTTTTGGAGGAACTGTGCTGACCCTGGTAGAGAAAATCCTCTTTGCAGTTGCCGTCCTCGTTTCCCTGTATTTCACGTATCGCGGTGTGAAGCGCATTGTCGAGCACATTGCAAGCGGGCAAGGCAAACCCGATTGGAGCCTCCTCTGGAAACGCATCGATGATCTGATTGTTAAGGTTGTTTTCTTCCAGCCTGTTTTTCGTTTGCGTCTCATTCCAAGCATTTTGCATGCCCTCATTGGCTGGGGGTTTCTTGGCTTTATTCTGATTAATCTCGTGGACCTGATCTACGGGTACACGGGATTCAGGTTGCTTGATCATACGGGCGCGTTTGGAAACTTCTACAGGCTCCTGGCAGATCTCCTGGGCGCGGCGCTCCTGGTTGGGATTGTCGGGATGGTCGTCCGCCGTTTTATCATCCGGCCGAAGAACCTGACCACGCGTGAGTCAACGTTGCTCCACCCGAAGGCGCGCTTCGGCATCATGCGTGATTCGGCGATTGTCGCGAGCTTTATCATCATCCATAACACGGCTCGCCTGTTAGGAGAGTCGTTTTATGTTGCGCAGGCTGGAGCACCAGATCGCTGGCAACCGGTCATTTCCGCGGTAGCAGGCTTATGGTCCGGTGTGGACGCTAGTACGCTGCTTGCCGGCGAGCGGCTGATGTTCTGGCTATCGCTTGGGGCGGTAGTCGCATTCCTGCCCTACTTCCCCTACTCCAAGCATATCCATTTATTTTTTGCTCCAATCAACTTCGCCCTGAAACCAGAGCGCCGCTCCATCGGTGAGCTGAATTACATCAACCTCGACGACCAGTCCATCGAACAGTTCGGCGCGGCGACGATGAAGGACCTGGGCTGGGAACAGGTCATGGATGCCTATGCCTGCGTGATGTGTTTCCGCTGCCAGGAAGTCTGTCCCGCGTATACCACGGGCAAGGTGCTCTCGCCGGCCGCGCTCGAGATCAACAAGCGCTATCACCTGAACGATGGCGGCGGCATGGACGTGCCGATGCTTAACCTCATCTCCGAGGAAGCCGTCTGGGCTTGCACCTCCTGCGGCGCCTGCGTGGATATTTGCCCGGTCGGCAATGAACCCATGCGCGACATCCTGCACATCCGCCGCAACCTGACCATGATGGAGAGCCAGTTCCCAAAGCAGCTGGAAACCGCCTTCAAGGGCATGGAACGGAATGCCAATCCGTGGAACGTCTCGCAGGCGGAACGCATGAAATGGGCGCAGGGACTGAACGTTCCCACGATCGAGCAAAATTCGGAGCCCGATATCTTGTGGTGGGTCGGATGTGCCCCCGCCACCGACTCGCGTGCCCAGAAGACGGCGCAAGCGTTCGCGAAAATTCTGAACACAGCCGGCGTCAATTATGCCGTGCTCGGACAGAACGAACAATGCAACGGTGACTCCGCCCGCCGCGCCGGACGCGAAGATATCTTCTTCGCTCTGGCTTCCGCCAATGTGGAAATATTAAATGAAGTCAAACCTAAACGGATCGTAACGACCTGCCCGCACTGTCTGCACACGATCAAGAACGAATACCCGGCCTTCGGTGGGCACTATGAGGTGATGCATCACACCCAGCTGATCAACGAGCTGGTGGGAGCCGGGAAGATCAGCCTGGAGGTTTCCAAAGACCAATATACAGTGACCTTCCACGATCCCTGCTATCTGGGACGACACAATGGAATCCTGGAGGCACCGCGCGAGGCCTTGAGGTCTGCAGGTGTGACCACCATTGAAATGCCGCGCAACGAGCGCAAATCCTTCTGCTGTGGCGCGGGCGGCGCGCAGATGTGGAAGGAAGAAGAACCCGGCACGATGCGCGTCAGTGAAGCACGCTTTAAGGAAGCCAAAGAGACAGGAGCAAACGCCGTGGCAGTCGGCTGTCCTTTCTGCATGACCATGTTCAGTGATGCTTCCAAAGCAGAAGGCGGCTCCATCCAGGTGAAGGATGTGGCTGAGCTGGTCGTGGAGCACATGAAGACACAGGCTTGACCATGATCGACTTCACATCCGATTTTGGGCGCGTGGTTAAGCAGCATATCAACGATCAATACGTGATCTGGCTGACGACAGTCGATTCAAATCTTACGCCTCAGCCCAGACCGGTCTGGTTCGCCTGGGAGAAGGATTCCTTTCTGGTCTTCAGCCAGGCGAAAGCACATAAGGTCACACACATAAAAAAGAATCCGAAGGTGGCGTTACATTTCAACACCGATGAATCAGGCGATAAGCATGTGATTGTATTTACAGGAGAGGCTTCTATCGATGGGGATTGTCCGCCTGCCCATTTGGTCTCTGCGTACTTTGAAAAATACAAAGAGGGCATTGCCGGGCTGGATATGACATCCGAGGAGTTTAGCCGTGAGTATTCCATCCCACTTAGAATTCATCCCGCAGAAGTACGCGGATGGGAGTAAAATTGCCTCCCGCCAAAGGAGGTTGGAATGAAAGATACAATTCACACGCTTCACCCTGCAAAAAAACAGGGTGTGAATATCAGTCGTGAAAAATACGACGTCATTCGCAACGCCATCCTGTGCGTGTTGCGGGCACAGAAGGAAATGCCTTTCATGAAACTTTCGCGTGCTGTCGAAAAAGAAGTGAACGGAAACTTTGATGGCTCGGTAATGTGGTATGTGACAACGGTCAAACTGGATATGGAAGCGCGCGGCGAACTCAAGCGTGTTACAAACTCGAGGCCGCAATTGGTGAAGCTCGCCTAATGTCTCGGGAGCGCAAACAGGACGAGATCAGGTTCCATAAGCCTGGTCTTTTTTGTTGTATCGGGGATAGGAAGGAAAGTAAAATCACTCCGTAATGTTCTTCAATCAGGAAAGCTCAGGAGTAAAAATGCACATTGTCCATGTTCATGTCCACGTCAAACCCGAATTTGTCGAAGCTTTCAAACAGGCGACTCTTGAAAATGCAGCGAAGAGCGTCCAGGAAGCAGGGAATGCACGTTTCGACATCCTCCAGCAGGCAGAGGATCCCACCAGATTCGTCCTGGTGGAAATCTATCGAACGGCAGATGCATCTGCCGCGCATAAAGAGACGGCGCACTACAAGCTCTGGCGTGATGCGGTCATGAAGATGATGGCGGAACCCAGACAGGGAATCAGGTACGCCGGTATCTTTCCTGAGGAGGAAAGCAAGTAAGGAATCCCCAGCGGCCCGGTGGCGCCATCTCTAGATTTTGGCGTTAAAAAACCCAACGACTGGTCCCAAAGGGATGCTTCGCTGCGTCGTTGACTCCTGGCAATTAAGGTATATGATCATGTCCTCTTTCGAATTTGCAACCTCGCAACGCATCCTCTTCGGGGCTGGGAAGCTCAACGAATTGGGCAAGCATTTGGAGCAGCGTCCAAAACGCCTGCTGTTTGTCCATGGACACTCCTCCAAAGCAATCCCGCGCGTGATAGAGATTCTCTCGGGGCTGGGGATCCCATTCACAGAATTCGCGCTCCATGGGGAACCGACGATCGATATCGTGCGCGAGGGGGTCGAAGCCGCACAGAATTCTGACATGGTCATTGGGCTAGGTGGAGGAAGCGTGCTCGATACGGGCAAAGCGATCACTGCACTCGCCACAAACCCCGGGGATGTATATGATTACCTGGAAGTCATTGGTAAGGGACGACCGCTTGTCAATCCATCACTCCCCTACATTTCCATCCCAACCACCGCCGGCACAGGCGCGGAGGTCACCAAGAATGCTGTACTTGAGTCGCCCGAGCAAAATGTAAAGGTAAGTCTGCGCAGCCCATGGATGCTGCCGCGTCTGGCGCTGGTGGACCCGGAACTGACATATGACCTTCCTCCCGAGATTACCGCGAGCTCGGGGCTGGATGCATTGACACAGTTGATCGAGCCGTTTGTGTCTGTCAAAGCGAACCCGATGACGGATGCCGTCTGCCGTGAAGGCATGGCTCACGCCGCGCGCTCGTTGAGACGCGCCTTTGAGAACGGCGCAGATACAGAGGCGCGGCAGGGCATGTCGATCGCCAGCCTCTTTGGTGGGCTGGCCCTGGCGAATGCTGCCCTCGGTGCGGTACATGGATTTGCAGGTCCGCTGGGTGGAATGCTGCACGCGCCGCACGGCGCGTTGTGTGCCCGCTTTCTGCCGCTGGTCATGGAAGTAAACATCAAGGCACTGCAAGCGCGCCAGCCTGAACACCCGGCCCTGGGGCGTTATGCGGAGATCGCTCAAATCCTCACCGGAGAGAAAGATGTAAAGCCACTCGACGGAGCAGCGTGGGCAAGCGAGCTGGTCGCAGATCTAAAAATCCCCCGGCTTTCCGCATATGGGATGAAACCGGAGGATTTTCCAGAAGCAGTCCAAAAGACTCAAAAGGCGAATAGTTTTAAGGGAAATCCGATTGTCTTGGATGAAAAAGAGCTGACTGCTATATTAGAAAAGGCCCTTTGATCAAACCACGGGATTCGACGTGGCACCTGCGGTCTTCAATGCTGAACGGATCATCAAAAACTCCGTGATGTTCTCGGAAGTGACCAGCCCGACAAATCGACCTTTATGCATTACAGGCAGCGTTTTTGCCCCCGACTCCTGCAAGCGCATTAGCGCCATCTCGACCATTTCATGCGAGTCCACAGTGGGGACGTTGCGCCGGATCACATCGGTGACGGGCGTGTCCTGTCCTTTCTGCGAAAGGGCCCGGATGAAATCATCGCGGGTCAGCACGCCGATAAACTGTCCATCCTCCACAACCGGGAAATCCTGCTGTGAGCCGGCCAGGATCAAATTCACCACCCGGTCCAGCCGATCAGATGGAGTCAGGATATCGAAACGAGTCTGCATGGCGTGCGTGACGGGAATGCCGCTGATGGAATTTCTCATCTGGACCATGCTGGCTTCCTGCGAGGCGCCGATCCACACAAAGAAGGCGATGAAGAGCAGGAACGGATTGTTGAACAGGCCAAATAGACCCAGGAGAAACGCCAGTCCCTGGCCGACGTTGGCGGCGATCTGCGTCGCGCGGACGTAGTCCATGCGCATCGCCAGCAAGGCTCGCAGCACACGTCCGCCATCCATCGGGAACGCCGGGATCAGGTTGAACAGCACCAGCGTGATGTTCACGGTCATCAGCCGCGCCAGGAAGGAGCCCGAGGCAACCGTCAGGTCGGTTAGCGGGACCAGGCCGCGGGTCAGATACAAATAGACAAAGAGCAGAGCCGCGATCACCACATTGACGGCAGGTCCCATCAACGCTACCCACAGTTCCTCGATTGGTTTATCTGGAAGACGTTCGAGGCGTGCGACACCCCCGATCGGATAAAGAGTGATATCACGAGTCTTGATCCCATACCTGCGGGCCGTGAGAGCATGCCCATACTCATGCAGGACAACACACAGGAAGAGCGCCAGGATGAAAAGGATACCCTCTATCACCTTTGCAACGGTTCCATATTGGAGCCAGTGGCTATACCCGATCCAGCCGATCAAGAGCAGAAACGTTGCATGAACGAAGACATCGATACCGGCAAACGTCCCTAATTTCCATTGCCATCTCATAAATTAACTCCTTTAAAAGTTAAATGTATTGTACATAGGATGTATAAGAAAATTGTTATAAAAACCAGCTCCGGGACCATCAGCATTTCAAGCGCATGTGGGGCTGCAAGTGTCGTCGCATGACCGGAATGGCCGGGAGAGTTCAATGAGGTTAACGAAGAAAGGGAGCAGGCTGTGCCTGCTCCCTTTTTACGAGTTGGAGACGTTGTCAAACAGTTACTTAATCACACCCAGTTTCTTGCCTGCTTCGCCAATCACATCCATGGCGCGCTCGATCTCGCTCGGTTCATGCGCGGCGGTGACGGTGGCGCGCAGGCGGGCGAGTCCCTCTGGCACGGCTGGAGAAACAACCGGCAGGACGAACACATCGTTGTGCTGCGC
>Ga0114129_10004217_pt1 | contig 20310 bp, 20 predicted proteins | sample RhiMetdeltSRZDD1_FD_80071 | JGI IMG/M metagenome (GOLD analysis project Ga0114129, IMG submission 80071) | Populus rhizosphere microbial communities from Tennessee, USA - Rhizosphere MetaG P. deltoides SRZDD1 (version 2) (version 2) | ecosystem: Host-associated > Plants > Roots > Rhizosphere >... | reverse complement strand
CGCGACGGCGTCGTGGTGTACGAAGGCCGGGTGGGTTCGCTCCGCCGGTTCAAGGACGACGTCGGCGAGGTCCGCGAAGGCTTCGAGTGCGGGATCGGGCTCGAGAACTTCCAGGACGTGAAGGAGGGCGACGTGATCGAGGCCTTCGAGGTCGAGGAGGTCGCGCGCCAGATCTCCTGATGCTGGTGGCGGTCCTTCGGCTCGACCTCCGGATCCCGGCCTGCGGATCGTTGAAGGAGAAGCGGCACGTGATCAAGACCCTCACCAACGGCATCCGGTCGACGTATCACGTCGCCGTGGCCGAGACGGGATACCAGGACCTGTGGCAGCGGACAGAGCTCGGGGTCGCCGCGGTCGGATCAGAGGGCCATCACCTGAAGAAGGTGATGCACGGCGTGGAGCGCTTCGTGGAGCGGTGGGCCGAGGTGGACATCATCGATACGGATCTAACGTTGCATTCCCCTGAGGACTGACGCGCGAGAGGACGGACGAGGGTGACGCAAGGAGCCAGGACCGCACGGGTGGCCGAGGAGTTCCGCGAGATCCTCGCGGAAGCCATCCAGAGGCTGAAGGACCCTCGGATCGGCTTCGTCACGGTCATCGGCGTGCAGGTGACCGCCGATCTCCGACGGGCATGGGTGTCCTACACCGTCCTCGGTGACGACAAGCAGCAGCGCTCGACGGCGGCAGGCCTGCGCTCGGCGACGCCGCACCTCCGCCAGGAGCTCGGCAAGCAGGTTCGGCTGCGGAACCTCCCGGAGCTCGAGTTCCAGGTCGACCAGACAGTCGCGCAGCATCAGCACATCGAGGAGATCATCGAGCGCCTGCATCGCGAGGGGACCGATGCCTGAGGACGACCTGGGCGCCGCGATCCACCGAGCGGCGGAGATCCTCGTGGACGCGCCCGAGGTCGTGATCGCCTGCCACGTGAACCCGGACGCCGACGCGCTCGGTTCGATGCTCGGGCTCGCGTCCCACCTGCGCGCCCGTGGGGCCACGACGATCTGCTCGTTCGGCAACGAGCCGCTCGAGCTCCCCCGGTGGGCGTCGCTGCTGCCTGGGTCCGACCAGATCGTCGCGCCGGCGGACGTGCCGGCGGAGCCCGTGGTGATGGTGACGTGCGACTGCGCGTCGTTCGATCGGCTCGCGGTGCTGGGGGGTCCCGCGTCGCACGCCGGCGAGCTGATCTGGATCGACCATCACCGATCGAACGAGGGGTACGGGACGGTTCGCGTCGTGGACCCTGACGCGTCGTCGACCTGCGAGATGGTGTTCCGGCTCCTCGAAGCGATCGGCGGCGACATGAGCACGGACACCGCGACGTGCCTGTACGCGGGGCTCGTGACCGACACCGGACGGTTCCAGTATCAGGCGACCACGCCGGAGACGCTCCGGATCGCGGCCCGGCTCCGCGAGCACGACTTCGATCACGCCGCGTTGGTCCGCGCGCTCTACGAGGACAACGACCCCTCGTTCCTCCGCCTGCTCGGGACCGCGCTCGGCCGGATGGCGGAGATCCCCGAGGCGAGCGTGATCTGGACCTACCTCACGCAGGCGGACCTCGCGGACGCCGGGGTCGGCCCCGGCGACACCGACGACCTGATCGACGTGCTCCGGACCGCGCGCGACGTCGACGTCGCCGCGGTCCTGAAGCAGCAGCGCGACGGCCGGTTCAAGGTCAGCGTTCGCTCGCGGGGCGGCCACGACCTCGCGGCCGTGGCCGCCTCGTTCGGCGGCGGCGGGCATCGGCTCGCCGCCGGCTACACCTCCGAGCACGGGCCCGAGGGCACGATCGAACGGCTCGTGGCGGCCTTGCGGCAGGCGCCGGTCGCGTCGTGACCGCTGCGGGCCCGGAGGGCCTGCTCCTGGTCGACAAGCCGGGAGGGATGACGTCGCACGACGTCGTCGACGTCGTGCGACGCCGCCTCGGCACGAAGAAGGTGGGGCACGCCGGGACGCTCGACCCGATGGCGACCGGGTTGCTGCTGGTCGGCGTCGGGCGCGCGACCCGCCTGCTGCGCTTCTTGAGCGACCTGCCCAAGACGTACGAGGGCACGATGCGGCTCGGCGTCGAGACCACCACGCTGGACGCGGAGGGCGAGATCGTCCGCGAGGCGGAGGTGACGGCCGCTCGGAGCGACGTCGAGCAGGCGATGCGCGCGCTCGAGGGCGAGTCGATGCAGCGACCACCGGCGTACAGCGCGGTCAAGGTCGGGGGGAGGAAGCTCTACGAGGCCGCGCGCGCGGGGGAGCAGCTGGAGGCCGAGCCGCGGCCGATCCGCGTCGACGCATTCGACCTCCTCGGATTCGACAGCCCCGACGCCACGTTCCGGGTCGCCTGCTCGACCGGCACGTACGTCCGGGTCCTGGCCGCCGACGTGGGGGCGGCGCTCTCGTGCGGGGCGAACCTCACGTCCCTGCGACGGACGGCGATCGGCCCGTTCCGAGCGTCCGACGCGTCGCCGCCCGAGGGCCCGGGTGATCCGCTGCCGGCCGAGGACGCGGTTCGACACCTCCCCAGGCTCGACCTCGAGGCCGAAGAGGCCGTCGCGGCCTCCCACGGGAGGCCGCTCGGCCCCGCCGGGCTCGCCGGGCCGTACGGGGTCTTCGACCCCGTCGGCCGGCTGATCGGCGTCTACGAGGACGACGGGCCGAAGGCGCGCCCCCAGGTCGTCCTCGCTCCGTGAGCGGCCGCTACCCTCGCACCCCTATGGACGTCGTTCGTGGACTCGAGGCGTTGCCGCTGCCCGACGGCCCGTCGGTCGTCACGATCGGGTTCTTCGACGGCGTGCACCTCGGGCATCGGAGCCTGCTCTCCGCGACGGTCGAGGCGGCGCGGGAGCGCGGGTCGCGCAGCGTCGCCGTCACGTTCGACCGGCACCCGAGGGAGATCCTGACGCCCGGCCGGGAGCCCCGGCTGCTCACGACGATCGAGCGGAAGGCGTCGTTGATCGCGGACTGCGGCATCGACGTGCTCGTCGTCCTCGAGTTCACGGAGTCGTTCTCGACGATCGTCGCCGAGGACTTCGTCCGCGACGTCCTGATCGACGGGATCCACGCCGTCCACGTCCGCGTCGGTCCCGATTTCAACTTCGGTCACCGCGCCGCAGGCTCGATCGCGACGATCCGCGACGTCGGCGAACCGCTCGGCCTGACGGCGGACGAGGTGGCGCCGTTCACGCTCGAGGATCGCGTCGTCTCGTCCTCCTCGATCCGGGCGGCGCTCAGCGACGGCGATCTCGCGTGGCCGCGGACGGCGCTCGGACGCTCGTACGTGGTCGACGGCGAGGTCGTCTCCGGAGCCGGTCGGGGCAAGGGACTGGGCTATCCCACCGCGAACCTCCGGACGTGGCCTCGGCTGCTGCTCCCCGGCCAGGGGATCTACGCGGGGACCGCGGAGCTGTTCGACGGCTCGAGATACCCGGCGGCGATCGACGTGGGCACGAACCCGACGTTCGGCGTCGAACCGCTCCACGTCGAGGCGTTCCTGATCGACTTCCCCGACGTGGAGCTCCGCGGCCAGCAGCTCGCCGTCGGGTTCGCCGAGCGGCTCCGCGACGAGGTGAAGTTCGAGTCGGTCGACGAGCTCATCGAGGCGATCGCCGACGACGTCGAGCGGACCCGCCGCGTCCTGTCGGACGGCGAGCGGAGCTCGGGCTAGGCCGGCGACGGCTCAGCGCTCGCGCAGCATCCGCAGGCCGAGGCGGGCCATGAAGGCGAGCGGGATCGTGACGTTCGCTCGCTGGAGGAGCCCGTTCCCCGGACGGAGCACGTCGCGGAGGAACCAGGCGGCGAGGCCGGCGCTCGCGATCACGGCGCCGAGCCCCGGGCGGGTGAGGTCTCGGTACGTCGGCTCCTTCGCGAGCCGGGGCACGAGCGCGGCGATCCCGACCGTGCCCGCGAGACCACCGGCCACGGCGGCCGCGTCGTGCACGTCGTTCACCCACGACTGGCCGGGCGGCTCGCCTGGGAGCGGATAGTTCGACCGGTGATCCCGCCGGAACAACCCCGCCGCGATCGAGGCGAGCCCGGACACACCGAGGAGCGCCGGTCCCCATCCCGGCTCCGGGCCGAAGCGCCGGTGCACGGCCGAGGCGAACGCGACGCCGCACGCGCCGAGCGCGACGAAGCCGGCCTCCATCACGAGCGGGTCCTTCGCGTCGCGCGCCGCGAGGCCGCTGATGTGCTCGTGGCGCACCTCGTACTCGTCCTGGCGGCGTTGCGCGATCAGCCACGCCGCGGTGAACGCCGCGGGCCCGAGGATCCCGCATGCCGCGCCGACGCGTGTCGCCTTGCCCACCCGGCCATCGTAGAGGTGGGACGATGCCCGGATGCGGCGACTCGCCGACCGGATCGTGCGGCTGATCGCGCGGGCGGCCACCGTGGGATGGTTCCGCGCGGTCGACGTGTCCGGGCTCGAGCGGATCCCGCGGACGGGGCCGGTGCTCCTGGTGGCCAGTCACCACGGCGGCTTCGTCGACCCGGCGCTCCTGATCGCGGTGATCCCGCGCCCGATCCGCTTCCTCGCGATGGGCACCCTGTTCCGCAACCCGGTCCTCGGCTCGCTCCTCCGGTTCGGCGGGGCGCTGCCGATCCATCGCGCGCAGGACTCGGCGGCGGGAACGGGCACGGCGGGCAACGTGCACACGTTCCAGGCGTGCTTCGACGAGCTCCGCGAGGGCGGGGCGATCGGCATCTTCCCCGAGGGGGAGGCGAGCGACGAGCCGCACCTCCTTCCGCTGCGCACCGGCGCCGCGCGGATCGCGGTCGGCGCCCACGCGCGCGGCACGATGGGCCTGCGGATCGTGCCGGTCGGCCTGATCTACGAGCGGAAGCAGCGGGCCCGCTCGCGCGCGTACGTGCGCGTCGGCGAGCCGATCGCGCTCGACGAGGACCTCGCGACCAACCCGTCGGTTCCCCCGGACGAGACCGATCGCGCCGAGGTCACGGCGCTGATGGAACGGATCGAGGAGCATCTCGCCGACGCGGCCGTCGACTACGAGAGCGCGGAGCAGCGCTCCGAGCTTCGCCTCGCCGCCGACGTCGCCCTCCGCTGGGAGCAGGCGGACCCGCGGGGACGCCCGGCGATCGGGGACGTCGAACGGCTCGCGGACCGCCTGTCCGATGCACGGGACCCCGTCGTGGGCGGGGTGCGCGAGGCGTCCCGCAGCTACCGGGACGGGCTCGACGCCGTCGGCGTGGCCGACGCGGTCGTGGCGCCCGGCGCCGAAGAGGCGCTCGCCAGGCGAGGCCGGTTCTCGTGGCTCCTCACGCTCGCGATCGCGCCGCTCGCGGTGGTCGGCCTCCTCGCGAACGCGCTCCCCGCCCTCGGCGTGTTCCTCGCCGGCCGGAAGCCGGCGCCGCCGGTCCGGCACGCGACGATCAAATTCCTCACGGCGCTCGTCCTGTTCCCGTTGGACTGGTTGGTGTTGCGCTACTGGGTGTTCGCCGACGTCCGGTACGCCTGGCTGTGGACGCTCCTGATCGGGCCGATCTGCGGGCTGGCGACGCTCTGGTGCGTCGGTCGCGTGCTGCGGGCGCGGCGGGCGCGGCTGGGGCTCGAGCGGCTCGCCGCGGCGACCGGCCTCGCGGAGGACCTCCGCGCCCGCCGCGCCCGCCTCGTGGAGGCCGTCAGGACGGCTCTGGATGCCTCCACCGAGGAGGGCCCGCGTCCCGATGGTGCTGGTAGCCTGGACGTTCACCCATGACGCTGACCAAAGAAGCCAAGCAGGGGATCATCCAGGAGCACGCACGCTCGGACGGCGATACCGGCTCTGCCGACGTCCAGATCGCAGTGCTCACAACCCGGATCGCCGAGCTGACGGAGCACCTCAAGACCCACAAGCACGACCACGCCTCCCGGCGCGGGCTGCTGAAGATGGTCGGACGGCGCCGTCGGCTCCTGGAGTACCTCAAGCGCGAGGACATCGAGCGCTACCGAGCCCTGATCGCCAAGCTCGGGTTGCGCCGCTGACCTCGCGTCGTCGCGCGCGCTCGCGCCCGCGACGGACGAAGGAGTGATGCGAACGACCCACTGACCGGTCACACGGAGGCGGAGCACCGACGCCCCACCCCGGTCGGTTCTCAGTCGCGGACCCCCGGACGGCGCGCTCGCGCGCCCACACACCGGAGGCCCACCACTGACAACCGGCCCGAGCCGCCTCCGACATCTGCGGCGCGACGACCGCGCCGCCCATCTACAGGAGGTACCGGCCCATGGCCACCAGCATGTCCCGCCAGATCGGGAACAGGGAACTGTTCCTGGAGTCCGGCACGTTCGCCAAGCTCGCCGACGGCGGTGCCGTCGCGCGCTACGGCGACACGATGGTGCTCGCCACCTGCGTGAGCTCCAACCCCCGCGAGGGGATCGACTTCTTCCCGCTCACGATCGACGTCGAGGAGCGGATGTACGCCGCGGGCAAGATCCCCGGCAGCTTCTTCCGCCGCGAGGGCCGGCCGTCCGAGACGGCGATCCTCACGGCGCGGCTGATCGACCGGCCCCTGCGCCCCTCGTTCCGCGAGGGCTACCGCGACGAGGTCCAGGTGATCATCACGATCCTGTCCGTCGATCACGCCAACCCGTACGACATCCCGGCGATGAACGCGGCGTCGCTCGCGGTCGGGATCGCCGGCCTGCCGTTCGACGGTCCCGTCGGCGCGGTCCGGCTCGGCCTGATCGGCGGCGACTGGGTCGTGAACCCGACGTTCCAGGAGCTCGAGGAGGCGACGTTCGACATCGTGGTCGCCGGGTCGAAGAACGACGAGGGCGGCGTCGACATCCTGATGATCGAGGGCGAGGCGCCCGAGACGACCTGGCCGCTCCTCGCCGCCGGCAGCGGCGCCGCCGCACCGACCGAGGAGACCGTCGCGCAGGGCCTCGAGCGCGCCAAGGAAGTGATCGCCGACGTGATCGGTCTCCAGGAGGAGTTCCTCGCGCAGGTCGGCGTGAAGCCCTCCGACTTCGAGCCGCACCCGCTGTACCAGCAGGACCTCTGGGACGCGCTCGAGCCGTTCGCGGCGGACAAGGTGAAGGCCGCGATCGTGCCCGTGAAGAAGGAGCGCGATGCCAACATGACCGCGGCCAAGGACGAGGCGAAGGCCCACCTCGCCGCCACCCTCGGCGAGGAGGAGTTCGCGCAGCGCGGCCAGGAGTTCTCGGCGGCATGGAAGGCCCTCGAGAAGAAGGTGATGCGGGCCCGCGTGATCTCGGAGGGCGTACGCCTCGACGGCCGGACCGCCAAGGAGATCCGTCCGCTCGCGGCCCACGTCAGCTTGCTGCCGCGGGCGCACGGCTCGGCACTGTTCGAGCGCGGCGACACGCAGGTCCTGAACGTCACCACGCTCGGGATGTTGCGGATGAACCAGATGATCGACACGCTGGATCTCGAGGACTCCAAACGGTACATGCACCACTACAACTTCCCGCCGTTCTCGACCGGCGAGACGGGACGCGTGGGGTCTCCGCGTCGACGGGAGATCGGTCACGGCGCGCTCGCGGAGCGGGCCCTGAAGCCCGTGATCCCCAACGAGGAGGAGTTCCCCTACACGCTCCGGCTCGTGTCCGACGTGCTGTCGTCCAACGGCTCGACGTCGATGGCCAGCGTGTGCGGCTCGACCCTCTCGCTGATGGACGCCGGCGTGCCGATCAAGGCGCCGGTCGGCGGCATCGCGATGGGGATGATCGCGGAGGGCGACACGTACGTGACCCTCACCGACATCCTCGGCGCGGAGGACGCGCTGGGCGACATGGACTTCAAGGTCGCCGGGACGCGCGAGTTCGTCACCGCGATCCAGTTGGACATGAAGGTCAGCGGGATGCCCGCCGACGTCCTCGCGGGCGCGCTGCAGCAAGCGCGCGAGGCTCGCTTCCAGATCCTCGACGTGATGGAGGCGGCGATCCCGGCGCCGCGCGACGCGGTCAACCCGATCGCGCCGCGGATCATCTCGATCCAGATCCCCGTGGACAAGATCGGCGAGGTGATCGGGCCGAAGGGCAAGCGGATCAACGAGATCATCGCGCAGACCGGTGCCGACATCGACATCCAGGACGACGGCACGGTGTTCATCGGCTCCCACGAAGGCGAGGGGGCCGACGAGGCCGCGCGGATGATCGACGAGATCGCCAACCCGCGTCCGGTCCTGACCGGCGAGACCTACGAGGGCACGGTCGTGAAGACGACCACGTTCGGCGCCTTCGTGAACCTCGTCCCGGGTCGCGACGGCCTGGTCCACATCTCCAAGCTCGGCAAGGGCAAGCGGCTGAACTCCGTGGAGGAGGCCGTGAAGGAGGGCGACACCCTGACCGTGCTCGTCGAGGACATCGACGCGCAGGGCAAGATCAGCCTCCGCCCGGTGGGTGCGGAATGGGAGGCGCCGGCCGGCGAGGGGTCGTCCGAGGGGGGCGACGGCGAGCGCAGGCCGCGCGAGCCGCGCGAGCCGAGGAACGGCGCCGACCGCGACCGCGGACCGCGGCGTCACGGGAAGCGCTTCCGGGACGCCGAGAAGGGCTCGTCGTAGCGAGGACGAGGGTCGGAGGCGAACGGTGGGCATCGAACGGACCGAGTTCTCCTCGGGCCTGCGGGTGGTCACGGAGCGGATGCCCGGCGTCCGCTCCGTGTCCCTCGGCTTCTGGGTCCTGGCCGGCTCGCGCGACGAGCCGCCGGCGATCAGCGGGTCGAGCCACTTCCTCGAGCACCTGCTGTTCAAGGGCACGGAGACGCGGTCCGCTCGCGACATCGCCGAGGCCTTCGACGCCGTCGGCGGCGACCTGAACGCGTTCACGTCGAAGGAGTACACGTGCTACTACGCGCGGATCCTCGACAAGGACCTCGAGCTGGCCGTCGACCACCTCGCGGACATGCTCCAGCACTCGACGCTCCGGTCCGGGGATCTGGACGGCGAGCGGCAGGTGATCCTCGAGGAGATCCATATGCACGAGGACGCCCCCGAGGAGGTCGTGCACGACCTGTTCACCGAAGCGCTCTGGCCCGACCATCCGCTCGGCCGGCCGGTGCTCGGCACCGCCGACACGATCAAGGCGGCGACGCGCGAGAAGGTCCGGCGGTTCTACCGCAAGCACTACGTGCCGGGGCAGCTCGTCGTCGCGGCCGCCGGCAACCTCCGTCACGAGGATCTCCTCCGGTCGCTCGACGAGCGGATGGACGTCGGTCGGGTCGTCGAGAGCGGGGAGCCCCAGGGATGGAGCCTCCGGGCCCACGAGTCGGCCCCGATCTCCTCGTCGCGCCCGCTGATCAAGCGGCGGAAGACCGAGCAGGCGCACATCTGCCTGGGGACGAACGGCCTCGCGCGGAGCGATCCCGACCGGTTCGCGTTCCTGATCGTGAACGGCGCGCTCGGCACCGGGATGTCCTCGCGACTGTTCCAGGAGATCCGCGAGAAGCGCGGCCTCGCGTACTCGGTCTACAGCTATCACTCGCAGTACACCGAGGCGGGGCTGTTCGGGTGCTACGCGGGCACGACGCCGGTGCGCGCGCCCGAGGTGATCGCGCTGCTCCGCGGCGAGCTGGACGACGTCGCGGGCGGCGGGCTCACCGAGGAGGAGTTCGAGCGCGCGAAGGGGCACGTCACGGGATCGATGGTGCTCTCGCTCGAGGACCCCGGGAGCCGGATGAGCCGGATCGGCAAGTCCGAGATCGGCCACGGCGAGATCCTCACCGTGAACGAGTCGCTGAAGCGGGTGCAGAACGTGACGCTGGACGACGCGCGGCGCGTCGCCAAACGGGTCCTGGGGGAGCCGATGACGCTCACCGTCCTCGGCCCGTTCGCCAAGCGCGACCTCGCCGAGGCGATGGCGTGATCCGGGTCGGCGTGATCGGCGCCACCGGGAAGGTCGGCGCCGAGGTGTGCCGCGCCGTTCACGCCGAGCCGGACCTCGAGCTCGTGGCCGGGATCTCGCGCTCGAAGGCGGGGGAGAAGGCCGCCGACGCGCTCGGTCTCGACGGTTCCGACGTCGTGCTCGCCGACGCGCTCGCCGCGTTCCCGGACGCCGGCGTCGACGTGGCCGTGGACTTCACGAGCGCGTCGTTCGCGCCCGAGCACGTCGCCTGGGCGATCGACCACGGGACCCACATCGTCGTGGGGACCACCGGCTTCGAGATCGACGAGGCATGGCGCGACGCCCCCGTCGGCGTTTTCGTCGCACCGAACTTCGCGATCGGCGCCGTGCTGATGCAGCGGTTCGCGGTCCAGGCCGCGCACCACCTGCCCGCGGTCGAGATCGTCGAGCTGCACCACGAGGGCAAGGCCGACGCGCCGTCGGGGACGGCGATCGCGACCGCGCGGGAGATCGCCTCCGCACGAACCGAGACGCCCGCCGTTCCGAGCGAGGAGAAGGTCGCCGGCGCGCGTGGGGGAGCGGTCGACGACGTCAGGATCCACTCGATCCGGCTCCCCGGTCTGGTCGCGCATCAAGAAGTGATCTTCGGCGGACAGGGCCAGACCCTCACGATCCGCCACGATTCCACGGACCGGACCTCGTTCGTTCCGGGCGTGCTGATGGCGATCGGTTGGGTGCCGGGCCATCCGGGCCTCACGGTCGGCCTCGAGTCGATCCTCGACCGGTGACGCCCCGAGCGACGCGACTCACCCGGTAGGCTCCTCCGCCGTGGACATCGAGATCCGGACGATCGAGGACGACGAGCGCGCCGACTGGGTGCGCGCCGCGGAGACGTCCTTCAGCGCGGTCTCCAAGGACGACGAGATCGAGGAGATGCTCCCGACGATCGAGAACGATCGCTCGTTCGCCGCGGTCGACGGCACCCGGATCGTCGGCACGTCGGCGGCGATCACCACCCGGATGGTCGTCCCCGGCGGGGAACGGGTCCCGACCGCGGCCGTCACGATGGTCGGCGTCCAACCGACGCACCGCCGCCGAGGTATCAACACCGCGATGATGGCCGCGATCCTCGACCAGGCGGAGGACCGCGGCGAGCCCCTCGCGGCGCTGTTCGCCTCGGAGGGCGCGATCTACGGGCGGTTCGGCTACGGCCTGGCCGCGATGCTCGGCGAGTTCCAGGCGGAGTCGGCGCGGATGGACTTCGTCCGCGGGTACGAGCCCCGCGGCCGCGTCGAGCTCCTGACGCGGGCGGAAGCGCTCCCGATCGTCGGCAGCGTCTACGATGCTTCGCTGCGAACCGGCGGCGTCGAACGGAGCGACGTGCTGGGCGAGTTCGCACTCTCCGAGCTGGGGCACGATCGGCGTGACAAGCCGTGGTTCTACGCCGTGCACCGGGCCGAGGACGGAGAGCCCGACGCCTACGCCGTGTACACGATGAAGCACGACTGGCCGCGGTCGGTTCCCTCCGGGACGATCGAGGTCAGCGAATGCATGGCCGCCACCCCGCAGGGCTACGCCGACATCTGGCGATACCTGTTCGACGTCGACCTCGTCGCCACGGTGGAAGCGTGGAACCGGCCTTCGGACGAGCCGCTGCTCCTGCTCGCACGCGAGCCCCGGCGTCTGCGATTCAGCCTGAACGACGGCCTCTGGGTCAGGCTCGCCGACATCCCCGCCGCGCTCTCGGCGCGCCGCTATCAGGGGAGCGGACGGGTCGTGTTCGAGGTCGTGGATCCGTTCCGGCCCGCCAACGACGGCCGCTACGAGCTGCTCGTCCAGGACGGGGTCGGGGTCGGCACGGCCACCGACGCCGAGCCGGACCTCGTCGGCACCGTGAACGTCCTGGGTGCGGCGTACCTCGGTGGGACGAGCTTCGCGCAGCTGGCGGCGGCCGGCCAGGTCGAGGAGCGAACGGTCGGCAGCGTCGCGGCCGCCGACGCGCTGTTCCGCTGGACGCCGGCGCCCTGGTCGCCCTGGGACTTCTGAGGGGCTCGAGGGACTTGTTCCGAAGCGCAACCCGTGTGTAGCGTGCAGCGTAGATGGAAGCGACCAGGGTGAAGCCGGATCGGAGGCGACGGTCGACGAGACCGCTGCTCGTGATCGCGGCGGTCGCGATCGCGATCGCCGGGCTCACCGGTCTCCCGGCGGGCGCCCACTCGTTCACCAAGAACGACGGCAACGACTCTCCCGGGAAGCTCGACCTCCGGTCCGTGTCCGTCGGCCACACGAAGACGGCGGTCGTCCACACGTTCCGGACCTACGAGCCCTGGACCGCCAAGAGCCTCGGCGCCGACTCGTACTTCCTGGTGCAGATCGACAAGGACAACCTGCCGAACGACGCCACGCGCTACGAGCGTTGTGCGTTCATCTACTTCGACGCTCGTCTCCGCGGCCTGCTCTCCAACTGCCGAGCGCAGTTCATCCGCTTCCTCCCGGTGGTCAAGCTGTCCGGGACGGCCGCCAAGGTCACGGTCCCGAAGACGCAGACCGGGAACGCGTACTGGTGGGCGGGCGTCAGCATCTGGGACGGACCGGCTCCATGCGGCAACGGGTGCGTCGACTTCTCGCCCAACCTCTTCCCGGATCTACTCCACGACCTGACGCCGCCCGTCGTCACGATGCCCACCACCGAGCCGCTCCGCGTCTGGGAGGCATCGACGTCGGCCCACTTCGTCTTCCCGTTCTCTGTATCGGATCAACACTCGGGCATCCAGTCGTGGACGGTCCAGCGTCACCCCGTCGGCGCCGGGACGTGGACCAACGTCGTCTCGGGTGGCGGGCCCTCGGGCAACAAGGAACCCCCGATCGACGACGGCGTCGAGGGTAGCCGGATGCAGTACCGCGTCGTGACCGTCGACAGACAGGGCAACAGGAAGATCGGTCCCAACCGGCTGGTGTACATCCCGGTCGACGACGCGAACCTCGTTCCCGAGAGCTTCTCGCCACCGCCGACCGAGCAGCCTGACGTCGACGCGTTCGGCGGCACGTACTCGCAGATGACTGCGGGCGATGTCTTCTCGCACACGTCCTCCGGCGCCGATTGCGAGTTCGACCTGATCGGCCCCGGATCCGGCACGTGGAGCGTGGACGTGTCGATCAACGGGACCTCTGACGGGACGATCACCCCCCCCGGAGGCGGGCAACGTCAGGTTCTGTACCAGGGCGCAACGTGCGGAGCGGTGTACACGTTCACCGTGAACTCGGGGAACGGCTTCGCCGTGGACGCCGTTCTGGGATGAGCTAACGGCTCGTCGGTTCGTCTTCGCCTGCCGCGAGACGCGCGAGGACGAACAGCAGGTCGCTCAGCCGGTTGAGATACCGGCGCACCTCCGGGTTCACGTCGCGACCCGCACGCTCGAGTGCGACGACCCTGCGTTCGGCGCGTCGGACGACGCTCCGGCCGTGATCGAGCGAGGCGCTGAAGGGGTTCGCACCGGGAACGACGAACGCGTTCGGGAGGGGATGCAACGCAACAAGCTCATCGATCAGGTGTTCCAGCCGTTCGGTCATCTCGTAGGTCACCAGGGACACGCCGGGCTGTAGCTTGGCGCGCTCTGCGGGATTGGTCGCCAGGTCAGCGCCAACGACGAAGAGCTCGCGCTGCAGGGCAAGGAGGATCTCGGCGGCGACATCGTCTGCCGCACCCGCCCGAGCAAGTCCCAGGACGGCGACCGCCTCGTCGGTGGTGCCGTACGCCTCCGTCGCGGCGTCGTCCTTCGGTACCCGGCCCCCATAGAGCAGTCCCGTCGTCCCGTCGTCGCCGGTCTTCGTGTAGATGCGCGGCACCGAGCGCTAGCATAGGGCGTCGCTGCGGAGGCCCCGCTCGGATCGTCGGAGCGCGGGGCGAAGGAAGGAGGCATCGCGTGGCCGGACGTTTCGGATCGGTCGTCACCGCGATGGTCACGCCGTTCCGACCCGACCACGGGGTCGACCTCGACGGGGCCCAGGAGCTCGCGGCCTGGCTCACCGAGAACGGATCGGATTCGATCTTCGTCGTCGGCTCGACGGGCGAGTCGCCGACGCTGACCCGCAAGGAGAAGACCGAGCTCTTCCGCGCCGTGGGAGAGGCGATCGCGGGCAAGGGAAAGCTGATCTGCGGGACCGGCACGTACTCGACGGCCGAGACCCTGGAGCTGACGGCCGCCGCCGAGGAGGTCGGCGCCGACGGCATCGTCGTCGTGACCCCCTACTACAACAAGCCGCCCCAGCGCGGGCTCGTGGCGCATTTCGAGCAGATCGCGGACGCGACCGACCTGCCGATCATCGTCTACAACATCCCCAGCCGGACGGGGACTCGGATCGAGCACGAGACGATGCTCCGGATCGCCGAGAAGGACAGCATCGTCGCGGTGAAGGATTCGACCGGGGACTTCAAGGCGATCTCCAACCTGATCTCCGAGGCGCCCGAGGGCTTCGAGGTGTACTCGGGCGACGACTGGGCGACGTTCGGCTACGTGTGTCTGGGCGCGGTCGGCGTCGTGAGCGTCGCCTCGCACCTGGTCGGCCCGCAGATCCGTCAGATGATCGACCTGATCGAGACCGGCGACGTCCCGGCGGCCCGGAAGCTGCACGAGGACCTGTCGCCGCTGTTCAACGCGATGTTCGTCACCTCCAACCCGATCCCGGTGAAGGCGGCGCTCGACATGCTGGGCCGTCCCGCTGGGCCGCCGCGCCTGCCGCTCGTCCCGGCGACGCCGGAGGAGCGCGACCGGGTGAAGAAGGCATTGGAGGACGCCGGTCTCCTCTGAGCCCTCGGCGCGACTCGTCTTCCTCGGAGGCGTGGGTGAGGTCGGCCGCAACATGGCCTGCCTCGAGCTCGACGGCCGGATCCTGATCATCGACGTCGGGCTGTCGTTCCCGTCCGGCGACATGCCGGGGATCGACCTCGTGCTCCCGGACTTCGACTTCGTACGACGGCACGCCGACCGGATCGAGGCGGTGGTGCTGACGCACGGCCACGAGGACCACATCGGTGCCCTTCCCTACCTGCTCCGCGATGTGGACCGACGGCTCACGGTGTTCGGGACGCCGTTCACGCTGGCGCTCCTGCAGAGCAAGCTCGAGGAGCATCAGGTCACCCACCTCGTCGATCTGCGCACCGTGACGCCAGGCGAGCAGGCCGTGGCGGGACCGTTCACGATGCGGTTCCTCCGCGTCACGCACTCGATCCCGGACGGAACCGCGGTCGTCGTGGACACCCCGTTCGGCTCGATCCTCCACACCGGTGACTTCAAGATCGATCAGACACCGTTGGACGGCCGGGCCACGGACCTCCACGGGCTGGCCGAGGAGGCCGGCCGCGACAAGGGCGTGCACCTCCTGCTCTCGGACTCGACGAACGCGGAGGAGCCGGGTTACTCGCTCAGCGAGCGGACAGTGGGGCCCGTGCTCCACGACATCGTCGCCGGCGCGCCGGGGGTGGTCGTCGCGGCGTGCTTCTCGAGCCACATCCACCGCGTGCAGCAGATCGTGAACGCCGCCCGGGGGAACGAGCGTGTCGTGTCGATCCTCGGACGGTCGATGCACAAGTCCGTCGACGCGGCCCGCGAGCTCGGGTACCTCCAGATCCCCGACCAGGACGTGGTCGACATCGCGGAGATCGAGGGGATCGACCCCGGCCGGGTCGTCGTGATCTGCACCGGGTCCCAGGGCGAGCCGTTCTCGGCGCTGTCGCTGATGGCCCAGCGGCAGCACAAGTGGGTCGAGATCGGACCGGGGGACACCGTGGTCCTGTCCTCGTCGTTGATCCCGGGGAACGAGCCAGCGATCCACCGGGTGGTCGACGCGCTCTACCGGACCGGCGCCGACGTGTTCCACATGCCGTCGGATCCCGTCCACGCCTCGGGCCACGCGGCCCAGGAGGAGCTCCGGCTGATGCTCTCGCTCGTCCGTCCGCGTTGGTTCATCCCGATCCACGGCGAACGGCGCCACCTCCAGCACCACGCTCGCCTGGCGCACGAGGTCGGTATCCCACCCGAGCGCACGCTGGTCTGCGAGGACGGCGACGTCGTCGAAGTGGGGGAGGAGCTCCACCAGGTCGACCGGATCCAGGCGGGGATGACGTTCGTCGACGGGCTCGGGATCGGCGACGTCGGTGGGGAGGTCCTCCGGGACCGTCGCAAGCTCGCCGGGGACGGCGTCGTCGTCGTCGTGATCATCGTGGACTCGCAGACCGGCGAGCTGGTGGCGGGGCCGGACGTCGTGAACCGTGGGTTCGTCCACGAGGAGACGTCCGGAGACATCCTCGAGGAGGGCCGGCAGCGCGTGATCCAGGCGGTGAAGGAGTCGGCCGAGGTCCGCGTGACGGATCCGTCGGCGCTGCAGCAGAACGTCCGGCGCGCGCTGGCGCGCTACTTCAACGAGGTCACGCAGCGGAAGCCGGTGATCCTGCCGGTGATCATGGAGGTCTGACCGGGAGGTCAGCCGAGGGCGCGGAACGGCTCCGGCTGGTAGCGCTCGAGGATCGGCCGCCAGTCGGGGAGCGCCTCGCCGATCGCGGGATCGTCCTGCACGAGCCACGACAGGTGGCGCAGGGCGTGCTCGATCACCTGGAGGACGCCGATCTCCGGCGGCGGCGCCGTGGCGTCGCCGCGCGCGAGATCGGCGCGAGCGACCGGCGTCCGGGCGAGGGTGTCCTCGGGCAGTCCCGACGGCGGTTCCACGACCGCGATGTACGAGAGCACGACCCGGCCCTCCTCGTGACGCCAGGACGTCGAGTGCACGACCCTGGGGGTGAGTGTGTACCGGCCGAGCGTGTCGAGCACGACGTCGCCGGGCCGAGCCGTGGCGGGGAGGCCCACCCGGAGCGAGTCGGCGTGCTCCGGCTTGAGCCAGACGGGTTCTGCGTCCTCGAGCGTGAGGATCAGGACCTCCAGCGATTGGGTCGAGAGCTCCGGCGACCAGGCGACCTCGGAGATCGGCGGGCCCAGCTCGACGACCGGCTCGGCGGGAGGTTCGTCGCCGGTGCTCACTCGCCGGTCACGTCCGGCTCGACGGCGTGCCACGTCGCCCGGACCTCGTCGGCCGACGTCTCGATCCCGTGCGTGGACCGGCCGTGCTCCTGGACCTGGGCGATCACCTCGTCCTCGGAGCCGCGGCACGTCCAGCCGCACAGGCACGTGACCTCGAACAACATCGGCGCCTCCTTCGCTCGAAGGATAGCCCCGGCCCGGCGCGGCGGTCCTTGAAGCGGCCGCTCCAGCCGTCATGCTTGGTCGCACATGGCCACGAAGACTTCCCCCTCCCGGAGGGCCGGGAGCAGTGGGGCGCGTTCGCGTTCCTCCAAGAAGAAGCCGGCTGCCAAGAAGCCCTCGAAGACGCCCGTCCGGACGGTGCTGTCGCCGTGGGCGCGCGACGCCCTCGGCATCGCGCTGATCGTCCTGTCGCTCCTCTCGGTCCTGTCGGTCTGGATGGACGCGGCCGGGCCGTTCGGCCGGGGGCTGACCTGGCTCCTCGGCGGCGCGATGGGGGTCGGCGCCTACGCCTTCCCCGTCGTGGGGGTGTGGTGGGGCTTCGTGCTGCTCCGGGACACCGCTCGCGAGGACCGCGTTCGGATGTTCATCGGGTTCCTCGTGCTGCTGGTGGGGGTCCTCGGGCTGCTCTCGCTGTTCGCGGGCAACCCGAGCCCTGCTGACGCCTGGTCGGGCGACGTTCCCGAGGCGGGCGGCGCGGTCGGCGCGATCGGCGCGTGGCCGATGTCCCGGGTGCTGTCGCCGGTCGGCGCCGCGGTCGTCTGCGCCGGCCTCGCGAGCCTCGGGCTGCTGATCTTCACCGGCACGTCGTTCGCGTCGCTGAAGGAGCGCGTGGCGACGTTCCGCGAGGAGCGCGACGAGCGGGATCCCGTCGAGGCGAAGGCGCGCGAGGCCGACCGCGCCGAACCGCGGCGCCGTTTCTCGGACGTGATCCGCGATGCGTTCGGCCTCGCGACCGACGAGCTCGTCGTCGTCCCCGAGGCGGAGACGACGACCGAGCGCATCCCGATCCCCGACGAGGAGGAGGACGAGCCGAGCTTCCCGTCCGAACCCCTCCCGGCCGCGAGGGCGAAGGGGCGCGCGGTCGCGACGGCCGAAGGCTCGTACCATCTGCCGCCGCTCGACCTGCTCCGCACGGCGCCGGCGTCGAACGCCGACGCCCGCGCGGAGAAGGACACGCTCGCGGCCTTGGAGCGCACGCTCGAGACGTTCGGCGTCGACGCCCGCGTCGTCGCCGCCCACCGGGGCCCGACCGTGACGATGTACGAGGTCGCGGTCGCCTCGGGGACCAAGGTCAACAAGGTCCTGGGACTCTCGAGCGACATCGCGTACGCGCTCGCCACGCCGGACGTTCGGATCCAGGCGCCGATCCCGGGCAAGTCGGCGATCGGCGTCGAGGTGCCCAACGTCCATCGCGACTTCGTGATGCTCGGGGACGTGCTGCGTTCCTCGTCCGCGAAGCAGGCGACGCATCCGCTCGAGGTCGCGCTCGGGAAGGACGTCCACGGCCGCGCGAGGATGGTGAACCTCGCCGACATGCCGCACATCCTGATCGCCGGGGCGACCGGCGCCGGGAAGTCCTCGCTCGTGAACTCGTTCATCACGTCGATCCTGATGCGGACGACGCCCGACGACGTTCGGCTCGTCCTCGTCGACCCGAAGCGCGTCGAGCTCAGCCACTTCGGCGACGTGCCCCATCTCCTCTCGCCGGTGATCGTCCACCCGAAGCGCGCCACCGAGGCGCTGCAATGGATCGTGCGCGAGATGGAGACGCGCTACGAGCGGCTCGCGACCGTCGGCGTCCGCGACCTCGACTCCTACGAGGAGGGCTTCGGCGCGGGCACGCTCCGGATCCCGCCCGGTATGGAGGAGAAGTTCGAGCATCTGCCGTTCATCGTGGTCGTGATCGACGAGCTCGCGGACCTGATGATGGTCGCGCCGCGCGACGTCGAGGACGCGATCTGCCGGATCGCCCAGATGGCCCGCGCGGTCGGGATCCACCTCGTCGTCGCGACCCAGCGCCCGTCCGTGGACGTCGTCACGGGACTGATCAAGGCGAACATCCCCTCGCGGATCGCGCTGATGACGTCGTCGCAAGCCGACTCCCGCGTGATCCTCGACATGAACGGCGCCGAGAAGCTCGTGGGGCACGGCGACATGCTGTTCGCGCCGTCGAACCTGTCGAAGCCCGTCCGGATCCAGGGCGCCTGGGTCACGGAGGGCGAGGTGCGCGCGGTCTCGGAGTTCATCCGCGCGCAGCGCGAGGTCGTCTACGAGAACAACGTCGAGGGGCTCGCGCTCCCGCCGGGGGAGGGCGGCGGCGAGCACGGCCTCGGCGACGACGACGAGCTCCTCGAGCAAGCCGCAGAGCTCGTGATCCGGTCGCAGCTCGGGTCCACCTCGATGCTCCAGCGCAAGCTGAAGGTCGGCTTCGCGCGGGCCGGCAGGCTGATGGATCTGATGGAGGAGCGGGGCCTCGTCGGACCCTCCCAGGGCTCGAAGGCGCGCGACGTGCTCGTCACCCCCGAGGAGTGGGAGGAGCGCCGCTCCGAGTAGCGCTCAGATCGCGCGGATGCGACGGGCGACCTGGAACAGCGTGTCGGCGTGCTGCTGGGGGTCGATCATGATCGGGCCGGAGATCCCGACGTTGGCCTGCCAGTACGTGTAGATCCGCTCGATCGTCCAGCCCCGCGTCTGCGCGCTCCGAACGCTCCGAACCATCTCGCTGCCGGCCCAGACCGCGTCGGGGCTCACCAGGAAGCCGCCGTTGACGCCGTCGATCGAGCGCCAGAACGCGCCGAGGCATCCCCACGATCCGTCGTCCCGATTCCCGGCGACCAAGAGGTAGCGCACGGGGCCGTCGAGCAGGGTCTGCGCCTCGGGGAGGACGTCGCGCACCGCGGCGAGCGGTGAAACGTCGGTGTTGCTCGGCGGCATGCTCCGTTCCATTGGTCCTCCCGCGGCCAACTGTAGTCCCCCGCATCCCCTCCTCCACCCGGCGTCCGGCCGATTCCGATGTGACCGATGGACCTAGGCCGGTCGAGGAGCGGATCGGCGATCCTCGACGGTGATCGCCCAGTGCTCGTGGTCCCGCCAGCGGCCGCCGATCTTCAGGTACCGGCGGGCGAGGCCTTCCTTGCGGAAGCCGCCGCCCCGGACGAGCGCGATCGATCGTTCGTTCTCGGGTTGGATGCTCGCCTGCACGCGGTGCAGCCGGAGGTCCTCGAACGCGTACCGCAGCACGAGCTCCAGCCCTTCGCGCATGTAGCCCTCGCCGGCGAACGGCTCGAACGCGTAGTAGCCGAGGTAGGCGTTGCGGAAGTGCCCGTAGAAGATCTGCCCGAGCCCGAAGTACCCGACGATCGCGTCGTCCTCGTTGCGGCAGATCACGAGTCGGGCATCGGTCTCCGACCCGTCGCTCACGAGCTCGCGGAACGCCGCCGCGGTCGTCGGCGGGTGCGACCAGGGGCGGTGCAGTTGCCT
>Ga0114129_10004216_pt1 | contig 20311 bp, 16 predicted proteins | sample RhiMetdeltSRZDD1_FD_80071 | JGI IMG/M metagenome (GOLD analysis project Ga0114129, IMG submission 80071) | Populus rhizosphere microbial communities from Tennessee, USA - Rhizosphere MetaG P. deltoides SRZDD1 (version 2) (version 2) | ecosystem: Host-associated > Plants > Roots > Rhizosphere >... | reverse complement strand
GCCCAGGACGCCGGTCTTGAAACCGTCAAACCCTGCACGAACCGTTTCAGGTTGTTCCTCACCACCAGCGTGAAGAGCTTGTCCGAGTTTGGCTGCTTGATCGCCGCGTCCAACTGGCTAATGAAGCCGCGCACCGACTCGTCGACCTGTGCCGCGATGCCGGCAGCGCGCTCCGCCGCGATCAGCGCTTCGTGAGCCGCGAACTCCGATGTTGCCTCGTCTGCTTCAATCGCGGCTGCGCGAAACTGCCGCCCGGCTTCGGCGGTCTGATTGCGCGCGAGCGCAACCTGGCCGAGCGTTATGCGAGCCCACGCCACCGCCGCTCCAACTCGTGGCTCGACTTTGATCGCAGCGTTAGCTTCCGCGGCGGCCTCGTCCATCTTCTTCTGAGCCGCAAGCGCTCGGGCAAGCCAGGCGTGGAGAACCGCGTTGCGCGGCTCAACGCGCACCGCTTGTCTCAGCTTGGTTTCCGCATCCGAGTACTGCGCTTTATTGAACGTGCCTATGCTCTCGTTTAGAAGTGTCTGCGCCGACGGGCGCGTGGTCTTTGAATCGCCATCTCGCGCGTCGTTGTCGTAGTTGCTTTGGATGATCAGTTTTTCAGGGTCTACTTCGACCGAAACGATCTTCTCCCCAGTAGGTATCTCGGCTGTGGTTAGATTCTCGGAGGGTACTGCTACCGACGTGGTGACCTGCTTGCCGGAAGCGGTGATGGCCAAGACTTTGGCGGTCACGTCTCCGGTGCCGAGGTTGCGAAGATTGACGCTCTGGGCTCCCGGTTTGTCCGAAGGCAAAGGCGAACCGATAATGATGTCAGGCTCGATGATCGAGTCGATCCATTGCTGGAATATTTTTTCTACCTCGGGCGTTGCCGCTTTTGTCACACTGGCCCTCAGGTCTTCGGTTGTAATGATCCGGGTTTGCGCGCCGGAGAACAGGGATCGAATCGCGGCAACAAGCTTGTCGCGGCCGGCGGTTTCTGCCAGGAGCCGGTAGACGAGCGGTCCTTTGCTGAACACTGCCGCAGTATAGTTCGGCAGCAGTGACGTCTGAACTCCCAGCTCGGCATCGCGGCCCGACTTCGCGACCGGCGTGTAGCTCCATCTCATGCTCGCAAACAAATCGCGCGCGGCGTTGGCGCCGAACCGGTCCTCGAAGTACAGAGCGGCAAGATAACGCGGCAAAGAATCACCTATGAACGCTCCGCTGCGAGCCTTCACTGCCGGCCGATTCTCCTGCGCCGCTCGAGGTTCTTGGCCGCGAACTCGCACGCGTCCGTCAATCCACATTCGCGCGATGGCGTCGGCGAGTACTTCGATCACGCCGGTACTGAGCGAGTCGCGGCGGAACACTTGCTCGTTCAGAACAAGCACGCCGGGCGCGGTAAGATTGCCCGCGCGAGCCGACGAGATTATTCGAAATGTCGCGCCCGAAGGGGGAGGTCCGAGAGTCCTGGTAAGAAAATCGACCACGCGCCCTGCTTCATCGCCCAGCCGCGCGATGATTGCTCGTGGGTCAGGAGGCTTCGCTTCCGCGGAGACTGAGGTGATGCCGGGTTGCACATAGATCTCGACCTTCACCCCTCCAGCTTCCGAGATCACAGGCTGATCGAAGCTTCCGGCAACGACAAGAGGCAGCGAGTTGAGCGGCTGTTCGAAGGTTGATGTTTGGCCTTCGGTCTTGAGCGCGCCCGAAGAGAGCGCGCGGAAGTTGCCGCTTGCCGCCGCAGTGCTCACCGTCAACGTGAACGGCGCGGTAGTCGCTCCATAAAGCGTGAACATCGTGGACGGCATCGGCATCCACACCGCTCCGGGCGTCAGCAGAACTTCGCCGGGATAGATGTGGATCAGCGGCGTCGACTCGGGCGCTTCGATGTGATAGCTGATCTCGACTGTCGCCTTCGCACCCGCATCGAGCGATGAGGCGGGAGTGATGGTGATTTGATTCAGCGATGTGACGCGGCGATCTTCAACCGTCTCGACCGTCGCAGCCGCGCCGTTGACTGTTGCGGCGGTGATCTTTGCCATTTTCGTCAGACGGAAGTAGAGCTTGGGCTTCGGCGACTGGCCGAGATTCGAAACGCTCAGCGCCGCGCGCGCATCGACCGCACTCGCGGCCGGGTCTATGCGAGCAGTGATGTTGTAACGATCAACTTCAACTTCCTGCGCCGCCGCGCCGACCGCGAAAACGGCGGTGATGAAAACAGCGGAAAAAAATCTCTTGATCATCTGGTTTTGGTCTCTGGTTTCTTGTTTCCGGTTTCTCGTTTCTGGTTTTTTGGTTCGGTCAAGCGAGTCTCACTAGAAAACTAGAATCCGCAAACCAGAAACTGGAAACAAGAAACCAGAAACCGTTCTACGCGTTCATCGCGCAGCGCACGAGTTCGTGAATGGCTTTCAGCTTCTCAAGCAAAGGCTCGAGTCGGTCAAGCGGCAAATTGTTCGGTCCATCCGAAAGCGCGGCCGCCGGATTGTCGTGCACTTCCATGAACACGCCGTCAACTCCGCAAGCCACGCCCGCACGCGCCATATACTCGATGAACTCGGAATCCCCCCCGCTCGACGCGCCAAGTCCGCCCGGCCGCTGAATGCTGTGTGTCACATCGTACACAACCGGATACCCGAAGCCTCGCATAATCGGCAGCCCGCGAAAATCCACGACAAGGTTGTTGTAGCCAAAGCTTGTGCCGCGCTCGGTTATCAGCACGCGCTCGTTGCCTTGCGACGTAGCCTTCTCGATCGCGTGCTTCATATCCTGCGGCGCGAGAAACTGACCCTTCTTGATATTGACCGCGCGGCCTGAACGCGCGGCCTCTACGATCAAATCCGTTTGCCGCGAAAGAAACGCGGGAATCTGCAACACGTCGGCGACTTCGGCGGCGCTTGGAACCTGTCCTCTTTCATGCACGTCCGTAAGAACCGGAACGCCGGCTTCGTCGCGCACGCGCCCGAGCGTTCGCAGCGCGGCTTCTATTCCAACACCGCGTTCTGAGTTCATCGAAGTGCGATTGGCTTTGTCATAAGACGATTTGAAGATGTAAGGGACGCCGACTCGCTCGGTTATCGTCCTGATCGCGTGGGCCATCTTGAGCGCGTGCGACTCGCTTTCGACGACGCACGGCCCGGCGATCAGAAACAGTTCGCCTCCACCAACTGTGACATTTCCGACTTTGAAGGGCTTGATAGCAACCGGCATAAATGAAGGGTTATTCTACACGGCGCTGGTTGGAATTTGAAAGCTTTGGAGTGCACCGCCAGGTATCATAAGCTCGCTTTTCACACATTGCGGCGGCGCTTTGGCTTGATTGATATTTCAATAGATTCCAGCCTGGCTATCGCTCTTCAACGTTGTCATCAAATACTTCCTGCACTCGCCCAACCTCTCCGCTGACCAGTCGCACTTTGATCCCGTGCGGATGAAAGGATGACTTCGTGAGAACGTCCTTGACTATTCCTCGCGTCAATTTACCCGTGGCTTGATCCTTCTTCTGAATGATGTCCACGTCGACTCCGGCGGGAACGTTTTGTCGGCGCTGACCATTCATCGAAACCCAAAATTGACTCGTCCTGCCGTCGCGCTAACAGAACATTTTCACTTAGGACTGACCGATCCGGCGGCGGGCCAGTTCGTATCGCCAATTCGCTTGAGGTTCATCTCGAAGAAGCGCACTGGCTCCTTGCCGGGCACGATCCTGTCTCCGACTTCGCACCACGTGCCCTCCTTGATCACCGCAGCGTAGCGGATCGTCATCTGGCCCGCGGGAATTTCCCATAGGAAACCGTCTCCCGTTGGCTTGAGCACAAAATCGCCGACGTAACCCTGCGCATATGAGTGCATAGTGTACGCTCGCGTCGCCGGATTGTAGGAAACAGTAGCGAACGCGTTGAAGCTGACCTTGCCGTCGGCTTCGTACCCTTTCCCCTCGATGACCTTCACGGACCCATCCAGAAACGGTCCGATGCGTTCGGTCTGCGTGATCGAGTGCTTCTCACCGGATGGCAGGATGGTCCACGCGGGGCCTCTCCACACGCCGTCCATGAACGCTAGCGGGAGCATGGCTTCGCGCTGAGCCGCGATTAGCTTTGCGGAATCCGGCGGACCTTGCGCTAAAGCAGCAAGCCCGACTCCGCCCGTCATCAACAGGAATGCGACCGCCGCGATTCGATATCTGATCATTATCTTTCCTCCTAGAGTATGCCCGCCGCATAGTGCCAAAGCCTGCCAGGCCTTGGCAAGCCTGTCATTTGACACAGTCGAGAACTGCGTCGAATTGTGTTACTTACCGATTTCGGATATACGATTGGAAGCATTGAGTTGGAAGTCATGCTTCCGCCAAGCAGCGTGGCGGCAATCGAATTTGAGTTTCCGCGCAGCTGCCGGTTGCAAGGGTTTGCGGTGAAGCCGAGACAACACTCTTACTCTGACAAGAACCTCGAGGTGCTACAGCGCCTTACCTTTGACTATTTCCTGAAGGAAACGAATCCGCAAAATGGCTTAGTGCCGGACAGCACACGCCAGGGAGCGCCATGCAGCATCACTCCAACTGGTTTCGCACTTGCCGCTTATCCCATCGGCGTCGAGCGTGGATTCATCACGCGCAACGAGGCCGTTAAACGAACGCTAACGACGCTGCGTTTCTTTTGGAAGAGCCCGCAGGGTCGGGAACCAGACTCCGCCGGCTACAAGGGTTTCTATTATCATTTCCTCGACATGAAGACCGGACGCCGCGTGTGGAATTGCGAACTGTCAACAATCGATTCGACCTTCTTGATCGCGGGAGCACTGACGGCCGCAGAGTATTTCGATCGCGACACTGAAAATGAGCTCGAGATTCGCACGCTTGCCGACGCCCTCTATCGCCGCGCCGACTGGCAATGGGCTCAGAACCGGGGAGTCACTGTCACGCACGGCTGGACGCCCGAACGCGGGTTCATCAAGTATCGTTGGGAGGGCTACAACGAGGCCCTGATTCTTTACGTCCTCGGTCTCGCCTCGCCAGAACATCCGTTGCCCGAAACGAGCTACCAGGCTTGGACCAGGACTTACAAGTGGAGAAGTCTTTACGGTCACGAGTTTCTCTACGCAGGTCCGCTCTTCATCCATCAGCTTTCGCACATGTGGATTGATTTTCGCGGCATTCAGGACGAGTACATGCGCAGCAAAGCGATCGATTATTTCGAGAACAGCCGACGCGCCACGTACATTCAGCAACAGTACGCGATTCGCAATCCAAGAGGCTTTGCAGGCTATGGTGAATACAGTTGGGGTATCACCGCGAGCGATGGTCCAGGACCAGTCAGTAAAAAGATCGGAGGCAAGTTGCGCCGATTCTATGACTACGAAGCGCGCGGCGTTCCAAACGGCCCGGATGACGGCACGCTGGCTCCCTGGGCGATGATCTCTTCACTTCCGTTCGCGCCTGAGATTGTGTTGCCCTCGATCAGCTATTTCGACGAGACCTTTCCCGAGATGACCAGCAAGTACGGATTCAAGTGCAGTTTCAATCCCACGTTTTCGACAGGTTCGAGCGGGGCATGGGTTTCAAAGGGCTACTACGGTCTCGATCAGGGACCGATAGTCATGACGATTGAGAACTATCGATCAGGATTTCTTTGGCGGCTGATGCGCGGCTGCCGATACATTGTGGATGGGCTTAGCCGGGCAGGTTTTTCCGGCGGCTGGCTGAGTGAGTTTTGATTCTCAAGCGTCACGTTCTTGACGGATGAACTCATCTGCTTCTTGTGAGGTCGCAAAACCGCTGCGCCCCTGAACCGATCAACGCGAGGTGGTCCTGCGGCAAAAATCTCGGGGCGCCTCGTCCGGCATGGGCTACGGTCCAACTTCGTTACGCGACCTTCGATCGGGGCCGCACGACGAGCGACACCGAGATTCCGGCCCGGCCCAGCATGTTGACAAGTGTATCAATGCTGAAGAGATCGATCTTGCCGCGAAGTAAATCGCTTACTCGTGGCTGCGAAACCGCAAAGAGTTCAGCCGCTCCAGCCAGAGTGAGTCCGCGTGCCTCGATGAGCTTTTTCGTCGAACCATGAGGTCGGCTCGAATGCGCAGGTTCGCAGCTTCTTCCGGTGAAAACCCGAGGTCACGAAAGACGTTGCCTGATGAATGTTGCGCCTTCTTTTTCATATGCCCTCCTACCTCTCAAGCCCTAGCCGCGTTACCTCGCTCAAGTTTTTCTTCGCAAGCTCGATGTCGGCTTGCCGCGTCCTTCGCGTCCGCTTTTCAAACGCGTGCAGAATGTAGATCGCTTCGGCGAACTTAACAATTATATTCTCTCGAAAGAATTCCCGGAAGAACTCTGCCGCCGGTTTGGCGGCGTTATCCTTCATGCTTGGAGCACCGCGACTTATTCCTTCGATGGCTTCCATCCTCTCCTTCGCTTCTAGCAAGTGTTGGTATCTCTCAGCATCTTGCGCAACCAACTCGGCTTTTCCATTGACGCTCAACACGACATGGCCAGAAGGTAATCATTGCCTGGAGGCGTTCGGACCTTTCTCCTAACCTGCCGAGACTCACTCAAGCAGAATCCTAGATTAAACGAAATTCTGCGCAGACTGGGCTTGAAGTGAGCGATCAAACAAGTGATGTAGGTGGTGATTAAAAGAGTCCTGCATTATCGTGCTGCGGAAATACGTCTATTCGTAGTGAGGTAGTAAGTCGTTATCAGTAGTAAGAAGTATGGCGTCGTCGGATCCGCGAGACCGCTGCGGTGCCTGCAAGCCGCTTACGCCGCGAATGCTGCCGCGATTCGCAGAGTGCGAGGCCGGATGCAGGCAAGTTTCGGCAGAGACTAGCCAATGAGACGAGGAAACCTCGCGAAATAGAAACCGGGCTCAGATGTCTGGGAGGAGATTATGCTTTCAAGAACAGCGAAGTTCGTCAAGAAGAGTGCCAGCCTGCTGAGGTCGGCTCGGAGTTGGGGAGCGCTGGGGCTGCTCATGGCACTCGCGATATCAAGTGGAGTTGGAGCAGGCCAGACTGGGCGACGAGCCCCAGTCCCTGAGAAGCCTTTCCCGTTGCCTGGCAGGCTTGTAGAGACGGGGACCCACTTCGAGGTGAAGGACAGTAAGTTCCTGAACATCAACTTGGACAGCTCGCGGGCAATCAACCTAACGGTCGAATCCGTTCCCGAGATGATAGTCATGCGAATCGAGGCGGCGGCTCACGCCTTGTCGACGGCCATGACCATTAGCGGCCTCAATCTCTCGACCACCTACCACAAGTACGAGGACACCCATCGCAATCACGTGGCCTTCACCACGGACGCCAAAGGGCGCTACACCTGGAAGCAAAAGCTGTTAAAGCCGCACCTGGTGTTCATAAAAACGAGGGAGAGTACCAATTATATCGGCGAGCCTGGCGGTCAGGACTGCAGTACCATCGGCACGTGGAATGCCGGCTCCAAGACTTGCACGTTGACGACGAACGTAAATGAGACCATCGAGATAGTTAGTAACGGAGTCACGCTCGACGGAGCCGGCCATACGATTACACCGGCAAGCCCTTGCAACGGCATCGGAGTTTACCTCTCCGGAATAAGCAGCGCCACTATCCGGAATCTGGCAGTCAATCAATTCAGTATCGGAATCTTATTGTCGCAATCCAACGGTAACAGGCTAGAAAAGAACGTGGTGACCTCGAGTTGCGGTGATGGCATCGTGCTCGACACCTCCAACAGCAACAGCTTGATCAGTAATACAGCAATCAACGACAACAATGGCATTTTTCTTCAGAATTCCAAGTCGAATAGCCTGACTTACAATGTGGTGGGTGTCAATTCAAACGTTGGCTTATACATGGGGATAACGTCTGGCGGCAACACTATCGGCTCCAACACCGTAGAGCTCAACAACTATGGTATCGTCGTAAACGATCATTCCAACGGCAACACCATTACCTGCAACACTGTCAGACACAACAGACAAGGTATAGGCCAAGGTGTAGGCTTTTACCAAGGTAGCAAGACCAGCACCGTATCAGCAAACAATTTCGACGACAATTCAGTGCACGCGTTTGCGGACGGCAGCAGTCCGAACAGCTTCAACGGCAACTATTGGAGGGATCTCCCACCGGGGTATGTATCTCCCTTCATCTTCTCCGGAGGTTCGGACACCAATCCTTTGCAGAATCCGCAAAACTGCCTGGCATTCAAACACTGTAAACCTGTTTTTATGGTGGATGGCACCGTAGTGTCAGTCGTGACCGGGCCGATTGATCTTAGCACCGGGACGAGCCAGCCCTTCATTGCTAATCCCACGAGCCCTCCGACGGCCGATCCTCACTGGCAGGTGACCTCTATACCGACAGGCGCCCCAAACTCTCTTCTCGGCCCAGCATACAGTATCCCGTTCTCATCTCCGTTGTGGGTTAGACAGCCATACGCGCCCGTAGGTCCATCGCCGGTACAGGGGGTAGCTAATTGGATAGCGCCACAGGCTCTCTCGTCACTGCCAGCTGGACCCTACGCATACACGTTCGCGAACCCCAACTTCGCAGGCTCTGGAACTTTGATAATAAATGGTGTTGCATCCGATGACGGGGCCGATCTATACCTCGATAATAATCCCACTCCCATTTTTAGTGGTAGTACCTTCTACTGGTTGTCGCCTTTAACGCCGTTATCCATTCCAGTAGGATCGGGCTTGCATACCTTGACCGCGAGAGTCCAAAACACTGGTGGTCCGAGCGGCCTCCTGGTGATTGCAGAGTTCTGTCGCAACCCTTGTGTGCTTGATCCGGGAATGACCGCGGCAAGCAACACCTTTGCGAGACGAATAACACTTGCTCAAACATTCACTCCTACCCAGACTGGCTCCTTGACTAAGGTCACACATGGTCTTCATAAGTTTGCCCTATCCGTCACAAACTATGATCTACTTGTGACCACGACCGTTGGTGGAGTGCCAAGCTGGACGGGGGGTACATACAGCGCTCCGAACGTCTTATTCAAAAAGACCGGTCTGACGGTTTTCTCAACTTCGGGCGTGGTCAATGCGGTTGTAGCGATCGCGTCTGGTCAACAGCCATGTCTGACCGCCGGAACTCGGTATGCTTTGATACTGATACCAGGCAGCCCGTCAACCGGAGATATGAGATGGCGAGGGAATTCCTCAGCGGGTTCCTATCCCAATGGATCGGCATACGAGTTAAATGGCACAACATGGACCGTGCCCACGATCGGCCCAAAGGACCACGGATTCAAGCTGGATGGTCTGTGCCCATGCCCATAGCGGTTGTTATTCTAGTTTGATGGCATGGGGACGCGCCGGCGCTACGAAGTGCAACTCCGAGCGGCAAAGAAGAGCACACTGCGAGCAGCGCTCGTCTTCGCCTGTCGAGGTAGATCTCCAAACGCCTCCTGCGAGAGTTCGACGCTCGAGTACTCTTGAACAACTCTGAACAGTAAGTTGAGTAGCGATTCGGTCGCAACGACCGGGTTGTGACCTGCGCACGACGCCGCGTCCCAAGTTAGCCGAGTACGACAACCTCGGGCTCTGAGCTGCAACCCCCGTCGGGGTTGCCTCTTGAAGGATTACTTAAGACGGACGATGAAAAATCGGAAAACCAACCGTTGCCGCCGCTTTAATTTTTCGGCGGAGACGCCGCGGGACTCCGCGCTGTCTGTATCTGCTTAACGATCTCGTTGGCCATCTCGGTAGCGGCTCTGTGGCCGTCCCACGCCAGGACCTTGCCGCTCGTGACGAGGATCCCTGTCTCCGGGTTGAAGACGGAAAAAGTATAGAAGAAGCTCACGGGTGAAGTGCGATCGAGCCGAATCTCGAGGTCGGCGAGTTTCTTGTCGTTGACTATTCTCAGCCCCAACGCCTTATACTCGGGCTTTTTGCGGATCTCATTTTCGAGCTGAGACGTCTTGAGGAATCTCGTATTGGACGCGACAAAGATAGTGTGGGCTGAGCTCAAGAGGTTGGCCGGATCGGCGCCTGCCGCCTTCGCTTTCATCGGGTCCGCGGTCGTAGCGACGTTGGAAGCAATTTTGCTCGGTGCGAGCGCGATCACCAGTTCGTCAGCCTTGTAGCCTTCGACCACTGCAAAAGGGCGCTGTTTTTTGTCCTTGCCTAAATCCCGCGCGATCTGGTTTGGCACTGTCTCTTCCAGATACCTGACAAGGCGCCCAAGCGTCACTTCTCCATTCTCATTTGCCGCCCCGCCCTTGAGGCCGTGCACCAGCGCCGACGTAAAATATCCTTGTCTCCTTTCTCTGTCCTCGTAGGCGCGGTGGCCAATATCGGTCGCATACAAAGTCGCAAACGCCCTCACTTCCTGGTTCCGGACATCGAAGCTGAAACCGCGGGTGTAAGCTTCGGTCAACCGATTCTCTTCATCGCCCCGCCCCGCTACCGGGTCATTGCGGCAGGCATCTATGATCATCAGAACCTGTCCGACGCCAGTATTTCGAATCCAATTCTTTACGACCTCCACATTGATGGCGGTCTCTTCAAGCAACGCCAGGTTCTCGCTCATCTGTGCGTCACCGGGCAACAGATAGGCGCGGCCCCCGCGCTCTATTCCATGGCCGGCAAATGCCACGACAAGTAACCCATCGGCCGCGACAGTGCCGTGGAGGTTTGACAACCGCCGGAGGATGTTGCCTCGCGAGGGCCGATTTCGCGGCGGCCCATCGGAGGTCAATATGATTACTTGATCTCGGCGGAACCCGCCGTGGGAAACGAGAACGGCGCCGAGCTCCTTTGCATCATTTGATGCCGCTTCAAGCCTGTTTATCTGGGGATCTTCATACGCGTCTATCCCGATGATGAGCGCCCACCGCTTCTCGGACCCCGGGAGCGCCCCGACTTTCTCGCCGGGCTTTACGCGCAAGCCTCGCTCATCCGTCTGCGCTTGAGCGGTCAACGCCAGGAAGCAGCCAACGACCGCGGCCACGCGCGCGACTCTAAAGCTGGGCCGGAACATACTCCCTTTCATAGATGGATAGAGCCTACGGCGGCTCGCGCGGCCTGTCAATTCAGCATATCTATGAATCAAGCATCTAAAATGAAGTCTGATCGACTGATCTTGGAAGCGCGGCAAGGTATTAGTGAGAGAGCGTTGGTCCGCTGCGGTACCTCCGCTCATCATTCCGAACAGCATTGAGCTTCGGCGCCTTAGTGTCTATCATCCCCGCATCGCTGCAAGGAGAGGATTAATCAGATGGTCTCATCAGTGAACCAAGCCAGGCATCAGCGAGGCTCATTGCGGTGACTGGACGGTCCGCTCCACGCAACGAGCGTCTGGAGAGGGAAACTATGACTGCCGAAGAGTTTCGGAAAATGGTTCTCAGTCTGCCGGAGACCTCAGAAGCCGCGCATATGGGTCACCCGGATTTTCGAGTCGCCGGGAAGATCTTTGCAACACTCAGTCCGCCGGGACACGGATGGGCAATGGTCAAGCTCACGCCCGAGCAACAGGAGTCCTTCGTTCAAGCGGAACCCGAAGTCTTCACGCCTTTCAACGGTGCGTGGGGACGCGCCGGAGCTACGAAGGTGCAGCTCCGAGCAGCGAAGAAGAACACTCTGCGCGCGGCGCTTGTCTTCGCCTGGCGAGATCGAGCTCCAAAACGCCTCGTGCAAAAGTTCGATGGCGAGTAGCCACGATCCCTTCACATGAAAGAAACGTGGGATAGCCTCATAGATCGCGCCGAACGGCTCGCTTCTGAAAGTCTCGAGTCCAGGGAATTGCTTACGTTCTATGCCGCGCTGCTGCGTTCTCAGAAAGAAATCTACGACTATCTTCGCACTCGCAAAGAGTGGCTTCCTTCGGGAGACCTTCAGCAGGACCTCGCCGTTCTGCGAGTGATGATGCCCCGATTCTTGACCGCTGTCGAATCGAGCGGACCGTACGCGCTCGCCAGCTACGCGCGCAGCCTGATCGAAGCGAGTGAGAACGAGTTTGACGAGATTCTCGTCGAGCATTGGCGTGCGCCGTCTGATCTTGAGTTTTTCCCGAAGGCATTTCTTCAGCCGTACGCTTGCTGGCTTTCTGAGGTTGGAGCGAAACCACTCGGTAGAAATCTCGGCGCCGGCGAAAACCGCTGCCCATTCTGCGAAGGAAAACCTCAGGTAAGCGTTCTCCAGATCACCGAAGCTTCTTCAGAGAGCGGCGGCCGGTATCTGGTATGCGCGACCTGTCTGACGAGATGGCCCTTCAGGCGAGTGGTCTGCGCGAGCTGCGGCGAAGAGAACCCCGCGAAGATCGGCTATTACCACGCATCTGAATATGATCACGTTCGCGTCGAGGCTTGCGACACATGCAACCACTACGTGAAGACCGTTGATCTCACTCGGCTCGGTTACGCCGTGCCACTGGTCGATGAGGTCGCCGCCGCCCCGCTTGATCTGTGGGCCCGCGAGCGCGGCTACGCCAAGATCGAGATGAATCTCGTCGGCTTGTAGGCAGTCCTCCAAGGCGGTTGACATCGACACGTTCCGGGTGTACAAAGGGACCGGTACTTTCTTTCCGAGGTTCTGGACGCTTTCCCGACACCAGGGGAGTAGCTGTGAAGCAAACAGCGATCGTCAAGAATCTCTTTTCGCCGAGCCAATTGCCTGGACCCGAATCCCTCGATCAACATCGCTGCGTCAGGCAATCTCCCGATTTACCACCGGCTCGACTTGAGCATCCCCAAGCGCTCGATCAACGGAGGTCCATTCCATGTCTACGGATGTTTCACGGAGAACTTTCATCAAGGTCGGCTTGGTTGGAGGTGTCGGAGCATCGGCCTTCGGCTTCAACCTCGCGCCAGCCTATGCGCAAACACAGGCGCTCAAGATTTCTCGAACGACTGAGACGCGCAGCACCTGTCCATACTGTTCCGTCAGTTGCGGCGTCATCATTCACACGCTCGGCGACAAGGCGAAGAACGCGACCCCACAGGTCGTCCACGTAGAAGGCGATCCCGATCATCCCATCAACCGCGGAACGCTCTGCCCAAAGGGCGCATCGCTGGAGCAGGACATTCTCAATGATCGACGCCTGACGAAGCCTCAAGTGCGCCGGCCGGGCTCCGATCGCTGGGAAGATATCTCCTGGGAAGATGCGGTCAACGAAATCGCACTATTAGTCAAGAAAACCCGCGATGACACGTTAATCGAAAAGGACGATCAGGGCCGCACGGTCAACCGATGCGAAGGTATCGGCTGGACTGGCGGATGCACCGATACAAACGAATTGAATTTCCTTGCGGTCAAAGCGATGCGCAGCATGGGGGTCTGCTACTTCGAGACTCAGGCCCGTGTTTGACATGGTCCTACGGTCTCAAGTTTGGGACCAACATTCGGACGCGGCGCAATGACCAATGGTTGGATCGATATCAAGAACACCGACATGATGTTGGTGATGGGTGGTAACCCTGCCGAGAATCATCCCTGCGGTTTCAAATGGGCGATTGAAGCAAAGAGAACACGCAACGCGAAACTCATCGTGGTTGATCCGCGCTTCACGAGGACAGCGGCTGTCGCTGATAAGTTCCTACAAATACGTGCAGGCGCAGATATTGCGTTTCTCGGCGGGCTGATCAAATACGCCATTGAGAACAATCGGATCGCCAGAGACTACATTATCAACTACACGAACGCCGCTTTTATCGTCAAAGACGGATTCAAGCTGCCTGAAGACGGCCTTTATTCCGGCTTCGATCCCGCGACGCAGGTCTATGACAAATCAACCTGGAATTACGAAGAAGGCGGTAATGTTGGTGCTAACGCCGGCGCCATACAAGAAGCTGCCGGAGCCGGTTCCGGGGGTGCGGCTGGTGCACACACAACACCTGCCGCCGCAAGCAAACAATCGAGTCATGACGGGGGCGGGCAAGGTCCTGTCGGGGGCGGCCATCAATCAGCAAGCGGCACGGGAGCGATGGGGCAAAGTACTCCGAAACCTCCTCCAATGCTTCCGCCAAACACCGCCTACGATCTTTCGCTTCAACATCCTCGCTGCGTTTTCCAGTTGCTCAAGAAGCACTACTCGCGCTACACGCCGGATATGGTCGCGAAGATCACAGGTATTCCGGCGGACAAGTTCCTTGAAGTAGCAGACCTGTTTACGTCTGTTCGTAAAGACGGCGAAATGAAAAGGGTCGCGACGATCATCTACGCAGTCGGTTGGACTCAGCACACCTTCGGCACGCAAATGATCCGCACAGCCGCGATGCTTCAACTGCTTCTCGGCAATATCGGGCGAGCGGGCGGGGGAATGAATGCGCTTCGCGGTCATTCCAATATTCAGGGCGCGACCGATATGGGCGGAGTGTTCGACATCTATCCCGGCTATCTGAAGATGTTGAATCCGACTGATACTGATCTGGCGACCTTCCTAAAGCGGACGACGCCTACCGCTTCGAAGCCCTCGGAATGGGATTCGTTCAACTACTGGTCGAACACGCCGAAGTTCATGGTCTCGTTTCTCAAGACAATGTTTGGCGACGCTGCCAAGAAAGAAAATGATTTCGGATTTCACTACCTTCCCAAGATCGATCGACGCTACTCGTGGGTTGAGATGTGGGATCGAATGTACAACGGCCAGGTCAAGGGGTTGTTCGCTTTCGGGATGAATGGAGTCGCAATTGGCCCAAGCTCCGAAAAGAACATCGCGGCTCTCAAGAAAGCAGATTGGCTCGTCGTATGCGAAATCTTCCCGGATGAGACCAGCGAATTCTGGATGGCTCCAGGCACAACCAAAGACGACATGAAGAATATCAATACAGTCGTATACCGCTTGCCGGGCGCGGGATTCGCAGAGAAAGACGGGACGTTCGTTAACTCCGCTCGCTGGCTGCAGTGGAAGTATGCTGCGGTGCCCACACCGGGCAATGCGAAAGTTGATCAGGAAATACTCGCGCGAATCTTCTTGAAGGTGCGCGACCTTTATCAAAATGAAGGCGGCAAGTTTCCAGATCCAATCATCAACCTCACATGGTCTTACACGAACCCGCTTAATCCGTCACTCGCCGAGGTCGCCAAAGAAATCAACGGCAAAGCTCTCGCCGATCTCACCGATCCAAATCAACCGGGCGTGACGATCAAGGCCGGCCAGCAATTGCCCGGCTTCGCCTGGTTGAAAGATGACGGCACGACGGCTTGCGGCAACTGGCTCTATAGCGGGTCATGGACTGAAGCAGGAGCGCAGATGCAGCGCCGAGGCACGGACGATCCATCCGGGCTTGGCATCTATCAGAACTGGGCATGGTCGTGGCCCGCGAATCGCCGCGTGATGTACAACCGCGCCTCGTGCGATCCATCGGGTAAACCGTGGGACGCTTCGCGCAAACAAGTGTGGTGGAGCGAAGCAGCAGGCCGTTGGATGGGTAACGACATACCCGACTTCAAGCCGGATTCGAACCCCAAGGATCACATGGGGCCGTTCATCATGAATCCCGAAGGCGTCGGTCGATTGTTTGCTCCGCTCGGCGCCTTCGCAGAGGGACCGTTCCCCGAGTACTACGAGCCGTTTGAAAGCCCGATCGCAAACCCGCTTCATCCAAACCAGTCGACCAACCCGGTGGTCAAAACAATGAAGTCGGAGCACGACAAGCTCGGCACGCCTGAGCAGGGCTTCAACATCGTTTGCACGACGTATCGCCTAACCGAGCACTATCACTACTGGACGAAGAACAATCCAATGATCGTTGAACTTGTTCCCGAGCCCTTCGTCGAGATTCCAACCGAGCTAGCGAGCGAGAAGGGTATTGCAGGCGGAGACAAGGTTAGAGTGTCGAGCGCCCGGTCAGACTACATAGCGAAAGCGATGGTCACAAATCGAATCAAGCCGATGATGATCGATGGGAAAAAGACCTATCAAATCGGCATCCCTATTCATTGGGGATATCGCGGCATTGCCGAGGATGAAGGCAAGACATCCAAAGACCTCGCCAATCAGCTTTCGCCGACGGTCTTCGATCCGAATGCTTACACCCCAGAGTTCAAGGGCTTCCTGGTGAAGCTGGAAAAGATTTAGAGGGGAGGTACCGATCATGGCCACAGAAAGAACGCTTCAGATTCAAGCAATATCGGGCCACGTCGGGACCGTCCCCGGCCGTGGTGCGCATCGCGATCTGGAGGTCTGCAAGCTGGTTGACGTCACGACCTGCATCGGTTGCAAAGCATGCGAGGTGGCTTGCGTCGAGTGGAACAAGTACCCGTTCCGCGAAACGACTTTTAACAACACCTACCAGACGATGCCTTCAACCGAGTGGAACTACTGGAACCTGATCAAGTTCAACGAGCATCAGCGCGAGGACGGAACGCTGATGTGGCTGATGCGCAAGGACCAGTGCATGCACTGCGCCGATCCCGGCTGCTTGCGCGCGTGCCCGGCCGACGGCGCGATTGTCCAATACACCAACGGCATCGTCGACTTCAATCAGGAGAACTGCATCGGTTGCCAGTATTGCGTTTCAGGATGCCCGTTCAACATTCCGAAGTTCAATTCAGAAACCAAGAAGGTGTTCAAGTGCACGCTGTGCTCGGATCGCGTCGGAGCAGGACTCGAGCCGGCTTGCATCAAAGCTTGTCCAACCGGGTGCCTGCACTTCGGCACGAAGAGCGAAATGAAGGAGCTTGCGGAAGCACGCGCAACGCAGCTACGAGAGCAATCGGGGTTCGCTGATGCAGGAGTGTACGACCCAAGCTCAATCGGCGGAACGCATGTCATTTACGTCTTGCACGACGCCAAGCACCCGGAGCTGTACGGAGGGCTGCCCGCTGATCCGCAGATACCGTTCAGCTACACCTATTGGAAGTGGATTGCCAAACCGATTGGGCTGTTCATCGCGCTGCTTGGGCTGCTTGCGGTGTTCTTCCACTACATCTTCACCGGACCAAAACGTCCTCAGCCTGAGCCGAGAGATGTGACGTAGACTGTCGAGTCTGTGTGTGTGTTGCCGTGTTCGGAACTCAAAGACCAGCGCAGACTGGACAGTCTGCGCTACATCGGAGGAAGTATGACAACATCCGCTGAACCGTATGACGAAGTAGTGCAGCGTGATTTCGGCGGCCTCGGCCGAACGGTCGTCCACGAAGGCGAGCTCCCGCGCCATTCGACCTACACGCGGGCTCTTCACTGGACGGTGGCGATCTTCTTTTTCCTGGCGCTGCTGTCGGGTCTTGCGGTCTACACACCGTGGCTGTTTGGGTGGTTATCACCGCTGTTTGGCGGAGGAGCGATGACCCGGTTCCTGCATCCGTGGTTCGGCGTCGGGTTCGTCATCGCGTGGTTTTTCCAGTTCCTGAACTGGACAAGCGTAATGACCTGGACCGAGGCAGACAGCAAGTGGCTTCGCGAGATCGGCAGGTACGTCAAGAACGAGCACGAGGTTGAGGCCGAGTATGTTGGTTTCTACAACGGCGGACAAAAGCTGCAATTCTGGGAGATCGTTTTCGGCGGCGCGGTACTTTTAGTCACCGGGTTGTTGATGTGGTTTCCCGAAATCTCAGGCCGAATCGCGGTCGCCGCTAGCTACGTTTTTCATGACATTGCGGCGCTAATCATGCTGGGCGGGATTTTTATTCACATATACCTGAGCACGGTCGGGCAGCCGGGCACGCTCCACGCGATGACGCGCGGCGTAGTCACTCGAGCCTGGGCGTGGACCCATCACCCGGCGTGGTACCGGCAAATAACCGGACGCGATCCGCGCGCGGACTACGAAGAAGCGCGCCGACGCCAGACTGAGCGCGCCCGGGCGATCGCGGCTTTCGAGGACGACGAAACGAAACCGAAAACCGAACGCCGCCCAAAAGACACTTGATCGCCGCTGGAAACTTCGAGGTGAGAACTATCTCTAATCCTTCTACCTGCCAGGTAGAAGTTGAACCCTACTCTCCCCGGACGCACAACCCATGACCTCGCTCGCTTCAAGCTAAGGAGGATCCAACCAATGAACAAACTGCTTCGACTGATGATCGTTTCGTTCGCAATGGCGACGCTCGCAGGTCAGGCATTTAGTCAACAGCAGGGCACGAACTCCGCAAGGGACCCGCTTGTCCGATTGCTTCAGTCGAAAGGGATAATAACCGAACAAGAAGCGGCGACGGTCAGCGAAGCTTCCTCCGCCGCCGACGTCCAGCGGCGACTGGCCGAGTTGCTGCTCTCAAAAGGGGTGATCAATCGGGAAGAATATGACCAAACGCTTTTGGCTCTGGGAGCCAGTTCCACGCCTTCGGACTCATCAGCGCCCCATGTGATGACCGCAGCCGCGCGCGTTGGGGACACGGCAGTCGCCAAACGCGCGGTGAACGAAACGACCGCGAAGCAGGCCAGCGCCGCGCCGGCTCAGCCGCAGGGCGAGATGACAACGCAATCCAAGATACCCGTCAAGTTCTATGGAAACATTGTCCTCAATGCGAACTACTTGAGTCACGGAGCCAACACAATAGACGATCCGCTGTTCCCACAGAAGCGAACGACCTCGGCGGACCAGAATCATCAGAATGTCACTGCGACGCTTCGCGCCAGCCGTTTCGGTTTCCGGTATGAAGGCAAGATTTTCGACGATGCGAAACTGATCGGCGTCTTTGAGTTTGATCTGTTCGGCGGCAAACCGGCGTTTGCGAACGGCATCGACTCTGACATCTTCCGCTTGCGGCTTGCCTACGGGCGCGTCGACTGGAAAAAAGATTCCATCGAAGCCGGGCAAGACTGGGCGGTATTCTCGCCGCTCAATCCGACTTCGATTGTCTCGTATGGGATTCCAGTATTCTCTACGTCGGGAAATCTGTGGAACCGGATTCCTCAGTTTCGCTACGAGCATCGCGAGGGGGAAAAGTCGAAGTTAATCTTCACCACTGCTCTGCTCGATCCGAATGCCGGCGACAATTCAGGCAATCCGGCGGCGCGAGTGATCGGTCTGGGCGAGCGAGGTTCGCTCCCCGCTTTCGAAGCGCGTGTAGGCTTCACAACTCCCAGCCACGGCAAAGAATCATCAGCGGGCGTGAGCGGTCACTACTCGCGGTTGCTTGGCGCTCCCGGTAATCCGCCGGGCACGACTACGCTCAGCCCGATCGATTCTTATGGCGTGAGTGGAGACGCGAATCTCTGGCTCTCTTCCGGCTTCCGAGTGACAGGCGAGGTCTTTCAGGGGCGCGCGCTGGGAATCTTCTCAGGCCAAATCGCGCAGCCTTCGGTAGTGATCGCCGGCCGCGCGCGCGGGATCAACTCGACGGGTGGCTGGATTGAATTGCACGGCGAAGCGCCCGCCGGTTATCAGGGACCCTGGAAAAACTTCAGCATGAACGGCGGCTACGGCATCGAAGACAATCGCGATCGAGACCTGATCGTCGGCATCCGCAAGCGCAACCAGACTTATATGATAAATGGCAGGTACAACTTCTCCCCTAACTTCGCCTTCTCGGTCGAGTATCACAGGGTCCTTACCGATTGGTTCAAGGAGCCGGCTTCGAATCAGAAGCTAAACTGGGCGGGTCTCGCGTTCATGTATTCATTCTGAACTTCTTAGCGTCTTCGCGGTTCTTGGCGGCTTTGCGCGAAACCCGTCATTCAAATCAGAAGTTTCGCGCCAAGCCGCCAGGACTCGCAAATACGCGCCTCCCAACGGGCCTGTCGAGTTCAAAACTGCTGCTGTAGAATATGAACCGTCGGTAACAGCCATGAAACTTGTGATGATCGGCGGACACACGCGTAACATTGGCAAGACCTCGGTCGTCGAGGGCATCATCCGCGAGACCGCCGAACTGAACTGGACGGCGGCAAAGATCACTCAGTTCGGTCACGGAGTTTGTTCGGTGAACGGCGAGGCTTGCGGGTGCGCGGTCAGCGAGCATCAGTTTTCAATCACTGAAGAGCGTCGCCGAGATACCGGAACGGATACAGCACGGTTTCTGGCGGCAGGCGCCCGGCGTTCACTGTGGGTGCGCACGAAACAAGGTGAGCTGTTCACCGCGTTGCCGTCTCTCAGAAAAAAGATTGAAGACGATGAGTTCGTAATTGTCGAGAGCAACAGTTTGCGCCGGTTCATGCATCCGTCGGTTTATCTGCAGGTGCTTGACACATCGAATCCGGATTTCAAACTTTCGGCGCAGCAGTTCTTCGATCTGAGTGACGCTTATATATTGGTGGACAAGACCGACCCGGGTCCCGATGTCTTTGCCAGCACTGTTTTGCTAGCCCGAGAGATCGAGAAAAACAAGCCGTGCTTTACGGTGAGGCAAGAGGATCGATTCATCAGTGCGGAGGTTATCGAGTTTGTCAGATCAAAGCTCGCAGTTGGACAGCAAGATGGTGCGAGACGCTTACAGCCGGCCTGTTAAGGACCTCAGGATTT
>Ga0114129_10004214_pt1 | contig 20313 bp, 17 predicted proteins | sample RhiMetdeltSRZDD1_FD_80071 | JGI IMG/M metagenome (GOLD analysis project Ga0114129, IMG submission 80071) | Populus rhizosphere microbial communities from Tennessee, USA - Rhizosphere MetaG P. deltoides SRZDD1 (version 2) (version 2) | ecosystem: Host-associated > Plants > Roots > Rhizosphere >... | reverse complement strand
TTCTTGTAGACCGGATCCTTCGCGAGAACCGCGTAGACTTGGAATTCGTGTCCTTGAAGGCCTAGTTCGACCGGCTTGGTACCGAATAGCGGCACTAGAAGCTGATCTTCGAACGTCCGTAAAGAAGGATTGGCCCACGTCAGCGCGTCGCGATAGGCGACGGTAATGAGCGACATCGAACTGCGCGGATGGATTTCGCCAGTGGAGCCGATCGCCTGCGCTCGTCCATCTGTGAACGCAAGATTCTGCAAATGACACGTTGCGCAGGCTTGCTTTCCATTTCCGGATAATCGTGTGTCGTAGAAGAGCCGCCGTCCAAGCTCGACGCGCTCCGCCGTCATCGGTGAAGTCGCCGGCACTCGCGGTGGCGGAACCCCGGGAGGCAAATCCCATTGATATTGGGGGGTCTGTTGCCCGAGGGCTATCGTCACAAACAAAGTAACTGCCAGGATGGTGCGACAAATCATGTGCAGATCATAAGGGTCTTTATTCCGTAACTCATCCTGAAGGATTTGTGAAATCTTGTTAGATCCTTTGACGGCATCGATTTCGTGTGTTATTTCTGATGGCCTCTTTCAAGGTGCTCGTCTTCAATGGGCGAGTGAAAAGGGAAGCGGGTGCGATTCCCGCACGGATGCGCCACTGTGAACAGCGAGCGCGCCGGCAGTCTGAAACCACTGTTCCTTCGGGAATGGGAAGGTGGCCGGCGCGTGATGACCTGTAAGTCAGGAGACCTGCCTCGAAAGGTAATCGTACGAAAGGAAGCGCAGGTTCCTTTTCCATGCTCACCCTGGTTATTGGCGGCGCTCGAAGCGGTAAGAGCCGATTCGCCGTTTCGCTTTGTCCTCCCGAATCCAACGTTACCTATATCGCCACAGCGCGCGAGTCCGATGCGGAGATGCAGGCGCGGATTGCGCGGCATCGCCGAGAGCGGCCGTCACACTGGACAACGTTTGAGGCGTTTGGGTCGCTTGCATCGGCCGTCGCGAGTCACGTACGGGCTGCGGACGTCGTCCTTGTGGATTGCCTGACATTGTGGCTCGGCAATCTTTGCTGGGAACGTCAGGATTCTCCGTTCGAAGATCTCGAGCAAACTGCTTCCAAAGAAATTGCCGACCTCGCTCGAGCCGCGGAGGGAGGGGGCGTCATTCTGGTTACTAACGAAGTTGGATGTAGCGTCGTTCCGGATTCACCACTGGGCCGTTATTTTCAGGATCTTCAGGGATTGGTGAACCAGGAGGCCGCCCGTCATGCCGACGTTGTGTATCAAGTCATTGCTGGAATTTCCATCATGCTGAAACCGCGGTCATGAAACGCATACGAACAATTTGGTGCCTGATTTGTGTTCTGGCTGCGGCAACAACAACGAATGGCTCCACGCAATCATCCACTCGTCCACAGCGAATCATCTCTGTCTCACCGGCGATCACCGAGATACTTTATGGCATCGGCGTGTTCGACCGTGTAGTTGCCGTTTCGGATTACTGCGTTTATCCGCCGGCGGTAAAAACTCTGCCGCGTGTCGGTGGCTGGATGGATGCCAATCTCGAGCGGATCGTTTCACTCCGTCCGGACCTGGTGCTTGTCTCGGAGCCTCAGGCGCCTTTTGTTGTCGATAATCTCCGCAAACTGAAACTTCCATATGCCGTGATTCCTTCTAAGTTTTTGGCTGATGTTTTCACCGCGATCGATCAGATCGGCCGTGCCACCGGCTTTCAAGCCCAGGCAACGCGGCTGGCTCAAGAGACGCGAACTGCGTTGGATTCAGCCCGTGCTCGGACAAGAAATCTCGCGAAGCGCCGTGTGCTGGCCGTTGTTGATCGAACTCCCGGAACGCTTCGCGAACTCACTGTCGCGACGCCCGGAAGCTTTCTCGCCGAGTTGGTTGAGATTGCGGGCGGGCAACTGGTAACCGCACCCACTGAGGCCGGATATGTGACCATCAATAAAGAAGCCATCGTGGCGCTCGATCCGGAGATCATCCTGGATATCGTGCACACGCCGGGAGGCCGGCTTGGTGAGGATCAAGCAGCAGTCTGGGCAGCGATGCCGTCGTTGCGCGCCGTGCGCGAGCGCAAAGTAAGACCGATCCGCGACGACTTCGTTCTTCACACATCGCAATTCGTCGGCCAGACCGTGAACCTGCTTGGGGCAAACATCCATCCGGAAGTTTTCTCCGTGACTAAGAAATGACTAAGAAATGACCTTGCCGCTACTAGAAGCACGAGATGTCCAGTTCGGATATTCCCCGAAAACGCCCGTCATTCGAAGTGTGTCTCTGTCCGTCGCGCCTGCAACAGTGGGAGCCATCATTGGTTCGAATGGATGCGGAAAATCGACGCTGGTGCGGCTGCTCGCAGGCATCCTGACTCCCGGGTCTGGAGCGATCGAATTCCGGGGCGCGACCCTCGATTCGACCGATGGGAAAGCGCTCGCGCGGAGCATCGCCTATGTTCCGCAATCCACATCGAACACGTTTCCGTTCACCGCTCTCGAAGTGGTCCTGACCGGCAGAAGCCCGCACCTTCACCGGTTTGAATTCGAGCGCCCATCGGACATTCTCAAAGCTCGCAAGGCGCTTAACAGCCTCGGAATCGGACATCTCGAAAACCGCTCGATAACTCAGCTCTCCGGAGGCGAGCGCCAACTCGTCTCGCTCGCCCGAGCATTGGCGCAGGAGCCGATCTGCCTTCTTCTGGACGAGCCGTCGGCGTCATTGGACCTGAAGCATCGCGCGGGAATCATGCGCCTGCTTACGACAGAACGCGACCGGTCGGGAATGACGGCGTTGATGGTGACGCACGATCTCGCGCTCATCGACTCTCATGTGGACGCCGTGTTCGCGCTGCGAGGCGGCGGGATTGTCGCGCAGGGTTTGCCATCGGACGTTATGACCAGCCCTGTCCTGCGCGAGATTTACGACGATTCCAATATTCAGGTGCGTCAAGTAGCGGGACGGACGTTCGTGTGGTCGGAGCAATGAAAGAAGGAAAGGTTGATACATTACGAAGACGCCTCGTCCGGGCCGCAGTCATCCTCGGACTCTTTCTTCTTGCATCAGCGCTTACTGCATCTGCTGTCGGCTATCAGGCCATGAATTGGCAGTCGCTGTGGCGCGACGAGATGACGCGGGCGGTATTTTTCCAACTTCGTTTCCCGCGCGTCGTCATGGCAGGTCTCATCGGATCAACTTTGGGAATCATCGGTGCTGCGTTGCAGGCCCTATTTCGCAATCCGCTGGCCGACCCTTTCGTCCTTGGTGTTTCGGGCGGCGGCGCCTTCGGAGCAAGCATTGCCATAACCTTTGGATGGGGTGCGCATGTTTCAGGTTTACCCATCGTTTTCATCATGGCCTTTGCGGGCGCAGGGGTTGCAGTTTTGATTGCATATCGGATCACAAGGCAATCGGGACCATTCGGGCTGCCCAGCGCGCTGCTTTTGGCGGGCGTCGTAATCAATCTCATCGCGAATGCCGGTGTCATCACCATCCAATATCTTACGGACTACACGCGCGCGTTGCAGATTCTTCGGTGGCTGATTGGAAGCCTCGACGTAGTCGGATTCGATCTGATCGTACGAATGCTCATCTTCCTCATTCCGAGTTGGATCGTTCTGCTGGCCTTCTCGAATGAACTGCAGCTTTTCGCCGTGGACGAAGAGACTGCGGTAAGCCTGGGCGTCGATGTACGCCGTCTGGAGTTGTACGTTTATGTATTTTCGTGCCTCGGCGTCGGTATCACTGTCGCTGCCGGTGGAATGATCGGATTCGTCGGCCTGATCGTTCCGCATATCGTACGCCAGCTTTTTGGCCAGGACGTCCGTCTCGTACTTCCTTGCTCTGCGCTGCTGGGAGCGGCCTTCCTGATTCTTACCGATGCGTTGGCGCGCACGATCCTCGGGCAAGCCGAATTGCCGGTGGGCGCTGTTACAGGGATTTTGGGCGGACCGTTTTTTCTCTGGTTGCTTCACAACCAGTATCGGAAAGGAGAGACGTGAGTATCACAACGAAACGAGGGGACCAGGGGCAGACGAGCCTACCCGGCGGATGTCGTGTTTCAAAGGGCGATCTGAGAATCGAGTGTTATGGCGGCATCGACGAATTGATTTCTCAGCTTGGTTTTGCACGATCGATTTGCGAGCACCAGGATATCGCCGCGCAGATCAAGAGCATCCAGCAGGATTTGTTTCGCGTGGCAGCGGCGATCGGTACGCCGAAAGACGCGCCGGTTTCGGCTCCCGAAATCACGAAGACCATGGTCGATGCGCTTGAAAATGAAGTGCACAAAATCGAAGTCATGCCGGGCATTTTGGGCGATTGGTCCATTCCCGGTGAGTCGGTCGCCTCGGCAGCCCTCGACGTTGCACGCACCGTTTGCCGGCGTGCGGAGCGGCTGACGGTAAATCTCTCGGAATCGCAGGCGCTTTCTTTTCCGAACGTCATTCCGTATTTGAATCGGCTATCGGATCTGCTCTGGCTGATGGGCCGATTGGTCGAGATTCGTAGTGGTGTGGATTCTTCACTGCGACCTAAGGATCAGCCGGGCAAACCGTGGTCGCAGGCATGGTAAATCGAAATCGTTGTTTGCGCGGACTCATGGTTTTGGGAACGGCGTCGCATGTGGGAAAGTCGATCGTCACGGCCGGCCTCGGCCGTATCCTCGCCGACGAAGGTCATCGCGTAGCCCCATTCAAGGCGCAAAACATGTCTTTGAATTCGGCGGCCACACCGGACGGGAGAGAGATCGGAAGGGCGCAAGCGTTACAGGCAGAAGCGTGCCGCGTCATTCCAAGGGCGGAAATGAATCCGATTCTGATCAAACCGTCATCGGATACGCGAGCGCAGATTGTCGTCCTTGGCCGGGTTTGGGACCACATTTCGGCTGCCGATTACCACGAACGGCGAGTTGAAGAACTCTGGCCTGTCGTTCTGGAAAGCTACGCACGGCTGAGCGCGGACTACGACACCATCCTTATTGAGGGCGCCGGCTCGCCGGCAGAGATCAATCTCAAAGCTCACGACATCGTCAACATGCGAATGGCGCGCGCGGCAAATGCGGCATGCGTGCTCGTCGGGGATATCGACCGGGGTGGTGTGTTCGCCTCACTTCTTGGAACGCTGGAATTGCTTCCTCAGGACGAGCGAATGATGATTCGCGGATTCATCGTCAACAAATTTCGCGGAGACATGGCGCTCCTTGAACCGGGAATTCGGATGATCGAAGAACGCATTCGGGTTCGGTGCGCGGGCGTCATTCCATATATCCACGCTTTGGATCTCGACGAGGAAGACGGTGTCGCCTTGGAGAATCGACGAACCGTCGCGCGGGCATGGCATGGGATCGATTCGGAAATCTCGACTGCGCGGCCGGTACGCATCGGCGTCGTCGCCTTTCCTCACCTCGCGAACTTCACCGACTTCGATCCGTTGGCAATGGAACCAAGTGTTGCACTCGCTTTTATCGAGAATGCATCCGATGTGTGTAAAGCCGACCTCCTAATCCTGCCGGGTACGAAGCAAACGCACGACGATTTGGAGTGGATGCATCAGACGGGATTCACCGAAGCAATTAGAGAATTCCGCAATGCAAAGAACGGCCGGATCATCGGAATCTGCGGCGGCATGCAAATGCTGGGCGTTCGCATTGAGGATCCAACCGGAATGGAGAACGAGGGCACTCCTCGCACGATGCCCGGGCTGGACATGTTGCCAATTACAACGGTCCTTAATGGCGAAAAGTTAACGCGTATGGTGACGGGGCATTTGCTGACGGACCAACTTTGGCGGGTGCCGTTGCCCGCTGCAGATTTTCGAGGGTACGAAATTCATCTTGGCGAAACGCATGTTCATGGCGGTGCCGCGTTCTCGTCGATTACCCGCGTCGGTGAGGGTTTGGCGCGATTCGACGGATCCGTTAGTGACGATGCATTCGTCTTCGGCACGTATGTGCATGGCCTCTTCGATGAAGACCGGTTCCGTCATGCATTCGTCGACGCTGTACGTGAGGCCTCGGGCCTGGCGCCGACCAAGGAACGTGGATCTGCAAGCGCAAATCGTGAGCGGCGCATCGACAGGCTCGCAGCTCATCTGCGCGCGTCTCTAGACATGCCTTTGATCAAGAGTTGGCTCGAATGAACATCATTCCAGTCGAGGAAAAGTGGCTTCGGCTTGCGGAGGAACGTCAGCTTCGATTGACAAAGCCGCCGCGTAGTCTTGGCCGGCTCGAAGAGATCGCAAACCGGTTTGCGGCGATACAACAGACGGAGACTCCCGCGGTCCGCCACCCGATGATTATCGTTTTTGCCGGGGACCATGGTGTTTGCGAGGAAGGCGTGAATCCGTATCCGCAGGTGGTAACGAGCCAGATGGTTTCCAACTTCCTTCGAGGTGGTGCGGCAATTAACGTTCTGGGCCACGCGGCGGGCGCGGGCCTGATGATCGTGGATGTAGGAGTTGCTCACGATATTCCTTTCACGAATGGGCTGATCGATCGAAAAATCGCACGGGGAACCCAAAACTTTTGCCGGCTGCCGGCCATGACCTCCGATCAGGCGTCATCCGCGCTTTCTGTTGGAATGGAGATGGTCGATCGTGCAGTTCATGAAGGGAGCAACCTGATCGGAATCGGGGAAATGGGTATCGGGAACACAACGGTAGCGAGCGCATTGACCGCTGCCTTGACCGGCCTGCCCCCGGTCGCCGTCGTGGGTCGAGGCACTGGTGCCGATGATGGCTGCTTAGAACGGAAAATCGCTACGGTCACGAAGGCTCTAGCTTTGCATAAACCCAGCGCGCTCGGTGTCATGGATCTCGTGAGGACTATCGGCGGATTCGAGATCGCAGCGATGACTGGTGCTTGCCTTCAGGCTGCACTGCATCGCTGTGCGGTCGTCGTTGACGGGTTCATTGCCACCGTGGGCGCGGCACTCGCCGTTCGCATGGAGCCGGCGGTGCAATCGTACTTGTTTGCGGCGCATCGTTCCACGGAAGTGGGTCACGATCCTTTGCTCGAAATCATTCAGCAGAAGCCGATTCTCGATCTAAACATGCGCTTGGGTGAGGGGACGGGCGCGGCACTCGCCATTCCGATCATCCGTGCGGCGGCCGAAGCTTTGTCTTGTATGGCGACCTTCGATGCGGCTGGCGTTTCAGACGCGGAATACGGATTGAAATGATCGGGGAACTGTTGGCGGCGATCGCGTTCCTTACACGTTTGCCTGTTTCGTCCAAGTCATTCAGTACAGGAGAGGTCGCTCGATCGGCCCGCTGGTTTCCTCTTGTCGGCCTGGCAATCGGGTATGCATATGTCATTGCCGCTCGTGCAACCGGAACATTGTTTCCGGTCCTCATCGCCGGCCTGATCGTCATTCTCGTGGAAGCGGTTTTGACGGGTACGTTACACATGGACGGTCTTGCTGACATGGCGGACGGGTTCGGTGGCGGTCACACACGCGAAGATGTTTTGAGGATCATGCGCGATCATGCGATCGGTACGTATGGCGCCGTGTCTTTGATTCTTCTAATTGCCGTGAAAGCCGTTTCGATCAGCACACTGATGGAAACATCGAAGCTTGACTACCTGATGTTGGCTCCCGCCCTTGGCCGTTGGTCTACGGTGTTCATGGCGGCTCTTCAGCCGTATGCCAGAGAGGAACCCGGCATCAGCAGAGACATCGGCAAGTCGGAAATCGTGGTCGCGACAATCACTGCGGCACTTCCAACCGCCGTCCTCTTTCGTTCGAATGGTATTGCATTAGGTATTGTCTCGGCCGGCATCACGGCGGCAGTTTCCCTGTATTGCAAGCACCGGATTGGTGGAATCACGGGCGATACGATGGGCGCCAATTGTGAAATCGTTGAAGTCGCGATTCTCTTGATCGGTTGTAGGCGCAGTCTATGAAGTGTGAACGAATTGGTCGATAGGCAAATAATCCCCTCCCTCACAGAGGAGGGGTGGTCGCTCACAAGCCACGTTGCGTTGTGAGCGACCACCCCGTCTGTGCCGCTTCGGGAGCTTCGCGACATGTTCTTACTGGCGCAGCCTCCCCTCCTCTGTGAGGAGGGGATTGTTCCGCCTGATTCGGAGGAAGTGTGATGATGTCACCAAGGTTGATCCTGATCCTGCTATTGGTTGCTCTCGTAAGTCCCAGTTTTGCCTGGTCGGACGACTTGACCGGTAAGGTAATCGATTCTCAAGGCAAAGTCGTTTTAGATGCCCAATTGCGACTCTTTGATCGCAAGAGCGGAGAACTGCGTAAGACAACGAGTTCGCAGGAAGGTTCGTTTTCGTTCCAGGGCATCCCCGCCGGTGAGTATCTGTTAGAGGCGGACGCCTCGGACGCGGCGCTCACGGGATCCAGGGTTGTCAATGTCAGCGGTACTCAAAATGTCGAATTGCAGTTGAAGATCTCCGGCACAAATACAGAGGTTTTCGTAACGGCATCGGGCACACCGCTGACGATTGAAGAAGTAGCTAAAGCACTCGACGTCGTAGATTCGAAGACGATCGATCAGCGCGATGAACTTTCCATTACTGAAGCTATCCGAAACATCCCAGGTCTGCGCGTTAAGACGCTCGAGGGTCCAGGCAGCTTTACGAGTATCAATACACGCGGGCTTCGCGCCCAGGACACTGCGGTTCTTGTAGACGGAATGCGTTTTCGCGACGCAGCCAGTCCTCAAGGCGATGCGACAGGGTTTCTGGGAGATCTGACAACAGTTGATACCGAGCGTGTTGAGATTCTGCGAGGGTCGGGGTCGTCACTCTACGGTTCCAGCGCTCTGGCCGGAGTAATGAATATCACTTCACGGCCTGGCGGTGGAGCAACTCACGGTGAGTTTCGTACGGAAGGTGGCGGCCTGGGCCTGATCCGTAGCGTCATCGGTATTGGCGGAGGTTTGAAGGCAGACCGCTTTACCTATAGCGGAAGCGTCGCCCTATTGAACATGACCAAAGGGGTTCGTGATGGAAACCCGTATCGCAATACCGGTACACAAGGGTCGGCAAAATATAATTTCACCCCTCGGTTTTCGATTGGTGGCCGGCTCTGGTACGACAATAACTATCTGGCGAGCACCGAAAGCCCAACGTACACCACGGCAACATTGGCTAACGGTTCGGGTCCGATCTACAAGCCTGTTCCGCTACCGATTAACGAGTTGGAGAAATTTGAGCAGAAACAACCTTTCACCGTGGGCAACGCGACTTTCATTCCGAATCAAATTGATCCGGACGGTCGCCGATTGGGCGAATTTTTCAGTGGCGCCGTGAACGTGCAACACCAGATCACTCCCAACAGTTCGTATCGTGTCATCTACCAGCGAGTGAATACAAAGCGCACTTATATTGATGGCCCAGGCGGTCCAGGGTTGTTCGAACCCACTGGCGATTCGAGAAGCAGCTATGACGGATACACGGATACGATTCAAGCAAGACTCGATCAAAACGCCGGGAAGTACAACCTGATCAGTGGCGGATACGAGTTCGAACATGAGAAGTACTTCAGTTTCAACGGCACCAACGCGTCTTCCAATTCCGTAGATTTACGGCAACGAAGCCACGCCTTGTTTGTACAGGATCAAATTCGATTAGTGGGAGGGCAGCTGCAGCTAATCGTAGCGGGGCGCGCACAATCATTCAGTTTAAAAGACCCGGTTTTTTCAGGATTCTCGAATCCGTTCACTGGAACATCGACGGTCGAACCGCCAACCGCATATACAGGTGATGGTGCCGTTGCTTATTTCTTCCGCTCGACAGGCACGAAATTACGGGGTCACGTCGGAAACAGTTTCCGCGCTCCATCAGGCTTTGAACGTTTCGGCGGCGGTTCGGGAACGTACTACGGCGATCCCCGCCTCGCGCCCGAACGCGCCGTGGCTTTCGATGGCGGTATCGACCAGTACTTCATGGGATCGAAACTGCAACTGAACGGAACCTATTTTTACACCAACCTTCAACAGACAATCGTGTTCGAAAACAGCCTGCCGCCGGGCGACGAATTCAATCGATTCTTCGGCTACAAGAATTCCGCCGGCGGCGGCGTAGCTCGGGGTTTTGAGTTGGGTGGTCGGGTATCGCCGTTCTCCAGAACGACGATCGAGACTTCATACACCTATACAAACTCTGATTCACGCACACCCACCATTGCTTCCATCGGTTTCAATGAAAATCTTGGAATCTCGAAACACGCATTCAAACTCACCGCGACTCAGTGGTTTGCCAGGCGTTTCAGTGTCGCGTACGACATGTCCGTGTTGAGTGATTACACGACCGTGTTGTTTGGCCTGGACTTCACCTCGGCTCCGTTCAAGTTCGATGGACCCACCAAGGCAGACGTCGTATTGCATTACGATCATCCGATCTCAGACAAGCGGAGTATCGACTTTTACGGAAAAGTCGAGAATGTTTTCAATCAAAGGCACTACGAAGACGGATTTCTGGGACCAAAGGCATGGGCAATAGGAGGATTCAAGCTCAAGTTTTAGGTGGAACGCCCTGAATTACTAGAATCCTTGAAGAAAGCCTCGCCCACCGGCAGCTAGAGACAATTCTCAAACGCGGGGGCCTCGCGTAAGATGTTCCGATATGAAACTCGGCTGGATCGTCGTCGTCCTCTTATATGTAATGGCTGCAGCGGCCACGGAGAAGACGGCCGAGACCTACGCCGTGCGCGTGGTGCGGGAAGTACCCTATCTCCAGGACACCCGCTACGCTGACAACAAGGACAAGCTGGATCTCTATCTGCCTGAAGGCCGCCGCAATGCGCCGGTGATCGTCTCGTACTACGGGAATCAGCTCATGGGCGGGGACAAAAGCGAGGACGCCTACATCGGACGGCGATTTGCAGCCGCGGGTTTCGTGACAGCGGTCGTCAACTATCGTCTCTCGCCGGCCGTGTCACACCCCGCCCATGTGCAGGATGCGGCGGCTTCGTTTGCCTGGGTGAAGCGAAACATTTCCGAGTATGGTGGCAATGCGGATCAGGTCTTCATCATCGGATACTCGGCTGGGGCTTACCTCGCCGCGTTGTTGTCCACGGACCCGCGCTATCTCGCGGCACACAATCTGTCGCCGCGCGACATCCGCGGAACGGTTCCGGTCAGTGCGTTCTATTGGGTCGAGCGCCCCGGCGTGGCGCCGGACCGTGACAAGAGCGTGTGGGGCGACGATCGAAACGTCTGGATCGACGCGTCGCCGGCGCATCATCTGCAGACAGGGGCACCGCCCATGCTGATCCTGTTCGCCGAGCGTGATGAAGACTGGCGCCGTGAACAAAACGTCGAGTTCGCCAGCGCCATGAAAGACGCAGGTCACAAGAGCGTCGAGATCGCGATGATACCCAATCGCAACCACGCGACGATCTGGTCGCGTGTCGGCGACGAGAGTGACGAAACTGCAGAGCGCATCATCCAATTTGCGTCCCGCACTTCTTTTTAGGGCTTGTTGCGACTGTAGGCGCGGTCTATGACCGCGCGGTATTTCGGTGATTGCAGTAAAAGCGCGTGATCATAGACCGCGCGTACAGTTGCAAGCCGCTATGGCGAGACAATGATGAGCATCGATCGGATTTCGTAGGTAAGTAATCCGAATCGCGTGTCGGCTAGTTGACCACCATGGGTACTCCCGCTGAGGAGGTAGCGCCTTGCCCATTTATCAACGACACGGAAACAGCCTGGATTGCGTTCATGTCGCCTTGAATCGAAAACGACTGAGTGTACACGAATGAACTGCCGAACGCGGTCGAGTTTTGACTGCGGTACCAGTTCCCAAAATCGTCGTCGACGTTCCGTGTGAGAGTCACCTGTTGAATGCCGTCTGGAGTTCGAACGTCGAACGTGAATTGGGCACTGAGAACACGCCGGTCTGGCGAGTAACCTGTAACCTGAACCTGGAATCCGCCGGGCGTGGGCGACATCATGACATTCGTCACCTGCGGCGGTGCTGCACGGATGACCGCCGTTCTCAGCAACACATCCGAAGGTCCGTTCGAGATGCTGGCCATGACGCGCACAACACCTGTCACCGTACCCGCCAGGAGTACCGCGCGTGATTCAAAAGTACCGGTCGTGCTGTTGGCTGGAATGACGAAATTCATTGTTCTGGTGCCGGTTGAAAACCGCACAGAAGGATCATCGGTTGGAATCGAAGCGTTAGACGTGAATGCGACAGTTATAGTCCCTGAGATAACGACCGACAATGGCGATGATAACGCTATCGACAATTCAAACGATTGCGTCGGATTCACACTGTCGGGCAACCCGGTCAGCGACAATGTCGGAAACGCCGGTGGCGGTGTCGGCTGCGGAGGGGGAGGTGTCGGCTCCGGGGGTGGAGGGGCCCCGGTAATAGTTACGTGGAGACTTCTCGAGGCCATGCGCGGATTCTTGCCTTTATCTCGATCGTCAGCTACCTGGACTGTGAAAGTGAACGTTCCCGCGCTCTGAGGTGTGCCGCTAAGGACACCATCACTTGACAAACCCAGACCGGTAGGAGCGGTCCCCGAAATGACCGACCACTTATAGGGGGACGTCCCGCCGGTGGCGGCAATCCTTGCAGAATAGCTAGAACCTACGCGACCATCGGGCAGCGACGACGTCGTGATCGTAAGGTTGCCTTGTCCGTGGAGGGCTCCAGTACCCACACAGAGGACAAGCGCTACGGGAAATAGCCGTCTTCTCGATCGTCGGAGTCCTGAAGCAACCATTCGTCGCACTCACCTAAACCATACTCGATCAAGATGTGAGACACCAGTTTCGTCAGACTGAACCCGCGTCTGGCAATCCGCCGCCAAACCCTTCCAGTTCTTGGATCGAGCGTTTTTGAACGACGAGATAATCCAGCGCCCCTTCGTTTTTACTACGTTCGATACCCTCGGTAGATGGAAGATATTGCAACTCGCTTCCGGGGCATGAATCAACCGACAGTGATCTTCCGCTCTGGGAAGTACTTTCAATGACGGGAGGCCAACAACGTGAAGACAATGATTTATCTTTGCTTAGCCGCCGTGACTCTGCTTCTTCCGAACATGGCGCGTGCTCAATCCAATCCCAACATGAGCTTCTTCATCACAAGCGCTGGATCTGGAAACGGAGCAAATCTTGGCGGGCTCTCGGGCGCCGATGCGATCTGCCAGCAGCGCGCGGCGGCGGTCGGAGCCGGAAACAAAACCTGGCGAGCGTACCTGAGCACCAGTGCGACCGGTGGTCAGCCGGCCGTGAATGCGCGAGATCGGATTGGGCGCGGCCCATGGCAAAACGCGAAGGGTGTCGTCGTGGCTCAGAACATCGACGATCTTCACAGCGATAACAACAAGCTGGGGAAAGAGAACTCACTCACGGAAAAAGGAGCCGTCGTCAATGGCAGGGGTGACAATCCCAACACGCACGACATGCTGACTGGATCCGGCCTCGATGGCAAAGCTCTTTCCGGCGACGTGACATGCAACAACTGGACGAGTTCCGGAACCGGCAGCGCACAACTCGGCCATCATGACAAACAGGGCGGTGGACAGAATCCGAACTCCTGGAACTCGGCGCACGCCAGCAGTGGCTGCAGCCAGGCGAACCTGGTATCCACTGGAGGCGCCGGTCTCTTCTATTGCTTCGCCCAGTAGTTAGGCGCGGCAACTGTTTCCCCGTTTAGCATTTTCCCCTTGGCAATGATTGAAAACTGTCGCGCGGTCTATGACCGCGCCTACAGTCAATCCAGCGCGGCCGCGGTACAGCTCAGTAGCCGAGTTGAATCGTTCATGTCATGGCGCCAATGGCTCGACGCGGATGATCGTGTTGCCGTGCTGATCGCCGAGCCACAGGCTGGAAAGCGTTCCGGACTTCTCCACTTCGACGTGCCGCACATTGGTGTGGAGCGGTAGCAGGTATTCAGTGAACTCACCGGTTTCAGTATTCATCCGAACGGCAAGATCGTTGTCCATGCCGGCTGTCCAAACGTACCTCTTGTCGTCGGACTGCGCGTCATACGGACGGGTCCAGGGCGTCGGTACTCTCCACTCGGTAATCTTTTGTGTTTTCGAATCGAACATCGCCAGAGCATTACCGTGAAATACACCGCACCACAAACGGTCTTGAGAATCGATGTGTCCTCGCCGGCATCCCGCGCCTTTGACTGGGAAGTCATACCACGTCGTTTCGAGAGTCTTGCCGTTCGTCACCCAAAGCTTGTCATTATTCATGTGCATGCCGACCATGTTGTTTTTCGAGTCCGCGACGACGTCGTAGGCCAACGCAAGAGGACTGCCCGGCGGATACGTGACTCGCGTCCACGTGTTGGTCTTTAGGTCCACATGCCAGGTGCCGCCCGCCTCTCCGGTGGCGAAGGCGACATTTGTCCAAAGCTTCCCGTCCACATGCTGAGACGCCGGATCGATCATCGTTAAGTGGCCATCTCCCAGTTCCGACTCCGGAATCGGCGGCTTGAAGGTTTCGATTTGTTCCGTCTTGGGATCAAAGCGGACGATCTGCATTTGCGACATGTTGCCCAGGTAGATGCGTCCTTCTTTATCGATATCGATCTGAAGACCGCCTTGAGCAATCTGGCCGAAGCGGCTTTGCGGTACTCGGTACTCTATCGCCTTACCGGTCTTCGGATCGAGCTTACCAATGAATTGGGAATTGAAATCCGAATACCAAAGGTTCCCATCCGCATCAAATACTTCGTCGTGAGGGGATGCATCCGGCCGCGGCAAATCGTACGTGGTGTACATGACCTGCGTCGCCTTGCCTTTCGGTCGCGGAAGCGTTTTCAACGCAAACTCGAATGTATCTGCAACGCTGAGATTGATGGAGCTGAGATATTGACCCAGAGCAACCTGTCCGGGGGACGGTGGTGCAACCCGGCCATCTGATGGCCGCATCCAGGGGTGAAGTAATGACGAGTTGTTTGTATGCATCGTCATTCGTTGGACGACTCTTCCCATTTCATCCGCATAGAAGCGAGAGAAAAGCACACGCTGTAGCGGATGACAATTGACGCAGCCGGCAAGCGCTAATTTCTGGTCCTGACTGCCCGGCACGCTCATGAGCCATTCCGCGTTGGACAATTGCGTGGCGAGCCTTGAAGCGCCGGTTACCTTGTCGAGTCGCAAGTCGAGGTGGGCCGTTTGTGTCGTTATATCGACGGAAGTCTTGGCCAGTTCGTATCCGACGGCACGTATGCTGATCGCGTATTGTCCGGGCTGCAGGCGGTCGGGTGGGAAGGTGTACTGGCCTTCGACATTCGTCACAACCCAAGTTGCAACAGTTGATCCGATTCTCTTCGCGCCGATAAGTACGCCCTCCATCGGCCCTTCTGCTTGCGACGTCACTCTCCCGGTCAAGGCTGCAGGAGACGGAGTTTGCGCGGTCAGCAGGCCGGCGAAGGCTAGCGCCAATAGACATACTCGTTTCATCATGGCGATGTAGTGGCGGGCTTTACCCGCGTTCGTTTCAAATGAGCGAAACAGGGCTCGTCGGGTTTTGTTGCTCGACCTAGCGCATTCCCCTCCTTTGCGGGGGAATGCGGCAGGTTTGGCAACACCCCCTAAAGCCCGCGACTACATGATTAATGCAACCCTTTTCGAAGCTCAAGTTATTTCCAAGGCATGAGGGACGCATGAATCACATCGGGAACTCCATGCCCGCCAACCGACCGGATTGCGAGATCCACTTCTTTCAACCCGAATGTGTGTGTCGTGACCTTCTCGAGAGGAAAACGTTTCGATGCCAGTTGCTCGAGCGCAAGTTCGCAGGCCTTATAGCTGTGGCCGCGTGCACTCTTGATGGTGATGAATTTTAGTGTGATTTTTCCGACTGGAAAGTTCGGAAACTCCGCCATTTCGCCTTGAATGACCATGGTCCCGGCCTTGCGCTTGAGCGCATCGACACCCAACAGAACAGGCATGGTGCCTGCTCCGGCTGTGCAATCCAGGACGACGTCCACACCGCGGCCGTTCGTGATTTGCATAATGCGCGAGAGTGGTTCCTCTTTCTCCACATCAATGACATGGTCGGCGCCGAGTGCTTTCGCGACATCGAACCGCGCCCGGTCTTTGGAAGTTCCAGTCACGATGATGAGCGAAGCGCCCGCCTGCTTGCAGATGACAGTCTGCGCGAGACCTTGCTGGCCCGGGCCTTGAATCAGCACAGTCGAGTTGCACCCGACACCGCCGTCGAAGAGAGACCATTCGACACCATTCGCCATCGGTGTTACCAGACCTGCGAGTTCCGGGGTGATGCCTTTGGGCACGTGATGGACAACGGCATTCCATGGAAGGTACACGTACTGAGCGAATCCGCCCCACAAATGAGGCGCTTTCTCGGCGGAGGTGTAGCCATATCGGATCGCATCCGGATTGTTTCGCCAGTCCGTGTTTTCGCAGTGGCGGTACTGACCCGTGTGACACCACTCGCATTTGCCGCACATGACGTAATGCTCCACGAACACGAGGTCGCCTTCGCGAAAGCCCTTACGCCGTGTGAATTCACCGCCCGCCTTGGCAATGACGCCGATGTTTTCATGACCCATGATCACGGGGGCGTTCGAGAGCGGCGCCTGATACATCTTTACGTCAGTCCCGCAGATACCCGCGACTTCCATCTTCATCAGCGCACTATCGCCGGAGATATCCGGCATCGGGAATTCGCGGATCTCCGTTATGCGCGGTCCGATTCGGACCGCTGCCAGAACCTTTTCCATCGAATTGTTTCCTCCGTGTCGTGCAAGAATACATCAGCAAAGAGTAGATCATGGAAAGGGTGACCATCCCGGTGCTTCAAGAGATGAAGCGCACCGGGCGGAAAATCGTCGCTGTTGTCGGCTGGGACTTCCAGATTGCGCGCATCGCCGACCGCGCCGGCGTGGACATCATATCGGTTGGAGACTCGGTTGGCATCAACCTGTGGGGCCGCGAAGATGAGCGGGATGTCACGGTCGACGAGATGGTCCTCGTCTGCCGGGCCGTCCGGAAGGGAACGACACGAGCCCTGGTCAGTTGCGATTTTCCATACGGCCCCTTTCAACAAGGTATCGACAGCGCCGTAGCAGCCGCTTCCCGGCTTATCAACGAAGGCGGCGCCGATATCGTGAAGGTGGACGGTGCTGCGGACTCTCCTGAAACCATCGCTGCCATCGTGCGCGCGGGCATTCCGGTGTTCGCACAATTCGGGACTCCAGCCCCTGGTCCAGAAGCAACCGACAAATTCGTTTCCAGCGCAAAACGTCTGGAAGAGGCCGGCGCTTCGTTAATCGACTTCATTCATTCCGGGCCGGTTGCCGGACCTGCAGTGGTGAACGCTGTTTCGATTCCCGTAATTGGAGGTCTTGGTGGCGGGCCGTGGCTGGACGGACGGTTGCGGCGCGTCGATGCAGCCATTGGTTACGCCGCCGGTACGCTGGATGCCAACGCCAGTAATTATGCGAATATCGCGCGGATAACGTTGGGCGCTCTAACGGCATACGCGGAGGATGTGCGTGCCGGCCGACAGATCAAGTAAATGGAATCTCGCGGCGGTCGAGACGCCCCGGTTGTCAAATGTGAGCTGGCTGTTGTGCGACGTCAAATGTAGTTGGAAAACTGACCTACTGACCAACTGATCCAATACGTTGAACTTCGCTATTGGGTCAGGTGGTGGTTTAGCCAACTGCATTAGACAGTCGACATCACAACATCTCACATTTGACATCTTGCAGAACTCGCCAATTCGCCCACAGAGGGTCCGTCCAGCAGCTCTCACCCCACGAGATCCAGCGTCCCGCTCGCGAACAGTTCCTCCATGCTGAAAGATCGCGTCAGTATGCCTTGCTCTCGGGCGTACTGGATGACGGCATCAATCATTTGCCGGTTTGGCTCGACTCCGTAAGGCAGTGGATCCGCACCTGTAATCTCCATGACCCGTTTGTAGGTACGATCCGTTTTTCCATACACTCCAAACTCGTTGCTTCTCAACCTCTCAACATAGGGCCGCTTTGCCTGGACAAAAGCTTCGAAGAGCTCCTTGCCCAGATCCGGATGGGCACGAAGAAGTTCGTCCTTCACAACAACCGTATGGTTGATGGGATAGTGCCCGTGAGAGCGCAATGCCTCAAAACCCGCTTCGGTAGGATGCCGAATCAGCGGCATGACGTCCTGGTGCTCCACTTCGACATTGATGGCTGCCGGAATTTCGCACGACGCGAGCATTTCCTCGAGTTTCTTTCCCTTCTCGACCGGCACGACATTCGCCGGTGGACGGAACTCCTCCACATGTTCGTCTCCCGACAGCAGCCAATTGATACTTTTCAGGTCGACACCGTACTCGTGCTGCAGAACGCTTCTAGCCCAAACACCAGTCGTGACCGTATAGCCGCGGTGAACTCCGACGGTCTTCCCTTCGAGGTCTTTTGGAGTGCGGACATTACTTTTGACGTTGTGAAGAATCGCACCATGATGAAAGACGCGGGCCGGGAAAACGGGTATCGCCGTGAATGCCTTTCCATATTCTTTCGCGCAAATGTAGGTTGTGAACGCGAGTTCGCAGACGTCGAACTCGAGACGGCGCACCATCCGGCGGAATGCCTGGATCAATACGGGAACATCCTCATAGTCGATTTCAAAATGTTTCAGTCTGACCGTGCCTTGCCGCAGCGCTTCGGTGTGTCCAAGGGGGCGGAAGACTGTCTTTAGTTTGCCTCCGCCCATGACCGTCCTAGCCATGATGATGGTCATCGTGATCGTCGTGATGATGATGCGGACCATGGTTGCGAGCGTGATCATCCGAGTCGGCAATATCGTGCTCGTGGTCGTGCTCGTGGTGACCGTCGTCCAGTCGGCCCTGCTGACGCGCTTTCTCTAGTTCCGCTTCAAACAAACGTCGGATCGCAGGATCTTCTTTGTCTTTTTCGATTTGCTCTACTTCGAGCGGAATGCCGAGACGCTTCGGGAAGTCTCCTTCAGTGATCGCAAGATAGCGCGCTACTGTCGTCCCGGTGTTGAAGTGCTGGTGGTACCAGAAGAACGGCGGAGAAACAACCGACCCGGCCTTCCACTCGATCTTCACTGTCTCGTTCTGGTTCAGACTGCCTTTCCCCGCCAGCGAAAACCCTTTTCCGTTGAGCGTCAGAATGAGCGCTTCGTATGGATGCCGGTGGCCGAGCTTATACGAACCGACCTCGAATTCCGAGACGTGCGGCTCGAGTATCGTATTGCCGGCCATGTCCCAGTACATGCTCGCGTTTCCCTCTCCGCGTTCTTCCCATGCGACCACTTCGGCTGATCGGATGTCCTTAACGAAGTTGGCTTGCTCCCATCGTTTGCGTATCCGTTCATTGCGTTTGAAGAAATCCGGCGAGTTGTCGAAGCGGTCGTTGAAGTCGTATTGCATGCCCGTCAACAGTCCGACGCTTCCGAACGACTGCAAGGCATATGGAAACGTACTGAAAACCAGAAGCCGCGCGGGATGGGCAGAATCGGCGTTGAAATGACGATGAACCAAATTCATGGGGATGGAAAACATGCTGCCTTCAGCCCATTCGAACCGGTTCTGCCGCTTGCCCTGCGAGGATGTTGTGTATCCACGCCCGGCAAGGACCGTGACGATCTGTTCGTAAAAGTGATGCCGTTGAACCAGAGCCTTTCCTGCGGGAATCTCCCAGATCGCGGCGTCGATGTGCACATTGCCCGAAAAGTTCAAATACACACCGCTGCCACCGATTTCGGGCCAGGGATGCATTTCTTGAGTTTTCGCATCCAGGATGGAATACCCTTCCACCATCGGGACCTTGCTGGTTTTGATCCAGTCGCGATAGAAATCCCGCTCCAGACGCCCGCCTCCCCCGATATTGGGCGGACTAAATTTCTGTCCATCCTGTGGTGTGGGGTTGGCGATTGATTGTGCCGCGACTTCAGCCAACGCGAAATTTGCCAAGGGCAGAGCAAATCCAGCTTTCGATGCCAAATCGATAAATTGCCGGCGCGATACGACGCCGGAAAACAGATCATCCAAGAAATTGCTCAATGATCCCTCCTACACGGTGAAGGTGATGCGTGTGTGTCCCATGTCTATACATCCGTTCGAATGCTGTTGTCCATTGTGAGCGCCAGGATATAGTGAACGACAATTACGACTACTGTAATTTGACAAGCAGGTCATCCAGACAAATAGAATGACACCATCCTAGTTATGGCGAACCCGTCGTACATTGTGGCTGTTAGCGATTTCTCGGTTGAGACACTCAGGCAGGTCGTGGAATTGCTCGAAGTCTCGACGGAATTCGAACACTTCGTGTATCGGGAAGCCGAACTGGATGCCATCTGGTCTATAACGGGATTTGTTCTCCAGTATGG
>Ga0114129_10004213_pt1 | contig 20316 bp, 13 predicted proteins | sample RhiMetdeltSRZDD1_FD_80071 | JGI IMG/M metagenome (GOLD analysis project Ga0114129, IMG submission 80071) | Populus rhizosphere microbial communities from Tennessee, USA - Rhizosphere MetaG P. deltoides SRZDD1 (version 2) (version 2) | ecosystem: Host-associated > Plants > Roots > Rhizosphere >... | reverse complement strand
GTTGCTCCGAACGATTTCAGTCAACTTCAGTCCAAGACTTGCGCGGCCCTTTACACGGCCGGATTCGACTGCCTCGATAACGCGGCCTCGAACCTTTGTTCCCTTGGCAAGTATTGTCTTGCCGTCAATTATCACCGGTTCGGTGAGGCTTGCAAGGAACTGATCACCGGCTTGGCTCTTATTAGAGCTGACGCCATCGATCAACGCGACACGAAGCTTCGTTCCTGCGGGGATTACTGTTTTCGGTTCGGGCTTAGGTTCTCGTTTTATCTGGTCGGCAACTGGTGGTTCGGGAGCGGGCGCGGCCTCCGGTTTAGAGGACGAATCGGCACTCGTCGTGGTAGCAGTTTGTTTCTCGCAGGCGGCGCTTACAATAAGCAGCCCTGCGACAAAAATGAGTTGAAGATTGCGTTTCATCTTTGATTCACATCTCCTTCAATTGCTCTATCGGCTCCGCCGAAGCCACGCCAGAGCGCGCTATTTTTTCGATCTGCTTCTCATCTGCAACCCTTCAAGCGGTCACAGTGACGTGCGACCAGCACTTGAAGAGCAATCGAAATTCCCTGAGCGGTAACACAAAGCTGGGACGAAGGTTCAGCGAGACTTAGCTGTTAAGAGCAACTCCTTTGGGACACTTTCGAGCCCGGAATTCACCTAGGATTTCCAACAAGTTGGTGGACCTTCGCAGTGTTACACTGCGATTCGTGAAAAAACTCCATGATTTGCCAACCCCGTCTCTCGTGTTGGACCTCGAGAAATTCGAGTCAAATCTGGAGGCCATGAGCCGTTTTACGAAGCGCTGTTGCGTGGCCTTGCGGCCGCATGCCAAGACGCACAAATGCGTAAATATTGCACGGCGACAACTCGAAAAGGGCGCCATTGGAATCTGCACCGCAACGATCGCCGAGGCCGAGGTCATGGTACGGGCCGGCGTCAGCGGGCTGCTGATCACGGCTGAGATGGTCGGGCAGCAAAAGGTATCGCGTCTGATTGAAATTGTGAGCAAAGCTCCCGACACCATGGTGGTGGTAGATGACGTTCAGAACGTCGCCGAGCTTCAGGCTGCCGCCGCTGCGGCAGGTCTTCGGTTGGGAGTTCTAATTGATCTGGACATTGGCCAAAACCGAACGGGCACGAAGCCGATGGAGCCCGCCCTGCACCTCGCGGAGGCGATTGCGTCGACAAACAATCTTCAGTTGAGAGGCATATGCGCATATGCGGGACATGTCGCACACGTAACTGGATTCGAGACACGGCATGCTAAATCCGAGGAGGCATTGGCACCGGCCGTCGCAACCAAGGACCTGCTTCAGCGTAACGGTCACACGGTTGAAATTCTTAGCGGGGCCAGTACCGGGACGTACAACATCGACTCGTACATTGAGGGACTGACGGAGCTGCAATCTGGCTCATATGTCTTCATGGATGTCGAATACCGGGCTATCGGCGGAAAGACTGCCCCCGTATACGAAGATTTCACCCCAGCTCTGACAGTGCTTTCAACGGTAGTTCACCGGTCCGGACAAAAGGCGATTGTCGATGCGGGATTGAAGGCGTTCGCAACCGATCGGCCGTTCATGCCCGAGGCATTCGGCATCAGTGGCGTTAGATATGAATTCGCGGGTGACGAACACGGCCGTCTGATTCTGAACGGCCAAACTATGAAGCTTGGCGACAAGGTGCGTTTCATCCCCCCACATTGCGATCCCACGGTGAACCTCTACGATCGATTTTTCTGCTTACGAGAAGAAGTCATCGAGGACGAATGGCCGATCATGGAGAGAGCATCGGGCGCAGGGTATTTCTAGACCGACACGATGTAACGCTGTTCGATCTGCGCGCGAATATATTTCCGGCTTTCTTTTGCAGCGACGTCGTCGCGTTCCATTGATTCCGCCTCATGCGCAAGCTCGTGGTCTTTGATCACCTCGCGGAACCAGCGCGAAATATCGCCGTTCTTGAGATGGAACTGCCACGTTTCATCGTCCACACCGTCTGCAATCTGCAGAAACATTGCAAGATTCTGCGCCTTCAAGTTGAGCTTGCCTTCGGGACCTCGGAAGTAGAAGCAGAGATCGGGCGTCAATTCGCCCTCCGCGTATTTCCGGCGGTGGCGCCGGCGTTCGGATCGTGGGCGGGCCGATTGAAAGATGAAAGGAGGCTTATTCGAATCCCTGAACCAACCTACGGCTTCTCCGGCCTGCAGAGTTGTGGGGGCAATTCGCGGAGCCTGTTTGCCAACGGTGTCAGAAAATCTTTGCAGTGTGTCCCCGGGGTTTTGGCCAATCGCAATCACGATATCGATTGCTGACAGTATCGCCGCCGCCGGCAAACTATCGGGCTGCACTGTTATCAGCATTACACCATACATTGGCTGCGAGACCGGCAGGCCCGCAGCTTCCCACGAAGATGGCAGCACATGGTGCGCCTCGTCCACAATGATCCAATGAGGCCGGCCTGTTTTAGCGCGGAGCTCTTGAAGCCGAGGAAGCAGAGCCGAAAAGACCGCCGGTCTTTCATCCAATCCGACTCCTGTGAGATTGACGGCGGCATTTTGTTCAGGTTTGGACAGCACGTCAAGAACCTCGGGGACTGAAGGCGGGCGCCGATCATCACCCAGCGCAATGCTCCCCGCAAACGTGGTGTAGTCCCCTTCCGGATCAACGATTAGATACTGATATCCTTGTTCCTCGAGGCGCTCGACAAACCCCATGGCTAACGTGGATTCCCCACCGCCGGAGCTTCCCGAAATGAGCACGTTCTTCCCGTATGGAGGCAGCCACACGTCGCTGCCGTCTGCCCGTTTCCCCAGCGACAATCCGTGGTGCAATCGATCTTCGAGTGCCATCAAATCTGTAGCCATAAGGGCTTGAATCAACTCGATAGCGCCGTCACCGTGCCCCTTCGACGTGACCCAATCGACTCGCTCTTTCAATGTGTCGAGCGCATTTTGTACGGCAACAGAACATTCGCAGAGGCCAAGAAACGCGTGATCGTTTTCCGCGTCACCAATACCGACGACGTTATGGGACGACAGGCCGAGCTCTTGTAATGCAGCCTTCAATCCACTTGCCTTATTAATCCCTGACGGCAACACCATGACTGCGCCCTTGTTGAATATGACCTGGAGTTCCAGACCGAGATCGCGAATAACCTCGACCGCTGTCGTTTCATGAGGTCTCCACGTGGCGACGATCACACGGCCGACCGAAACACGTTCTGCGCCCCGGCGTATGAGCTCGCGAACAAATTCTTCTGGGGGCCGTTCACCGAGTGTTCGTTCTTCCCGGGTCGCAGGACGATAGAGAACGGCCCCGTTCTCCGCAACGATGCGGTCAAATAAATCCACTTGTGGAAAAACCCTGGTCAGATCGTCGAGCTCGCGGCCAGTAACGAGGATCAGCTTCCGGCCGGACTTTCTAACTTCTTGCAGGGCTTCGATTGTTTGAGGACTGACGACTCCATCCCAAGCGATCGTGCCGTCGTAGTCGCACGCGAGAGCGTGGTATCGCATTCAATTTACTCTGCAAACCAAATACCTACTGGCGGGGCAGATGGACGTCCGCCATCATGCAACGCGCACTTCCACCGCCGATACTCTCGAATAGAGGAAGTGGCGATTCCACGATTTTCGAGAATTTCTGGATCGCTTCGCGTTGCTCGGGGCGAAGCGCCAGGCAGGCGGCTGTTGATATCACAAGAGCACTGCGTCCGTCTTTCGTCGACAGTTGAAGGACGTTCCCAGCGAAGTGATCAAGCTGTTTGAAGTCAATCGGTATGATGTGACGATTCGCATATTCGAGACTCTTAAAAACGCTACTGCGGGCTGAGGCATCCGGAATAGATTCCGGACAAAATACCGAAAACCGTTCGCCTATGCTCAACATCACGTCCGTGTGAAGAATACCTTCTCCGTTTTGCCGAACCGCCCGGAACGTAACCGGCTTGTAACCGATTGTGCCACACAGCTCCTTCAAAACTTCTTCGTTGGTGCGGGGCGAGAGATTTGCATAGGCAGTGCGTTCGGCGTGATCGAACACTACGCTGCCGGTACCTTCGAGAAATCGGCCTTTGTTCTCGTGATGCGTCAGATCGACGACACGCGAAACGGAAAACCCTTGCGCCTGGAGCTTATCGATAATATCGCGTCTCCGTTCGGGTCGGCGGCTCGGGGCGAGCATGGGATACAACACAACCGTACCATCGTCATGAAACGAGACCCAATTATTGGGAAAGACAGCATCGGGAGTATTCAGATCTTCCTTGTCCTCGATAATGATGACCTCAACTCCGGCATCGCGCAAGCGACCGGCAAGAATGTCGAATTCCATACGTGCTCGCCGTTCGATTTCTTTGCGGTTTGTTTCTGTGATTTCTCGTTGGAACATGAAGGACGGCGCCGTGTCTGGATTGAAGCCAAAGGATGCGGGCCTTACCATCACGACCGCAGCCGGCAATTGCATAGATCGCAGTTTACATGAGCCCGTCAAATCTCGAGCAGCATGCGAGCGGGATCCTCGACAAGATCTTTGACTCGCTTCAGGAAAGTAACAGCTTCACGGCCATCGACGATACGGTGGTCGTAAGTTAGCGCAACGTACATTATCGGGCGAACGACTACAGCACCTGCTTGAGCAATCGGCCGATCTTCGATGGCGTGGAGCCCAAGCACACCACTTTGAGGCGGATTCACGATCGGCGTTGAAAGCATTGAGCCGTAGATGCCGCCGTTACTGATCGTGAACGTCCCACCCTGAAGCTCGTCGACTTTCAACTGATTCGCTCGCGCGCGCTCCACGAAATCGGTTATTGCTTTCTCGATTTCAGCAAAGCTCATGCGTTCAGCGCTGCGTAACACAGGGACCACAAGCCCTTTGCCCCCACCTACGGCAATGCCGATATCGTAATAGTTGCGATACACGACATCGTGGCCGCGGATTTCGGCATTGATCTGGGGCACCAGTTTCAAGGCTTCGATAGAAGCTTTGACGAAGAAGGACATGATGCCAAGTTTGATGCGATATTTAGCCTGAAAGCTCTCCTGATGCAGCTTGCGAATCCCGAGTAGGGTTGACATGTCGATTTGATTAAAAGTTGTCAGGAGGGCTGCGGACTTCTGTGCCTCAACGAGCCGCTCGGCAATACGGCGCCGGATGGGTGTCATCGGAACTATTTGCTCTTCGCGGCCGGAAACGGCTGGTAATGGAGACGGCACACTGCCTGGCTGGGGCTTCGACTCAGAAGTTTGTGTTTGAGCTAACGCTCTGGGGGAAGCCTCTGCGGGCTTGGCTTCGGCCCGACTCTTCTCTCGCGGGGCAGTCGGCGGTGTCGTCTTTGCTCCGTTAGGTTCCATAAAGCCGATGACATCCCCCACAGAAGCTTTGTCGCCCTTGTGCTTCAGGGTCGTGGTGATCGTACCTGTGGCGGGCGCAGGAAGCTCCACAGTAACCTTCTCCGTTTCGATTACAACAACCGGTTCATCTTGATCGACGGGTTCCCCTTCCTTCTTCAGCCAATCACCGATTTCGACTTCCGTTATCGATTCGCCAACCGATGGTACAACCAATTCAATCGGCATGCTGATCACCTACCTATTGTTCAAATGCTGTTCCGATCAATTGTTCTTGCTCTTTTTTGTGACTGCTATGAGAACCTGTCGCAGGACTCGCCGAGGCCGGACGCGAGATTAGACGAAGTGGCCACCTGCCAAACACGGCGTCGCCGAAACGCGCTTTGAGGAATCGCCACGCCCCCATGTTCTCAGGCTCCTCCTGAACCCAACAAAGATTCGTTCCATCACGGTACGATTTCAATACGGCTTCGAGCGTTTCATCGCTGACGGGATAGAGTTGCTCGAAACGAACAATGGCGACGTCGTTTCGCCCACGACGTTCTCGCTCGCGTTCCAAATCGAAATACACCTTTCCGGTGCACATCAGTACACGGCTGACTTCATCATCCCGACGCGAGATCGCATCCGGAAGAATACGTTCAAACCGGCCGGCCGCAAACTCTTCAAGACTGGAAACAACGCGAGGATGGCGCAACAAACTCTTCGGCGTCATCACGATTAGCGGTTTGCGCCACCGCCGCACGATCTGACGCCGCAGACAATGGAAATACTGGGCAGGAGTAGTGGGCTGAACCACCTGAATGTTGTCCTCCGCCGCTAATTCGAGGAAGCGTTCCAGCCGCGCGCTCGAATGCTCGGGGCCCTGCCCCTCCATTCCGTGTGGAAGGAGAAGAGTAATGCCACTCAAACGCCGCCACTTGTCTTCCGCTGCCGCGATGAATTGATCAACGATCACCTGCGCCGCATTCCAGAAATCACCAAACTGAGCTTCCCATGCAATCAGGCCGTCCGGCGTATCGAGGCTATAGCCATATTCAAAGCCGAGCACGGCCGTTTCGGATAATGGACTGTTATAGATCTCTACGGGTGCCTGGTCTGGCGAAAGATTTTGAAAGGGCAACCACGTTCGGCCATTCTCAAAATCATGGAGCACCGCATGACGATGACTGAACGTGCCGCGCTCGGAATCCTGACCTGAAAGCCGAACGCGGTACCCCTCGGTCGCGAGCGTTCCAAAAGCCAACGCCTCGCCTGCGGCCCAATCCAGTGAACGCTCGCCACGAGCCATCGCACGCCGCGAGCGAATCCCGGATTCGATTTTTGGATGTGGATGAAAATCGTCAGGAATCGTAGTCTGAGCTTCAAGCAGCTCGATCAAACGATCGCGATCGACGCTCGTATCGACTTCCTCGACGTCTTTGTCGGGACCGCCGGCATAACCACTCCAGATACCACGAGGAATCTCCGACGGAAACGTGTACGCCTCGCTCGTGGCCTGTGACAACTCGCGCTCCAGATGCTCATGCCGGTTCACGGCTATATCGTCAGCCTCGTCGGCCGTGACACCCTGCAGCTTCAACAGGTGGTCGAGATATCCCTCTCGGACCGATTTTCGTTGTTTGATTGCGCGGTACAGAATTGGTTGTGTGAAGAAAGGCTCGTCGCCTTCATTGTGACCAAGGCGACGGTAGCACCACATGTCGATAACGACGTCTCGTTTGAAGGCGCTGCGAAAATCCATTCCCAAACGGACGACCTGTGCGACGGCCTCCGGATCTTCACCGTTGACATGGAAAATAGGGCTCTGGAGCATTTTGGCAACATCAGTTTCATAGACGCTTGATTTCGTCTGTAAAGGTGAGGTCGTAAAACCGATTTGGTTATTAATGACGATGTGCAAGGCGCCACCGACGCTGTATGCATCAAGTTGGCTCAGATTGAGCGTCTCCTGAATGACACCCTCGCCCGCAAACGCCGCGTCTCCGTGAATCTGCACGACCATGCCGCGCTTGCGTTCGATGTCGCCTGCACGGTCCTGTTTTGCGCGCATGCGCCCCACGGCCACGGGATTCACAAATTCGAGATGGCTCGGATTGAAGCACAGGGAAAGATGGATGCTCCGCCCAGCGTGGGTTTTCCAATCGGTACTGTAACCCAGATGATACTTCACGTCGCCGCGACCGGCGTACAGCTCCGGATCGAGATCTGCGAACTCACGGAAGATTTGTCTCGAGCTTTTCCCCATGATGTTCGCAAGAACATTCAGCCGCCCCCGATGTGCCATGGCGAGCACGATCTCGTCGATGTCCTGATCGCCAGCTCGCTCGATCGCGAGCTCGAGCACCGGAATGAGACTCTCAGCGCCCTCGAGTGAAAAACTCTTAGCTCCTATGAATTTTTTTCGAATGAATTCTTCAAATATGACTGCATCGGTAAGCCGCGTGAGAATTCGGAGTTGTTGTTCACGGTCGAGGTTGATGCGATTACTGGAGCCCTCCATCCTTTCCTGAAGCCAATGACGCACAAAGCTGTCATCGATGTGCATATATTGAACGCCGATCGATCTGCAGTATGTGCTTCGCAGCCGGTCCAGAATTTCACGAAGTCTGAGCGTTTTCCCGCCGCACATCGCTTCACACGCAAAGCTGCGATCCATGTCCGCTTCAGTGAGTCCATAGAACTCCGGATCGAGTTCAGGTGGCGTGGCGCGTGGGATGCCGAGCGGATCGATTTGTGCGGCCATATGGCCTCGAACGCGATAATTTCGAATGAGCTGGTCGACTCTTTCCTGGAGGATTGAGGTAGTAGCTTCTTCAGTAACAGTCCCATTACCGGATGCCGACGGCGGGTTGAAAATGCTCCACGCCTTAAACGTTGGCGCAATCGATGGTGTCTTCGAGAATCCGTTTCCGTCGGACAAAGTCTCAAAATACTCCCGCCAATCCAGTGAAACTGTAGAAGGATCACGTAAAAAATCTGAGTACAAGGCCTCGACAAATTCCAGGCTTACACTGTTCGGAAGCTTCGTGTCTCCCATGTACAAAGGATACCGCGTTCCTTCACCGAAACCGCAGCCCGCGTTTGCTTTGTCATTGACAGATCTCGATTCTCCAGCAATATATAAAGTAGGGAGTTGAGTCGTTCTAGCGAACTCAACGTTTTTGTTCTTGTCACTCTGATGCACGCAATTCAGGAGGGTAAGAATGAAGCTTCATTGGTACAGAGGGATTTGGCTATGTTTGATTGCGATAACAATGTGCGCACCTTCCCTGCTCGCCCAGAAAACCGAGATTCATCTTTATGGCGGTCAAAATTGGGGAGGAAGCTCATCCGTTGGAGATTTGAAGACTAACGGACTGTTTGGCGCAAAATTCGGATACTATTTCGATCCCAACATTCAGATAGAAGAAAACATCGGATACATCAGTCACTTTGAACCGACGAGCATTGATCCGAAGGCCCGCGGATGGCTGTGGGAAACGGCCCTGAATTTGAACTTTTCGTCCAAGGAGTTCCCGTTCAAGCGGCAATTCACTCCTTTCATTTCTGGAGGTCTAGGAGGCATCACGACGAAGCTCGTTCAGGATGTCAGTTTTCAAAAGAACCAACTCTTCCAATTCACGGACGGGACAACACTAACCGCAGTTAATAACTATACGATCAGCGGCGGCGATACGTTCTTCACCTTCAGTTACGGTGGAGGAATCAAGTCCGTCAAGCTTGCTGGACCGTTTGGTCTGCGGTTAGATGCTAGAGGAAGAACGATTCCGAACTACTACGGTGGATCGTCTCCAACCTGGTTCGAGCTTACGGGCGGTATCAATTTCATGTTCGGTGAAAAATAGATTCGGGACAGGGTCCTGCTCGCCAGAGGAACCTGTCCGCATCTTCCCCGGCACCTGCTCTTTCCTCGTGCCTTAGCTGTTCAATTTGCCTCCTCGCGTTTTTTTTCGATACACTGCCCGCCCTAGATGGGAGTCCACGTATGACTAATTTTCGGGTGGGTGTGTTGGAGATTCTCGCTCTATTTGTATTGCTGCTTACCCTTGGTTTGGAAACCGGATGGTCTCAAGTTACGGGGACGGTATCTGGACGCGTAGAAGATTCTTCAGGGGCTGCAGTCGGTGGAGCAACGGTTACGGTAAAAAGTGTCGAGACCGGCGCGATCCGGACTGTAACCACAGATGAAACTGGTAACTATAGGGCGCCGGCGGTGCCCGTCGGACCACAAGAAATTCGTGCGGAAAAACCCGGGTTCCGATCTGCAGTCCGGACCGGAATCAATTTGTCCGTAGCCCAGGAAGCAGTCGTCCGTCTGGTCCTTGATGTGGGAAATGTTTCGCAAGAAGTCACCGTGTCCGCCGAGAACTCCCTTGTCGACACGACGACGGCATCGGTCTCGGGTCTCGTGGGTGAACGCCAGATCAAGGAACTTCCCCTGAACGGTCGAAGCTTCGACAACCTCATCACGTTGAACCCGGGATCTATCAATTACACGTATAAGAGTCCCGGAACCGTGACAAGTCAGGGAAATACGTTTTCAGTAGCTGGGCGAAGGCCTCTGGACAATATCTTCTTGCTGAATGGAATCGAGTACACGGGCTCCAGCCAGCTAGCGATCACTCCCGGAGGCGTCAGCGGCTATCTGCTGGGGATCGACGGAGTCCGCGAGTTCAACGTCTTGTCCGGAACGTACTCAGCAGAGTACGGAAAGCGCGCCGGCGCGCAAGTAACTGCAGTGACGCAGTCTGGAACGAATCAATTCCACGGATCGGTCTTCGAGTTTTTGCGCAACAGCGCACTCGACGCGCGGAACATTTTCGATATCAATCCCACTGGCGGCGAAAGTTCCGCTGCTCCTTTCCGGAGGAACCAATTCGGCGCCAGTATTGGCGGCCCAATCAAACAAGACCGGTTATTCTTTTTCGGCAACTATGAAGGATTTCGTCATCGCCTGGTCATCAACAACGTCGCCGTGGTGCCGGATCAGGAGGCGCGGCAGGGACGATTGCCGAACGCGACGACGGGAGTCTATGCGCCAGTCCCGAACCTGAGGCAAGAGATGTTGCAATACATGCCTTTGTGGCCTGAACCTAACGCGCAGGAGATTATGGTGCCTGCTACGTCGCCCGAAACCGGCCTGGTGCCGAGCGGAACAGCATACTCGTACAACGGTCCTAAGCAAACGATCAACGAGAATTTCGGCACGGTAAAGGGAGACTACAACCCTCGAAATACGGACTCGCTTTCGATCTCGTACACCATTGATGACGGCGATAACCTGTCGCCGTTGGCCGATCCACTCTTTGGAAACTACATAACACTTCGTTCACACGTAGCCAGCATTCGGGAAACTCATGTTTTTTCGCCACGTGCCCTGAACACATTCAGTGTAGGTTTTTCGCGTGCCGGCTTCGCTCTCGACTCCTTCGCATTTGCCACATACCCAGCAAGCCTTTCGTTCGTTAGCGGACAAGGACCCGGTGGAATCGTCATCGGCGGCGGTGCAACCACTACGGGAGCTGCCGCGATCACGTCAGCCGGTCCAAACAACGCTGCCGGCGCGCGGAATCACAGGAATCTGTATACGTTTTCGGATAGCCTGCAAATAAGCCGCGGTCTTCACCAGTTTAATGTGGGCGGCTGGCTTCAGAAGTTGCAGGACAACGAAAATACCGCGTCGCGCAGATTGGGAGTCGCGAATTTCGCTAGCTTGACCACATTCCTGCAAGGAACATTGAGCGCAACGGGATTTCAAGTCGTCCCCACTACGACGGAACTAGGTTTCCGAAGTTGGTTCGGAGCCTGGTACGCCGAAGATACGATGAGGCTGCGGCGTAATCTGACGTTGCGCGCCGGTATTCGACATGAATTTACAAACGGCTGGAACGAGAAATTCGGCAGAGCCGCTAATTACGTAACCGATGCGAACGGTGTTCTGTTGACGGATCCCCGGATCGGAACTTCTGCATTCACCGAGAACAAGGCGAAATGGTTGTTCGGCCCGAGGGTCGCGCTGGCATGGGATCCGTTTGGGAAGGGACGGACCGCAGTCCGTGCGGGATTTGGAATTTACTATACGTTGATCGACAATCTGGCGTTCTTATTGAACTCCCTGCCCCCCTATAACGGCTCGATTACTTATATGGGTTCTCTCTTCAGCGTCCCATTACCGATAACGTCCGGCGTTCAACCGTTTCCGGCATGCGGTCCTGGTGTTACCACTCAATGCAGCACCTTCGCGCCTCAAGGTATCGAAGCCGCCGCGAAAACGCCTGCTGTGAACGAATGGAATTTGACCGTGGAGCAACAAGTCGGCGCGGACATGGCTTTGCGGGTCAGCTATGTCGGCTCATTTGGGTATCACAGCCTATTGAGTACAGATCCGAACTCAATCCCGGCGCAGATCTGTTCCGATTCAAGCGGCTGTCTGGCAGGTGGTACCGGTGCCGCGAGGGCCACGGTGCCTCAGGGGACGAAATACATCCCGGCTCTCACCACGCCGCCCGCACCGGCAACCTCGGCGCGTCCCAATCCTTACCTGGCAGCGGGATTCTTCTGGTACACCGGAGGAAACAGTAGTTACAACGCGCTGCAACTCGACTGGATCCGCCGGTTGAGCCGCGGATTGCAACTACGAGGCAATTACACGTGGGCCAAGAATCTCGACATGAACTCCGCTCTCACGATTGCTCAGGCTCAGAATCAGCCCCAAATGATCCTGGACCGCAATGATGTGCGCAGAGACTGGGGACCGTCCGCACTGACTCCAACACATCAGGCAAGCATTTCCGCACACTACGAACTTCCCTTTGGGACCGCCAACGCGAAAGGACTCGTCGGCAAACTGACGGGGGGCTGGGAATTGAACGGCATCGCAACACTGTTGAGTGGTTTCCCGTTTACTCCACAGATTGGCGCAAACAGGTCCGGAGATGGAAACACTCGAAATCCCGACCGGCCAGATCTGAACCTGTCGTTCACAGGGCCTGTGATTCTGAAAAAACAATCTCAGTGGTTTGATCCGACCGCGTTTTCTCTACCTACAGTTGGAACATGGGGAAGCCTGGGACGCGGAACGCTGAGCGGGCCGGATTTTGAAACTGTCGACCTATCGGTCATTAAGAATACGGCGATTTCTGAACGCGTGCAGCTCCAGTTCCGGACAGAATTTTTCAACGCTCTGAATCATACGAACCTCGGGCCGCCGAATCCGATCGTTTTCTCCGGAACAAGTGTCAGTCCTTCGGCAGGGCTGATTACAACGCTTGCCAGCGACTCCAGACGCATTCAGTTTGGATTGAAGCTGATTTTCTAAAAAACGGAAATCATAGCAACGACACCGGATCAACATCGATGATCACGCGTGTGGCGCCGATCTTTTTCTCCTCGATGTACGCCTGAAGGCGATCCAGGATCCCGTGAAGCGTTGAACGCGACGACGACTTGATCAGCAGCTGATGGCGGTGCACACGTTTGATTCTCTCGAGGGGCGCCGGTGCCGGACCCAGGATTCGGATGGCATTCGACCGCTGCGAATCGAGGAATTCTGCAATTTGCCGTGCCAGTCCGGCCGCACGAGCCGGATCGCGATCCGTCACCATGATTCCGGCGAGCGAGGCAAAGGGAGGATAGAACATCGCCCGCCGGTACCGTGATTCCTGTCCGTAAAAATCCTCGAAGCGTTGTTTAACCGCCAGCTGAAATGTGTAGTGGTCTGGGAAATAGCTTTGAATCACGACCTCTCCCGGCTGATCCCCTCTCCCCGAGCGGCCTGCCACTTGAGTCAGCAATTGAAAGGTTCGCTCGGCCGCACGAAAGTCCGGCAAAGCCAGCGGTGCGTCTGCACCTATAACGCCGACAAGCGTCACGCGGGGAAAGTCATGTCCTTTTGCAATCATTTGAGTGCCGACAAGAACGTCAATTTCACCTTTTCGAAATCCCCCAAGGACGCGCTCATAATCGCGAATGTGTCGCATCGTATCCCGATCCAGCCGGCCGATCCGCGCTTCTGGAAAGAGCTGCCTGACCTCGGCTTCAAGCCGTTCCGTCCCCTCACCGACGTAATGGATGTACTCGCTATCGCATTCCGGACATCGGCTGGGCGGCCGGCGGGCCAACCCGCAGTAGTGGCAAAGCAGCTTGTCGATGGACCGGTGATACGTCAGCGCAACGCTGCACGAGTTGCACTGGAATGTGAACCCGCACTTCCGGCACAAGAGAAATGCCGCGAATCCTCGCCGATTCAGAAGGATCATTGTTTGCTCCTGACGCTCCAGCCTTGTGAACAGCGCCTGCAGCAAACGCTGGGATAGAACCACCTGCTTGCCTTGCGCGGCGTACTCCTCACGCATATTCACGATTTGAACGTCGGGCAATTCGCGGTCCTCGACTCGCGTCGTCAGTGGGATGCGCAGATATTTTGCGCGCTGTGAGTTATGAAAAGATTCCATCGAGGGTGTTGCAGATCCGAGAATGACTGCCGCGTTCGATAACTTTGCGCGCATCACAGCTGTGTCACGGGCGTGATAGCGTGGGACGTCCTCCTGTTTGTAGCTGGTTTCGTGTTCTTCATCGACGACGATCATGCCGAGATTTTGGAGTGGGGCGAATACAGCCGAACGCGTCCCGATGACGATCGGGGTCTCACCAGCTCGGATGCGAAGCCACTCATCGATGCGCTGCCGTTTCGTGAGTGCACTATGAAGAATGGCGATCTTGCCTGGGAATCGTGCTGCGAAGCGGTCCGTAAGCTGCGGAGTTAGGCCGATTTCCGGAACCAAGATCAAGGATGTCTTGCTCCGTTCAAGAAAGTGTTCGGCAGCCCGCATATAGATTTCCGTTTTGCCGCTGCCGGTCACGCCGTGAAGTAACATTGGATAAAATCCCCGGGCATTGCAGACGGAATCGAGAGCACGGGACTGATCCGCGGTTAAAGGAAGGCGTTCTACATGGATACCCTCACGTCGTTCCAGGCGTGTAGTCGTCGGTTTTAGCCCGCGTGCAATATGCTTCTCGTTGATACCAGGCGGGAGCGCACTCTTCAACACTTCGCCGATCGGCGAAACGTAGTATTGCGAAATCCATTTACAAAGATCGAAGATCTCCGGCCGGAGCAATGGCGCACTATCGACGAAATTCTTTACGCCATGCACCTCCACATCTTTTGGAGCGTCGCTTCGCAGCCCAACAATAAAACCTTCAACTTCGCGTCTCCTGAATTCAACGAGAACGCGGCAACCGACTGCGACCGGCCTTTCCAATTTATAGACAAAGGTCCGCGATAGCGGCAGACAGACCGCAACGTCTGCGTACATCACCAGCTAGAATCGCAACCGGAAAAGCTCGGCGCGAATCTGTTTCATGTCTTCCCAGACTTCACGTTTCTTTTCTGGAGAGCGCAACAGGTAGGCTGGATGAAAAGTCGCGATCACACGCATTCCATCCATATCGAAGAACTTTCCTCTGAGTTTGGAAATGGACGAGGCAGTCTGCAGGACAGTTTGAGCCGCAAATGTGCCGAGGCAGCACACGATTTTCGGGCGGATCACTGCCAGCTGCTTTTTTAAGAACGGATTACATGCAGATACCTCATCGGGCTCGGGATTGCGGTTTTCCGGAGGGCGGCATTTCAGGACATTGCAGATGTACACATCCTCGCGCTTGAGATTGATGGATTCTATGATTTTCGTCAGCAATTGCCCGGCACGTCCGACGAATGGGAGGCCTTGTTGATCTTCATCGAAGCCGGGTGCTTCACCGACGAACACGAGTTCGGCATTCGGATTCCCGGAACCGAATACGATGTTCGTTCGCTCCGGCGCGAGCTTGCAACGCTGGCAGTCCCCGATTTCGGCGCGGATGGATTCGAGCGTCACGATGGGTTCTCTCATGCTCTCCGCTACGGCTTGCGCGTTTACATCGAGCGACTCGACACCGATATCCCTAAAGAATTCGAGCTGGGCAGCAAGGTCATTGGCATTCATTTGAGCAATAGCACCACGCGATCCAGGATTTTGCCGGCCACGACATGTTTGCTGGCCAGAGGGATTTCCTCTGTACGACCGGACGCATCAATGATCGTCGCGTGATTCATATCGCTGTTGAAGGCCGAATCAGGACCATTTACGGGGTTGACCACAATAAGATCGAGGTTTTTAGCTTTCAATTTTTCGAGTCCGTTCTTCAAATGATCTTCAGTTTCCGCGGCAAACCCCACCAGGACCTTCCCGTTCTTGATCCCGCCGAGCTCTTTCAGGATATCGACCGTGGGCTCGAGCTCCAGAACAAGTTCGGCTGTCTTTTTCTTTATTTTTTGTGAAGCGACTGATTTTGGTCGAAAGTCGAGGGGAGCTGCCGCCTTGATGATGACATCAGCATCCGAGCTGTTCTCGAGGACCGCACGATGCATCTCCTCGGTTGTCCGTACCGAAATCGTATTAGGAAAACGAAGATCGCTTGGACCGGAGATGAGGACGACGTTCGCTCCGCGGCTACGAGCTTCGTCTGCGATTGCGTAGCCCATCTTACCGGACGAGCGGTTACTGATGTACCGAACTGGATCAATGTCTTCAACCGTGGGGCCCGCAGTGATCAGAACCTTCCGGCCTTCAAGATCCCGCGTACGTTTCAGAATTGCGAGGGTGTACTCAACGATATCTTCGACGGGCGCCAATCTTCCAGGCCCATATGTGCGGCACGCCATTTGACCGACTTCAGGATCAATAATGTGAACCCCTCGGCCGCGAAGCGTTCGAAGATTGGACTGTACCGATGGATGTTCCCACATCCGCGTGTTCATTGCCGGAGCGACGACCATCGGAGCCGTTACTGCCAGATGAAAGGTCGTGAGGAAATCGTCGGCCAGCCCTGTCGCAAGCCGGGCAATACAGTCTGCCGTTGCTGGAGCGACGAGGAACAGGTCTATCGATTGCGCCACCAGGATGTGATCAAAAGCACCTTCGAAATCATTCCCCGAATGCGAGCCTTCAAATAGGTCGAGGTAGACCTTATTGCCTGATAGAGCACGAAACGTGAGAGGCGTCACAAATTGCGCGGCGCCTTTAGTCATGAGGACAACGACGTCCACACCGCGGTCTTGCAAACGGCGCACGATCTCAGCCGCTTTATAACAAGCAATACCGCCACTGACGCCTAACGCTAGTTTCATTCTTCTTGCTCTTGTTGCCTTTGATCGCCATCGCGGTCAGGAATTCGAAATTTGACCAAGCCTTGAAGGATTTCTTTCTGAGCAATCTGCGTCGATTTGTGGCGGGGTTCTTTCAGCATTGGTGCGCTGCCGCCTTGGATCTGCCGTGCGCGCAATGCTGAGAGAATGACAAAGCGGTATTTGCTATCTATGTTGTCGGGAATGGTAATCAAGCTAAACCTCCAAACGACGCGATGATCTCCTCAATGCGGCTCTCCTGATACTTCGGAGTGGCCTTACCACAGCGGAGGATGCATTCAAGAAGATGTATGGAATTCTCCAAAATGTCGTTAATGATGATGTAGTCGTAGTCACGATAAAAAAGTATCTCGCCCTTGGCGATTTCCAATCGACGCCGAATTACGTCATCCGGCTCAAGCATGCGAGCTTTCAGCCGGCGCTTCAGTTCTTCGAAAGATGGTGGAAGTACAAAAATGGCGGTCGCGTCCGCAATCTTTGCCTTCACTTGCCGCGCACCTTGAACGTCGATATCGAGAATCACATCCTGTCCGGCATCGATTTGTTCTTGAACAAATGTCTTCGTGGTGCCGTACAGTTGGCCATTGAACTCGGCCCATTCCAAGAAATCACCATGCTCGACCATGTTTAAGAAAGCCGACCGGTCGGCAAAGAAATAATCCACACCGTGTCGTTCGCCCTGCCGAGGCTGGCGAGTCGTATGCGAAACCGAGAACTTCAGATCCTGAGAATTTCGAAGTAAGTGCTGGAGTAAAGTGGTTTTACCTGACCCTGACGGGGCCGAGATAATGTATAGGTTTCCGCGCATTCACCGTTTCGAAAGCTATCAGTCTACCACACGGACCCGCTACTCGATGTTCTGGACTTGTTCTCGCAGCTTTTCGATTTCGACTTTGATCTCTATAGCCGCTTGGCCGATTCCCACTCCGAGTTCGTTCAGGCCCGACGTCTTGGAAAGAATCGTGGTCACCTCGCGGTTCATTTCCTGAAGAATGAAATCCATGCGTTTGCCGGCTTCATCCTGGAGCTTCGTGAGGCTGGCAAATTGATCAAGATGGCTGCGAAGCCGGGTAGTTTCTTCGGCAATGTCGCTCCGTTCTGCATAAAGCAACGCTTCCGTTTCCAGTCGATGCCCGCTATCGGCAACGAGTTGCGGCGCGAGTTCATTAACGCGGGAAATCAGCTGCTGGCGATAAAACTCCACGAATTCCTTCGCGTGGGCCAGAATCGTCTGCAAGTGCCGATCGATGTTTGCAACTCGGACGTCTATATCGGCAATCAACGAACGGCCCTCCGTAGTCCGCATCTCGCGAAGTTGAGAGATGGCCATGTCCGTGGCTTCGCCGAGCTTTTGCGAAATCAAGTCTACCTCGTGAGGCGACAGGTCGCTCGTTGAAACCGTAACGAGGCCGGGCAGCCGTGTGACCATTTCAAGTGTCAGTTCGCCCTGGATCGGATAGTTGCGTTTGAGGCTCGATATCATTTCCACGTAGGCGTGAATCAGATCGTTATTGACATCGAGTTTGATATTTTCACGTTTGTAATCGATGCGAAGGAAGGCATCGATTCTGCCACGCTTGAAGGCGCCGGAAATTCGCTGCCGGACGACGTTCTCGAAGTTTTGATACTCGCCGGGCATTTTAATGTGAACGTCGAGGTAGCGATGATTCACGCTCTTGACTTCAACGAGGACGGACAGATTCGGCGCCTCGGCGCGAGCGGAACCGAACCCGGTCATGCTGTAGATCATGGGCTCACATCCTGAAACTGCAGGTTATAGAGTTTCCAATACAGGCCGCGGCGAATCACGAGTTCTTCGTGTGTGCCGGATTCCCTAATCACCCCGTCGGCCAAAACGATGATTCGATCGGCGCGGCGAACAGTGGATAGTCGATGAGCGATCACGACAGTGGTTCGGCCTTCCATCAAATTTTGCAGTGCTTGCTGCACGAGAGCCTCAGACTCGCTGTCGAGCGAGGAAGTGGCTTCGTCGAGTATGAGTATCGGGGCATTCTTCAACAGCGCCCTTGCAATAGATATCCGTTGACGCTCACCGCCGGACAACATGAGGCCACGCTCTCCAACGCGCGCTTCATAATCGGTAACAAAATCGGCGACACGGGCGGTTTTCGCGGCTTCCATGACAGCATCTTTGCCGGCGAGAGGATCTCCATAAGCAATGTTTGCGAACACCGTCTCGTTGAAAAGAATGACATCCTGCGTGACCATCGCAATCTGTTTTCGTAACGATGACAACTTGAAGTCACGGATATCTTTTCCATCAAGAAGAATTTTCCCGCCAGTGACATCGTAAAATCGCGGCAGCAGGTTCACGAGAGTGGTTTTGCCTGCTCCGCTTGGACCGACAATGGCGACGACCTCGCCATGCTGGACTTTGAACGAAATTCCGTTCAGCGTTCTTTGGCCTGTGTCATATCCAAAACTTACATTTTCAAATTCGATGGAATCCCTACAGCCGGCGCCAGATGCCTGACCGGTGTCCCTCTCTGCTTCGAGCGACAAGATTTCGAATATGCGGTCAGATGCGCCAAATGCCTGCTGAAAGGAGTTGTTGATACCGCTTATCCTCCTCACGGGATCGTAAAGTTTAGTCAGTGCGATGACGAAAGCCACGAATAATCCGGCCGTCATCCTCTGGCTGATGATTTGTGCGCGCGCATAGATCAGGAATGCCGCAATTACCAGTACACCCAACACTTCCATGAGAGGCGAAGAGAGCGATGCCGTCATCATCTGGCGAAGATTAAGTTTGAAAATCCGCTGAGTCACTTTGCGAAACTTCGCGCTTTCGGATTTCTCCAGGGTGAATGCTTTGACAATGCGGTTACCGGCGAATGCCTCGTACAGAATGTTGGCCATGTCCGCCATGCTTCTCTGATTGGAGTGGCTTAGCGAATGAAGACGGCGCCCGAACCAAAGCGTGGGGAGAAAAACAAGTGGAGTAAGGATCGCCGAAATTGTTGCCAGCCTCCAATCGATAATAAATACGGCGCAGATCATAAAAATCATCACTGCACCCTGCTTCAAAAATTCAGCTAAAGTGTTGGAAGCTGCGGTTTCGATTTTCGCCACGTCTGCCGAAACGCGTGAAATCAGCTCACCTGTCGCGTTGAAGTGAAAGAAGCCAAGAGGTTGAAGCAGAATTTTTTGAAATAAGTCGTTGCGAAGATCTCGAACAACTGCCTGGCCGACGTAAGATGCTGTATTTGTTGAACCGTATTCCGCTGCCGCCTTTATGGCTGTGACTACAACCAGCAGTAGGAGAAACACGCGGCCATCCGAGGTCGCAAGGTCGAGATGAAGATCAACTAGTGGAATCGTAACCGTCGGAGTGGCGGACGCTCGTAAAAGCGTGTCGAATACTAAACCGATTAAAAAAGGCGTTGCTGCTTCGAGTATCCCCACGACCGCGACCAGGAATACTGAAAGGGTGAGCATTCCAACATGAGGCCTCACATACCGCCACAGCCGGCCTAGCGGTCGTTTCATGTGCGATAAACGGTCGCGCGCACTTTGTCCTCGACCTCTTTCGGTTTATGCATCTTCAATATTTGGGCGGCAAGCTCGCGCAGTTGTGCGACAGAAACGGACCGGATCATACGCTTGATTCGCGGGTACGCAGCGAGGCTCACCGACAAAGACGTAAATCCTAATCCGAGTAACACGGCCGCAGAAGGCGGATCTGCGGCCATCTCGCCACAAACAGTCACGGGCTTTCCTGTGGGGCGCAGCAACGTGTACACCTGTTGCAGGC
>Ga0114129_10004212_pt1 | contig 20318 bp, 16 predicted proteins | sample RhiMetdeltSRZDD1_FD_80071 | JGI IMG/M metagenome (GOLD analysis project Ga0114129, IMG submission 80071) | Populus rhizosphere microbial communities from Tennessee, USA - Rhizosphere MetaG P. deltoides SRZDD1 (version 2) (version 2) | ecosystem: Host-associated > Plants > Roots > Rhizosphere >... | reverse complement strand
GCGATCACCGAGAGCTCCGTCTTGAAGAGGAGCAGGGCGAGGAGCGCGCCGACTCCCGCCGACGGCAGTGTGGAGAGGATCGTCAGCGGATGGATCAGGCTTTCGTAGAGGATGCCGAGCACGAGGTAGACGGTCAGGAGCGCCGCGGCGATCAGGAATGGCTGAGTTTTCAACGAATCCTGGAACGCCTGCGCGGTCCCCGAGAAGCTGCCGCGCACGGAGGCCGGCAGCCCCATCTCGCGCTCCGCACTCTCGACCGCGGTGACGGCGTCGCCGAGAGCGACTCCGGGCGGCAGGTTGAACGAGATCGTGACCGACGGGAACTGGGCCTGGTGATTGATCTGCAAGGGCGCCGTCGACGGGCCCCAGCGCGAGAACGCCGACAGCGGAACGAGGTCGCCGCTGGAGGAGCGTACGCGGATCTGCTCGAGCGCGTCCGGCGTCTTCCCGAAGGTCGGATCGACCTCCATCACCACGTGGTACTGGTTGAGCGAGCGGTAGATCGTCGAGACCTGGCGCTGTCCGTACGCGTCGTAGAGAGTGTTGTCGATGTCGCTCGCGGTGACGCCGAGACGCGACGCGGTCAGGCGGTCGATGTCGAGCGATATCTCCAGGCCCTTGATCGACTGGTCGCTGTTGACGTCGGCGAGCTCCCGGAGCTTGCGCAGCCGCTCGAGAACTCTCGGACCCCAGAGCTCGAGATCCGCGGTCGTGTCGGCCTGGAGCGTGTACTGGAATTGGGCGCCGCTCGCCCGGCCGCCGACCCGCAGGTCCTGAACCGGCTGCAGGTAGAGGGAAGCGCCCGGCACGGTCGCGAGCTTCGGGCGTAGGCGCGCCAGAACCTGATCGGCGCTGATCTTGCGCTCCTCGAGCGGCTTCAGGTTCGCGAAGAGACGCGCCGTGTTCAGCGTGGAGCCTCCGCCCGCGAAGCCCTGGACGTAATCCACGGCGGGGTCGTCGAGGAGGATGTCGATGAACTTGTTCAGCCTCTGCTCGAGTGCCTTGAACGACGTGCTCTGGTCGGCCAGGAGCGATCCCGTCATCCGGCCCGTGTCCTGCTGAGGGAAGAAGCCCTTGGGAACCTTGACGTAAAGGAAGACCGTCGCCGCCATCGTCGCGATCGTGATTCCCAGCGTCAGCGGCTGGTGTCGCAGGACCCACTCGAGCGACCGCCGATAGAACGCCAGGATCCACTCGAAGATCCTTTCGCTGGCCCGGTAGAGCTTCCCGTGGCGCTCCTCGCCGGGATCCTTCAACAGCGCCGCGCACATCATTGGAGTCGTCGTCAGCGAGATCGCCATCGAGATCAGGATCGCGATGGAGAGCGTCACGGCGAACTCGCGGAAGAGGCGGCCGACGATGCCGCCCATCAACAGAATCGGGATGAAGACCGCCACGAGAGAGAGCGAGATTGAGAAGACGGTGAAGCCGATCTGTTTCGCGCCGTCCAGCGCCGCCTGCATCGGGCGTTTCCCGGATTCGAGGTGCCGCGTGACGTTCTCGATGACGACGATCGCGTCGTCGACCACGAAGCCCGTGGCGATCGCCAGCGCCATGAGCGAGAGGTTGTCGAGGCTGTACCCGAGCATGTACATCGCGCCGAAGGTCCCGATCAACGAGACGGGCACCACCACGCTCGGGATCAGCGTCGCCCGGATGCTCCTCAGGAACGCGAAGACCACCAGGATGACGAGGGCGATCGAGATCATCAGAGTCCGTTCGACTTCCCGAACCGAGGCGCGAATGGTCGTCGTGCGATCCTGCGGAGTATCGAGCTTCATCGTCGGCGGAATGTCCGCCTGGAGCTGCGGCAGCAGCGCCATGATGCGGTCGACCGTCTCGATGATGTTGGCGCCCGGCTGCCGGAAGATGACGACGATGACGGCCGGCTTGCGGTTGGCGTTTCCGGCGGTGCGCGTGTCCTCGACCGAGTCCTCGACCCGCGCCACGTCGGACAGCCGGACGGCCGCTCCCGACTTGTAGGAGACGACCAGCGGCCCGTACTCCGGGGCTCGGCGCATCTGATCGTTGGTCCACAGCGACCAGGCGCGGTCGCCCCAGCCGATCTCGCCCTTGGGACGATTGACGTTGACCGTGGTCAGAAAGCCGCGAAGGTCCTCGAGCGACATTCCCCGCGCGTTCAGCGCCGTGGGGTTGGCCTCGACGCGGACCGCCGGCAGCGCTCCCCCGCCGACGAAGACCTGACCGACGCCTTCGACCTGCGCGATCTTCTGTTGCAGGATCGTCGACGCGATGTCGTACATCCGCGCGCGGTCGAGCACGTCCGAGGTGAACGGCAGGAGCAGGATCGGCGCGTCGGCGGGGTTCACCTTGCGGTACCAGGGGTTGTTGGGCAGGTTCGCGGGCAGATTGCCGCGCGCGGCGTTGATCGCGGCCTGGACGTCGCGCGCCGCGGCGTCGATGTTGCGGTTCAGGTCGAACTGCAAAACGATCGACGTCGATCCGAGCGACGAGGTCGACGTCATCTCCGTCACCCCGGCGATGCGTCCGAACTGGCGCTCGAGAGGGGTCGCCACCGCCGAGGCCATGGTCTCGGGGGAGGCACCCGGAAGACCCGCGGAGACCTGAATGGTCGGGAACTCGACCTGAGGCAGGGGCGCGACGGGAAGGAGCAGAAAGGCGATTCCTCCCGAGAGCGCCAGTGCGACCGTCAGAAGGGTCGTGCCGATCCTCCGGCGGATGAACGGGGCCGAGAGGCTCATCGCCCTTCCGCCCAGCGCCGGGACCGCGCGGCCGCGGCACGCCGCGAGCGGCTCCACCGCCGCGCGAGGCGGTCGAACGCGAGGTAGATCACCGGCGTCGTGTAGAGCGTCAGCAGCTGCGAGAACAAAAGCCCGCCGACGATCGCGACGCCGAGCGGGCGCCGAAGCTCCGATCCCGTGCCGCCGCCGACCGCCAGGGGCACGCCGGCCAGCAGCGCCGCGAACGTCGTCATCACGATCGGCCGGAAGCGCAGCAGGCACGCCTGGACGATGGCGTCGAGCGGCGCTTTGCCCTCCTTGCGCTCGGCGTCGAGAGCGAAGTCGATCATCATGATCGCGTTCTTCTCGACGATGCCGATCAAGAGAATGATTCCGATCAACGACACGACCGAGAATTCGATGCCCGTGATCATCAGGGCGAGGAGAGCTCCGACCGCCGCCGAGGGAAGTGTGGAGAGAATCGTGATCGGGTGGATGTAGCTCTCGTAGAGAACGCCGAGCAGGATGTAGACGGTCACGATCGCGGCCAGGATCAGGAGCGGCTGATTCGCCAGCGACGCCCGGAACGCGCGGGCGGTCCCCTGGAAGCTCACCTGGATGCTCGCCGGCATCCCCAGCGACTGGCGGGCGCGCTCGATGGCGCGCGTCGCGGCGCCGAGCGAGCTCCCCGGCGCGAGGTTGAACGACACCGTGACCACCGGGAATTGGCCCTGGTGGTTGATCACGAGGGGCGCGTCGACGGTCTCGATCTTCGCCAGCGTCGAGAGCGGCAGCATGCCCCCCTGGGCCGAGCGAAGGTACACGTGGTCGAGGTCCGCGGGACTCTTCTGGAAGTCGGGATCCCACTCGAGCACGACGCGGTACTGGTTGGTCTGCGTGAAGATCGTCGAGACCTGGCGCTGGCCGAAGGCGTCGTAGAGAGCGTCGTCCACCATCTGGGGCGTGATGCCCAGGCGCGAGGCCGTGGCGCGGTCGACCGTGACCGCGGCACGCAGGCCCTGGTTCTGCTGGTCGCTCGCGACGTCGGCGAGCTCCGGCAGGGCACGGAGGCGCTCGATGAGCCGCGGAACCCAGGTCGCGAGCTCCGCGGCGTCCGGAGACTCGAGGCTGTACTGAAACTGCGTGCGGCTGACCCGGTCTTCGACCGTCAGGTCCTGCACGGGCTGGAGGTACAGCGTGATCCCCGTGACGCCCGCGACCGCCTTCTGGAGCCGGCGGCTGATCTCGGTCGCGCTCGCATCCCGGTCCGAATGCGGCTTGAGGTTGATCTGGAGGCGTCCGCTGTTCAACGTCGTGTTCGTGCCGTCGACGCCGATGAAGGACGACAGGCTCTCCACCGCCGGATCCTTCAGGATCTCGCGGGCCAGCGCCTGCTGGCGCTCGGCCATGGCCGGAAAGGACACGCTCTGCGGCGCCTCGGAGATGCCGAGGAGAACGCCCGTGTCCTGGACCGGGAAGAAGCCCTTGGGGATCAGGAACCAGAGCAAGATGGTCGCGGCCAGAGTCGCGCCGGCGACGAGGAGAGCCGCTCTCTGTCGCTTCAGGACCCAGCGGAGCGACTTGCCGTAAGCGGCGATGACCGATTCGAGGATCTTCTCGGACCTCTTCGCAAAGCGGCTCTGCTCTTCGGGAGACTGATGCTTGAGGAGCCGCGAACACATCATCGGCGTCAGCGTCAGAGAGACGGCGGCCGATATGAGGATCGTCACGGAAAGGGTCATCGCGAACTCGCGGAAGAGCCGGCCGACGATGTCGCCCATGAAGAGGAGCGGGATCAGGACCGCGATCAACGACACCGTCAGGGAGAGGATCGTGAAGCCGATCTGCTCGGAGCCCTTCAGCGCGGCTTCCTTCGCGGGCATCCCTTCCTCGATGTAGCGGACGATGTTCTCGATCATCACGATCGCGTCGTCCACGACGAAGCCGGTCGAGATCGTCAGGGCCATCAGCGTCAGGTTGTTGAGGCTGTAGCCCAGCATGTACATCGCGCCGAACGTCCCCACCAGCGACAGCGGCACGGCGACGCTGGGAATCACAGTCGCGGCCAGCGTCCGCAGGAAGAGGAAGATCACCATGACCACCAGCGCGATGGTCAGCATCAGCTCGAACTGCACGTCGCGCACCGAGGCGCGGATCGTCGTCGTGCGGTCGGTCAGGATCGACACATCCACCGACGCCGGCAGAGAGGCCTTCAGCTGCGGCAACAGGGCCTTGATCCGGTCGACGACCTGGATGATGTTGGCGCCCGGCTGGCGCTGGATGTTCAGGATCACGGCGGGAGCGGTGTTCATCCAGGCGGCCTGCTTGAGGTTCTCGGCCGCGTCCTCGACGTCGGCGACGTCATCGAGGTGAACGGGCGCGCCGTCCTTGTACGCGACGATCAGCGGCCGGTAGTCCGCGCTCGACAGCAGCTGGTCGTTGGCGCCGATCGTGAAGGACTGCCTCTCGCCGTCGAGACTCCCCTTGGCCTGGTTGACGTTGGACTGCCCGATCGCCGTGCGCACGTCTTCGAGCGTGAGTCCGCGCGCCGAAAGAGCGAGGGGATTGACCTGCACGCGCACCGCCGGTTTCTGTCCGCCGCCGATCGATACGAGACCCACTCCCGGCAGCTGCGAGATCTTCTGGGCCAGGCGCGTGTCGGCCGCGTCCTGGATCTTCGAAAGCGGCAGCGTCTTCGACGTCAACCCGAGTGTGAGGATCGGAGCGTCCGCCGGATTGGTCTTGCTGTAGATCGGAGGATTGGGAAGATCGCGCGGCAGAAACGTGCCCGCGGCGTTGATCGCGGCCTGCACCTGCTGCTCGGCGACGTCGATGTCGAGCTCGAGGCCGAACTGCAGCGTGATCACCGAGCTTCCCGCCGAGCTCGCCGAAGTCATCTGGTTCAAACCCGGGAGCTGGCCGAACTGGCGCTCGAGCGGAGCGGTGACCGACGACGCCATGACCTCGGGACCTGCGCCGGGATAGAACGTCAGGACCTGGATCGTCGGATAGTCCACCTGAGGCAGAGCCGAGACCGGCAGCTGCTTGTACGCAACGAGGCCTGCCAGAAGCAGGCCCGCCATCAGGAGGGACGTCGCGATCGGCCGGAGGATGAACGGCCGGGACGGATTCACGCCCGGGCCTTCGGCGCCGCCCCCGTGCCGGCCGGACGTGGTGCGACCTTACTCCCCTCCTGCAGCTTGTCGAGTCCGTCGATGACGACGGATTCGCCGGGAGAAAGCCCCTTGCTGATCGCGGCCGTGTCGCCCTCGACGAGCCGCACCTCGACCGGCCGCATCACGACCTTCTGATCCGGTCCCACGACGTACACGAAAGAGGACTGGGGGCTCCTCTGCAGGGCCGCCGAAGGAACCACGGTCGCCTTGCTCAACGTGTCCACGCGGAGGCGGACGTTGACGAACTGCTGGGGAAAGAGTCCCAAGTCCTGGTTCGGGAAGACCGCCTTCAGGCGGACGGTCCCGGTCGCAGGGTCGATCTGATTGTCAATCGTGAGGAGCTCACCCTGAGCGAGCGTCTTCGTCAGATCCCGGTCGCGCGCCTCCGCCGGAAGCTTCGCGCCGGCCTTGAGCCTCTGCGCGACCTGCGGCACGTCGTCCTGCGGAAGCGTGAAGAGCACCGCGATCGGCTCGGTCTGCGTCAGCACGACGATGCCGGTTTGGTCCGCGGCGTGCACGATGTTGCCGGGGTCGACCAGTCGCAGACCCGTGCGCCCGGAGATCGGAGAGGTGATCCTCGAGTAGGTGATGTTGAGCTTCGCGGCGTCCACCGCGCCCTGGTCCGCGCGGATCGCGGCCTCCTGCTGCGCGACGGTCGCGACCTGCGAGTCGAGCTGCTCCTTCGACAGAAGCTGCTGGTCGAAGAGATTCTGGAAGCGCGAGAGCTCCGTGCGTCCGTTGGTCAGGGCCGCCTGGTCCTTGGCGAGCTGTCCCTCGGCCTGCGTCAGCTGGACCTGGAACGGACGAGGATCGATCTCCGCGAGGAGATCGCCCTCTTTGACCAACTGCCCTTCCTTGTACGCCACGCGCAGGAGCTGTCCGTCCACGCGGCTGCGCACGGTCACCGTGTTCAGGGGAGTGACCGTGCCCAGGCCCGTCAGGTAGACCGGAACGTCCTCGACCTTCGACTCGGCCACGACCACGGGGATCGGGCCGCTCGCCCGGGCGCTCGCCGCGGCCGCGGCCGCGCTCTTCTTGCCCGAGCGCGACACCAGCACGGCGGCCACCACCACGGCGACGACGACGACCAGAACGATCGGCCAGCGGCGCGGGCGCCGGGGCTCGGTCTCCTTCTCGCCGGCGCCGACCGGCGAGGTGTCGTCCGGATCGAACGCCGGATTCGGCCCGCTGTGGTCCGCGCTCAAAGGCTCCTCCCTTCGCGATTCTCTCATCGGCTACCTCGTCTCAGGGCTCTGGTCTCAGGTCGGACTTCGGACGCAAGTCCCGGGCCATGTATCGGATCCTTCAACGTTGGCGCCGACAAAAATCTTCTCTACCATGTACGAAATGGAGCCCATTTTGGCTGCGTTTCGGCGTGCCGCCGCTTCGGGTCTGATTCCCGGCGGCTCACGCCTGCTTCTCGGCGTCTCGGGAGGCGCCGACTCGACGGCCCTGCTCTTCGGAGCGCACGAGGTCGCCTCCGAAACCGGATGGCAGCTCCTCGTCGCGCACGTCCACCACGGCTGGCGGGGAGTCGACGCCGACCGGGATCTCGCGTTCGTGGCCGATCACGCCCGGCGGCTCGGTCTGCCGTTCGTCGCGAAGCGGCGGGACGCGCGCGGCGCCGCCAAACGCCTGAGGCTGTCTCCCGAGGCGGCCGCGCGGTCGGTGCGCTACGAAGCCCTCCTGGAGGCCGCGCGCGAGGAGAACGCCGATCGGATCGCGACGGCCCACCAGCAGGATGACGCGCTGGAGTCTCATCTCATCGCCCGCGAGAGGCGCGGGAGCCTGGCGAGCCTGGCCGGCCCGCGCGAAGCTCGCAGCGACGGGGTCGTGCGCCCGCTGCTCCGCGTCTGGCGAAGCGACATCCTGAGATTCCTGGCCGCGCGTGGGATCGGGCACCGCCGGGACGCGACCAACGGCGACCTGCGGCTGACGCGCAACCGCGTGCGGCGCGACCTTTCTCACTGGGACGCGGCCTGGCGCGAGGGCCTCGCCGCCGAAGTCGAACAGCTTCGCGAGCTCCGGCGGCGGTTCGACGAGGAGCTGGAGACCCGAATCGTGCCGACATTCCGTGACCTGCCCGGCGAGCGAACGGCGGACGCCGCTCTTCTCACAGCGTCTCACCAGGAGCTCCGGCGGACGGCGCTCGACCGTCTGGCCTCTCCTTTCGCGCGGCCCGGGCGGGCGCCGCTGACCGGACCCGAACGCGAACAGCTCGTACGCCTGCTCGCCGGCGGCCGGGATTTCCACTTCGAAGCCGGCCGCCGCATCCGCTTCGAACGCCGCGGCGAAGTGCTCCGAGTGCGGCTCCGAAAGGCGCAAGACGCGGCGCAGGTGTACCATTTCGTACAAGCAATGGCTCAACAGGCTCTGTGAAGCTCGAGCGCCGCTACGAATCGGCCCTGATCGCCGACCGCGTCGAAGCCGTGGCCGGCGCGATCGACCGCGACGTCCGACAGACGCCGCTCGTCCTCGCGTCGATCCTCAAGGGATCGGCTTTCTTCATGGCCGACCTCGCGCGGAAGCTGAAGGGCGCCTTCTCCTGCGAGTACCTGCACGTGCGCCGCGCAGGCGCTCCGCGCGATGTGATGCAGATCGACTTCACAACCGGCTTCGAGGTCCGGGGGCGCCACGTTCTGTTGCTCAAGGACGTCGTCCACACCGGAGTCATCGAGACCTACCTGATGGACTACCTGCGCGGCGCGGGGGCGGCCTCGCTCCTGCTGGCCGCGATCATCGACAAGCCGCTGGACCGTAAGACCAACGTCGCCGTGGACTTTTCCCTCTTCTCCGCCGAGGGGACCGGACTCTATGCCGGCTACGGCATGGAGTACGACGGCGCCAGCGCCCATTTGCCGGACATCTACGAGGTGGTCCTGGAGCAATAAATGGCACCCCGAGTCCGTTATGCTGGTCGCCTGGAAGTGTCCTCGAACCCCGGAAGGAGTACCCGTTGAACGCCACGATCAAGAACCTGCTGCTCTGGATGGTCATCCTGGTCCTGATCATCCTGGCCTGGAACGTCTTCAAGACGGGAGCGGCGGCCGTCGAGGAAATCTCGTTCTCCCAGTTCCTCGATCAGGTCAACCAGGGTCACGTTCAAAAGGTCCAGATCCGCGGAGAGGAGATCCGCGGGCAGTACGGCACCTCCGCCGGCAAGCGTGAGCCGCTCTTCAAGACTTACGCCGCCAACTACCCGGACCTCGTCAAGGATCTCAGAGCCAAGGGTGTCGAGATCGAGATCACGCCCCAGAAGGACTCCTCGCTCGTCTCGGCCCTGGTGATGTACGGGCCGCTGATCCTGCTGGTCGCGATCTGGTTCGTGATCATGCGTCAGATGCAGGCCGGCGGAAACAAGGCCCTCTCCTTCGGCAAGTCGCGCGCGAAGCTACTCACCCCGACGCAGAAGAAAGTCACGTTCAAGGATGTCGCGGGCGTCGAAGAGGCTAAGGTCGAGCTCCAGGAGATCATCGAGTTCCTCAAGGACCCGCAGAAGTTTCAGAAGCTCGGCGGGAAGATCCCCAAGGGCGTGCTCCTGATCGGCCCTCCGGGCACGGGCAAGACTCTCCTCGCGCGGGCGGTCGCCGGCGAGGCGAACGTGCCGTTCTTCACGATCTCGGGCTCGGACTTCGTCGAGATGTTCGTGGGCGTCGGCGCCTCGCGGGTGCGTGACCTCTTCGAGCAGGGCAAGAAGAACGCTCCCTGCATCATCTTCATCGATGAGATCGACGCCGTCGGGCGTCACCGCGGCGCGGGACTCGGCGGCGGCCACGACGAGCGCGAGCAGACGTTGAACGCCTTGCTCGTCGAGATGGACGGCTTCGACACCAACGAGGGCGTCATCCTGGTGGCCGCGACCAACCGGCCGGACGTGCTGGATCCGGCGCTGCTGCGGCCCGGGCGTTTCGACCGGCGGGTCGTCGTGGACCGGCCGGACCTGCGCGGACGCGAACAGATCCTGAAAGTGCACACGCGCAATACGCCGCTCGCGGAGAACGTGGACCTGACGATCATGGCCCGCGGCACCCCGGGCTTCTCCGGTGCCGACCTGGCGAACCTCGTCAACGAGGCGGCGCTGAACGCGGCCCGGTTCAACAAGAAGAAAGTCGAGATGATCGACTTCGAGTACGCCAAGGACAAGGTCATGATGGGGCCCGAGCGCAAGTCCATGATCATGACCGAGGACGAGAAGCGCAACACCGCGTACCACGAGGGCGGACACGCTCTGGTCGCCGCGATGCTGCCGGACGCGGATCCGGTGCACAAGGTGACGATCATCCCGCGCGGCCGCGCGCTGGGCGTGACGATGCAGCTGCCGGCCGAGGACAAGTACTCCCACACCAAGGAGTACCTCGAGGCCACGATCACCGTCATGATGGGCGGCCGCATCGCCGAGGAGAAGTTCCTGGGCCACATGACGACGGGCGCCGGCAATGACATCGAGCGCGCTACGGACATGGCCCGCAAGATGGTCTGCGAGTGGGGCATGAGCGAGATGGGTCCGCTCACGTTCGGTCGGCCCGAGCAGGAGATCTTCCTCGGCCGCGACTTCGGACGCACCCAGGACTATTCCGAAGCCACGGCCAATCAGATCGACGCCGAGGTCAAGCGCATCGTGACGGCCGCCTACGAGCGCGCCAAGAAGATCATCACGGACAACGAGAAGGCCATGCACCGGCTGGCGAGGACGCTTCTGGAGAAGGAAGTGCTCGATGGCGACGAGGTTCTCCAGATCCTGGCCGAGGAGTCCGGACTGGACATCGCCAAGCTACGCAAGGCCGGTCCGCCCAAGCCCCCGATCATGCCGGGGCCCACGCCGGACGTGGCCGAAGGCTCGATCGGGCCGCTGGTTCCGGAGCCCGCGTAGGGATCACTAAGCGGTAGGCGGTAAGCAGTAAGCCGGAGGTCGATATCCCTTTACTGCTTACCGCTTACTGCTTACTGCTTACCAGCCTCACACCCACCCCGCCGTCGCAAGAGCCTCCGGTCGCGGAAGTCCAGATCAGCCTCTGCGCGCCTCCGGAAGAGATCATCCGACGGCTGTCGCTCTCGCCCGATCCGGACCGCCGGCGCGAGATCTGGTACTTCGAGAGCCCGGCGCTCGAGGAGTACGCGAAGGGGATCATTTTTCGACTCCGGCTGGGGGCGGGCGAGCGCCGGCTGACGGTGAAAGCCAAGGTCGCGGACTGTGCGCACGTCGACGCGTCGCTTCTCCGCGCCTCTGACGGAAAGTGCGAGGCCGACGTCCACGGCGAAGAGATGCAGACCGTGGTGTCGCTGGAAGCGAGCCTCGACGAGAAGACGGTTCAGGGACTGCTCGACGGCAGCGTGGGTCTGGCCTCCGCGCTGCACCCCGCGCAGCTTCGCTACCTCCAATCGGCCCTCGCGTGGCCGCTCGCTCCGGAAATGCGTCCCCTGGGCCCGATCCGCGTCGATTCCCACCGACCGGCCAAGGGGAAGTGGGTCGCGGAGCTCTGGCAGGCCCCGGGAGGCGAGCGATGGGCCGAGGTCTCTCGGAAGACGGAAACCGTCGACGTCGCTCGGGTCCGCAAAGCAATGCTCGGGGAGCTTTCGAAAGCCGGCCTCGAACCATGCGCCGACGCCTCTTCGACGACGGAGTCGAAACTCCGCGCTCTGCTCGCCGCGCCGCAGCCCACGCCGGGAATCCGGTAAGCTGGGCCGGTCGTGAGCCTGGCCGAATCCTTCCTCCCCGAGTTCGATGCCGAGATGGCGTCGATGCGCAAGGTCCTCGCGCGCGTTCCCGCCGACCGGCTGGCCTGGAAGCCCCACCCGAAGTCGCGGACTCTGGGTGAGCTCGCGACGCACGTGACGGAGCTCGCTCGCTGGGGAATCCGCTTCGCGAAGGACAGCTTCCAGGTCGGCAGCGAAAAAGCTCCGGAGATGAAGCACGCGAACCACTTCCTCGCCCGCTTTGACGAGAACGTCCGGGAGTCGCGGGCCTCGATTCTCGGCGTGGACGACGCCGCGATGGACGCGAACTTCCGGGTCCTCAAGCCCAACGGCGAGCTCTTCTTCCAGCACCGCCGCCGCGAGATCCTCCGGTTCGTTCTGTTCAACCACGCGATCCACCACCGCGGGCAGCTGACCGTTTACCTCCGGCAGAACGACGTGCCGCTGCCCGCGATCTACGGACCGACCGCCGACGAAAGCGTCTAACGTTCACCGCGAACGCGTCCTCGCCGAGTACGCGAAACTCGCGCCCGACTACGACGTCCGCTGGGCGCGCTACACCGACGCGTCGATCCGGGAGACGCTGGCTCGCCTGACGCTCGCGCCCGGAGACCGGGTGCTCGACGTGGGTTGCGGCACCGGCGCCCTCCTCGACCGGCTGGCGCGGGCATACCCCGACGCCCGGTTGGCCGGGCTCGAGCCGGTGCCCGAGATGCTCGCCGCCGCGCGAGGCCGCCTGCCGGCGTCCGTCGACCTCCACGAATGCTGGGCCGAGCATCTCCCCTTCGACGCGGGGTGCTTCGATGTCGTCGTTTCGAGCAGTGCGCTCCACTACGCCCACGATCCCGAGGCGGCGCTCTCCGAGATGCGGCGGGTCCTGCGTCCGGGCGGCCGCGTGGTCGTCACGGACTGGTGCGACGACTACCTCGCCTGCCGCCTCTGCAGCATCTACCTGCGGGTGTTTCGCCGGGCGCACTTCCGCGCCTTCACACAGCGCGAATGCGACCTCCTGCTCCGGCGCGCCGGATTCGTCGACGTCCTCGTCGAGCGCTACAAGATCGACTGGCTCTGGGGCCTGTTCACCGCGACCGCGCGGGCTCCGGAAGCGTAGGACTCTCCACCGCGCCTACGACGGGAGAGAAGCCTCGAGGGCGACTCTCTGCCCTCCGACGGTGATTTCGAGATCGCTCAGGCCGCCGAGGCGGTCGCCGATCGGATCGCGAAGCCGGTCGCCCGGCAGATCGCGGAGGAGGTTGTGTGTTTCTCCCGGATCCTTCTCGAGGTCGAACAGCTCCAGCGAGAGAACGACGTTGCCGACGTGCTGGAGCTGGTCTTTCGACATGAACAGACCGTCGAGGAAGAAAGACATCACCGGCCGGGGCACCAGTCGCGACGTCGCAAGAGAAGTAACGATGAGCTTGTGGGGGTATCGAACGTAACTCTTGACGTTGAATCCGCGCAGCAGCGTTCGCTTCAGGACGCGATTCTTCAGCCGCGTCCAGAAGGTGGTGTTTTTCCCGGTGGAGTTCACGTTCAAACGCTCGCGGTTGGGTTTGTAGAGATAGCGCCGATCCTCCGAGACGAGTCTTCGCCCGGCCTTCCCGGCCGCGAGAAGGGTCGAGCCGTCGATTCCGGACGGGACCTCGTAACCGGCCAGCTCCAGAAGGGTGGGAACGATGTCGGTACTGCTGCAGCCGGATTCCTGGGCGGCCGCGAGCCGATCATGGACGTTCCGATCGGCCCCCTCGGGGAGCCGGATCAGGAGAGGCACCCGCAGGAGGTCGTCGTGAAGGCGTCCGCCGTGATGCACGCGCGCGAGGTCGTAGTCGAACCCCTCTCCATGGTCGGCCACGAAGCACACGATGGTGCGCTCGAGGTCGAGCACCTCCAGGAGCGCCCCGAGACGTTCCTCCATGTTGCGCGTCGACGCGTCGTAGAAGGAACGGACCGTGACGCGCTGTTGCGGAGACAGCCCGTTCCAGGAGAGGACGCGCGCCGCCATGTAGAACCAGTCCTCGCGGCCCGGAAAATAGGTTTCGTAGTACTCGCGGCTGTACTTCAGGTAGTAGTCGTGCGGAATGTTCGTGTGAAAGAAAAGGAACAGAGGCTTTCCGGAACCTCCGGCCTTCAGTACGTCCCGGGCTTTGTCGAAGGGATTCTGGTGGCCGGAGAGGTAGTGGTATTCGTCGAAGTCTTCCTGAAATCCCGTGAACGTCCGAAGGTTGCCGTTGTTGACGACGGCCGCCCGGTGAAAGTCACCCTTCAGATGATGTCCGATCGTGGGCAGTCCAAAGGCCCGCCCGTGAAGAAAGTATCCGTGCCGGGAGCTGTCGACTCCGGAAAGAATGCTCGAGCAGGAAGGCAGAGTCCAGGGCGCCGAGCTGAAGCACCGCGGGAACCAGTAAAACGGTCGCAGCTTCCCGAAGAAGGGCGATCCGGCGCTCTCGGCGGACGCGCGTTGCGCGCTGTCCTGGCGATACGCATCGGCGATGATCAGGACGATGTCGTAGGGGCGCCGCGTCATACAAAGGAATACGCTACAGCGGCCCTTGCCGGGAACCAAGGGCTCAAGGGCGCCGCGGCGAGGCCTCTCAGCGCGCGAGCCGGCGCAGCTCCTCCGAGGCGGCGCGGCTCGCGACCACGACCGTTCCGTCGTCGAGCGTAATCGCCAGGCGCCGGTCGTCGTAGGGCTGGAGGTGCTTGACCGCGTCGAGATTCACGATGTGCGAGCGATGGACCTGGCGGAATTTCTTCGGGTCGAGCCGGCTCGCGAGCTCGGCGAGCGTGAGGTGGAGGAGAAAGACGCCCTCGGCAGCATGGACCTCGGCATAGTCGCCCTGGGCCTGGATGCGCCGGATGCCGCCGGCGGCGATCGGCACGATGCGGTCTCCGTGGCGGGCGAAGAGACGTCCGAGCGGCTCCGGCGAGAACGAGCTGCGCGCGCGATCGGCGGCGGAAACCGGAGCCTGGCCCAGACGGGCCCGGACACGCTCGAGCGCGGCGGCCAACCTCTCCCTGCCGAACGGCTTGACGAGGTAGTCGAGCGCCCCGATCTCGAAGGCGGCCACGGCGAATCGGTCGTAGGCGGTCGTGAAGATGATTTCGGCGGGATGCCGAAGCCGCCGCGCGACCTCGAGTCCCGAGAGCTCCGGCAGCCGCACGTCCAGAAACAACAGGTCGGGCTTGCGTTCGTTGGCCAGAGCCACCGCCGACGCGCCGTCCACCGCTTCTCCAACGACCTCGATCCACGGCGCCCCGGCGAGATAGTCGCGAAGCGTGTCCCTCGCCGGAGCCTCGTCCTCGGCGATCAGCGCGCGGACGCGCGAATCGCTCACGCGACCTCCGGGGAGCCGTCTTCCGGAAGCTCGAGGCGCACTCGGAAGCCTCCGTCCTCCGGAGACTCGAAGGCGAGGCGCGCGCGGCCCGCGTAGAGCGCCGCGAGCCTCTCCTGCAGAAGCCGGAGTCCCGTTCGCGGGCTCGCCGCGATCTCCTCCTCCGAGGCCCCCGGCCCGTCGTCGCAGACGGAGAGGCAGAGCCGTCCGTTCGAGCGGTGCGCCGACACCGCGACCCGTCCGCCCGACGCCCGCGGCGCGACGGCGTGCACGACGGCGTTCTCGACCAGCGGCTGCAGGGCAAAGGGCGGAACCGGAACCTGCAACGCGCCGTCATCGGCGTGGATCTCGACGCGGAGGCGATCGCCCAGGCGCATGCGTTCGAGCTCCAGATAGCTCTGCATGAAGTCCCATTCGCGCGAGAGAGGAACCCAGTCGCTCCCGGTCTGCTGGACCCACAGTCCGAAGCGGAGAAGCTCGCCCAGGCGCTCGAGGGCCTTCTCGGCCAGTCCCGGGTCCCGCCGGACGAGGCCGAGCAGCGCGTGGAGCACGTTGAGCACGAAATGGGGATGGAGCTGCGACCGCAGGAGCGAAAGCTCCACGCGCGCCCGAAGCACGTCCGCCCGCGCGGCGCGGTCGCGGGCCTCGCGCAGAGATTCGGCCGTGTGCCACGCGTAGCCGATTCCCGCAAGAGCCATGTGAATGAGAACGTTGACCACGGTCTGCCAGGCGGCGATCGTCGGATTCGGCCACTGGAACGCGCCTTTGACGACCCGGCCGTCGATCTCGATCAGCGCGAGCCAGACCACGGTGGACGCGAGCGCGAGCCCGAGGACGGCCGGCGCGAGACGGGAGAAGAGACGCCATCCGCCGCCGACCGGCCAGCGCCGCGCGAGGCGAAGCGACACGAGCCCGAAGAGGGCATTGGGAAGCACGGCGGCGACGGCGCCGCGGACGGCCATGAACGGAGCCACGCCGCCGGAGGTGTAAAGAACGGCGTAGAGGATGGCCAGCGCCGTCCACGCCCCCGCGTACGCCGCGAGCGGCGGACGGAGGGCGCGCGAATCGCTGCGGGCGTGCATGACGTCGTCGGCCCCGATTGTTGCGGCGGGCCGTGTCCGGCGCAAGCGCGGCAATCGGGTCAGGGCGCCGCCGGCGGAGCCACGGCAGCGACCGGCAGGGCCTCGATTTGCGGCAGCAGGACGTCCCGGACGTAGTGCCACTCGGGAACTGCCGTCAGCGCGCCCTCGGCATAAGCGAGCGCCGCTGCGCGGTCGGGATTTTTCGGGTCCCGCGAGTAGACAAACGCAAGGTTCATGAGGTTCTCAGGTCCTCCCCACGTCGGCACCCACGCGGGGACGGGCGCGGAGGCGCGCGCGAGCGCTTCCCGCCACGCGCACGCCACGCCGTGACGCAGCGTTTCCGCCGCCTTGGCGAAGTCGCCGCCGGTGGGCGGAGGCGCGGCCATCTGCATTCCACCCTTGATCCACAGCGCGCGCGGGTTGTCGCCGGCGTTCTGCATGATGAAGAGGTATGTCTCCTTCGCGTCGTCCAGGATCGCCTTGCGCCGGGCCTCGTCCTTTCCGGCCAGGTAGATCAGGTTCCCCCAGCAGCCCACCATGGCGAGCTTCGCCTCGATCCAGTCCGGATGCCGCGCGAGCGCGGACTTGAAGCGCGCGACCGCCCCCTCCGCGTCCGCCGTCAGGTCGTCGGGCGTGGGCGTCGTGTTGAAGCCGTTGAGGACCCTTCTCCACAGCGCGAATCCGCGCCAGTAGTCGCGATATTCCGACAGGGGTCCGTCGGGGAGCTTCGCGAGCTCCCGGTCGAGCCGTGCGAGCTCCGCGCGGTCGCCTCGATAGTCCGCGGAGCGAACGGCCGCGACGAGCTCGGCCAGCCGCCCTTCGTCGTTGCGGGCCGCGGGCGGCGCGATCAGCGCCGCCGCGGCAATGACCATTGCTGCGAGAAAGGCCATGGCGTCCTCCTGCATGGCTTCTACTCGGTCGCGGCGGGGCACTCGGCGGCGAATCGGCGAACCGCCGGAGGAGGCGCGCGACCGGGCGGGCAAAGCGCCCAACGGCGGCAGGGCATCCGCTAGACTGCCGCCCAATGACGCCGCGCGCGGACCTCGTCGTCCCGGCTGCCGACGCGGAGATCCTGCGCGAGATCTGCGCCTGGGACTCGTTTCGGCCGGCCACGTTCGCGGCGTCGGACTTCCCCGTGGACGTCGTCCGGTTCGAGGGCTCCTCCTCCCGGCCCGTCGTCATCTCGCGCGCCCGCCGGCCGGAGACGCTCAAGGCCCTTCCGGCCTCGCTCCGGACGCGCGCGGAGGAGGCGTTCGCCAGAGCCGAGCGCCGCTTTTCGGAACTCCGGCTGGCGCGCGGCCGCTCTCTGGATCTCTCGGCGGGACCGCTCCTGATGGGCATCCTGAACGTGACTCCCGATTCCTTTTCCGACGGAGGGCTCTTCTTCGATCGCGACGCCGCCGTCGCGCACGGGCTCTCGATGTTCGAGGCGGGGGCGGGCGTCGTGGATGTCGGCGGAGAGTCGACGCGGCCCAGCAACTACGGCGAGGCCCGCGAACTTTCCGCCGACGAGGAGCTGTCGCGGGTCCTTCCGGTGATCGCCGGCATCCGCGAGCGGACCGACGCTCCCCTTTCGATCGACACGCGCAGGTCCGCGGTGGCCCGCGAGGCCGTCCGCGCGGGCGCCGACCTGGTCAACGACGTCACCGCCGGCCGATTCGATCCCGCGATGGCGACCGCGATCGCCGAGACCGGGGCCGGAGCTATCCTGATGCACATGAAGGGCACGGATCCGCGGACGATGCAGGACGACGTGCGCTACGACCACCCGATCGCCGACGTCGCGTCGGCCCTCGCGGAGTCGGCGGCGCGAGCCGTCGAGGCCGGCGTGGCCGCCGAGTCCATCGCCATCGATCCGGGCCTGGGCTTCGGCAAGAGCCCCGAAGGAAGCCTTCTTCTCCTTCGCCACGTGCAGGCTTTCCGATCCCTGGGCTTCCCGCTCGCCGCCGGCGCCTCGCGAAAGGGTTTCGTCCGCCGGTTCTCGGGAGTCAGCGAGGATGCCTCCCCGAAGGAGAGGCTGCCGGGCTCCCTCGCCGCCCTCGGTCACGCCGCGGCCGCCGGCGCGGTGATCGTCCGGGTCCATGACGTCGCCGAGTCCGCTCGCTATCTGCGGATGGCCCGCGCGCTGTCGCGCGCCGCGTCTTCGGCTCCCACGCCCGCCGGGGCCGCGACGCGGTGACGCGGTGTTTCAAGCCCTCGCCAATCGACTCTCCGCGCTCGCGCACCTGAACTTCGGCTGGCGCGACGTCCTCGACATCCTGATCGTGGCCGTCATCACGTACGGCCTGCTGCGGCTGATCCGCGGCACGCGCGCGGTCCAGATGGTTCTGGGTCTCTTCGCGGTCTTCGCCGTGTACGCGGTGGCCGTCCTTCTGAAGCTCGCCGCCCTGACGACGGTGCTGAAAGCCCTGATTTTCTACGTTCCGTTCGCGATCATCGTCCTTTTCTCGCACGAGCTGCGCCGCGCCCTGGCCACATTCGGCCGGACTCCGTTCTTCTCGCTCTTCTCCGGATTCCACGCGGAGGAGACGATCTCGGAGATGGTCCTGGCCGTGACGTCGCTCTCGGCGCGCCGCGTGGGCGCGCTCGTCGTCCTGGAGCGGCGCGAGGGGCTGAAGACCTACATCGAGAACGGCTCGCAGATCGACGCTGCGATTTCCTACGAGCTCCTCGTCACGGTGTTCGCTCCCGGTACGCCCCTCCACGACGGCGCCGTGATCGTCAGCGGAGACCGCATCGCGGCCGCCGCGTGCTTCCTGCCCCTCTCGCTCAAGGAGGGTCTCCCGAAGCGCTACGGCACGCGCCACCGCGCGGCGATCGGCATCACGGAGGAGACGGACGCCCTGGCGATTCTGGTGTCCGAAGAGCGCGGGACGATCTCGCTCGCGCAGAACGGCGAGCTGCAGGAAGATCTGGATGGCAAGGCGCTGCGCGACCTTCTCTTCCGCGAGTTCGCGGCGGAGCGCTGAGGCGAACTGTGATTCCTGATCACGTTGTTTACGATCCTGCGGCCCGCCGCCCTCGCTCGGCACGCGGCGGGCCGCGGCGCCGACGACGGGAGGTGATGTCCGGAGGCCCACACCGAGAGGATCGAACGGCGAGAAGGCGAGTGGGCCTACGGACTCAGCGCCGGGCGGTGAGAACTCATGGCGGCCAGCCGGCGCGTGCCGACCGCGATGGCGCCGCGGACCAAGTGCACATCCCGTTGAGAAACTTCGGCTAGACGATGCAGATCACCCGAATCCTTTTCCGCAATGTCGGCACCAAGCTTCTGGCGCTCGGGATCGCCTGCGTCACCTGGTACCTGCTGTCGGGAGAGCGCCGCGAGAGGATCTCCGAGAGGAGCTACCGGATCCCGCTGTCGATCGTGAACGTTCCGGCGAAGACGATGATCGTCTCGCCCCTGCCCGACGCCGTGGACGTACGGCTGCGCGGTCCGTTCACGCCTCTGCGGCAGATCGAACCGTCCAAGCTCGAGGCCGTGGTGGACCTGGCGGGAACGACTCCCGGCGAGAAGCGCTTCGGCTTGGAGGCGGGGGACGTCAACGTTCCTCCGTCGGTCGAAGTCATCTCGATCGCGCCCGCGGAGCTCCGCATCGTCCTCGACTCCGTGGCCGAGAAAATTCTGCCGATCGTGGCCGATTTGACGGGGGTCCCGGGGGCCGGCTACCGGGTCGAAGACGTCCTCGTCGAGCCGCGGCAGGCCAGAGTGTTCGGCCCGGAAAAGGTGGTGTCCCGCATGCTCAACGCCAGCACGGAGCCGATCTCCGTGGAGGGCCGAACCGTGTCCTTCACGGCGACGGCGATTCTGGCCTCGCAGGCGCCGGGCGTGCGGGTGCGCGAAGGCCAGCTGGTCACGGTCCGGGTCCGGATCGTTCCTTCCGTCTCTCCGCCGCCGGCTCCGACTCCGACCCGTCTCAGGCGAAAATAGCGAGACCCATGAAGCTCTTCGGCACGGACGGTCTGCGCGGTAAGGCGGGCGAGTTTCCGCTCGATTCGGCCTCGGTGCGGCTGCTGGGCCGCGAGCTTGCGACGAGACTCTCCTCCGACGGGGGACGCCGCGTCGTCGTCGGCGGCGACACGCGCGAATCGACGCCCCGCATCATCGCGGACCTCTCGGCCGGCCTCGCGGAAGGCGGTTGCGGCGTGGCGGCGGCCGGCGTCATCACGACGCCGGGCATCGCCGAGCTGGTCCTGGAAATCGAGGCCGCGGCGGGGATCGCCGTATCGGCGTCGCACAATCCCTACGAAGACAACGGCATCAAGATCTTCGGGCGGGACGGGCGCAAGTGGCCGGACGAGGAGGAAGAGCGCCTCGAGCGAACGCTCCTC
>Ga0114129_10004211_pt1 | contig 20321 bp, 17 predicted proteins | sample RhiMetdeltSRZDD1_FD_80071 | JGI IMG/M metagenome (GOLD analysis project Ga0114129, IMG submission 80071) | Populus rhizosphere microbial communities from Tennessee, USA - Rhizosphere MetaG P. deltoides SRZDD1 (version 2) (version 2) | ecosystem: Host-associated > Plants > Roots > Rhizosphere >... | reverse complement strand
GTGCATCTTGGCCATCCTCGCACCGTCGGGCACCGGCTTGCCGTTGAAGGGAATGCCCGCCTCGTAGGCTTTGATCATCGTCGGGTTGCCGACGATGATCGCCATGCCCCGCTCGTCGTAGCTCACGGACACGACCTGCCAGCTCTCGTAGCCCTTGAACTCGGAGAAGGCGAGGCCGCCCGGCACCTTCACCGTGTACTTGTCCTGCTTGGGCTTGGCCGCGGAATCTTTGGCGAGCGCCACCGTGGCGGCCAGCGCGGCGCAGCCGCTCAACACACACAGATACTTCAGCGCGACGTGCATGACTCCTCTCCCAAGTGACACCTGTCGGAGTGGATTGCAGCAGACGCGCCGCCGGAATTGGATTACACGATGGTATCGGGCGAACCGGGGGTATCCGCGAAGAAGTCCTGAAGCGCATGCGTCACTTGGCTGGGCGCCTCTTCGCAGACGAAATGGCCGGCCGGCACTCCGATGCCGCGCACGTCGCTCGCCCACGCGCGCCACGTCTCGACGGGCCGCGCTTTCGCCACGCCGTAACGTTCGCCCCAGATCACGAGCAAGGGCGCGGCGATCTTGCGCTTGCCGCGATCGGCTTCGTCCGCCTCACGGTCCGGACCCCAGCCGGCGCGATAGTCCTCGCACGTAGCGTGAATGCAGGCAGGGTCGCGAAAGCAGGCGCTGTAGTCTTCGAGACTCTCCGGATCGAAGTGGAATTCGTCGCCGGCCCACCGGCGCAGCAGCGTTTGCAGGAAGAAATCCGGATCGCTGCCGATGAGCTTCTCGGGCAGCGGCTTCGGCTGCGCGAGCAGATACCAGTGGAACGCGCTCATGGCGGAGGACGCATTCGCGTTCGTCCACATTTCGCCGGTGGGCACGATGTCGAGCACCGCGATGCGTGCGACCGCGTCGGGATGATCCATAGCAAGGCGATAGGCGACGCGAGCACCGCGATCGTGACCGGCCACGGCGAAGCGCGAGTATCCCAATGCGCGCAGAGTCGTGATCTGATCGAGAGCCAGGGTCCGCTTGGAGTACAGCGTGTGCGCATCGTCGCCGGGCGGCTTGTCGCTTCGGCCGTAGCCGCGCAGATCCGGGACGATGACGGTGAAGTGCTTTGCAAGCCGCGGCGCGACGTGCTTCCACATCATTCGCGTCTGCGGATAGCCATGGAGCAACAGGAGCGGCGGCCCGTGGCCGCCGACGAGCGCATCGACCTCGATGCCATGCCCTGGCAATCGCTGTCGCCGAAAGCCTGAGAAAGTACCGCGCTCTTTCACGACCTCCGTACTTTACGCCGGGAGCCGGGCCCGGTCATCGATGCTGCCTTCTTCGGCGATGACTGCCGCGCGTACGCCGGCGTCCGCTGACATGCGCGTGAAGAAGCGCGCGAGGTTGGCGAGACCCTTCGCGTCGATCTGGAGCTTGACGGTCCAGCGCAGCATCACGAAGAGGTACGGGTCGGCGATCGATCGGTCGTCGACGAGCCAGTCCCGGCCCTGCAGACGTGCTTCCAGCATCTGGAGCTGTTCGCGTACCCGCGAGCGCGCCGTGTCGGCAATAGCTTGGGCGGCTGTGGCGTCGGGGTGATAGCGGGCCGGGTTGAAGATCGGTTTGAAAGCCGGGTGCACATCCGAGTTGAGAATGGCCAGCCAACGCATGACCTCAGCGCGTCCGCGCACACTGCCGTCACCGAGCAAACGTGCCTCCGGGTATCGCTCCGCAAGGTAGCCCAGGAGCGCAGCGTTCTGCGTGAGCTTGAAGTCGCCATCGACCAGCACGGGTACCGCGCCGCTCGGGTTGAGCGCGAGGAACTCCGGCCCCTTGAGCGCCGCACGATCGAGCTTGACCGTCTCGTAGCGGGCGCCGGTCCACTCGAGGACGATGTGAGCTGCGAGCGAGCAGGCGCCCGGAAGGTAGTAGAGCTTCATGGTGTCACTGTACACCGGTCGACTCAGCCCGCCGACCGATACCTTGGCGTTATCGCCTCACTCCGATGCTTCTGCTGTGATGCGCCCACTCGATTCGGAGTCAGCCATGGACAACTCGACACGCTCGTTCGCGCTCACGGGTGTGGTTCCCCCCGTGTGCGATTCGGAAGCCGGCGATGCGGCGGAACATTCGCTCTCGATGTGGACGATGCACTCGGCGATCACCGAGCTGTGCTCTGCCGTGCGCTGCGCGCTCGACGACGAGCGCGGCACGGCGGAAGAAAGCCTGCGTCGTGCCGCTGAAATCCTGCAACAGGTGGGCGCAGCGCGGGCCGCGTCCAAGGAGGAGGTGCGCGGCGGGCTGTCGCCGTGGCAGGTCCGCAAAGTCGCGAGCCACGTCGACGCTCACCTCGACCGGCCGATCCGCAACGACGATCTCGCCACGATTGCGCGCCTGAACCCCTCGCATTTCGGCCGGGCCTTCCGTAACAGTTTCGGCGAGCCGCCGCACGAGTACGTAATCCGCCGACGCGTCGAGCGTGCGCAAGGGCTGATGCTGTCGACCGACGCGCCGCTCAGCGAGATCGCGCTCGACTGCGGCCTGGCCGATCAAGCGCACCTGAGCCGGTTGTTCCGCCGGATCGTCGGCGAAACCCCGAGAGCCTGGCGGCGCGCCCGCAGCGCGCCGCCCGATGCGAGCGACTGAGCGACTGCGACATTGCAGACTCCTCAACTCCAGAAATCGCGCCAACCCAGCTCCGCAATCGTCGCGGCGCCGGCAGCGACGGCGGCCGCATCGATGCCGCCGACGATCGGCTTGAGCCGCACCTCCCGGCGCGTGCGCAGTGCGAGGTCGTTCGTCCACGTGCGCTCGTTCGCCAGCCAGACCGGCATGGTGTCATCGCCGTCCGAGGTGGGCTCGAGCGTGACGAGCACCACGAGCCCGACCGGGTCGTCGATCGCCCACAGGCGACGGATGGCGGCGTGCTCGGCGTACCACTGCGCCAACGCGGCGGCGATTTCAGATTTCATGATGCGATTGTTCCGCGCGGCCTTGCCCGTGCCTTGACGGATCCGCGCATCAGTTGAACGTACCCAGCCAAAGAGGAGCTCGATATGGACGCAACCCAACTGCTCGCCGGAATCGTCGTCCCGGATACGCCGCTCGTCGCTCGCGCTATCGAATACGCACGCGAGCATTGCGAGCCGTACCTCTTCAATCACGAGATGCGGTCGTGGCTCTTCGCCGCGGCGATCGCGCAGGTGAAAAAGCTGCCGCACGATCCGGAGGTGCTGGCCGTCTCGACGTTGCTGCACGACATCGGCCTGGCGAAAGCATTCAGCGGACCGCTGCGCTTCGAAGTGGAAGGCGCCAACGCTGCGCGGGAGTTCGCGCGCAGGGCCGGCATGGCGGAAGGCCGGGCGCAACTCGTCTGGGACGGCGTTGCGCTGAACTCGACACCGTCCATCGGCTTGTACAAGGAGAGCGAAGTCGCGTTGTGCACGCTAGGCATCGGTCTCGACTGGGGCGGATTCGGCTACGACCTGTTGACGGCGACGCAGGTGGCGACGATCGTCGACGCGTTTCCGCGGCTGCAGATGAAACAGCTCTTCACGCGCGATGTGTGCGGCATCGTCCAGTCGCGTCCGGCCACGACCTACGACAACTTCGCGCGCGATTTCGGCGAGCGCTTCGTGCCGGGCTACACGCGGCCGTCAACGGTGGATTTCCTGCTGAACTCGCCGTTCAAGGAGTGAGACGCTCAGAGCCTGTCCGCCAGCCACAACCCGACGTTGCGAACGTAGCGGTGCACGGAAGCCATCGGCAGCGCCGCGTCGGGCAGGGTGTAGACCGGCTTTTCGGTGACGAAATCCGGACTGCCGCGCCGCGCGTCCCAGTTGTAGTCGGCGAAGTGATGGAACGTCGACTCGGCGATTGCCGGCCCTGCAGTCGCTGAACGCTCGAAAGCGACAGCGATATTGAAGCGCTGGCCGCTCGACAGGCTTTTCCCTGTCGCGATCACTCGGGCAAGCGGCTCCGACTCCGGGGCGACCACCGCGCCTTCGTGCGGGTGCGCCGGCAGGTGCGTGACCTCGCGCATCACCGGGTGAAGCGGCAGCACCGCTTCGACGGGCTGCACGTCGCCGTTCGCGCCCGAATGAAAATTCGGCCACTGAATGTACGGCGTGTCGCGATCGTCCGGGTCAGGCGCAGGACCTTCGATGTTGTGCGTATGAAAGACATGCGCCGCGCCGACGGCGCCGAGCGTACAGATCGAACAACCGAGGTCCATGTGATCGCGCGTGATCATGAGTCCGCCGCCGCGCGCGCGGAAGCGCAGGATCCCGGCGCGGTCCGCATCGTCGAGACCGTTGCCGGTATCGACCGCAAACAGCCAGAGCTGATCGTACGGCGAGCGGTCGAGCGCAGAGAGCACACTGTCCGGCGCGCCGACAGGATCCCGGTCACGAGCCGTGACATTAAAAAGCGCGCTGCCGTCGGGCGCGCGCAGTGAAGCGAGATAGTCCCGCAGCATCGAGAACCGGCCGATGTGCCAGTCGTTCGCCGTGGGCTCGATCGTGGTTTGCAGCAACACGTTGATCGGTCGGGTCATCGCTGGATCTCTCGAGGAAATCATCGGAGGTAGCGTCGCGACTTTCGTCGCGCCGCGCTTGAAAGATTACGGCAAATGTTGGACGCCCGCCCACTAAAGTCAGTGCCGGGACGGATCCTTGGCCAGCGGACCCGCAGACCCCGGCACGTCAAGGTTGCTCGCGCGATCGTCACAGCGGGAATTCGATGTCCGAAGAGCGCAGCGCCTCGCAGCTGTCCCTTGCGAAAATCACGCGCCCTCGCTACGCGCGTGTGCTGGCGCGCACGCGCCTGTTTCGCTCGCTGGACGATCGCAGTTGCCCGCTCGTCTGGCTGAGCGCGCCGCCGGGAGCGGGCAAGACTGCGCTGATCAGCAGTTTCATCGAGGCGCGCAACGTCCCGCATCTGTGGTACCAGCTCGATCGCGGCGACGGCGATTTGCCGACATTCTTCCACTATCTCGGTCTCGCAGCGGCCAACACGCTGCGCTTCGATCGCAAGCTGCTGCCGCAACTTCGCGCCGAGTTCAATCCCGATGTCGCGGTGTTCGCGCGCCGCTATTTCGAAACGCTGGCGGCGCGCGTCAAGACGCCGTTCGTCCTGGTCTTCGACAACTATCACGAAGTGGCGCCGAGCGCGGCCTTGCACGCCGCGCTGCGCGACGGGATCGCCTCGCTGCCCGGCAATTTCACTACAGTCGTGTTGAGCCGGGCCGCGCCGCCGCCGGAATGGGCGCGTATGCGCGTCAACGCGCAGCTCCAGCTTCTCGACTGGGACCAGTTGCGGCTGGACGTCGATGAGGTTGCCGAGCTGGTGCGGATGAGCCGTGGAGAAGATGCAGGCGCAGTCCCGGTGCAGGAGCTATGCGAGCGGACGCAGGGCTGGGTCGGCGGACTGGTGTTCCTGCTGCAGACCCGGCTCGACGACTCGAAGCATCTGTCGCGGGGCGCGACCCACCAGGTGCTGTTCGATTACTTCGCCGGCGAGATCTTCGCGGCCCTCGACGTCGAGACGCAGCGCGTGCTCGCCGCGAGCGCGCTGCTCGGCGAGATGACCGCGCGGAATGTCTGCGAGCTGACGGGTGTTGCGGGCGCCGGCGAGCTGCTGCAGAGCCTGAACCAGCGCAACTATTTCACGCTCAGGCGCGAACACGTCGAGCCGAGCTACGAGTTTCATCCGTTGTTCCGCGAATTCCTGCTCGCGCGCGCGGCGCAGCTCTTCGACGCCGATGAGCTCCGGTCGCTCCAGCGCAAAGCGGCGGCGCTCCTCGAGGCCGCGGGACACATCGAGGAAACCGTCGAGGTGTTGCAGGCCGCAGCGGATTCGCAGGCCGTGGCGCGGCTCATCATCACGCATGCGCCCGCTTTCATTTTCGAGCAGGGCCGTTACAAGGTCATCGAAGCGTGGCTGCGCTGCCTGCCGGACGAGATGACCCGCACCAATCCGCGGCTGCTGTATTGGAGCGGTATCTGCCGCTTGCCCTACGATCCGGCGCTCGCACGCATTCGGCTGGAGCAGGCGTACGCGCAGTTCAAAGCGTGCGGCGACGTATTGGGTCAATGTCGCGCCTGGTGCGCGATCGTCGACAGCTTCGTCTTCAACTGGAGCGACTTCAAGCCGCTCGACCATTGGATCGACGAGATGGAGCAGCTCCTGCGGAGCGAGCAGCAGGTGCCCGACGCCGCGCTCGATGCGCACGTCGCCTGCGGCATGTTCCTGGCGCTGATGTACCGTCACCCGGAGCACGTCGACTTGCCGCGCTGGGAGCAACGGGTCCGTCACATCATCCTCTACGACGGGGACACGCAGCTCCGCAACAAGGTCGGTAATCACCTGCTGCTCTACTACTCGTGGTGGATGGGCGATCTCGCCAAGGCCGAGCTGTTGGTCAACACGCTGCGCTCGCAGATGGAGGAGAGCCCCGATCCGCTCAATCAGATCACCTGGCAGGTCATGGCGACGGGCTACTTCCTGACGTTTGCAGAAGCGCGGGAGTGCCTCGGCCACGTGGATCGCGGATTGCAGCTCGCGCGTGACGGCGGCATTCACATCTGGGACATGCTGCTCGCGGTGCAGGGTGTGATCGCGACCGCGGGCTTGAATGACCCCGACCTGTCGAGTCGCTACCTCGCGTGCATGGAAGCGCGGCTCAGCGCCGGCGGCCTCATGGACAAGGCGACTTACTACTACGCGTGTGGAGTGCTGCTCGCGGGGCGCGGCAGTCTCATGTCCGCGCTCGAGAACGCGAGAATCGCAGTCGCGATGGTGGAGGAGGCCGGCGCACGGTTTCTTGCGAGCCTGATGCGCCTCGAACTCGGGACCGTGCTGGTGCGAACAGGGCAACGCGCAGCAGGCAGCGAGCTCATCGACAAGTCGCGGATCGAAGCGCAGGCCATGCAGTCGCCTATGTTGCAGTACCTGGCGTGCATCGCGCAGGCATCGCTGGCGCTGGAGAGCCCGGAGGAATCGCAACGCTGCATCGAGTTCCTGCGCGAAGCGCTGGCGATTGCCGCGCGGCATCGCTGGTACAAGTTCATGTCATGGACGCCGATCATGCCGCGCCTGTACGCGCTGGCGCTGGAGCACGAGATCGAGACCGAGTACGTGTGCTCCGTGATCAGCAAGCGCGGCCTCGCGCCGCCGGCGCAGGCGGCCTCGCTGCAAAGCTGGCCCTGGCCGCTCAGAGTCCAGACGCTCGGCGCATTCAGGATTCTGAAAGATGGCGTGCCGCTGCGCTTCACCGGGAAGTCGCCGCGCAAGCCGCTCGAGCTGCTCAAGGCAGTGATTGCATTCGGCGGTCACGACGTCAATCAATCGACGTTGATCGACGCGCTGTGGCCGGAGCTCGAAGGCGACAACGCGCAACGCGCGCTGGAAACGGCGCTGTATCGCCTGCGCAAGCTGCTCGGCGACGAAGCGGCCATCGTGCTCAAGAGCGGCAAGCTGACGGTCGATGCGACCCGCGTCTGGGTGGACGCTTTCGCAATCGAGCGCCTGCTGGAGCAGGCCGATAGCCAGACACTCGCCGCCGAGCGCGACGCGAGTGCTCTCGACGCGCTCGCGACCCGGGTGCTCGGCGCCTACCGTGGGCCGTTTCTGCCCGAGGAGTCGACTGCGTGGGCCTCGTCGCGTCGCGACCGCATGATCAACTCGATCATCATGCTGCTGCACGACATCGGCCGGCGTCTCGAAGCGGGCGCTGCGTGGGGCGGCGCGATCCGCTGCTACCGCCGCGCACTGGAGATCGAGCCCATGACGGAAAACGTCTGGTATCGGTTGATGCTTTGTCATCAGCAGCAGGGAGAGCCGCTGGAGGCGCTGGCGGTTTATGACCGCTGCCGCAAGATCCTGGCGGGCTCGCTCGGCATCAGGCCGTCGGCAGAGATGGAACAGCTTCGCGAAGCACTGGGTCCGCGTGCAGAGAGCGAAGCCAGGGCCATAGCCGAGCTGCCATCGAGACGCGCAACGCGCGGTCGGTGAGTTTTTGGTTGGGTCGCCGCTCCTAGAGTGGGGTCGTCCTTCAGCGGAGGCCCCTGATGAAGACTTACCTTTCCGGCATCGCATTCGCGCTGACGAGCAGCCTGTTGCTCGCAGCCTGTGGCGGGGGTGGCGGCGGCAGCCGCAGTGCCCCGACTCCTCCGACTCCCAAGCCGGGGAGTATTCAGTTCGAGACACCGACGTTGACTGCCAGCGAGGTCGCCACCGGAACGACTGTGTCCGTCAATGTGACGCGCACCGGCGGCAGCGAGGGCGCGGTGAGTGTCACGATAGACCGCGCCGGCACAGCGACTGCTGGTGCCGACTACACCCTCGCGAGCACCGCAGTAGCTTTCGCGGACGGAGACGCTGCGACCAAGACGGTGAGAGTCATCGTCAACGATGACGCCGACTTCGAACCCGATGAGACGCTCGTGCTCACGCTGACCGGCAGCGCAGCGATCGGTACGCCCGCCTCCACGACGCTCACGATCAAGGACAACGATCCGCCCGCTGCACCGACGCTCAGCGCGGTGACCGCAGGCATCAAGCAGCTTACCTTCTCGTGGTCGAGCGTTGCTGGCGCGACCAGCTATCGCCTCGTGGGCAAGCCGGATGCAGCAGCAGCGGAGTTCGAGCCGCTCGATCTCGAAGTCGCTGCACCCTTGACCAGCCTGGTCATCGACATCGCTGCCCACGGTCTCGACTGGGTGAGCCCGTTGTATGCGGTCGAAGCCTGCATTGAGGCGGCGTGTTCGGCGCCCTCGAACCCCGTCAGCCTGCCGCCGGCGATGCTGAATTCGATCGGCTATGTGAAGGCCTCGAATACTCAGGCCCGCGATAACTTCGGCATCGCCGTCGCGCTCAGTCGGGATGGCAATACGCTCGCCGTGGGCGCGCTCCTGGAAGACAGCACTGACGACGGCGTCAATGGCGACCAGGCCGCGGACACCAACGGCGCGGATTTCGACTCGGGCGCTGTCTATGTGTTCGCACGCGATACGCGAGGACAATGGTCGCAGCAGGCTTACCTGAAGGCCTCCAATCCCGACAAAGGCGACGGCTTCGGCCGCTCTCTGGCGCTGAGCGCCGACGGCAACACGCTCGCCGTGGGCGCGACCCATGAGGACAGCGATGCCGACGTCGTCAATGGCGACCAGGGCAACGCCAACCTCAACTTCAACGCAGGCGCGGTCTACGTCTTCGCGCGCAACGACCGGGCGGAGTGGTCGCAACACAGCTACGTCAAGGCATCCAACTCCGGCCAGGAGGACGTCTTCGGCACCTCGCTCGCCCTGAGTGAAGATGGTCGCACGCTCGCAGTCGGCGCGACCGGCGACGACAGCGATGCGACGACCATCAATGGCGATCAGGGTAACGGCATCAGCGTGAACTCGGGAGCGGTCTACGTGTTTACGCTGGGCAAGCAATCGACGTGGTCGCAGCAGGCCTATGTGAAACCGCCCAATACCGATCGCAGCGATCAATTCGGTTCGTCGGTCGCGCTGAGCGAAGAGGGCGACACGCTGGCGGTCGGCGCAGTCGAGGAGGACAGCGCGGCCGAGGGCATCGACGGCGAGCTGGGCAATATCAGCCCTGACTTCAACTCGGGCGCCGTCTATGTCTTCACGCGCGACGCGCTGGGCACCTGGTCGAAACAGGCCTATCTGAAAGCCTCCAACACGGGCAAGGGCGATTTGTTCGGCTCCGCGCTCACCTTGAGCTCGGATGGCAACACGCTTGCAGTGGCCGCGACCGATGAAGACAGCCTCGCGACGGTCGTCGACGGCGATGACGGCGACGACCCGGCCAACGGCATCAACACGAACGCCGGTGCCGTCTACGTGTTCGCACGTGACGCGGAGTCGGCCTGGTCACAGCAGGCCTACGTGAAAGCGTCCAACAGCGGGCCGACAGATTTCTTCGGCATTTCTCTGGCGCTGAGTGCCGATGGCAGCACGCTCGCGATCGGCGCTCACGGCGAAGACAGCGGGGCCACGGGCATCGATGGCGACCAGGGCGATATCGGCCCGGGCTTCAACGCCGGGGCCGTCTATGTCTTCGTGCGCGATGACGACGACGCGTCGTGGTCGCAGGAGACCTTTGTGAAGTCGTCCAATATCGGCCAGCTCGATGCGTTTGGCAGCGCAGTCGCGCTCAGCGGTGACGGCGAGACGCTGGTCGTCGCGTCCAACGGCGAGGATAGCAACGCGACTGGAATCAGCCACGACGCGACCGGCCGCGATCAGACGAACAACGACGCGCAGACTTCAGGTGCCGTCTACCTCTATTGACTCCTCGGTCCCCGTTTGCGGGCAGTCGTCCCACCGACTGCCCGCTTTTTTCTTGGGCGCGTTCACACTTTGCACACACGCGCGCCGCGCCGCCCGCATCGGTGAGGTTCTTGTGAGCCTGTGCTTCATAGAGTGCCCGGCAACACGACGTCTGTTTCGTCGCGAGGGTCCCTATGTTGCTCACAAAGTCCGTGCCGGCATCCACGATGCTGGCCACATCGATGGCGTTGATGGCCGGCGCCGCGTCGGCGCAGAACGCTCCGCCGAAGGAAACCGCCTCTTTCGAGATCGAAGAGATCGTGGTCACGGCGCTGAAGTACGACTCGGTCCTGCAGCGGACGCCGCTGGCTATCACCGTCGTTTCCGGCGACACGCTCGAGAAGCGCGGCGTCGACAACCTGACGGACCTGGTGCGCACGACGCCGGGGCTCGCATTGGTCGATCAGGGTACGGGTCAACGCCGCCTCATCGTCCGCGGCGTGGTCAGCGGCGGCGAAGCGCAGACCGGGCAGTACTACGATGAGACGCCGATTCCGGGCGCGCCGAGCACGACCAACGATGCCGGCCAGCGCATGCCGGACGCCCGGCTGTTCGATGTGGAGCGCATCGAAGTGCTGCGCGGTCCCCAGGGTACGCTGTACGGCGCAGGTTCGATGGGCGGCACGGTTCGTGCGCTGTTCAACAAGCCGACGTCCGAATTCTCTACCCAACTGAGCGCCGGCACGCGCACCAGCGAAGAGGGCGAGCTCGGCTACGAGGCGAACGCCATGGTGAACGTGCCGCTCGTGTCGGACACGCTCGCGCTGCGCGCCGTCGGCTATCACGTGGATCGCGGCGGCTACATCGACAACGTCACGCTCAAGCAGGAAGACGTCGACGACGACGAGATCAGCGGCGGCAGGGTGCTGATGCGCTACACGCCGACCGACACTGTGACGATCGACGCCGCCGTGCACATCCAGCGCGAAGATGCGCTGGTGTCCGTATGGGAGCTCGGCGGCAAGGACTATGAGACCCGCGTGCCGACGCAGCAGCTCGCCACCGATGACTTCGAGCTGTACAACCTCACGCTCAAGTGGGACTTCGGGTTCGCGACGCTGACGGGCGTGACCTCGCAGTTCAACCGCGATCTGGACGTGACGATCGATACGACGCGCTTCCTGATCGGCCTGAATCCGCTGCTCGCATTTTTCACCCCCGCAGCGCTGCATCAGCCGCAGGAGATCGAAGATCGCACCCATGAGCTGCGACTCAGCTCCGGCGACCAGGGCGGCCCGTTCATCTGGACGATCGGCGCGTTCTTCGAGCAGCGCGATGCGTTCACGTTCTCGCGGCAGTTCAAGCACAGTGCGGTCACCGGCCTGCCGCTCGATCCGGCGCAGCTGCACTTCGAGCGCACGATCGACGACTCGCTCGAGCAGCGCGCCGCATTCGGCGAAATCACCTACCGCTTCACCGACAGCCTGGCGCTGACGGTCGGCGGCCGCTACTTCGACTATGAGAAGTCGGCGGTGACGGCGACGACCAAGGCCTTCCCGCAGCTCGGGATCGGCCTGTCGCCTCCGACGAAGTTCGAGTTCGACGAGGACGGCTTCGTCTCGAAGGTGAACGTCTCTCACCGCCTGTCCGAGAGCGCGATGGTCTACGCGCAGGCGAACGAAGGCTTCCGACCCGGCGGCGCGAACCAGACCCTCAGCCTGCCGGTCGTGCTGCCGCCTTACGAGTCGGATTCGCTGTGGAACTACGAGCTGGGGCTGAAGAGCAGCCTGTTCGGCGATCGCATGACGCTCAACCTGTCCGCCTTCCGCATCGACTGGGACAACATGCAGGTGACGAGCACGACCGCCAACGGCGCGGTCACCTTCATCACCAACGCCAGCTCGGCGCAGATCGACGGCGTGGAGCTGGAGACGTTCGCGCTCGTGTCCCCGGACTTCGACGTGTCGTTTGCAGCCGCCTACACCGATGCGAGGCTGTCCGAAAATGTAACGGCACTGCTGCCGGTGGTGCTCGCCCCGGGACGCGAGGGCGACCGCATTCCGAACGTGCCGAAGTTCTCGGCGTCGCTCGCCGCCGAGTATCGGCACCCGCTCGGCGCCTCGCTGCAGGGCTCGGTCCGCGCAGACGTCAGCTACGTCGGCGCAACGTTCTCGGAGCTGCGGCCGAACAACCCGTTCTACGAAGAGATCGACGCGCACACGCTCACCAACCTGCGGCTGCGCATCGCGAGCCAGGCCTCCAACTGGAACGCCGATCTGTTCGTCAACAACGTGCTCGACGAAGTGGCGATCGGCCGCGTGCTGTCGGGTCCGTTCGGCAAGGGTCTCGCCTTCAGCTCGCCGCCGCGCACTGTCGGCATAAATCTCACGAAGAAGTTCTGATTGAGAAGTGCGTCACACGCACGGGGCGGGCAGTCGCGCGACTGCCCGCTCTTGTCTGCAGATCAGTGAGCTTTTGGTTAGTGAACGCGACGTATGGTTCGTGCTGGCGTTCATGAGCAGTCAAGCGGGCAGGGACGCTGTGACCACACTGGCAGAACAACGATGCACGACAGCCGCGACCGTACGCAGTGCCTGCAGCAAGTCCTCGCTGAATCCATGGCAGGCGATCTAACCGCCGGCGGCTTCGGCGTCCACTACCAGCCGATCGTACGACTCAGCGATGCAGCAGTCATCGCTGTCGAGGCACTCGCCCGCTGGTCCCACGTCGGCCTGGGTGAAGTCCAGCCCAAACGCTTCATCGGCCTGGCGGAGTCGACCGGACTCATCGACGTCATCGACCAGTTCGTGCTCGAGCGGGCCTGCGAAGATGCAGAGGCGCTCGCGCTGCTCTACGACCGGCCCGTCGACGTGCATGTGAACGTGTCGGCGACGCGCTTCGGCCACGGCGGCATCGAGCTCGCGCTCGATCGCGTGCTGCATCGGGGCGCCCTGCGACCCCAGCAACTCGTGCTCGAAATCACCGAGACGGCGCAGATCGATGACGTCGAGGCCGCGTGCGCCGTGGCGCAGCGCATTCGCGAGCGCGGTGTACGCATCGCGCTCGACGATTTCGGCGCCGGCTTCAGCTGGCTGCGGCGTTTGCACGAGCTGCCGGTGGATGTCCTCAAGCTGGATTCGACGGTCACCCACGTCGAGAGCGACAAGCATATGCGGTCGCTGTGCCAGGTGCTGGTGGCGCTGGGCAGGAGTCTGGGGCTGGAGATCGTCGCCGAAGGCATCGAGGACGAGCAGCAAGCCAGGGCCCTGGGGCAGCTCGGCTGCGGGACCGGCCAGGGGTTCCTTTACGGGGTGCCGGCGCCGCTGGTGCGCTTTACGCCGCTGCTGCTGCCGGCGGTGAGTTCCTGGTGAGTTCGAGGCAGTTAGGCTGGAAGCCCAAAGGCAAGCGGGAGGCCAGATGCACACGGAACGGCAACGGGATGCGTTCAGCCCCTTCGACACGCGTCTGCAGGATCTGATCTGCGAAGCGCTCGCACGCGACCCGGCCGGCGCAGGATTCGACGTGCACTATCAGCCGATCGTGCGCGTCGCCGACGGCAGCGTCGTCGCAGTCGAAGCGCTCGCGCGCTGGCATCCACCGGAAATGCGCGAAGTCACGCCGCCGGTCTTCATCTCGGTCGCCGAGCGCTGCGGATTGATCGGCGTGCTCGACGACTTCGTCCTGAATCGCGCCTGCGCCAACGCGCAACAGCTCAGTCAGACGTTCGGCCGCGACATCTCGGTGCACGTCAACATCTCGGCGCGGCGCCTCGGGCGGATGGATCTCGAAGCAACGGTGGCGTGGGCCGTGCGGCGGCACCGATTGCAGCCGAGCCGGCTGGTGCTCGAGCTCACGGAAAACGGCGGGTCGGCCGATGTGCCGGGCGCGGCGGAAGCGGTCAGCCGCATTCGTGCCAGCGGCGTCTCGGTTGCGCTCGATGATTGCTCGGCGAGCGTCAACGTGCTGCGCCAGCTGCACACGTTGCCGATCGACGTGATCAAGCTCGACGCGATGCTCCTCGGCAGCGATGACGGCACGTGGCGCGCCGAGGCTGTGTGTCGCTCGATCATGGAGTTCAGTCGCCAGCTCTCGCTCAAGGTCATCGCCGAAGGCGTCGAGACCGTGGCGCAGGCGCGTTGGCTGCCGGACCTGGGCTGCGAATTCGCGCAAGGCTATCTCTACGCACCGCCGCTGCCCGTGGCGCAACTCGGCAAGCACCGCCAGATCAGCTGGCGGTCATAGGGCACGCGGCGCGAGCGACGTCCGCGCGCAGATCACGCGCGCCAAGGTGGAACAGTGCGCCGGCGATTACGCTCGCTGCGACTGCGAGCCCGAGCGCGGCGCGAATCGATGAGCTGCCGAGCGAGTCCGCCAGCAGATCGCTGAGTGCGCCCACCGCGACAGGGCCGAGTCCGGTGCCGATGAAGTTGAATGTCAGGATCATCAGCGCCGAAGCGGTGGCGCGCATTCGCACCTTCGCGATGTCCTGTGCCGCAGTCATCACCGGCCCGAGCATGGCCGAACAGCACACGACAGCCAGGAAGAAGAACGGCAGCGCTGCGACCGGCGGAAGCAGCAGGAACAATGCCAGGCACGGTGCGGCCAGCACGCTGGTGAATGCGGGCAGTCGCAGCAGCCAGCGAACGTCACGGCGTGACAGGCGACTTGCCAGCCAACCGGACAACGGCGCGCCGATGAGTCCGCCGAATCCCGTCGCGATTCCCAGCGACAGTCCCGCGGTGGCGGTTGGCACGCCATGAATGCGCGTCAGCACCGACGGACTCCACACGATGATCGCCATGATCGCGAAGATGGAAGCGGCGGCACCCAGCGTCAGATAGACGAACGACTGCGATTGGGACAGGTAGCGCAGCGTCGGGCGGAAGTCGTAGCGCGTCGTGTCGGCCGGACCGCTCTCGGCACCGCCGCGTTCCGGTTCGCGAACGGTGAGCCAGACCACCAGCGCCAGGACGATGCCGGGCAGACCCGCGCAGATCAGCGTCATGCGCCAGCCCACTGCGTCGTTGAGCGCGCCGCCGGCGACGAATGCCAGCATGACGCCGAATGGCGAAGCGGTCGCGAGCATCGACATCGCGAAGGCACGCCGTTGCGGCGGATAGAGGTCAGCGATCATCGAATTGCTCGCCGGACCAGTCGCCGACTCGGCGAAGCCCACACCGGCACGCGCGAGCGCCAGTTGTGCGAACGAGCCGGCGCAGGCCGACAGTGCCGTCATTGCACTCCAGAATGCGAGCGCCGACGCGATGATCGCGCGTCGGCTCGTGGCATCGGCGAGCCGCGCGATCGGTATGCTGGCGATGGCGTACAACGCGACGAATGCGAAGCCGGTCAGCAGGCCCATCGCCGTATCGGAGAGCTGCAGGTCGCGCTTGATCGGCTCGAGCAGGATCGCGAGGATCTGCCGATCCATCAGGTTGAACGCGGTGACCAGGAACAGCACGAAGGTCGTGTAACGCACCCGCATACTGTTCGCAATTTCAGCGTGTTGCCTGAACGCGTTTTTGACAGCTTCCTATACTCACTTTCGATAGAGCCCCGGCGGCCCGGCTCAGTAGTTCACCGTCAGCACCTGCTCCAGGTACCTCTGCGCCGCGTCCGAATCCGATTGCGACAGCCAGAACACGGCTTTCTTACGTAATTCGCGCGACAGCGACCGATCCTGCGCCGCTGCGATCAACGCCCTGGTCGCACGCTCGTCCGGCAGGCGCGAGAGTGCGACGATCGCGCGATCGCGCACGTCCTCTTCGGTCTCTTTGCGGAGCGCGGCGGCGATCCCTTGCTCGGCTTCGGGCGCTCCCATGTGCGCAAGCCAGAACCACGCTTGACCGCGGACCTCGCCGGCACGGTCGGTGTTGCCGAGCCTGATCAGGTCCGCGGCCGCGCGCGGCGCTGCGGATTGCGCGAGGGCGAAGGCCGCGTGCTTGCGGATGTCTTCATCCTTGTCGTTGAACATGACGGAGGAGGTGATGTCGGCACCTTCACTGCCGCGAAGCATGGCGAGCCAGAAGACGGCCTGCTTGCGGGTCTCCTCGCGAGCGTCGGTTCGGGCGATGCCGGCCAGCGCATCGCGTGCGCGGTCGCCGCGATTCAACGCAAGCGCAGGCAGCACGTCTTTGCTTTGTTTGACCAGGTCGACGAGCCACCGGGCGCTGTCGTCCTCGGTCACGCTGCCCAGGTCGCGAATCGGCGTCGCGGTTTCCACCTTGCACGTGGCGGACAACGCCCGAAAGCGATCGAGCTTGCCGCCCGACGTCCGGGCGTAGACGCGAACGGTGTCGGTCGTCGCGTCATCGCGATTGCCGTAGCCGTTCTGCTCGTCATCGAGTCGACAGGCCGCTCGCGTTCCATTGCGGAAGTTGCGATCGTCGGTCCAGCAGCACCAGTCCGGAGCGCCGTCGACGGCCGCGACCTGCCAGCTCGTCCAGCCATCGCGGGGCAGTGCGAGCTCGGCGGCGGCTGCCTGCGGTGCGAGCGCGAAAGACGTGAAGCACAGCGCGGCTGCGCCGATCGAATTGGCGAATTTCATTTCTTACCCTCCAGGGCTGCATCGATCGCTTCCAGCGCGGCGTCGCCGTCCATCATCGTGAGCGTGCGCAACAGCGCGCGCTTTTCCTCGGTCGTGGTCGCCGAGCGATAGAGAGTCAGCACGCCTTGCTCGTCGCCGGAGATCAACATGCCTTCCAGGGCTGCACGCTTGATCCCCGCATCGGCGGTGCGTGAATAGATGTCACGGAGCGCACTGCGCGCCGCATCGCTGCTGATGATGCCGATCTTGCGCACCGCTTCGGCGCGGACTTCCGGCTCGGCGTTGCCCTCGGCGATCTTGCGCAGGCTCGCGAGATCGCCGCTGATCGCATAGGCGTCCACCAGCCTCTTCGAGGCATTCGCCCGTTCGCCCAGCTTGCGCAGCTCCTCGACCGCGCCCATGACGCTCAGCGTGTGGATTGCTTCGCCCGCTTCTTCATCCGACTTGGCGTTGAGCGCGGCCTGATACACCTCCTGCTTGCGCCCGGCAATCAGCCACGCGTGCAGCACTTGCTCCTTCACGTCTGCATCGCCCGCGGCGTAGATGTCCTGCAGCGCCGCCAGCGACTTCGCGCGTCCGCCGATGCCGATGCTGCGAATGGCCTCCTTGCGCAGCGAAGCGTCGCCCGAGCGGCTCGTCTGCAGCAGGATCTCGTCGGCTTCCGGCGAATCGATCTGGCTCAGCACGAACAGGGCGCGCTGCTTGACCAGCGTGGTCTGCGCCCCGGCCAGCACCTTCTTGATGATCGGCAGCGCGCGCTCGGCGGGCTGCGCCATCAACCCTTCCATGGCCGCGAGTGCGAGCTCCTCCTGCTCGGTGGGTTTCTGGGCGAACGTCGTGCTGCTCGCTATGGCGAGCAGCGTCATCAGGATCGGGTAGAAGTAGCGCATGACGTGTTCCTGGAACTAGAGCGCAATGTGCTGCGCAGGGGGTTTGGTGTCGGTCTCGGCTTTCAGCCGCGCCTGCATGACTCGCAATTCGAAACTGAGCTGCGCGATGTCGCTCGCGGATGCGTCGCGGCGCTCGTCCGTCAGGCTCTGCAGAATCGGCGTGAACGCGCGCAATACGCGCGCGAGTTGCGGTTCGTTGGCGCGATCGGCGGCCAGTGCATACATGCGGTTCTGCTCGATGATCGTCTCGATCAGTCGCACGCGCTCTTCGGGCTGTGCACTGTCGAGACTCGCGAGGCGCTGCTCGGTGCTCGCGAGATGCCATCTCAATCCGCGCTCGTACGCAGATCCGGCGGGCGGTGCGACTTCCGCCGTCTGTTCCGGCGTCGAAAGCTGTGAGGTCCGCTCACTCACCAGGACAGCGAGAATCAGGACTGCGGCGGCCGCCAGGGGCCAGCGAAGAATCGTGAGCGATCGAACGTTGGCTCTTTTGGCAAGCCCGGCGGATTTCCCGTTGGTCTGTGCAGCACGGTCCAACGCAGCTTGCCAGCGTTGCTGGACGTGGGGCGGCACGGGGACCTCCGGCATCTCCGCGGCCGTATCGAGTTGCGCGACGAGCCGGTGCAAGCGCTGCGCGAGCGCGGGCTGCTCGGCGAGCGCGGTGCCGATCCGCGCACGTTCGGCTGCATCGAGCCCGTCGCGGTAGTAATAAAGGAGCAGGTCGTCGTCGGAGATCATGATTCGCCTCGCCATACATGCAGATCGACGCGCAGCTTGCGGACCGCGCGGAACAGGGCCTGCTTGATGTTGTTGGCGTTGGTTTGCAGGCTCTCGGCTATCTCTTCCAGCCGCCAGCCTTCGACGTGCTTCAGCACGAAGGTTTGCCGCTCCATCGCGGTGAGGCGCTGCATCGCGGCGATCAGGTGCTTGCCCAGCGCCTGTTGAACGTATTCGCCGTGGGGCGAAGCGGCGGGCGCTGCCACCAGGCGATCGGGATCGAGCTCATCCTGCGCCTGCGGCCGGCGCCGGCGCATCAGGTCGATCGCTGCGTTGAGCGCGATGCGGTGGATCCAGGTATCGAGCTCGGAATCGCCGCGGAATTCCTCGCGCCGGTCCCAGGCCTTGAGCAGAGCTTCCTGCACCGCGTCCGCCGCCAGGTCCGCATCGCGAGTGATGCGCAGGCACGCGTTGTACCAGCGCACGCCGCGCCCGCTCAGCAGGGCGTGGAAATTGTCCGGTCGATTGGCGGGTTTGAGAGCAGTGAGCACCCAACTTAGACGGGCGGGCCGGAAAAAGGTTAGCGGGGTCCGGCCCCCCTGTAGCGAGCTTGGTCACTCCTTGTTGAGGTAGTGCTCCTCCAGGAATCGCGATCTGAACTTCTGCGGCGGCGTGTCGAGATCCGGCCGTCCCTCCGGCGTGAAATCCATGAGATTCCAGTAGGGCCACACGGTGTCGACGTGATTCGTCTGGACCTCGGTGCTCCAGAAATGAAAGATCGCCCCGTCGCGTTTCATGAAGGCGTGCATGACGGGAAACTGCATGTCGTCATCGTCGCCCTGGCTCTTGTAGTCGGCCTGAAAGCGCGACTGGAATCCTGAAACCAGCGCGATCTGCGACCAGCCGCGTTCCCGGGCCCAGGCGTTGATGCGCGGGGCCGGTGCCTTGGCAATGGCAACGAACGCGGCGTCCCGCGTGACCTGGTACGAGGTGCGATCGAAGCCGTCGACCAGCGACGTGCAGGAAGGGCAGGGCTTGTCCCAGTTCGGCCCGAACATGAACGAATACAGCAGCAGCGTGTTCTGCTCGCCGAACAGCTCGGAGAACTTCACGCTCTGGCCGACCTTGCCGTCGTTGGCCCACTGGAAGGTGTAGTCCTCTTTCAGGCGTCCGCCGCGCGGCAACTTGCGGCGCAGCGCCGCCACGGCGCGGGTCTTGTCGACGAGCTCCTGTTCCGCCTTCAGCAGCGCATCGCGTGCGTCGCGATATTCCCGGGTCTCGTTCGGATACTTCAGCTCGCTCATGTCGTTCTCCTCTTGCGCGTCGAACGCGTCACGCCGGGGCCGGTTCCCTCCCGTCGGCATTTCCCGCCAGGTGGGTTCAGACGGGAACTCGACTCCCGGCCGCGCGCTTCGATCGCTGTGGCCCCTCTCGATTCATCGCTGAAGATCGGTCTCGACGAATTGCGCACGCTGATGCTCGGCACGCAGGTCGCATTCGGCTTCCAGTTCCAGTCCCTGTTCCAGGATCGCCTGGACATCTCCGCTCGCGCCATTCAGACGGCTGCATTGTCAGGCCTGCTGCCAGCGTCTTCTGCCCCGCAGTGGACCGCGGCGGTCGCGATCTGTGTCTTGCTCGGTCTGTGGTACGGACTCCCCCTTGCACTGCGCTCCCAGCGGGAGTTCAAGTTGAGATCAGCAGCAACCCCATCCCGATCATCAGGCCGCCGATGATCTGCGCGACGCGCTCGCCCGAGCGTTGCGGTCGCATGTTGGGTCATCGCTCTCTCCTTCCTTCGTCACGAGAGCGGATCGCTTCGGGCGGGGAATTGTTCCCACGGTGATACGATCGTGCAATAGCTGCGCAGTGCAGCCTCTGGTGGAGTGAGCCATG
>Ga0114129_10004210_pt1 | contig 20324 bp, 17 predicted proteins | sample RhiMetdeltSRZDD1_FD_80071 | JGI IMG/M metagenome (GOLD analysis project Ga0114129, IMG submission 80071) | Populus rhizosphere microbial communities from Tennessee, USA - Rhizosphere MetaG P. deltoides SRZDD1 (version 2) (version 2) | ecosystem: Host-associated > Plants > Roots > Rhizosphere >... | reverse complement strand
GCGGCGCTCGGCCTCGAACAGGTCGAGGAAACGCCGCGGGCGACCGACGAGGCCAACCTGCGCGCGATGGTGACGATGCGCGAGCGATTTGGCGTGGCCTGCGGGTATTCGGATCACACGGTCGGCCATTCGGTGTGCCTCGCGGCGGTGGCGCTTGGCGCCACGGTGATCGAGAAGCACCTCACGCTCGATCGCCATCTACCGGGCCCGGATCACAAGGCCTCGATCGAGCCGGTGGACTTGAAGCGGCTGGTCAACGGCATTCGCACGGTGGAGGAGGCGCTGGGCGACGGCGTCAAGATGCCGGTGCCCGCGGAAATCCCCAACATGGCGGTGGCGCGCAAGAGCATCGTCGCGGCAAAGCCGATCGCGAAAGGCGAGCGCATCACGGCCGACCATGTCACGGTCAAACGTCCCGGCACCGGCCGATCGCCATTCGAGCTGTGGGAGGTGATCGGTTCGATCGCCACTCGCGATTACCACATTGACGACCTGATCGACGCATGAAGCCAATCCTCTTCGTCGTCGCGTCGGCGACGGCCTACAAGATTCAGAAACCCTTCGCCGAGTTCTGCGTGCGGCAGGGACGGCGTGTGGCATTCGTGTTCGACCGGGAGCCCGATGCGCTCTTCGAGCAGGTGGCGCACGACGCGCAACAGCTCGGCGGCACGGCCATCTCGCTGGATGCGAGCATCGCGCCGGGGCCGCACTCGAGCCCCTGGGGTTTTTTCAATCGGCCACCCGCGCGGGCCAAGGCGTTTGAAGAAGTGCGCCAGCAGCACGTGACGCCGAGGACCGCGCCCTTTTCCGAGGTCATCTTCGGACGACTGGCAGCGTCGCGAGCGGTACTGAAGAAAATCAAACCGTGCGTAATGGTCGTCGCCGAGGACGGCATCGCCGGGCCGTTGACGCTGATTGCCGCCGCGCAACAGATGTCGATTCCGGTGGCGGTGCTGCCGTATGGCTATGGCACGCAGCGGGATTTCGAGATTGCCCTCGAGGCGAAGTCGAAACGCGGGGAAATCGAGCGGCCTGATGGCGCCAACGGCGAGGCGATTCGCCGGCTGGCGCCGGAGTGGATCAAGAAAGGGCAGTTCGAAGGCGCGCTCTTGTTCCCGCCCGAGTACATCGTCGCGCTCGAGAGCGCGGGCATTCACATCAACGACGCGTGGATCGTGCACGGCGGCACGGCGGATCGGCTGCTGGTGGAGAGCCCGCAGATGTACGACCTTTATCATTCGGAAGGACTGCCCAGGGAAAAGCTGGTCATGACCGGTTCGCCGTACGGCGACTTCATCCTTGATGCTCTGGCTGCACACCCTGACGCGCAGGGCGCGTTTCGCCAACCACGGCGCATTACACCGGGCGTCTGCCGCATCCTCGTGTCGTGGCCACCCAGTTATCACGGCGAACGGGCAGAATTCAGCGAGTTCACGACCTATCTCGAGATGACTCGTACCGTGCTGCGGCGGCTCGTCGAGCTGCCGAATGCCCGCGTCACGGTCTCGATCCATCCCGCCGTCGGCGCCGGTGACAGGGCCGCGGTGGCCGAGACCGGCGTCGACGTGTCGGATGAGTACGTCCTTCGGCTGATTCCGCAACACGACATTTACGTGAGCTATTTTTCGAGCACGATTCGCTGGGCCGTGGCGTGCGGCAAACCGGTGCTCAATTACGACGCTTACAAGCTGAATCTCGACGTCTACGCCGGGGCGCCCGGGGTGATGACCACCTCGTCGCTCGACGAGCTGATGCGCGCCGCCGCCGATCTTGCCGGTTCCGAGCCGTCGTTCATGAACGCGGCGTCGCAGCAAATCGAAGTGGCCGGACGCTGGGGACTCCTCGATCGGCCGGCGATGCCCCGCATTCTGGCTGAAATCGATCAACTTCAGCATTGACGCCCAGCTGAATCACCGTGCTGTTTAACTCGTACAGCTTCTTGTTGGTATTCCTGCCGACCGTGCTCGTGCTGTTTCATGTGTTGCGGCGCGTCTCCTGGCCCGCGGCCCTCGCGGCGGTATCGATTCTTTCGCTCGTGTTCTACGCCACATGGGATCCGCGCTACCTCGGCCTGCTCGTGCCGTCGCTCGTGATCAACTATTTTCTCGGCGAGGCGATCGCGCGAACCCGCCGGCGGGTGTGGCTGGTCCTTGGGATTGCCGCGAACCTTGCGGTCATCGGCTGGTTCAAATACTCGCTGTTCTTTTATACCAACCTGACCGGCGGCGCGGCCGCGCCGGAGTTCCTTCGCGACATCGCCTTGCCGCTGGGGATTTCGTTCATCACCTTCCAGAAAATTGCCTACCTCGTCGACATCTGGCGGGGCTATCCGAAGGCCGAGTCGTTCGGACGCTTCGCATTCTTCGTGTTGTTTTTCCCGCAGCTGATAGCGGGCCCGATCGTGTTGTTTCGCAACCTCAACCGCCAGGTGCGGCGCGGGCCGCGTACCGAATCGCGATACCGATCGCTGCTGATGTTCGGCGCGCTGCTCTTTGCGATCGGCCTGTTCAAGAAAGTGATCATCGCCGACTCGCTCGGCTATTTCGCCGACGCGGTGTTCGACTTGGCGGCGAGGGGCGACTACGATTTGGGCCCGCGGGACGCGTGGCTTGGGGCGCTGACGTATAGCCTGCAGCTGTATTTCGATTTCTCGGCGTATTCCGACATGGCGATCGGCCTGGCGTGGATGTTCGGCTTCCGGCTGCCGGTGAATTTCAATTCGCCGTACCAGGCGGCCACGATCATCGACTTCTGGCGCCGCTGGCACATGACGCTGTCGGCGTTCTTCCGCGAATACGTCTATATCCCGCTCGGCGGCAACCGCCGCGGCGCCGCCGCGCAAGCCTTGTTCGTCGTCATTGTGTTCCTGCTGACAGGTCTCTGGCATGGCGCCGGATGGACGTTTGTCGCGTGGGGCGGCATGCATGGCGCATTGGTCCTGACGAACCACTTCTGGGTGCGATACGGCCCGATCCGCCTGCCGAGACTGGTTTCCTGGCCGCTGACGATTCTTTGCGTGATCTGTCTCTGGGTGATCTTCAGAGCGCCGACCTGGCCGGTTGCGGTGAAGGTCCTCGACGCCATGACGTTTGCCGTGCCGGCCACGGGTGCCCGTGCCATTGCGGACCCACTCGTCTACTTCCCTGCCTGGGTGCTGACCGCCGCGTGCGGTCTGATTGCACTGGTGATGCCGAATTCGAAGCGGCTGGCGCGCAGGCTTCGTCGCGGGCATCTCTTCCAGGCGTCCCGAAGCGTCAAGAGTGATCGAGTGCTCTGGATGCCGGTGACCGTGACCGCCGTTCTGCTGTACCTCGCGATCGCCAGTATCGGTACGACGCAGTCGAAATTCATCTACTTCAATTTCTGATGGCAAGAAAGACGGCGTTACGCTCGGTCGCATCGGTGGCGGCCGTCGCGATCGTGGCGCACCTCGTCTGGTCGACGGCGATGGTCGAGCTGCTTGCCGTGAGTTACGATCACCGGATTTTCGACGTCCGGCGCTGGCCGTGGGACCTGCAGGCACCGGCCAAGGCACAACTGGTTGCGGCCTTTACCGATGATCGTCTGGATCGGAGCGAGGGCCAGGTCACAGTCTTTCTCGGATCGTCGTTCACCTTTGGCTATGCATGGCAGGAGGGAGCGGTGCTGTCGCGCCGCTATGCCGCGCTGCGGCCGGCGGAAACGGTCCTGAACGTCAGCGTCATCGGCGCCGGTCTTCAAGACCTCAACCGGGTGGTCCTGTGTGGTGTTCGCAATGCCCGGCAGCGCATCGACATCGCGGTGCTGGAGATCCCCGTGATCAACGCCGTCAGCCGAATCGCTCAACAACAGGAGAGTGTCCACGGGGAGAACGGCTGTGCGCCGGATCGGCGGACAGTCCGGTATCTGCGCTTCTCGCTGCTGCGGCCGATTGGCGTTGGCTGGATTCCGTTCATCTGGGATCCCTACGCTTACGACAAGCATGACGAAGATGTCGTGCTCGTGCCGGTGCCACAGGGGTACTTTGTCCGGACCGCCGCCTACAATCGCATCCGGGAGGACTATCGTGAATTCATCGCCGCAACCGTGGTTGAGGCCAAACCGATCGCGCAACGGCTGGTGGTGTTCCCTTCTCCGGTGTATCTGCCTGGCGCCGCACATCTCGGCGAGGACGATGCGGCGATCGGGGCCCAGCTTGCTGATGCGGTCAGCGCCTGTCGCGCGATCGACGGCGTGACCTGCCTCGATCCGGCGATGTTCTATGGCCGCCGCGACATCTACTACAACATGACGCACCTCAACCAGCGCGGTCATCAGGTGATTGCGGAGTGGCTCGACGCCGCTCTGCCACGGTAGCCATGCTGAATCCTGCCGAGAAGGTTCACCGTGGCGATCACGTGTTCACCGACGACGATCAGCAGCGCTTCGCGCGGATGTCCGGCGATCGCAATCCAATGCACATGGATCCGACCGCGGCGCGGCGCCTGTTGAGCGGCCGGCCGATCGTTCACGGCATTCACGTATTGTTGTCGTCGATTGAACGCGCCGGCGACGGAGATTGGCGCGACGCCAGTGTGAGCTGCAGTTTCGAGAATCCCGTGAGCGTCGGCGAAACGGTGACGTTTCTGCAGTACGAGGATGCCCGCGGGCGCGTGGTGTTCGACGCCGTCGTCGATGGCGTGGTCTGCACTCGAACGGTGATCGCCAGGCGGACCGGTCCCACGAGCGAGACGGCGCCTGCCGAGTTGCTGCCGGGCGACAGCTTGCAACCAGACGACGTGACCCCGGCGTCGGACGGTCCGCCCGAGCAATTTGTCGGCAAGCGCTACTCGATTTCACCGAAGGACGAACGCGTCGGTGAAAGCTTTCCGACGGCGCGCCGCAGGCTCGGCGCGAATGCACTATCGGCGCTCGCCGGCTTGTCCTACTTCGTTGGGATGGTCTGCCCCGGGCTGCATTCGATGCTGTCGTCGATCAAATTCGACCTGCCCGCGCGCAATTCGGCCGAGCGTTCCCTGCGAATTGTGGTCCAGAAATACCACTCGAATGTCCGGCTCTTCGACATCGCGTTCGCCGGACCGATTCAAGGACGCCTGCAGGCTTTCCGGCGCCATCCTCCTCAACTTCAGCCGCGGCTCGGCGAACTTCGCTCACGCGTTGATGGTGGCGAATTTCGCGGCACTCGTTCGCTGGTCGTCGGTGGCTCACGGGGCCTTGGCGAGCTGACGGCAAAGTTGATCGCCTCCGGTGGCGGCGATGTCGTCATCACCTACCAAAGCGGACAGGACGACGCGCGCCGGGTGGGGGATGAGATTAACGAGGTCCGATCCGGCTCCTGTGAGGTCGTCCCGTTCGACATCCTGAGCGATTCATGGGATCGGCTCGTCAATGCCGGCCCGGCCTTCGACGCCATCTATTACTTCCCGACGCCCAGGATCTTTCGCAAGACGGCGGGGGTGTTCGCGCCGGATCGGTTTCAGCAGTTTTGTGCCTTCTACCTGACGGCGTTCGTCGCCCTCTGCACGGCCGCGGAACAACGCGCGACCCGGCGCGTGCGTGTATTCTTCCCGTCGTCGATTGCCGTCGCCGATCGGCCGAAAGGCCTGACCGAATATGCCATGGCAAAGGCCGCCGCTGAAATCCTGGTCGAAGACATCAACCGGTCGTTCACGCACGTGTCGGTCGTGGCCGCCCGCCTGCCGCGGCTGAACACCGATCAGACGTTGACGTTGCTGGATGTCGCGGCCGAATCAAACGTCGACACGATGCTGCCGATCGTTCGATCGATGTACCGGTAATTCCTTGCTCCAGCTCCCTGCCAGTTGCGTCGCCACGCAGGCCATCGTCGACCGCCAGCTGGCGCTCTGGCCCGAACACGAGTCATTCCTGACGAAGAGCTTCGCTGAACGCGACGCGCCCGCAATGCAGATCACCGAAGACACGGCGGCGAAGATTGCGGTGCTGGCGGGGGAGCGGCTCGGCGAGTACTGCGCCGGCTACCGCTGGATGTGCGAGGCGATGCTCGAGGAGGAACTGTTCTTCCGGCGGCACGGCCGCTATCGGGCCCAGCGGTTTGCCGACGTCGCCGAGGCGATCTACGACGATCCCGACACGATGCGCAAATACATGAACGGCCTGCTGCTGTCTCAGGTGTTCTGGCGCAATCACGTCGACATCGCCGGCTTCTACCGTTCGTTTGTGTCATCGCTGCCGAATGGATTCGACCACCTCGAGATTGGGCCTGGCCACGGGCTGCAATTGGCGTACGCCGCATCGGATCCGAAATGCCATTCCGCGACCGGTTGGGACATCAGCGAGGCAAGCCTGGAAGCCACCCGGGAATGCCTGCGCCGCCTCGATGCGCCGGACTCGGTGCGGTTGGAGCGACGCGACGTTCTCGAGCTCGCGGCGGATTCGGCAACCTACACCTCGGTCGTGGTCAGCGAAGTGTTGGAGCATCTCGAAGACCCCGCTGCCGCGCTGGCGGGCGTGCGCCGAATCCTGCACGAACGAGGCCTGGCCTTCATGAACGTTCCTTGCAACAGTCCGGCGCCCGATCACATCCACCTGTTTTCCGAACCCGAGGAGTTTTTCGCCATGGTCGAGCAGGCGGGGTTCACGATCGTGCGGCGCTGTGCGACGCCGGTGACCGGTGCGACGCTGGAGCGGGCGCGCCGTCAAAAACTCACGATCTCGTGCGCCGTGATCGTCAGCAGTGGCCGGCGCTGAATTGGAGATCAAGCGAATGCGGTCAGGCATCTCCGTCACGGCGTTTCTGGCTGGCTGCGCCATCGCGCTGTGGTTCAGTTGGGTGCATCTAGCGCCGATCGCGGCGACGTACCGGCGCATTCCCGGTTTAGTTGCCGCCGATCGACAATCGCTCGAATTCTCCTGTCGTGACAACGAGTGCGTCACGTGTATCGACGGTTTACTGAAGGTGCCGCGGCCGATTGTATTTACCGGCGGCTCGACCTGGAGGTACGCGCTGGACTTCGCGGCGTTCTCGGCGGCGATGCCGCGGCCGGTGGTCAACTGCATCCGTAATGACAGCCGGATGGATGCCTATCGGATCTTCTACGAGCTGGCCCCGGTCGCTCACGAGAGCCAGGTCGTCTTTCATGGCTACAACATGTGGGCCATCAATTCGCCGGGAACGTGGCAGGGCGATCAGTCGGCGTCGTTGTTCGAAATCGGGCGGCGCAGCCTGCCGACCTGGATCACCGACGCGCCGGCCTGGATGCAGCCAGCGGCCGAGCGGTATTGGCGGTTGACGGACCGGCCCAGTCAGGCATTGTTGTTTGCCCACGTGTTCTTCACGCGTGGTGTGAGGGAGTCGCCATTTCAATGGCGCATGTCTCTGCGCGCGCGTTTCCCGTACTACGCCACCCACGACCTTTCCTTTTGGCCATTATCGAAGGAAGAGCATTGGCGCCGCCGGCTGGCCCTGATGAAGCGCTCCTTTCGCCTCAGCGCGTACGTTCACTCATTCATCATCGGTGTCGATGCGCTTCGGCCGCCGGTCGAGATCGCGGCTCGCCATGAGCGGTTCTTCAAAGCGCTGGCGCCGACACACCGCTTCGTGTTCTTTCCGGGCCCGTACCTGGCCGACGTCTTTCCTGATCACGTGCGCGAAGTGATGGCGCAGTCGAAACAGGTCATGCTGGCCACCCTGGAAAAATATCCGGACGTGCGCCATGTCGACATCGACTATTCCAGGTGCGGCTTGAACGCGATGGACTTCTGGCATCCGGCAGTGATGCTGTTCGACATCGCCCACGTCAACAACGACGCCGCCGCCAAATTGACGCCGTGTGTCATCGATGCGCTCGAGCGTGCGAATCTCGACGACCTTCTGTCTCCACCGTAATGGCCCTGTCATCGCTCGAGTTCATTACGCTCCTGCCGATGGTGATCCTGGTCTATTGGCTGTTGTGGGATCGCCGGCTGCAAGTCGCGTTCGTGATTGGGTTGACCGCGGTGCTGGTGGCGTTCGACGGCCGGTTCCACTTGTGGGTGCTGCTGGGCGTCATTGGAGTCACCACCCGTGTGGTGGCCGAGGCGAACCGGGCGGCGGCGAATCGCAACCGCACGCTGACGCTGGGCATTGTGGCGCTGGCATTGATTCTGTGCGTGTTCAAGTACCTGGGTTGGGCCGCAGCGCTGGCGTCCTGGTGGTTTCCCGCTCTTCCTCAGCCGCTCGGTATCAGTTACTACACGTTCATTCTGATCGGCTTTCTCCTCGACATGAAGGGGAAGGGCGCCCGGATACGGGCGCGCCAGCTGCCAAAGCTGTTGTTATTCTTCCCGTTCCTGCTGTCCGGTCCCATCGTGAGAATGCGCAGCTGGACCAGTCAGGTCTCGCGCCGTCGCAAGCGCCGGGCCATGCGCAACGTCACGATTGGCGCGCATTTGTTTCTGATCGGTGCCATCAAGAAGATCCTGATCGCCGATCCGATCGCCATTTCAACAGCACCCGTCTGGGCCGAGTTCGGCGCGTACTCGCAATCGGCGATTGCGATGGCCATTGCCGGGTTCTACATTCAGTTGTACGCGGACTTCTCCGGGTACACCGACATGGCGCGTGGTGTGGCGCGGATGATGGGATACCATCTGCCGATCAACTTCAAGGCTCCCTATCTGGCCTCGACCCCCACCGAGTTTTGGAGCCGCTGGCACATGAGTCTGACCGGCTGGATTCGCGACTATGTGTTTACGCCGCTGTCGCTGCTCGCGTGGCGCCGCGCGCCAGCCCGGTTGCGGCCGATGGTCACCTTCACGCTGGTCGTCGTGGTGATGACCCTCGTGGGTCTGTGGCATGGCGCCTCGAACACCATGGTGCTGTTTGGCGCCGTGCACGGCGTGCTGATCGGCGTGTGGTACGCCCTCGTCGGCACCGGCAAGCGCCTCAGCCAGTCGCAGCGCGCGATCAGCTGGTTGCTGTTCCAGGGCCTGTTGATGCTGTCGATGACGATGTTTCGCGCCGACAGCCTCCACAGCGCCGGTGAAATGGTCAAGGGAATGATCTTCGAGCCCGGCTCGACATCACTGGCCGACGCGACATTTGGCCTGATCGTTGCCGTCGTCGCGGTGCTGATCATGCAACTGCTCGAATGGCGGCCCGGTCGCTGGCTGGTCAGAATCAGGGGCGATGTCCGGCTGTTTCCGGTCTTCGTCGGGATGCTCCTCTTCATTGCCTACATGAAGGGCCTGACGCTCGAAGGCGTCTGGATATCCCCGGCGGATCCGTTCTTCAACCAGGGCCAGGAGAAATTCATTTACCTCCAGTTTTGACAACCGCATGACTGACATCTACGAACAACTCACTCCGGTCTTTCGCGAAGTGTTTGACGACGACCGCGTGGTCGTGACCCCTGACCTCAGCGCCAGCGCCGTTGACAACTGGGACTCGCTGTCGCACGTGCGCCTGATGGTGGCGATTGAAGAGCACTTCAATATCCATTTTTCGTCAAGCGAGATTACGTCGTTCAAGACGGTCGCCGACCTGGTGACGTCGATCGAGGCGAAACTGCGCTCGTGAGCTGGGATCGCGCATCATTACCGTGGTTGCCGGCGGCGCCCGCGGACTTCAAGACCCGTTGCCAGGCAATTGCGGCAGCGACCGACCCAGGCCTCGAAGCTCGCGCGTTGGCGTCGACCCGCTTGAATGCCAACCAGCTGACCAGCCTCGGCCGAGTGCTGAAGAAGCTGGCAGCGGACTCGCGTCCGCTAGCGCCGCTGATGCCGGTGTCGCTCGCGCTCATCGGCGATGGATCGCACGAATTGATTGTCGAAGCGTTGATCGGGACGGCGCCACGGTACGGCTTGCACTTCAACATCATCGAGATACCGTTCAACAGCGGCGAATGGATGTCGATCGATCCGGGTTCGGCGCTGCATCGCGCGCCACCGGACATCGTGGCGCTGAACTTTACCTATCGCCCGTTCCTGCAGGGCGCCGCGGCGTACGACGACGAAGCCAGCGCGAGAGACGCCGTCGACCACGGCCTCGGCCGGCTTCGCGCCATCGTCGATGGACTCAGTCGAAGTGCCAAGACCACGCTCATCGTCCAGACCATACCGCCGCCGCCCACGGATGTCTTTGGCAGCTTCGATCGGTTGTTGCCGGGCACTGCACGCAGCATGGTCGAGGCGCTGAACCGGGGCACCCTCGCTCTCGCGCGCAGCCCGCGAGTGCTGCTGGATGCGGCAACGCTCGCCGAAAAGGTTGGGCTCGATGCCTGGCATGACCAGACCCAGTGGGACAGTTACAAGCTGCCATTTGCGCAACGGTTCGTCGCGTTGTATGCGGACCATGTGGCGCGCACCGTCGCCGCCGTGCGCGGCCTGTCTCGAAAGTGCCTGGTCCTCGATCTCGACAACACGCTGTGGGGCGGCGTCATTGGCGACGATGGTCTCGACGGTATTCGCCTCGGTCAGGGTCTTGCCGATGGCGAGGCATTTCTCGAGGTGCAACGCGCGGCGCGCCAGTTGCGGCAACGCGGCATTGTGCTCGCGGTATCGTCCAAGAATACCGATGCCGTGGCGCGGCAGCCGTTCCGTGAACATCCCGACATGATCCTCACCGAGTCCGACATCTCAGTATTCCAAGCCAACTGGGACGACAAGCCCCGCAACCTCGAAGCCATCGCCCAGACGCTCAACATCGGCCTCGACTCGCTCGTGTTGCTCGATGACAATCCAGCGGAGCGAGAGCTGGTGCGGCAGAAGCTGCCACTGGTCGGCGTGCCCGAACTGCCGGAAGACCCCGCGCTGTTTACGCACGCGCTGCTCGATTCGGGACTGTTTGAGGCGGTTTCGTACTCAGCTGAAGATGCGCGCCGCGCCGAAATGTACACCGCGAGGGCGGTTGTTGCCGCGCGACGCGAGGGTGCCGCCGACCTGGCATCGTTTCTCGACTCGCTCGAGATGGTGATCACGTTCGCCCCGTTTGACCCGGTCGGCAGGAGCCGCATCGCGCAGCTCATCAATAAGTCGAATCAGTTCAACCTGACCACCCGCCGCTATACCGAGGCCGAGGTGCAGGCGATGGAATCGGATCCGCAGCTGCTGACTCTACAGGTTCGCCTGAAAGACAAATTTACCGACCACGGCATGATCGGCGTCGTGATTGGACGGGCGCTGACCTCCACGGACTGGGAGATCGATACGTGGTTGATGAGTTGTCGCGTTCTCGGCAGGCGAGTCGAGGAGGCGGTGCTGCGTGAAGTCGTTGCGCTTGCCGGATCACGCGGCGCGAGGCAGCTGATTGGCCGCTTCATCCCGTCCGGCCGCAATAGCATGGTCGCCGATCATTACCGAAAGCTGGGATTCACGGCGCTCGAGCAGTCGGAGACGCAGAGCGCGTGGTCTTTACAGGTGGCCGAGTTCTCGCCGCCCGAGCTGCCGTTTCAGTTCCGGCGGCCCGTCAGCAAATGACTCGACGCCACTTCCTCTCCTTCATTCTCGGCGTCCTGGTCGTCGCCGCGACTACGCACGCGGTCATCGCCGTCTCGGTTGCCAACGCAATCGATCCACTCTATTCTCACCGCATTTTCGATGTTCACAAGTGGCCCGGTGATTCCGGGCAACGGTTGCGCCTGAGCGGCACCTATCTGCGCGAGCGGATCTCACGCCTGACGCCACCGGTGACCGTATTCGCCGGATCCTCGGTGACGCACGGTTATCCGTGGACACAGCGCCAGGCGTTCGCGTACCAGTTCGGCGCTCTGCGGGGCGCCCCAACGGTCAATGCCGGAATTCTCGCCCTGGACTGGTCCGGCGTTAATGACTGGATTGTCTGCAGCGCCATTCGGAATGCCATCCACGTCGAGACGCTGGTTCTCGAAGTACCCGTAGTGAATACGGTGTCGCATCTGGTTAGCCTGGATCGTGCCGGTCACCCGATGCCGACACTAAGCGATTGCGGCGACTCGGCGCCTGATCCGAGTTATGCGGCCCTGGCGGCGTCGCGACCGCTGGGTCTGGGATGGGCCGTATTCCTGTGGGAAGAGGAAGCGTATTCGAAAGTCGACAGCGTGATGCGAATCGCGCCGGTGCCTGCCGGCTACTTCACCAGTGAGCGCGACTTCGCGCCGGTCGCCAAGACTTTCGAGACACAGATTGCAGAAGTCGTGCGGCGTGCAGCCGGTGTCGCGACTCGCGTCTACGTGTTTCCGTCGCCGGTATTTGCGGCAGGCCTTGCCCAGATTGGAGAGGACGCCAATGCCGTGCGCCAGCAGATGCGAAGTGTGGTCACCGCCTGCCGCGGCGTCGCTGCGGCCGGATGTGTTGACACATCGGCGCTCGGAGAGCGACAGGACTATTTCATCAACTTCACGCATCTCAACCAGGCCGGCCACCGTGCCTTGGCCGCCATGCTGCACGAGCACATTCGCTGAGTGCTGTTTAACTCATATTCGTTTTTGTTCCTGTTTCTGCCGGTGACGCTGATGGCGTTTCACTGGCTGCGCCGCTATTCCTTTCGAGCCGGGTTGGCGGCTGTCGCCCTGTTGTCGCTCGTCTTCTATGGCTCGTGGGACGCGCGATACCTGATGCTGCTCGTGCCGTCCCTGGTGATCAATTACTGGCTGGGGAACACCATTCAACGCACGCGCAGCGTCGGCTGGCTGTGGTTCGGCATTGCGGCAAATCTTGCGGTGATTGCGTGGTTCAAGTACTCGCTGTTCTTTTACCGGACGGCAACAGGGGGCGCTGAGGCGCCTGAGTTTCTTCGCGACATCGCGCTGCCGCTGGGTATTTCCTTCATCACGTTCCAGAAAATCGCCTATCTCGTCGACGTATGGCGAGGCTATCCGCCGGCGACAGGTTTTCTGCGTTTTGCGTTCTTCGTGCTGTTTTTCCCGCAACTGATTGCCGGCCCGATCGTGCTGTTCCGCAACCTCGATCGCCAGGTCGGCAAGGGGCCGCGCAGCGAGGCGCGGTATCGCCTCGCGATTTACGCGGGTCTGATGTTATTCACGGTGGGTTTGTTCAAGAAGGTCGTGTTTGCCGATTCGCTCGGCTACTTTGCCGACGAGTTGTTTGCGTTCGCGGCCACGCCCGGCGTCGGCCTCCGGGCCAGCGACGCGTGGCTCAGCGCATTGACGTATAGCCTGCAGCTGTATTTTGATTTTTCGGCCTATTCCGATATGGCGATCGGGCTCGGCTGGATGTTCGGGTTCCGCCTGCCGACCAACTTCAATTCACCGTACCGTGCCTCGACGATCATCGATTTCTGGCGGCGGTGGCATATGACGCTGTCCGCGTTCTTTCGCGAGTATGTCTACATTCCGCTCGGTGGGAATCGGCGCGGCATCGCGCGGCAAGCGCTGTTTGTTCTCGCGGTGTTCCTGTTGACCGGGTTGTGGCACGGCGCGGGCTGGACGTTCGTCGCATGGGGAGGCATCCACGGTCTCCTGGTCCTCACGAATCACTTGTGGTCGAAGTACGGGTTTTTGCGGCCTCCAACCTGGGTGTCCTGGCCCCTCACACTGATCGCGGTCATCGCCCTGTGGGTGGTATTCCGCGCGCCGTCGTGGGCCGTCGCGACCAAGATTCTGGGCGCCATGATCAGCGCCGGCGCGGCGGGCACTCCGCGGGCGCTTGCGTACGATGTGTTGTTGTATCTGCCGGCCTGGGGCGGTGTGGCACTCCTGGGCGCGGCAGCACTGCTGATGCCAAATTCGCAGCAGCTGGCGCGCCGCCTTCGCCGGGGCCGTCTGTTCAGCTCGAGACAGGCGCATGCGCGGGAAGACCGTCCGTGGTGGCCGGCGTTGGCGACCGGAATCGCTCTCTACATCGCCATTGCCAGCATCGGGAGCACGCAGACAAAGTTCATCTATTTCAACTTTTAGTACACTCGATCAGATCATTGGCACAAACATTTCTTCTTATCGGCGCGGGCAGGATGGGGATGGCCCATCTCAAGGCCGCGCAAAACGTCGGACTCAACGCGGCGGCGATTTGCGATGTGCTTGAAGCCAACCGCGCCAAAGCCGCCGCTGCCGCCACCGTGGCACCCGATGGCCTGTTTGCCGACGCCGCCACGCTCTTCAAAGCGCATCGGCATGCCGACCTTGTGGTGATCGCCACCACCGCGGATTCGCATCGAGCGCTGGTCGAGCAGGCCGCCGCCTCCGGCGCGAAGCATATTCTCTGCGAGAAGCCGATGGCGACCTCGGTGGCGGATTGCGACGCGATGATTGCCGCGTGCCGCACGTCCGGCGCTAGACTGGCGATCAACCACCAGATGCGTTTCATGGCGCAGTACACCGTCGTGCGCGACGAGCTCGCCACCGGCAAGTTCGGGCCGCTCGCCAGCATGACCGTGACGGCTGGGTGTTTCGGCCTGGCGATGAATGGATCGCATTACTGCGAGGCCTTCGCGTGGCTGACGGCCTCGCCGATCGTTTCGGCCACGGCGTGGTTCTCGGGCGAGGCTTTCAACAACCCGCGCGGACCAAACTTTTTCGACCAGGCCGGCGAGATGCGATTCCAGTCCGCGGATGGCCGGCGTTTGCTCCTCAACATCGGCAACGATCAGGGCCACGGCATGACCGCGATGTATGCGACCCGCTTTGGCCACATGTTCGTCGACGAGTTCGAGGGACTCTGTGTCGCCACCGCGCGCAAGCCCGAGCACCAGGCGCTGCCGGCCACGCGCTACGGCATGCCATGGGATCGCTGGGAGCGGCGCTTTCCGCAAGCCGACAATGTCGGCCCCACGGAAGCGGTGATGCGGTCGCTGCTCGCCGGAAGAGAGTTTCCTGACGGCGTTGCCGGCAGGAACGTCGTTGCGGCGCTGGCGGCGGCCTACAAGTCGGCGGCGTCCGGCAACATGCCGGTCAACGTGAGCGAGCTCGGCGACTACCAACGCCGGCAATTCCCCTGGGCCTGATGTCGACCAAACACGCCATCGCGCAAATCACCCTCAAGCCGACGGATCCGATCCGCGAAGCCGCGCGCGTGATCCAGTCGCAGGACATCAAGTTCGTGCTGGTCTGCGATCCGTCCGGCCGCCTTCTCGGCACGGTGACCGACGGCGACCTGCGGCGGTCGCTGCTCAACGACATCGGCCCGTCGGAACAGATCGAGCGGATCATGAATCGCCAGCCGCAGGTGACGCGGCGCCACGACGATCCGATCAAGCTGCGCCAGTTGATGCGCGAGGCGGTCATCCGGCACTTGCCCGAAGTGGATGCGGAAGGCCGGGTCATCGACCTGTTCTCCCTCGACGGCCCCGAGCGGTACGAGATGCTTCCGAACGCGGCGGTGTTGATGGCGGGCGGGCGCGGCGAACGGCTGCATCCGCTGACGTCGAACAAGCCGAAGCCGATGCTGGCCATCGGCGGCAAGCCGGTGCTCGAGCGGGCGCTCGAACATCTCGTCGAGCAGGGTTTTCGCCGCTTCTACTTTTCGATCAATTACCTCGGCCACGTCGTCGAGGAGTATTTCGGCGACGGGTCACGGTTCGGCGTGACCATCACCTACCTGCGCGAGCAGCGGCGGCTCGGCACGGCCGGCGCGTTGTGCCTGCTCGAGCCGCAATCGCATCCGTTCCTGGTGATGAACGGCGACCTGGTCACGAAAGCGCACGTCCGCGCGATGATGGAACTCTGCAACGCCGGCGTCGACGCGGTGATGGGCGCGAGAGAGTACGCCTACACCGTCCCGTATGGTTGCCTGGACGTGAGCGAGAGCAAGATCACGAACATCCAGGAAAAACCAACCGAGCACCGCTACATCAATGCCGGCATCTACGGCCTCGTGCCCGACGCGCTCAACTACGTGCGCGCGGACGAGCGCCTCGATATGACCGATTTGTTCCGGCGCATGATCGACGACCGGCGCGACGTTCGCTTCCATCCGATTTCGGAAGAGTGGATCGACATCGGCAACCGGGAAGACCTGGCGTGGGCCGAGCGGCTGTTCGAGACCTCGGAATCCGATGGTTAGCGGCCGCCGCGTGATCGCGATGACGCCGGCGCGGGGCGGCAGCAAGTCGGTGCCATACAAGAACCTGCACCCGCTCGGCGGCAAGCCGCTGCTGGCGTGGCCGATTGAAACCGCGCGTGCCACTCCGGCGATCGATCGGATCATCGTCTCAACAGACGACGAGCGAATTGCGAAGGCGGCGCGTGAGCTGGGCGCCGAAGTCTACATGCGGCCGGCGGCGCTGGCGACCGACACCGCGGTCGTTGCCGATGCGATTCGCGATCTGTGGCGCCGCCTCAGGGCAGAGGGTGAGACGGCGGAGATTCTCGTGCTGCTCGAAGCGACGTCGCCATTTCGCACCACCGACGTGATCGACCGATGCCTGCGCCGGATGGTGGATGAGGGCCTTGATTCCATCGCCACGTTCCACGAGGCCGACATCAACCCGGAGCGCACCTGGCGGATTGACGGCGGCACCCCGCAGCCGTTCATCAAGGGCGCGGTGCCGTGGAAGCCGCGGCAGTTGCTGACGCCTGCCTATCAACTCAATGCCGCCGTGTATGCGTTCATTCCCGATCGGCTGCCGGCAGATTCGCCGAGCATCCTGTTCGGCAAGATGGGAGCGGAGATCGTTCCCGCTGATTCGGTGATCGACATCGACACCCTGAAGGACTTCGCCTACGCCAATGCCTTACTCCAATCCTGAAGCCGCGCCGACGCTGGGCAACCTGCTGTCATTGAAGGGGCGCACCGCGCTCGTGGTCGGCGGCGCCGGCCTGCTGGGCGGCGAGATCAGCCACGCCTTTGCGGAGCTCGGCGCCGAACTGTTCATCGCCAGCCGCGACGCGCGGAAGATCGGCACGTTCATCGGCGGACTCGAGCGGCGGTATCCCGGCGCCAGGGCGCACGCGCTCACCGTCGATATCACCGACCCGGCCTCGATCAGGCAACTGCTCGACGACGTCGGCGCGCGCACGGGCGGCGGGCTCGACGTCCTGGTCAACAGCGGCTGGTCCGGACGGAAGAACTCGTTCGAGTCGATCACCGACACCGATTGGAACTACGACATCGAGGTGTGCCTCAACGGCGTGTTCCGGACGGTGAAGGCGGCCGTGCCGCTGCTGAAGCAGCAGCGAGGCAACATTCTCACGATCGCCTCGATGTACGGACATGTCGCACCGGACCACCGGCTGTATGACGGCGACAAGTTCGTCAACCCGCCGAGCTACGGCGCCGCCAAGGCCGGCGTGCTGCAGTTCACGCGCTACCTGGCGAGCTTCCTGTCGCCGCACGGCATCCGCGCCAACTGCATCAGCCCGGGGCCGTTCCCGTTCGAGACCACGCAGCAGCAGAGTCCCGATTTCATCGCGCGGCTCTCGGCCAAGAATCCGCTCAACCGCATCGGCAATCCGCACGAGCTGAAGGGCGCGGCCGCGCTGCTCTGCTCCGATGCCGGTTCGTACATCACCGGCCAGAACATCTGCGTCGACGGCGGCTGGGCCATCTGGTGATTCGGACCGGCGTCATCGGCTACAGCGTCGGGAACGGTCACCCGTTCTCGTTCTCCGCCATCGTCAACGGCTACGACGATGAGAAGTTCGCGGCGGCGGGGTGGCCGGTCATTCACAGCTATCTCAGGCAGCAGGGGCCCGATCGATTTGGCATTGGCGATGCACGCATCACGTGCGCATGGACCCAGGATCCGGCAATGACGAAGGCGCTCTGCGCCGCGTGCCGCATCGACAAGGCGTGCGCCAACCTGGCGGAAATGCTCAAGCAGGTGGATGCGGTGATCGTGGCGCGCGACGACTGGGAGTGGCATGCCGAGCTGGCCATGCCGTTTCTCGACGCCGGTCTCCCGGTGTTCGTCGACAAGCCACTGAGCCTCGACGATCGGGATCTGTCCCGATTCCAGCCGTTCCTGCGCAGCGGCAAGCTGATGTCATGTTCCGGCCTCAGGTATGCCGCCGAACTCGATGCGTTGCGCATGCCTCCCGCGCAATGGGAGATCGGCACGCCGAAACTGATCGTGGCGACGGTGCTCAACGACATCGAGAAGTACGGCATCCATCTGATCGAGGCCGTGGCGGGTCTCCAGCCCGCGTGGGGCCACGCCATCGCCGTGGATCAGCTCGAGGTGCCGCACCAGGCATGGCGCATTGAGCTGTCGGACGGCGTGCCGATGCTGCTGCATTGCCTGGGAGCCGTCGGCAAGACGTTCCACCTGAGCGTGTTCGGCGAACGCGGGCATCGTCATTTCGATCTGCACGACAACTTCTCGGCATTCCGCCGCACGCTGGAACATTTTTTCACGATGGTGAGGACCGGCACGCCGGCCATCGATCCCGACGAGACATTGGCGATCATGAGACTGATTCAGCAGGCGCGGAAGGCGGCGGCATGAGCGATCGATTCGATTTGACCGGCCGCACCGCGATCGTCACGGGCGGCGGCGGCATCCTCGGCCAGGGTTTCTGTGAGGTGCTGGCCGAGTATGGCGCTCGCGTGGCGGTGTTCGACGTCAATCACGACGCCGCGCTGAAGACCGCCGGCGCCATCCAGCGCGGCGCCATTGCGGTGACGTGCGATGTGTCGAGCCCGGATTCGGTTGCCGCCGCCGTCGCGCGCGTCGTCAAGGAGTTCGGCGACATCGATATCCTGCACAACAACGCGGCGACGAAGACCGCGAACCTGGCCGACTTCTTTGCCACGTTCGAAGACTATCGCCTCGAGACGTGGCGCGAAGTGATGGGCGTCAACATCGACGGCATGTTCCTGATGGCACAAGCGGTCGGCAAGCGGATGATCGCGCAAGGCCACGGCGGCAGCATCATCCAGACCGCGTCGATCTACGGCGTGGTGGCGCCGGATCAGCGGATTTACGAGGGCTCGCACTATCTTGGACGGCCGATCAACACGCCGGCCGTGTATGCGACGTCGAAAGCCGCGGTGGTGGGTCTGACGAGATTCCTGGCGGCATACTGGGCGTCTCACGGCATTCGCGTGAATACGCTGACCCCCGGCGGGGTTGAGAGCGGGCAGAATGACGTATTCAGCCGCAAGTACTCCGCGCGGGTGCCGCTCGGGCGCATGGCCCGAACGGATGAGATGCAATCGGCGCTGCTGTTTCTGGCCTCGGATGCGTCAAGCTATGTGACGGGGCAGAACCTGATGGTCGATGGGGGCCTGACATGCTGGTAACAACGAAACAGATTCCATATCCGCAGCCGATCGATCCAGCGCGTTATGCTCCCGATCTGAAGAACCCCGACACGTTCTACGGGCTGCCGCAGGAGATCCGGTTCTGCGCGCGCTGCGGCTACAGCAACCAGAAGCCGAACTCCGAGAAGGAGTTTAAGCACAACATCAATACCAAGAAGCCGACGGTGGAATTCGACGAGCAGGGCGTGTGCGCGGCATGCCGCGTCGCCGACGTGAAGAAAACCATCGACTGGGGTGAGCGGCGCCGCCAGTTGACCGAGCTGTGCGACAAGTACCGGAGCAAGGACGGCCATTACGATTGCCTGGTGCCGGGGTCCGGCGGCAAGGACAGCTTCTACGCGGCGCACAAACTCAAGTACGAATTCGGGATGAATCCGCTCACGGTGACGTGGGCGCCGCACATCTATACCGATTGGGGCTGGCAGAATTTCCAGGCGTGGATCCACGCCGGCTTCGACAACTATCTCTTCACGCCGAACGGCCGGGTCCACCGCCTGTTGACGCGCCTGGCACTCGAGAACGTGTTTCACCCGTTTCAGCCGTTCATCATGGGGCAGATGTATTACCCGCCGCGCATGGCCGTGAGCCTCGGCATTCCGCTGGTGTTCTACGGCGAGAACCCGACCGAGTACGGGAACAACTCGAAGGAGTACGCGTCGGCGAAGAAAGATCTCGCCTACTTTACGACCGCCGATCGCCACGACCTCTACGTCTCGGGCGTGCCGGTCAGCGAGCTGATGCGCGAGTACGGGCTCACCACGCTCGATCTCGATCCGTACCTGCCGCTCGAGCCGTCGCAGATTGCCGGCAAGCAGATCGACGTGCAGTACCTTGGCTATTACATCCCGTGGCATCCGCAGGAGTGCTACTACTACGCCGTCGAGCACGGCGGTTTCCGCGCCGCGCCGGAGCGCACCGCGGGCACCTACAGCAAGTACAGCAGCATCGACGACAAGATCGACGATCTGCATTACTACACGACGTTCATCAAGTTCGGCATCGGCCGCGCCACCTATGACGCGTCGCAGGAAGCGCGCAATGGCGACATCACCCGCGACGAGGCCATCGCGTTGATCCGGCGCTACGACGGCGAATACTCGGAGCGCTTCGAACGCGACAACTTCTCGTATCTCAGCCTGCCTGAGAAGGAATTCCCCGTCGCCGCGAAGAAATTCGAGCAGCCCCTGGTC
>Ga0114129_10004209_pt1 | contig 20332 bp, 48 predicted proteins | sample RhiMetdeltSRZDD1_FD_80071 | JGI IMG/M metagenome (GOLD analysis project Ga0114129, IMG submission 80071) | Populus rhizosphere microbial communities from Tennessee, USA - Rhizosphere MetaG P. deltoides SRZDD1 (version 2) (version 2) | ecosystem: Host-associated > Plants > Roots > Rhizosphere >... | reverse complement strand
CCGCACCAGGGCAGTACTCTTTGCCGGCATTGTTCACCTTGCGGTGGGTGGCGTGCGGGCAGTCCCAGCCACATTCCGACCACTTCGCTGGCCACGCCTCGACTTCTCCGCCCATCCCGCGCCACATCCCTGCGGCGTCACGGTCTCCGCGCGGTGCGTCGCCGTGCTGGAGGACTGCGTCTGGGTGTCGTTCGTGGACCTGAGCCAGAGCGGGGCGCATGGTGGAGAACTCCGTGAAGGACCTAGAAACGGTCACCAAGATCCTGGCGGTCACGACGCACCGCCGATCGGGACCAGCGACAACAACGGTGCAGCGGCCAGCCCGCCTTCACCGTCACCGAGCACCAGGGAGAAGTCCGGTCGCGGTCGCGCCTGCCGTTCCGGGTGCTCCACCCACTTCGGGTCAAGCTCCCGCCAGAACCGGGGCCAGTCGACACGGGGGAAGTGGCGGGCGAGAATTCCGCCCGAGTTCGCATACGGCAACGGAACGATGTCCGGCTTGGCGGCGAAGTTCCCGCGCTGGACGTCAATGGACCACGCCCTGTGTCGTGAGCACGCCATGGCGAATCCCTGCTCGCCCGTGGCCCAATCGGTGACCACTACCCAGTTACTCGTTGGCTTCCCGCACCTTCCGTCACGGCGGACCATGGGCGCGTCACATCGGTAGACCGTGGGCGACGGGCGCCGGTAAGTGCGGATGTCGTCCCGGAACGTTCCCCGGATCCGCTGGTGCGGGTGGACCCGGCCGGACCACAGCATGTCCGCGATACCGTCGATGCCGTTCTCATAGGTCAACCCGAGGTCGTAGATCGCTGCAAGGCCAAGACCGACGAGAAGCAAGTCTCCGCCGAGTTCCGGGTCTTGGATGAGTCGCACGATCCGTGCGCCGCGCGCGTCCATTACGCGATTACCTCCGGCGGCGCAGTCCCACCGAGATAATCCGTCGACTGCGACACGAAGTCAGCCAACGCGCTCGGGTCTTGGCATAGTGGACATGGCAGAAACGCAGAGATTTCATAGTCGTGCAGATCAACCCGGACGAGACGCCGCTCCCCGCCTCCGCAAACCGGGCAGCCTTCGAGGTTGGCGAGTTGGATGACAATCCTGTTCATGCGTCCGCCTCGGTCCGCAGGAAGTCCAGATACTCGGCAAGGACAGCGACGGACGCTCTGCCGATCTCGGTGCCCCGAGACCACTCGAAGAACTCCCCGCCGATCTTGGCGATGTCCTTGCCAGCCGCCTTCTCCCGCGCTGCGATCTGACCACGCAACTCAGCGGCTCGCTCCTTCTCACTCTGGGCGGGTTTTTCCACCTGCCGAGCTGCAGCGTCGTCAATCGGCCCAGCCGGCTCCTTCTTCCACAGGTCGAGCGCGACGCCGAAGCGCATCGCAGCATTGCGGATCGCGTCGCCGATGATCTCCTTGACCGCATCGCCGCCGCGCTTACCGGAGGCGTGGCCGTACCCGATGCGGGTCATGCCAGCCACGTGGAGCTTGATCCACAGTCCGTTGTTGTCGTCCAGCGCCGGCAGGCCATTGCCATTGAATGCCAACGGTTCCCAGAACCACAGCGGGTCTACATTGAGCAGACGCTCGGTGACATGCGCGTGGCCTACGAAGTCGATGTGGATGTGGGCGTTGGAGATGTACGCCTTGCACACTCGGCATGTCTTGCGGGTATGCCGGTTGCAGGTCTTGTCCTTGGCGGAACAGTCCGAACAGGTGACCTTCGGGAGCTTCCCCGTCTGCTCCGGCTCGAACGGCTCCCGGAGGGCGCCCAGTGGGTTTTCGCCGCTCATGGGGTCACCTCTCGCAAGGGAATGCTTGTGCCGTCAAGTTCGAGCACGCCGCGGTCGTGGAGGTCCTTGACGATCGCCACCGCCTCATCCGTTGCCGTGCAAGACACGACAGCGTCTGGTGTGCGGACTTCCAAGCCGGGGATGTCCAGTTCGGCGCCCGGCCCGATCGGCTGCCCGAGCGCGACTGAGGCCTTCTTCAGTTCACCGACCGCTTCCATGCTGACCCGCTTCACGCGCTTCAGGAGATGCGGCGCGTGCTCGAACAAAACCCGGACGACTTCGGCCTGGCTACCGATGATCTCCGTTCCCGAGACGATGGAGTCCGGGTAGTGCTCGGCCATCCAGTCCGTCAACGCTTTCTCGTCGACGACATGCACAGTGTTCTTCGGATCCGATTTCGGGATGACCGCGATCTTCGTGTCGTCGATCGGTGACCGCGCCACGAGTCGCTCGCCGCGCGCCAGGATCCGCGCGGCTTCAGCCTTGGCCCTCAGGTAGTGCTCCATTGTGTAGTCGCTGAGCACTTTCAAGGCCGCGATGCGCAGCGCCAGTTGCTCATGCATCGCTCCCCCTATCCGCAGCATCAGCGGCGAAGTCGGCTCTACGCTCTGCCGCTACCCATCGCCGGTCGGCGTCGTCCTCCCGTACAAGCCGTGCGATCAGCTCGACAATGTCCATCCACTGCCCGTCGGGAAGCTTGGGGAGCGGTGGATCCCACACTCGACCGGCCAACTCCTGGCCTATGGAGATGATCAGCGGGTCGGTGAGGGTGGGTTCCCCGGCGGCACGAACCGGTAGTTGCGACTCTGCTGGAGCAGCCGCCGGGGTGTCAGAGAGGCCGAGCTCGTCGGCAATACTGCGGTGCAGCATCGCAGTAATGTTCATGATTCGCGCGTCTCCGTGCGCGGACAACCGATCGAGATCATCAAGCACTGCCTTAACCGCGTGCGCCATCACCTGGGGATCGAGGCAGTTCTCGACCCACTCGACGGTGCGTTCCCGGATTCGGGTGGCGATGTCGGTCATGCCGCACCCCGGACTTCATCCGTGAACTGCATCGGAAGCGGCTCGACAGAGAGGGCCACGTAGCCCTCCTCAAGTCCGAACTGACCGCCCTCCAGCACATGTGTGACACGGCGATCGCATTGCGCGCCGGAGTACTTCCCCGTGACCGGATCAAACTCGCGCAGCACGAGCACGTCATCCACGGCAAAGTCTCGGTCGTTCAGTCGGATCTCGACCTTCTTCGATCCGATGGCGACATACGGGTAGACCTCGGGCCAGGTCTTCAACTCGTGGATCTTCCGACTCACCGCGCACCATCCAGGATCTCGATCGTCAGCCACAGGGCGCGCCGGATGCCGTCCGGCTCATGGGTGAGAACGCTGGTCATGCGGCACCACCTACTCCGAGGGCGACCAGGTGGCACGCCTGACAGCGCCTGTATGCCTTCTTGCTGGTTGATCCCCCGCAGTCCTCACACGTCCCAGCGGCCACCCTCCGCCGACGCTCCCGCCAGTGCGAGACGCGACATTCGGCCGAGCACATAGGGATCGCTCGCGCGGTGGAGCGCGCATTCGTGAACGAAGTGCCACAATACGTACAGGTGAGCTGCACGTGCTTAGCGGTATAGGCGCACGTCTTAGAGCAGTACTTAGCCGCAGTCGTTCGCTGGAACTTCCCGCCGCAGTGCTCGCACGTGCGCTCGTTCTGGGCCCTGCGCCACGCATATCCGCAAGCGGCCATACAGAATCGCCGGGACAGATCTTGCGACGGGTATGCCGGGTATGGTCTCCCGCACTGCTCGCACGGCTTTGTTGGCGCCCCCTGTGCCAGGGTCCTGTAGATCAGGATCTCGCTTCGGGCGTCGCTCGTTCCACGAACGACTCGACCGGACACCTCTGTGACTTGCATGTCGTCCTTCCACGCAATGCCATTCAGCGCATCAAGGACAAGCTTGATCATGTTGTCGACATCTCGACGCTGGCGCGTTCCGCAGAAGAACGCGCCGAACACACCGAAGTGATCGGTCGCACTTGGCTCGAACGGCCCGACCGCCTGCCTGAATAGCCAGGCGATGCGATCTTCCGAGACGCGGGTCCTTTCGGGTGTGTATGGCTTTTTGCCCTTGGCTGACAACCGCGGGCGAGCTTTGCTCTGCGGCTCGCCGTCAACAGTGAAGTAGGCCACAACGATCGGGTCGTGCATCTCGCGCTGCAGCGCGAACACAACCGGGGGATCCGTCCCCAGCGCACTGGCAACGTCGGACAGCCGGCGGTGAGTGGTTCCGACTCCTGCTACCGCTCCCGCTTCGTCGGTAGCAGGAGTCGAAGATCCTGTGTGGTCAGACATCGCGCACACCCCAGGGGCTCGTAATCACCCGGCGGGCAACCACAGAGATGGTCTGATCTCCGCGCGGCGTGGCAAGAGCAGCGAACTCGCGGGCCTCACGCTCAGCCGCTTCACCGTCGCCGTACTCCGAGACGTGGGAGCCGTACGGCCGGGAGAACTGAACACCCCACTCGACCTTGAAGTCGGAGCCCCACTCGAGCATGGCCGCTTCGCGGGCCCACTCGATGTCCACTTCCTCATGGAGGAACGCTTCGCCGTCACTCATTGGACACCGCCTCAGCGGCGAACCCCTCGACCCGCTCTACCAACAGCGCGCCAAGGAGATCGCCCAGGTCGTCGATCGCTACTGGCTGCCCGAGGTAGTAGAAGTGCTCAGCGTCGAGCGCATCCACGACAACCCTTCCCTCCCCTGGGAGTAGGGCATCGCGCTGCCGAGTGACCTCTTTGAGTTCAGCGGTGACGTCGGCCAATTCCGCGGCGAGCGTCGAGTTCTCGCGGATGAGCCTGTTCACCTTGTACTCGGCCGATGTCGGGTCTGTAATGTCGGCGGTCATCGCCTCACCGATCCGACGAGCGCCGACACCAGTAGCACAACGACGAGCACGGCGACCACGAACCCCGCGCTGATCCACAGCGGAGAGAGAACCCACCACCAAGACCAATCAATGTTGTGGGTGAGCTTGAGGACGACGAACACGATCGTCAGGACGGACGCGGAGCCGAGTCCGCCAGAAGTTGACTCGCTACTAGTTCTCACAACGCACCGTCCTGTCGGGACTCGGAGAGCGCCTGCAAGCCAGCGGAGGTCAGGACAACCTCGCAGCCGATCTCACAACCCACCCGCGCGGGGACCGGGGCGATCAGGTGCGCCACTTCCAAGATGTGCAGCGCGTCCTGCTCCACCGGAGGGACATCACCGCCGTCGTGCCAGCCGTAGCCCTCCGGGTGTCCGCCGACCAGGCCGGGGTAGTAGTCGACGTCGTGGCGGGACACATCGTGAAGCGCACTCAGGAGATCCGCCGTCAGGTTGATCACTTCACCCTCCCGTCCCACTCACTCAGTCGGCGAGCGCCGGCGAGAGTGATCACTACGGCGTTGCCCTCGACGTGGATCAGCGTCGCGTCCCGCAGTTGGTAGAGCGCGATGGCCGTTGTCGGATCGGTGATCTCCGCGCCGTCGCGGTAGGCGAACCGGCCATACGGTCCGGCCTTCGGGCGCCACTCGATCTTGCGGGCTTGCACCCATTCGAGTGCTTCGTGGTGGACCGGGGTTCGATGAAGGACGGTCATCCCCGTCGCCTCGCCTTCCTGAACCGACGAGCACCGCGCACCAACGCGAAGACCATCAGGCCGAAGATTCCCAGCATCTGTGCAGAACGGCGGGTGCACGAGTCGGCACCGTCATCCCACGGGGTGTCCACGCGGGGCATCAAGACTCACCTCGCAGCCACGCCTCACACTGCACGGCGGCGTCCATGATCTGTTCCATGCGGATGCTTTCCGCCTCGGTCACGCACCGGATCTCGTAGGCGTCCAACCAGTCCGCGTACATCACGGAGATGGTGCGGAGCAGTTCGCCCAATGGGCCGGGCATCTCCGCGACCCGATCGGCCAGAGCGCGGCGGAGACGTTCCTTGTCCTCGCCCTCCGCAAGCTGCGCCCGCAGCGCGTCTGCCATGTCTGCGGACTGCCAGTCGACGGGCTCAGTCATGACTGCACCGCCTCGATGGCGCGGCGAGCGACATCGGCAACGTCGAACCCGGAGGCGAGATTCTCACCTGTCGCGTCGTCGACCGCCGTGAACTTCCAGCGATGTAACCCCCGGTCGTCCACGGGTCCGCTCCAGTCGAGATTCGAGTGGAACCGCACCTCGTGGTCGCCGACCGTCAGGTGCCGCAAGCCTGAGACCGGCCAGCCTGGATCGTCGGCGGCATCTCCGTCGCTCCACCGGCTGACCGCGATCGCGTAGGCATCCGCCGCGTCTTTGGCCCCGGCGACATGGAACGTCAGGTCCTGGCTGACATTCAGTGTGACCTTGTATCCTGTGTCTGCCACGGGAACTCCTTCCGGTGATCTTCCTGTGGAGGGGCGGGTCGTTGGGTGGTAGCCGACGGCCCGCCATTCGTTTGGGTTTAGGCCGCTCGCACCGCAGGTGCCAGGAACCGCTCGATCTCCCGCGCGGGGACGATCAGGTGCCTGCCGACCCGACGCGCCCCCAATTCACCGGCGTGGATCGCCGCTAGCGTCGCGTCGTACCTCAGTCCCAGAAGCCAGGCGGCCTCGCCGACTCGGTAGGCCTGACGGATTCGCTGGGCTTCCTCGGTGACCGGGATGACCTTCGATGCGTAGCTCATGCCGCACCCGCCTGGAAGTCGGCCTGCGCGCCGGTGGCCCGCCTGGGCCGGGTGGTCTTCTCGCGGCGCGGCGGCGGAGCGATCGGCTCTTCCTTGGGCTCGTCCTTCTTCTCGTCGTCCTTCTTCCCATCGGCCACGAGATCGCCGAAGGGGACGTGGTCGCCTGCTTTCCGAGTGGCCTTCTCGATCAACTTGATGCGCCCGACCCGGATCGGGTCGTGGCCCATGACAGCGTTGCGGACAACCTCGGATGACATCAGGTCATCGGGGTCGATCTCTCGACATTCGTCCGCGAGCCGCTGGTACGACCAGTTGTGGTCATCGAGCCAACCCCGTATCCGGGGGCGGTTAAGGAACGGCATGGCCGAAGTCTGCGGGATCCTGCGGGATCTGTCAAGCGCCATGTTCCCGTATTCCCCGAACGGTAGCAGCGTCTATCTGGCCATAGGCTTGCACGGGGACGGGTCTCTGCGGTATTCTGCGGTACCATGCGGATACTGGCGGGGCGGTACCGGCGGAATAGGCGCTTGCGGCGTCCGGCACAACACTTGGCACTCTGCGGGAGTCTGCGGCATCATGCGTGCATGTCGAGTCGCCCCCTGCGCACTGCCGACTACCCGGAGTCCAGTCGAGCGCGGCTGGGAGAAGCGGTCGCCGAGGCGCGGCGAGCCGCCGGACACAAGAAGCGCCCCAGCTTTGTCCGCGCCACCGGCGTGACGTTGCGAAGTCTAGAAGCGGTGGAGCTTGCCGAACCGATCGTCGGCGGCGAGGCCCTCGAGAAGATCGGCGAGGCCCTCGGCCAATTCCATCCACAGTGGACGAAGGACACGCCTCGGGCAATCCTCGAGGGTGGGTCGGCGCCGGCGGTCACCGTTGTTGCCTCACCGCCTCTGACCCAGAGGCGAGGTTCGCGCGAAGTCTCGCCAGCCATCGCGCACAGTCCCGACGAGCCCGAGTTCTGGGTGGGTTTGCGGGATCTGCTGCGGGACTCACCCGAGACTTTCGATCAACTGTGGTCGATGTACCAGGAACGCAAGCGTCTACAGAGACTTGCGGAACGTGGTTCCACGGGACCGGTGCGTTCACCCAAAAGGCTGAACGCGGGGGATCCAACGTGACGGGACTACTCGTCGCAGTTGGCCCAAGGTTTCGGGGTTATAACGGCTGGTAACACAGTTGGACGCCGTGGTGATACTAGACACAATCTCGGGAGGCCAGGACCTCGCCCCCCTTCACGCATGCCGTTGGGAAAGGGGGCTCGCCGTGTACGGACGGGCCAGTCACATTCACCTCCCCCTATCCGTAGTGTTGACCTTCAGTGGACTTGTTGCTGGCGCATTGGTGGCCGCCTTCGCTGCGGAACCGTTCATCCACCGCACGGCGTGGTCCAGCGCGTTTGTCGGGTTGGCGGTCCTCATCCTGTGCCTGTACCGCGATCTGCTCCACACAATGGAAAGGTCCCGCAGGGAACAGATGCTCGAATTCGCGCGGATCGCGATATCGGGGATCCAGGTGGACTACAAGGCGCACCAGGACTTGGATCTTGACGATGTCCCGATGTCAGAGCGGATCGACCTGGAATGGCAGCGGTGGCGCGGACAATCGTGAAAGGGGCAACGGAGATGCGCTACGTCGACTTCGCCCTCACCCACGCCGACGATCAATATCTCGACACGCTCAGTTCCGCAGAGCCCGGCGAGTGGCAGGACGACCTGTCCGCTCTGCTCCTGGCTTGGCGCAGCGCCGTGGATGCCGAGCCGATCACCGAACTTGTCGGGTGGGCTGAGGCCGTGACTGTGGTCGTCAAGTCCCGGCGGCGCCGCCGGCGGAGATGTGCCTGATGGCCCGACCTCCACTCCCGATCGGGGCGCACGGGAACATCATCGTCTGGAAGATCACCCTAAAGGATGGCCGGACAGTGCACGAGGCGCGCTGCCGCTTCCGGGCGGCGGACGGGTCGCTGCGACGGTTGCGGCGGACCCGAGAGTCGAAGGCTAAGGCGATCGTCGCACTCAAGCTGGCCGTGACCTTGTTGGTCGAGGAGACCCGCAGCGGCGATGTGAAGCCCGCCCTTCGGCTGAAGCACGTCGCCGAACGGTGGTTCTCCGAGGAGATCGAACTGGCGGTCGCGGAGGGCCGCAAGTCGCCGAAGACCGGCGACATCTACCGCTCCTACCTGGACACGCACATCCTCCCGGCAATGGGGGAGCTGCGGATGCAGGAGGTCGACACGGTGCGGTGTGAGGCGCTGATGTCGGCCAAACGCAGGGACGGGGCGAAGGACGACAAGTTGGCGGGGATCCGCAATGTGCTGTCCTCAGTGTGCGGGTACGCGGTGCGGCATGGGGCTATGAAGACCAACCCCGTGCGGGAACTCTCGAGGCTTCAGCGGGTGGACCGCAAGGAAGTCCGGGCGTTGACCGCGGCCGAACGCACAGACATGCTCACCAAGCTGGACGCCGACGACAAGGCGCGCGAACTCGACCTCGGTGATGCGCTGCGCGGCCTGCTGGCCACCGGGGTGCGGATTTCCGAACTGCTGGGTTGCTGCGGCGACGATGTGCTGCTGGACGACCCGACGAAACCTCGACTGGTGGTGGAGCACCGGACCGGCCGGGTGAAGGGCGCGGGGATTGTGCGTCGGCGGATCGTCGGCGGGAAGGGCGCGGTGCGCTCGCGGCCGATCCCGCAGTGGTCAGTGCCGCTGTTCCGGGAGCGCAAGCTAGCCAGCGGCGGCGCCGGGCCACTGTTCCCGGACAAGTTCGGGGACTGGCGGTCGAACGACAGCGTCAGTTCCCCGTTGCGGAAGGCGCTTGACCGGGCCGGCTACGAGTGGGTGACCTCGCACGTGATGCGGAAGACCGTCGCTGCGTTGATGAAGGAAGCCGGGATCCCGGTGCGGGACATCGCGGACTGGTTGGGACAACGGTCGACGGCTGTCACCGAGCGGCATTACCTGGAGGACAAGGTGAATGAGCGGAACGTGGAAGCACTGGAGGGAATGATGTGAAGGCCGCGCCGATGGCCGGTCTTTCTTAGCCTGCATCCTCCCGAACTAACCGGAGGTAAACGTCGTGAGGGACGATGGCCGCGCGGGGCTCGCCGTTCTTGGTGATGACAGTGGCTTCGTTCGCGTAGTGCGCGGCATCGACGCGGCGACCCAGACTGCCCCGGACCTCGCGGATCGTCATCGCCTTCTCGTCCATATGCCCTACTGTACACGGCGTACCCCTGGTACACTAGGTACCATGACGTCACGCGCCCTCCGTCCGGCGGGACTGCCAGAGATCGACTGGTGGTACCGATTGGTGCTGTACCGCTTCTACGATGCCGCAGCGCAGCCCGTCTACTTCGGCACGACCCGCGACTTCGGCAGAAGGTGGCGAGAGCATCGAGCTAAGCCGTGGTGGCACGAGGTGGCCAAGGTCAAACTCACCCTCCACCCTAGTCCACGCATCCTTGAAGAGGCTGAGGCGTGGTACATCCACGCCGAACGGCCTCGTTATCAAGAGCACCTGGTCAGACATCCAGAATGGGTGGCGCCCGGCCCGTTGCCGAACATGTGGACCGATGAGAACACCGCCTTCTTCCACGCTTGGCGACGCGATCAGTTGGCTTTCTTCGGACCCAGCCGCAGGCAGCGCATCGTCCATAAGTTGAACAACGGGGTGTCCTGAATGCCGCGCTTGGCATGCCAACCGTCCGGGACGGGGAGCCCGGACTGATCTACGGGAGAAGGACTGATGGCCAACTACCAGATCGTCTATGGCATCGGGCAACTGAGGTTCTACCGCGCCTGTGACGGAGCCAGCGGGCTGATCGCCGCCCTGCGCGAGTTGGGCATCGAGGGAGACATCACGCCGCCTCCGCCGCAGATCCGCAGCAGCGAGTGGGTTCACACCGATTGGCACTGGATCCAGCACAGCGAGTCGGACGAGCTTGGCGACATGATGCAGGTCGAGTGGTACGAGGTGCCTCGCGAGGCCGCCTTTGACTACCACCTTGGCGTGCTCCAGTCGCCCGGACAGGCCTGAGGGTCACGCCATGGCTACGTACACCGCGCACGACACGGAGACGGGCGAGGACTATCGGTTCCGCTCGCTGGACGCCCTGGCGCGCCGGCTGGGGGGCGACAACTGGAACATTGAGTACAGCGGGAATTTCAACCCTGCGGCCTACCGCATCGAGATCACGCGCACCGACAGGTACGGCAAGCACATCGTGTGCTGCGTGAGTGTTCCGGCTGAAGCGCTGGCAACGTCCGAACAGGAAGCTGGGGCCGATCTAGGAGAGAAGGACTGAACGATGAAACTGTTCAGACGCAATCAGCCGACCGTCAACGGCGACGTACACCTGCTGGCTTCGGGAGCGCACTTCGGCGCCGACGTCACCCTTCCCACTGGCCGAGTTGCAGGTCCAGGCGAGTGCTGCTGCGCGAAGTGCCTGGATGCCCGGACGGACCTGAAGGAGAAGCAGTGACCGGCTGGTACTGGACGATCATGGTGCGCGAATGACCACCGACGAGATCCTCGCCAACACCTTCTGCTCCATCATCTTGAGCCTCCAACACGCCGGCCGGTTGGGCTACGTCCGCCCCTCCGACGAGTGGATGGACAACGGGGAGCCGCTACCTGATCTGTTGCAGGACGCTGCGCACGTGTTGGTGGCGCATGGGTTCCTGCCTGAGTTCGAGGAGTACGTGTGATGGCGATCAGCATCCGGCGGCCCGGCTACGCCGACACCCTTCACCTGGATCCATGCACCGGACCCCACACGGTCGTGCTGGAGCCGGAGGACCTCACGCCAGGCGCGCGGATCTATTGCTTCAGTTGCGGCGAGTCCGTCGCCACCATCGAGCGTGACGGCGATTCGGAGGAGCTATGACCAACCTCGGCTACGCCATGCCGGATACGGCAGGGCTGAACCAGCGCTACGGCGTGTGGGTCGGCGGACTCGGCGATGACCCGGTCGGGTCGGCGGGCTGGGTCGCATGCACCCATGACCGGCGCCGCGCGATCGCAGCGATCTGCGCGGAGGTGCGCCGCGAGTGGGGCCGTCCGTACGGGTTGATCGGCATCCGGACCACGTGGTGGCGGTTGGTGACGACGTGCGGGTGCGGGGAGACCTGTCCACACGAGGAAGACGAGGACGGTTTCGTCGAGCACGACGACTGTGATCTCTATGGCCTGCCGCCGTGCGTGATGGATGAGCTGACGTGGATCGGTGACCAGTGCGCCGCCGATGAGGCGGGTGCTGTTCCGGTGACGGTTGTGAGGGAAGTGGTGACATGACAGAGGACAGTCCAGGCGCGTTCGCCGCCCAACAGGGGATCAATGAGATGGAGTGGGTTGACGAGGACTCTCTCGACCCCAGCGAGTGGGCCCTCGTGGAGAAGTACGGCCATCGTGCCCCTTGTTCGACCGACCTGTCGGCCCAGCCAGAGGCAGCCCAACTCGCTCTCCGGTTGGCCGTGGATCAATGGATGGCCTCGGTCAAGGCCGAGGGCTGCAAGCCAGTCGGCGATCATCCCATTGCCGGCTTCGAGCACGATCCTGTCTTCGACATCACGACGGTGTATGTCCATGGCCGCGTCATCCCAGTCACTGATGGGGCGAAGCTGAAGGCGGCAGCCCGGGCCCTCGATGGGATCGGGGAGGCGCCATGAATCTGGCCCGTTTCTGGACCTTCGATCATGGAAATTCGGATGAATCGCCAGGTCAGACCCCACCTGAGCGTTTAACTGTTCGCTATACGCGGGGCGTCCCGGCTAGTCCCGATACGTCCTTTGGCCTGCTTGAACAGTCCCTGTCAGTCCCGGTTAGTCCCGGCTGGTCCCGGTTGAATCTGGACCGTAAACGGACCTTTGATCATGGTCAGCCGGAGCGCCGCTACAACCCCCTGAGTTGGCCGGCGTTCCTCGCCGCCTTCATCACCCTCGCTCTCGTGGCTGGGGTTGTGGCGGGGATTGTGTGGTGGCTGTCATGAAGTTGACGGCCGATGCCCGCGACACCCTGCGGGCACACGACGTAAGCCAGGCACAGTGGATCCGTCGTCACTTCGGCGCCGATGCCAAGACGTGGCTCGGTGACGCCTGCGGCTGTCCAGACGACCAGTGTGTCGGCTACCACCATGACGAGCATGACGAGTGCAGCTGCCTGCCGGCGTTGCTCTCCGAGCGCGTCACCGCCCAACCCATGGATGGGCGGTGTGAGCAGTGAGCGACCGGATCCCAGACGATGTAGTTCATGAGGCATGGTCCGAGTACCGGTACCCTCGGGATGCCGTTGAGCCGCCACACCCGACTTCAGGGTTCATGCGTGCCATGCGTGTGATGCACGAGTGGGAACGGGACCGTCGGCCGACTCGCGATCAGGTCCGGGACGTGATCTCTCGGGTTGTCGCTGAGCAAACTGCGCACGAATCCGAGGCGCCGGATGTGGACGACATCATCGATGCCCTCGTGGACGCCAACCTCCTCCAACTCGCTGCCTCCTCCCAGCCCATGGACGGGAGGGCGGAGCAGTGAGCGACGCCTACACCTGGTACCGCGAAGAGCGAGAGCGGGCCGAAGGGCTCTGGCAGAAACTGAACAGGGTGGCCTTCCTCATCGGCTACTACGGCGAACGAGCCAAGGGAACCGGCAACTCCGACCTCGCTGAGCTGGTCGACGAGCTGAAACGGTTGGTCCACGGCCCTGTACCTGAGGACACGACGGCACCACCTGCGTCGGCTCGAGTAGAGACGGCGGGGCAGCCATGAGCACCGTCGTGATCATTGCGCTGATCGGCTTCATCCTCGTGTTGACGCTCGGCCAGCCAACCGGCAGGCACCGTCTCAACGGCCCACGGGTCGTCCCGCTCCGGCCCGCCAAGCAGCGGTTGCACCTCGCAGAAGGCACCGTCGACGACAACCCGCTGGAGAACGGATCCCGCTGGATCCTGGTCCGGCACGGGTCTCAGGTTCGGGTGGTGTCGACATGACCGAGATCAAAGTGGAGGTCGTGTCCTTCGGGTACCTCCACGACCCACCACCGACAGCCGACGTGGTGCTGGACCTGCGGGAGTTGCTGCACAACCCAGCCGCCGACCCGACCATGCGGGAGAAGACCGGGGTGTTCCCCGAGGTGATCGAGCACGTGCTGGAAACCCCCGGCGCAGTCGATCTAGGGGAGGCGCTGCTGTTCATGACCCGCGCGATCATCCATGTCCGTGGCCTGGCGCCCTATCCCATCGCCGCGTCGATCGCGATCGGGTGCTCCGGCGGCCGCCACCGTTCAGTCGTGCTCGCCAATCAACTCGTGCACTGGCTCCGGCAGGACGGACTCGGCGCTAACGTTCGCCATCGGGACATACTCAAACCGGTCGTGCGCCGGAAGGATCGTGAGCGAGGAGATCGGCCATGAAGCGGAGACCCGCATATCGCCATGGCAGCTGTTGTTACGGCCACGGAAGACGGCGCGGTCGATCAACGCGTTGCTCGCGGCCATCGTCGATGGCCGACTGCTGGTCCTTGGCATACCTCAACCGGCCTCAGCCGACGCACCCTGCCGCCGTGATGGCGCTGTGCCCGGCCCCCGACTTGCGCCCCGCCGTGACCGCCGAGGCTCGTCCACGCGGTTACTTTGCTGAGCTCCTTCGGGAGGTGGAAGAGGCCTCGGTTGCCGTGACCCCCGAACACGCCCCGCGCGTCCATTTTGAGCGCAGTCGGAACTGGCCTCGCCATGAGGACAAGCTATGACCGACGACTGGATGGACAACCCCGAGGTCCAAGCGGCGGCTCTGGAAGGCTGGATGAACAACCCGGTCGCGCAGGCCTACGAAGCAGCGTTGAGCGTCGAGCCGGGTTTGACCGGCAAGGAGTTCCTGGCTCGCTGTACACCAGCGCCGGTCATCTTCGTGCCAGGCCCTGACGGCGGACACTTGTTCAACTACGACGACCTACCCGCCGACCACGAGCGGTTCGCGCGGCTAGCTACAGAGGAGGAGGGTTCCCGCATGGGCGATCTAGTCGGGCAGGCGATTGACTCCGCCACCCAGGCCTTCAACGAGGCTCTGAACAACCTTGGCCCGCCGCCAACGAAGTCTGCCGATCTCGCTGCCAACATGATCGACACGGACCCGTACGACCGGCGTTCCGACGTTGGGACCACAACGAGCACCTCCTACACGAGCACCCTGGTCGGCGCCGGTGGTGCCGAGGTGGAGTTCGTCGCGCCCGACGACGGCGAGGTGTGGATCACCAGCCGGTGCCAGTTGGCCAACTCAGGGAGCGGCATGACGCTCCATAGTGTGGAGCTCCGTGATCAGTCCGGATTCGTAGCGATCGCCGTCTCGGACCACGGCGCCGTCTGCACAGCGGCGAACGTCTTCTCCGATGAGAAGACCACATCGGTGGAGCGACGGGTGACGGGGCTCAAGCCGAGGCGGCGGTACACGGCACGGCAGATGTTCCGGGTGAGCGGCGGTACCGGCACGGTCGGCGCCCGGAGGATCCGAGTCGGTCGCGAACCGGAGCAGACATGATCGATGATGACACGGCTGGTTGGATCTGCCTGTTCGTATTGGTTGGCGTGGCCAGCGTGATCGCGTTCCTGGTTTTCGCGTTGATCGCGTGGGCCTAGCCTGAAAGAGGATGGAACATGACCACCATCGAGTATATGACCGTCCATGTCAACGGAGGCCCCGCGCTGCGCGGAACCCTGAAGGTGGAACAGGACATCCAGCAAATCCGATCGAACCTCCCCCGCCCCAACCCGCGGTGGGAGTTCACGGACGCCAACGGCCACTACCACGCCTACGCCGATGACAAGGGGGATCGCTACCCGACGCTAGAGGCGGTGACCGAACAAGCACCGTGTGACGGCTCGTGCGGCGGGGTGTGCCAAGGAGAGGGCTACAGCGTCACCCGCTACTTCTGCCGGATCTGCCGGGAAGAAATCGAGCCGGGCGCGCTCCATGGCCTGCACACCGTAGCCATCCCCGGCCTCGTGTCCTGGGAGGTCGAAGTAGACGGCGCACTGCGGATCGGGGAGAAGGTATCGCTCCGGATGGAGCGCGGCGCCAAGCCGAGCCTGTTCGGGATCGCCGGGGTCATCGGCTTTCGGCGGAAACAGCCGGTAGGCGACGTCGTTGTCGCCACCACAACATTGGTTGGCGTCAGTTCACTTGGTCAGAGGCCGCAATGACCACCAATTCCAGGGTCGCCTCGGCGGCGACCGGCGCGCGAGGCCGCGTTTACCGAAAGCCCGATCTGGATGTCAGCACCGTCGGTTGCCCGAACGCCATCTTGCACGGAGGCTGGGCAGGCGAGGTACATGTGCGAGGACGCCTCGTCGGCGTGCAGGTGTTCGGCTCACAGCAGGACGCTCTCGGGGCCGTCTGCGCAGAGCTTCAGCGCATGCATCGCGCTCCATGGCGACGCGCCAGTGATCGGCCGTGACCACCAGGGGCGCCCAACTCAACACCGTCCCCGACAAGGACGATATCGCCGCCTGGCTCCGCGTTGAGCATCAGCTACCAGTACTGCGGGCCAACGCGTGGGCCAAGTTCCTTCAGGGCTTGACGTGGCGGTGGATACGGCCGGTCGTGCAGATCACCGTCAACAGTCGGCAGGCCCACCCGAAGCCGGTGTTGGAGGAGGCGGCGCGGGCGAGCACAAGCCGGTCGTTCAAGGCTGCAGCGAAGAGGCACCTACAGCGACAGGAGCTGGCGCAGTGACGACGCTCAAGTTCGAAGGTGAGATCAAGTTCGGAGACAGTTGCCGCGTTGCGGAGGACGAGCCGCCCGGCTCCGTCCATGTGGGCGACCGAGACTTGATTGAAGAGGTCGAGGCGGCGACGTTCTCGGGTCCGGTCACCGTGGGGATCGCGGACTCAACGTGGACCGGCGACCTGTTCGTGGAGACCGGGTGGGGCTACTCCGAATACACACCGGTCGACTCGGACGCGCTGCGGGTCGGGCCGCACGACATCCTCACCGTTCTAGGGAACTACGCGGAGGGGGCCACGGTCACCGTCTGGATTTCGGACGAGCCGATCGATCTACTCGCGACAGGGGACGAGGCATGAGACAGGTCAACAAGAAGCTGATGAACTGGGCGTCGATCCTTGAGCCGAACACGCTGGCGCAGGCGGAGCGGACCGCACTGATGCCGTTCATCCACCCGCACGTCGCGTTGATGCCGGACGCGCATCTCGGAAAGGGCGCCACCGTGGGCTCGGTTATTCCCACGCTCGGCGCGATTATTCCGGCCGCGGTGGGGGTTGATATTGGCTGCGGAATGATAGCCGTGCAGACCCAGTGGGAACTCGGGGACCTTGAGGGGCTCGACCGGTCGACTCTCCGGAAGGCGATCGAACAGGCCATTCCGCTGTCGGCCGGCAAGTACAACACCGCTCTGACGCCCACCGCCGAGCGCCGGGTCAGCGAACTGGTCGATGACGCATCGGCTGCCCGGTTCGACCCAGCGGCCTATGCGGGGAATTGGACGCTGCAACTCGGCAGCCTCGGATCCGGCAACCACTTCATCGAGGTCACAGTCGATGAGACCAGCCGGGTCTGGTTATTCCTGCACTCCGGTAGTCGAGGAGTCGGAAACAAGATCGCCACGGCGCATATCAAGGTCGCGCGGGCGCTGTGCGAACGCTGGTGGATCAGCCTGCCCGACCCGGACCTCGCCTACCTTGTCGAAGGTACCGACGAGTTCTGGCGCTACATCCGTGAGCTGCGGTGGGCACAGAAGTTCGCCCTCCTCAACCGCGAGGAGATGATGGACCGGGTTATCGCCGCATTCGAGGAGTGGCTTGGCGGAGTGGTCACGGAGCGGCAGCGGATCAACTCGCACCACAACTTCACGCAAAAAGAGCACCACTTCGGCAAGGACGTGTGGCTGTCGCGCAAGGGTGCCATCGAAGCGACCGAAGGCACGCTCGGCCTGATCCCCGGGTCGATGGGAACAGCGTCATACGTCGTGACCGGCAAGGGCAACCGGCTGTCGCTGAACTCTAGCCCGCACGGTGCTGGGCGTAACCACTCTCGCTCCGCTGCCCGCAAGCAGTTCAGCCATGAGCAACTCCGGGAGGCAATGGCTGGCATTGAGTGGCGCGACTCAGCGGCGTTCCTGGACGAGATCCCGCAGGCTTACAAGGACATAGACCAGGTGATGGCTGATGCGGCTGACTTGGTGGAGGTCCAGCACACGCTCCGGCAGATCATCAACGTCAAGGGCGAGTGACCCATGAGCACCGAGATCGCGATCAAGGTCTTCCCGAGCGACCCCGACTACCTGCAGGCCGTCTTCGGTCCGCACGCGTTTGACGGCCAGGTCGGCGAGGAGATCCGCGTCGGCACAGCAACGGGAGTGCTTGTCAGCGCGTTCATCGCCGAGGACGGATCATGCGCATGGCTTCGATTGCGGATGCCAGACGCTGTCGCCGAGGAGTGGATGCGGCCTCGCATCACCGGCCGGGTGGACGAGCACGGCCCCATTGAGCACAGCTCTGCGCTACGGCGCGTGTGGCTGGACCCGAGCACGGGCCGAAGGTGGCATGAGCAGCCGGACGGACTCCTGAGATGCGGCCCGTCGGTGGAACCCAGGGAACTCCTGGAGCGGATCTACGGGCCGCTCATCGAGGTGCCCCAGGAAGAGCGCCCTCCCGAGATCGCCGGGAGATCCAGTGCAACTACCGCCACAGCAACCGAGGCAACGCCACCGCTGCTCGCGCCGATACATGCAGCATGTCCATCACTCCCAGAACGTTCGCCCTGGGGCTCGGCGTCATCGCCTTCATCGCAGGAGCCCTGTTTCTGATTCTCCCAGTGTCAATCGACTACCACTCGCAAAGCGTCGCATGTGGCTCAGGACTGGGCGGCGTTGATCGCGCCGTGGGCCTGCGGGATGCTGGCGCCGCCATCGCAGACGTGCAGTCGGGATTCGCCGACGAAGGATCGCCGCGCGAATCCGCGTGTAACTCTGCCGTGCACACCCGTCGCCTCATTGGCTGGCCTGTGGCGATCGTCGGCGGGGTCATCGTCGCCGGGGCCCTGCTCATACAGGCCTCGTCGGCTAGTGGCCGAGCGGCGAGCCCCTCCTAGATCTACGGGAATGGCCCCCGGGAACCCCTCGGCGAGGGCGCCGTCTCGGCTCGACGCCAGGGCGCTCGTGGGGTGACGTGCGAACGGCCGCCCTCCGAACTTCGAAGAGGCGGCCGTTCGAAGCGATCAGCGGTCCAGCAGGCCAGCCTTCACGACGACCGCAAGACTCCTGATACTCCCCGACAGCACCGGACCGTTCGGGTTCTTGCTGTCCCGGAGAGCGCCAAGGGTGCCGGCGATCTCAATGCAGTCAGTCTGACTCCCGCTGAAGCTGGACTTCTTCCAGCTCGCCTGAGGTAGCGTCATCTCTGTCTGAACCTCTCATCCTAGGTGGTTGCGGACATTGGCGATGAGCTCTGACGAGTCCTCGGGGCTCATCGCCACCCGCCGGACATTAGCGCAGGCATCCACATAACGATCAGTGTCTTTCGACTCATGCAGGAAGAGCCCTGAGCCCAACGCTTCAAGATGCACAATGGGATCTGCGTCAACGAACTCGACCAGTACGAACGGTCCCATCAGGCCGTCGTGCCACCCAGAAGTGAACGGGACCACCCGTAGATCGATGTTGGGCCACTCCGAGAACTCGAGCAACTTCGTGAGCTGCCCGTGCATCACATCCCGATCCCCAATGTGCTGCCGGAGGGCGGCCTCGCCAATGACGGCAACCAGCAGCGGTGAGGTGGGACGTGCCAGTATGTCGCGGCGCCCCATCCGTACCGTCACCCGCAGTTCGATCTCGTGGGCGTCGACACCGTTGCCGTGCATGATCGCGCGAGCGTAGTCGGCCGTCTGCAGCAGACCTGGGATGATCAACGATGACACGCTGATCACTCGGGCCGCGGTCTGTTCGTAGGTGATCACAGTCGCCAACTGCCGTTGCTGCTCGGTCATACCCTCCGACAGCCACCGCGAGCGGTCGGTGTCTTTGGCCAGCGCGATCAGCTCTTCGACCTCCGACCCGTTCACCCCGATCGCCGTACAGATCCGCGCGACATCCTCCGGCCGTGGATGTCTCGATCCGGTCTCGTAGCGAGACAGCGTCGCATGCGGCATCGCCAGTTGGTTCGCAAGCTGCCGGAGCCCCAGTCCGGTCGCCTCGCGATGCCGCCGTAACTCGATCCCCAATGCTCGAGCCCGGGGCGGGACACCGTCTGTGGTACCACCCATGCACCGCAGCATACCGGTGACTCGTGTAACTGTCGCGATCCCCCAATCGGGCTATTGCGCTATCGTGGTTCCGGTGGTGACATTAGGTTGGTACCAACCGGTACCGGATCCGCAAGTTGCACTCTACTAGAGCCTCGGGGAGTCGCCGTTATGACGGCACCGTGGATCAATCCCGGGTCAGGGTCCAATGGCTGACGGGCAGTTGGAGTGGCCAATTCCGGTCGTCACGTTCGCCGATCGTCGACCGCTGTACCTGACCGTCGCCGTGATGGATGGGGAAGTGGTGGCGAAAGCCCCGCCGGTCCCGTTCGTCATGTCCCCGACGTCGAAGCAGTTGCTGATCGAGGCCCTGGATGAGGCCTTCGCTCGCGCCCAGGACATGGACCAAGGCATCACATGATCACCAGACTCCGGATCGCCATCGCCAGAATTCTCCCCCGACCTGGCGGTGGCGGTCCGGGCCATACCAGGAGGACCACGCCATGAGTTGGCTGGTCGACATGATGTTGCCAGCGGCGTTCCTGATCGCCCTCGTTGACATCTACCTTGTTGCGGAGAAGCTGCATG
>Ga0114129_10004206_pt1 | contig 20340 bp, 16 predicted proteins | sample RhiMetdeltSRZDD1_FD_80071 | JGI IMG/M metagenome (GOLD analysis project Ga0114129, IMG submission 80071) | Populus rhizosphere microbial communities from Tennessee, USA - Rhizosphere MetaG P. deltoides SRZDD1 (version 2) (version 2) | ecosystem: Host-associated > Plants > Roots > Rhizosphere >... | reverse complement strand
TCTGCGCTCAGATGGGGTGCTCGAAATGGACCTTCGGGTCACGCTGCAGACGGATGATGGTGCGCTCATTTCAATGAGGTCATTCGGCTTGCGGCATGGGCCGCCAGAGGTTATCGCGGCAATTGGGCGGGGCGAAACCGTCGATCCTGCCACGTACTACTTTCGCACGACACCGCGATTCGTGACTGCCCATCCTGCCTACGTATTCTTGAATCGCATCGTCGCCGTCGCGACCGGCGATCGCCGGCCGGAAGGGCCCATCTACACCGTTCACGAAGTGCTCTGACGTCGACGCGTTTCAATGCCGCCGATAACCTGATGTTGTTGGAGAAAGGAGCGTCCTCACATGCAGTCTCGTTCGCTCATGGTGTTGCGTCTGTCGACTGCCGCCATCGAAGACATCGGCGCCACACCGCACGGTCGACTCTCTATTTTCCCAATCGTCGGCGGTTCGTTTGAGGGCGAGCGCCTTCGCGGCAGGGTCCTGGCCGGCGGCGGCGACTGGGTGACCGCTATGGCCGACGGCACGATCGAACTCGATTTGCGAGCGACCCTCGAGACCGATGACGGCGCCCTGATCCACCTGACCTTTACCGGTGTGCGTGACGATGCGAACAGCTACTTCCGCACGCTCCCTCGATTTGAAACTGCGTCGCCGAAGTATGCTTTCCTCAATCGGCTGCTCGCGGTCGGCATTGGAGAGATCCGTCCAGATGGCCCTATTCACAGTATCGAGGAGATTCTCTAACAATCACCTCAACCAGATGGCGCCTGCGAAAGCAGACGTGTCCATCCCCGTAGATGACAATGCCCGGCGCTGCTTGGCGACAAACGATGATGAGGGCGGAACGCCAGCTTGACCATAAACATGAAAGCCAAACCCACAGGCATCGGTCGCCTGGTTGGAGGACTAGCCGCTTTCGTTTTTGGGTTCGTTGCAGCACGATCAATTGATGACGCAAGGCGATGATCTGAGCGTGCATTCCGGCGCGAGTCCGAAGGCCAACGAAGAGGGAATTGAACAACAACATTATTATAAGGTCGAGCACAGCGGCAAAGAGGCTACCAGATTGGGACGCAACTCCAACAATTCAAATACCGACGTGGTTTTCAGGAAGGACAGTCACTAGTTTCTGTTCGGATTCGCAGTTTTTTGATTGTCGGAACATCCCTGTTCTTCGTATTCGAATCGATCCATGGGCAGAACTGACTACTTCTAAGATGTTCGTCTGGAAATTCTTGCGCAGCCATCTACCGCAGCAGCGACCATCGAAATTCGCTTAACGATTTTCGTATCGCAGCGGATCTTTTCAACACTCGATGCAGGAACATACATCCTTTCAATTCGGGGTTAGCGATGAACAAGACAGGATTAATTGGCTTCCTAGAAGGGAATCAAACAAAAAAGGCCCAGGCTCGCAAGCATGACGGTTGATCCATCTATTAGCTGAAAAACTCTATGATTTCCACCCGGTCCCCATTACTAAACTTCGCCTCGATAACCGTGGGGTATTTGTTCACTCTGTCTTTGTTGGCTTCAGTGGGTGTTTCGCGGGGATCTTTGTAGTCGAAGGTAGAGGTCTCCCTAAAGTAGAGGAGGATTTCGCAGGCGCTGCCTGTAATTCTGATTGCTGCGTGGGAGAGCTCTGTTATTGTTCCAACAATAGATAAGTTTCCGGTTACACTCGCATAAATCGCTCGGACCTGCGTGCCTGCATCATGCCATTTTGCAAGATGTGCAACAGCATCAGCTTTCGAAATATTCATGTCTCGATTGTAGAGAAATTTGCACTGTGACGCACAAAGAATCAATTTAGCTGTCGATGCACTCGGTGAAGCGGCGGCCGATCTCTAGAAATGCGGTTGTGGTCGGTGTAGTGACCGATCCGCTTCAGCACGTTCACATGATTGATAGAGAGTAAGGGTTTTCGAAACCTGCAGCATCACCCGGCCGCTTGCAATATTCTGCGCATGTCCGGGACCGGCGCCGTCCTTCTGAACATTCTCTTGGCCAGGGCAATCTGTGTCTTCAGTTTCGGGAAGAACTCTTCGCCCTTCCACAGTTTCTCCGACTTCAAAATGGCATTAAGGTCCTTGAGTTTCTGGAATTCCGGCTCCGTAAATAGTGAGTCGTCGTTGCCGTTTGTCAGATAGTCGTCGACCAGCGTTACGGCGTCGTCGCCAACGTGCTTCAGAAGTCCACCCTCGGAGAACGCAATAACGGCTGCCGTGAGATCTTTGGGCGCGTACGGCACGTGTCTGGCCTCGCGTAGCAACTTTGGCGCCTCGCCCGAACCCATGCTCGTTGGCAAGATTTTGCAGCTGATAGGCGGCATGCAGCGAATCGACGCGACATCCGGGATACGGAGTGAGATCGACGAATGGGATTTGCCGGTGTTTGCGCTGGTCGGCCAGTTATCCCTACCTGCGAGCGAGTTCCGACTACTTCCCAGAACCTTCCGCTTCGAGGCCCTTTAGCGAGGTGGCCGTCGCAAGACAATCACCCTCTGTCGTAGATCAATCGCGATATCATAAAAAGCTGTACTAATTGGATGCGGTTCAAGGTGGCCTGTCACCAAGGATTCGCACTGGCAAACGAACAACATCCGGAAAGGAAGAGAATTGTATGAAGCGTGTAACCTATTCCATACTCACGGCAGTATTGATGGCTGGCCTGTCCCTGACGGGCTTATCTCAATCCCAAAAGCCGCCAGATCCCTGCGCCCAATTCAAGACGGCCCCAAAAGGTGAAACTGCTGCCGACAAAAAGAAGAGACAAGCCGATTTGAAGGCATGCACGGATAAACAGAAGGCCGATGCAAAAGCATCGAAGCAGCAAGCCCCAAAGAAATAAAACAAAGCTTCCGAGGCGAGGCTGTGAGGCCTTGCCGTGCCGCCGCTCAGCAACCAGTCTTTGGGCGGCGGCTTCTGCTTTTTATGTCAGGGGCGTCCGTTCGGAAATCTCGAAGCCGCGTAGAGCAGCGTGGCATCTGCTTCCCGACAGCCCTGTACTTGCTTTGCGAAACCCGACAAGTAATATCATTTGGGAGCCGACATAAAGCCTACGCGACACAGCTTCAATAAGAGTTCAAATATTCCTTCAGTAAGGTCAAGAAACGCCCCATCCCGGCCCCACTCCTGCATAAAACGCCTATCCGTCACTTCCGGGAACGTTGTACCTGTCAAAACTGACAGTTATCCACTGTGCCAAGGCCGTGCCATATGCAATTTTCTTACTGTTATAACGATCGCTAAGGAATGCTGGTTGAAGAGGAACCTAATCATGTCGAACAAGAATATGCACGTTTCCGACGAACGCGCGAGCCTTGATGTCGCCATCCAGAGGCGGCTGAATGAGGCCCGTGAGGAAAAGATTCTCTGGAAAAAGTGGGGTCCATATTTGAGCGAACGGCAGTGGGGCACCGTCCGAGAAGACTACAGCTCGGACGGCAATGCCTGGGACTATTTCAGCCATGACCAGGCTCGCTCACGAGTCTACCGCTGGGGCGAAGACGGACTCGGTGGCATCTCGGATGTCAAACAACGCCTTTGTTTCGCGCTCGCGTTATGGAACGAGCGTGATCCGATTCTTAAAGAGCGACTTTTCGGTCTCACGAACAGTGAGGGAAATCATGGCGAGGACGTCAAGGAGTACTACTTTTACTTAGACTCCACACCGACTCATGATTACATGAAATATCTCTACAAGTATCCCCACCGGGAATACCCCTATCGGAATCTTGTAGAAACGAATACCAAGCGTTCTCGCAACGACTTCGAATATGAACTTCTCGACACAGGAATTTTTGATGACGACCGGTACTTCGACGTCTTTCTCGAATACGCTAAGGCAAGTCCTGAGGACATCCTGATCCGCGTAACAGTCCAGAATCGAGGTCCAGAAACAGCCCGCCTTCATGTGCTGCCGACGCTATGGTTCAGAAACACCTGGTCGTGGAGTAAGGAAGAGCCAAAGCCGACGTTGCGTGAAACCAATGGAGTGATTCACGCCTCGCATTCTGAATTGGGCGACTATGCACTTTATTGCGAAGGAACGCCTGAGATGCTCTTCACTGAGAACGAGAGCAACGTCCAGCGTCTCTGGGGTGCGCCAAATCAATCACCGTGGGTCAAAGACGCGTTCCACCAATACGTCGTTTCCCGAAACACCGAAGCTATCAACCCCGCAAAGACAGGAACGAAGGCCGCAGCGCGTTACGTCCTGGAGGTGCCTGCAGGTGGATCATCGGTTATCAGGCTGCGGCTTTCAGCTAACTCGACGGGCAACGCCTTCGGTAAGGACTTTGACGCAACGTTTACAGCACGCCTTGCCGATGCTAATGAGTTCTACGATCGAATCACTCCCGCCTCACTCACTGACGATCAGCGTCTGGTCCATCGACAGGCGCTCGCTGGAATGCTTTGGACAAAGCAGTTCTATTACTTCGATGTAGACCTGTGGCTCAAGGAACACGAGGGGCATCCACTCGTCGGAGAAATGAAGCACAAGGTCCGCAACGCCGAGTGGTTCCACATGTTCAACGGCGACGTTATCTCGATGCCCGATAAGTGGGAGTATCCGTGGTACGCAGCGTGGGACCTCGCTTTTCACACCATTTCACTGTCACTCGTCGATTTTGACTTCGCCAAGGAGCAGCTCCTGCTAATGTTGCGGAGTCTCTACTCCCATCCGAATGGTCAAATCCCGGCATATGAGTGGAACTTCAGCGACGTGAACCCGCCGGTTCATGCCTGGGCCACACTTTATCTCTTCAAAATAGAGCGAGGCCTCGGGCGCGAAGACATCAAGTTCCTGGAGCGCTCTTTCAGAGGCTTAATGCTCAACTTCAATTGGTGGGTGAACCGCAAGGATCCGGAAGGACGAAACGTCTTTGCCGGAGGCTTTCTGGGTCTCGATAACATCGGAGTCTTCGACCGTAGCTCGCCCCTTCCAACCGGAGGATCACTCGAGCAGGCTGATGGTACTGCCTGGATGGCGTTCTATTGCCAGATCATGCTCGAGATTGCTCTGATCCTGGCAGACCACAACCCGGATGAGTACGAAGACTACGCCTTCAACTTTCTTCAGCACTTCGTCTGGATCGCCTACGCCATGAACCGGATTGGGGAGCGGCAAGACGAGATGTGGGATGAGAAGGACGGGTTCTTCTATGACGTGTTGCGCCTGCCGGACGGATCGGGAATGCGCTTGAAGATCCGTTCGATGGTGGGCCTGCTTCCTCTCTGCGCTTCGACAGTTTTCGCGCCCACTGACATGGAGAGGCACCCCAGACTCGGTGAACTAATAAAACTCTTCCGCGAACGTCATCCGGACGTAATAGCGCACATCGCACCGACTGGCGAAGGCTATATCGGACACGCTGGACGCAGACTGCTATCACCGATGTCAAAGGCGCGGTTGGAAAGAGTGCTCGGCCATCTTCTCGACGAGAACGAGTTCCTCAGTCCGTATGGCATTAGGTCCCTATCGCGCTATCACACGGATCACCCGTTCGTGTTCCAGTTCGACCGTCACGTGTACAAGGTTTCCTATCTGCCGGCAGAGTCTGACACTGGAATGTTTGGCGGCAACTCGAACTGGCGGGGTCCGATCTGGATGCCGGTTAACACACTCATCGTCCGCGGCTTGCTCAACCTTTACGCCTTCTACGGCGACGATTTCACGGTCGAATGTCCCACCGGATCCGGCAAGCGGTTAACTCTCTATGAAGTGGCACATGAGATTCAGAAGCGGCTTACGAGCATTTTCACCAGGAACGAGAATGGCCAACGCCCGGTTTATGGCGGAACGAGGAAGTTCCAGGATGATCCGTACTGGCGCGACCTGATCCTCTTTTACGAGTACTTCCACGGAGACAATGGTGCGGGACTCGGTGCAAGCCATCAGACCGGATGGACCGGCTGCATTGCTGCTCTTCAAGACCTCTTCGGTCGCCTATCGGCCACCGATGTCTTGACAGTAGAGAAGGGACACCTGGCGGAAGCGTTGGTCGAGCAGCAAGCCTACGGAAAGACGCTCGGTAAGAGAGCTCGGGGGAAGGGCGAAAATCAGTAGTCTGTATACGCCATATAGCTATGAGTACAAGATCGTTGGCTCGGTTCGCACTTCACTAGTAATCAGCCCCTTCGTTCAGGCGTCGAGGCAAGCGACTGCCCGACTTATATTCGTACGTCGAAGCGCCGCAAGGCGATGCTGTAATTGTCAAGGCGGCACCATGCACGTGGGTCTCGCACGATCATTGCACCTCGTGCTTTGCTCGCGATTGCGCTCAAGCCCTCAACGTTATTGAACTTCCATCGGGCGTTGGTGCAGCTAAGCATTGGGGAAAATCGAGGGCGTCCTTCTTCCTTTGCAAAACGCCCGGAGACCTGGAACACGGGATATCTGAACATCAGATAAGGCTATAAAACGGATAACTGCGCTCTGAAGGATTTGTGGTTTACCAAGGTCAGATTTTCAAAACTCACAAATCCGCGGGAGCACGGTTGACGTTTTCTTAATGTATGCAGTTGAGCCCGTGCTAGAAACAAATGGATAGGAAACGCGTTCTCATCATCGATGATCATGTCGACAGTCTCGAACTGATGAAAATCATGCTGGGCGATGACTACAACGTTTTAACTTACGCATCTGCCCCCGAGGCGCTCAAAGTTGTTGAGGAGGTTAGACCGGCATTATTGGTGCTAGATGTCCGCATGCACCCAATAGACGGGATTGAGTGTCTCAAGGCGATCCGCGCCACGGAGGGAAACTGCTCGGTTCCGGCTATCGCGTTGACGGCACTCGCCCGGGATGTTGAGAAAGAGGCCTTGTTGGCTGCTGGTTTTCAGGCGATTTTCACGAAACCCTTGTTGGACCAAGACGCTCTACGAAGCGCTATAGAAGAGCTGTTGAAATTCCCGTCGCAAGATGATGCGCAGTTTTTCCGGGAAACGTCCGCGGCTTGAATTATCGGATAAGAGTGGTTGACCGACGGGATTGACGCTTGGCATTATTTTTGGCGTGAAATCGGCAGAATCTGGTCCCCACGATCAGCCCGTTGTTCGGAAGACACTCGGCGACCTCCTTTTCGACAACGGCAAAGCGCGTATATCTGAGAAAGACTGGGTCAAGCTTGTTGAAGCCATCGCACAACGTGATCAGCGAGCCCTGTATCTTCTTTACGAACAGACGCATCGAGTCGTTTTTACGTTGATCTTGCGAATAACAGTGAATCGCGAGACAGCAGAGGAAGTGACAATCGATGTGTTTCACGACGTTTGGCGGAAGGCTGCCACATACGATCCAGAAGACGGCTCAGTGGTTGGATGGATCATGAATCAAGCGCGCTGCAGAGCGATTGACCGATTGCGGTTCGAGCAACGAAAAAAGCGCGCGAGCACCTATCCGCTCAGCCTATCGCCAGCAACCGATATTGCGGATCCGCAACAGATCGCGATTTTTGAAGAGCAGGCCCGTACGCTGCGTGCTGCTCTTGATGTGCTCAATCCCGAAGAACGACTTGTGATCGAAAACGCGTTTTTTTCTGAATTGAATTATCCAGAGGTCGCCGCGAAGCTTAATCAACCTCTCGGAACGGTCAAGACACGAATAAGGTCAGGACTCACGAAGCTTCGAGAGGTGCTGACGCGAAAATCAGAGGCCAAATGAGTTCACAAGAAACCGACCACTACCAAGAACATCTGGACCGTCTTTTCCTTCACGCTTTACAAGCCCTTCCTGCCGATGAAATGGATACGGTCGAACGTCAAATTTCCAGTTGCACCGATTGTCAAAAGGAAATTCAAACCCTTAGGCCAATTGTCAGCACGTTTGTTGGTTGGTCCACAAATGTATTGCGGCCACCTGAATCCCTGTGGGGACGCTTGGCGCAGCGACTCGCGACTGAACTGGGCAGCGAACCCTTCAAAGAACTCCGAGATGGACCGCGAAAGCCGCAGTGGGAACTGGCAGCCTCCGGTATTCACGTTCAAATTCTCGCCAGAGACGAAGAAAACGACCGCGTCAGCATGCTGGTTCGACTCGATCCGGGCACCGATTACCCAGGGCACATGCACGGTGGTGTCGAGGAATTGCATTTACTGCATGGGGTACTCAGGGTCGATGATCGCACTTTATATCCGGGTGATTTCATTCACGCTGAGGTCGGGACGGTCGATCATCGAGTCTGGAGCGAAATCGGTTGCACATGCTTTCTGACGACTTCTAATAAAGACGTTCTCTTTTAAGGACTCTCGGGTCAATTCTTGCGAGGCTGGGAATTCGCGCGCCACAGGTAGACTTCAAACGTCAAAAAAACGAAGTATTTTGGAACCAGGAATTGAGGAACGCCATGGTGATGAACGTTCATCTTGCCACGAGTGCGTGCGACGCGCTTACGCGGATCGTGCTTCGATTCTTCCGCTAGACTCGATCGCGCGGATTATCTCTAACAATTCTGACCACTCGATAGGTTTCACCATGTGGTAATCAAAGCCGGCGTCCTTCGTTTGTTGGCGGTGTTTATCCTGCCCATAACCGGTAACCGCCACTAAGAACGACTTGCTGGTGTTCGGCATTTCTCGCAAGCGGCGTGCTACCTCAAAGCCGTCCAACTCGGGCAGGCCGAGATCCAGAAGAATCATCTGAGGCTGATGAAGCTTCGCGAGCTCGAGGGCAGTTGGGCCGTCATGTGCCAAATGTACCCGATGGCCGGAGTCCTCCAGCAAGAATGCGAGGCTATCGGCGTTGTCGATGTTATCGTCGACGACGAATATCTGTAGTCCTGCAGATAATTCGTTGCCGGCCAGCCCCTGTGGTACTTCGGCGAGAGGGAAAGCCGACGCGAGCGCGGGAAGCCGCACGACAAATTCGCAGCCTCGGCCAGGACCGGCGCTGAAAACCTCGACCGTTCCCCCGTGCATTTGGACAAGAGTGCGCACCAGAGTCAGACCGATGCCGAGCCCTCCCTGCGAGCGGTCAAGGGAACGGTGGGCCTGAGTAAAGAGATCGAAGATATGCGGCAATACATCCGAAGCTATGCCTTCGCCTGTGTCGCAAACACGCACCACCACTTCGTTTCCGTCTCGTTGTGCGCTGATCGTGATTTGCCCGGATTCGGGCGTGTATTTCGCGGCATTGTTCAGCAAATTCGCCAAGACCTGGGCCAGGCGCGTTGGATCGCCTTCTACACATAATGGTTCGACTGGAAGCTCCACCCGCAACTCATGCTTGCCAGCCTCAACAAGAGGACGGCTGGTTTCCAGTGCACGTTGCACGACAGTTGCGATGTCGACCGTGTCCTTTTGAAGCATGATCTTCCCGTGAGTAATCCGGGATATGTCGAGCAGGTCATCTACCAGACGCGTCAGGTGGTCTAACTGACGATCAATCAGAGCGCGTGCCCAGTCGAGCTGCGGCTCCGGCGGCCCGATGCGCCGCAGAATGGCTACAGCATTCCGAATTGGCGCCAGAGGATTTCTCAGTTCATGCGCCAGCATGGCGAGGAACTCGTCCTTGCGACGGTCCGCCTCATTGCGGAGCCGCCTCAATTCGAGATGAGCCCGTACTCGGGCAATGAGCTCCCGCGCAGCGAATGGTTTAACGAGATAATCATCGGCTCCGGACTGAATACCCTCGACGCGGGCTTCTTCGCCCGCTCGAGCCGACAGCATCACGACGGGAATATCGCGCAGTCTGGAATCTGTCCGCATCTCACGCAAGAGCTCAAACCCGTCCAGACCCGGCATCATAACATCAGTCAGAACAAGATCCGGAGGGCGTTCACGGGCAGCCGTTAATGCCGACTGGCCGTCAGCCGCGGTTTCAACTGAATATTCCGAGCAGAGAAGACGGCGGATATACTCACGCATATCCTCATTGTCGTCTGCTACTAAGATTCGACCGGCGCTCTGGCCTGCAAGAGATGAGAATTGTTCTGTCTGCTGTGAAGGACCCGTGTCTGGGTTTGAATGCAAGCGGGAAGCCTCTTCCAAATAGGGCGCCGCTCCCAACGCCGTTGAGGTCAATTTGCGCCCGCGCTCGATGCGTTCAGGCGGCAGGTGCGCCCTGCCGCCGGGAATGGACAGACGGAACGTGGTTCCCTCTCCCAAGACACTCGCTACTTCCACAGTGCCGCCATGCAACCGCACCAATTCCTGCACGAGCGATAGTCCGATGCCTGAACCTTCGTGTGTGCGTGCTCGGGAGCCGCGTACGCGATGAAAGCGTTTGAAGACGTTTGACAATTCCTGCTCGGGAATTCCCGTTCCGGTATCACGAACGATAAGTTCGGCGCGGGAGTCGCGCCAGTGGAGTTTCACCTGAATTTCGCCGGCTAACGTGAACTTGAACGCATTCGAGATGAGGTTCAGCACAATCTTTTCCCACATCTCGCGGTCCACATAAATCGGCTCCGGCATAGCTTGACAGTCGATTACGAAACGCAAGCCCGCCTTTTCTATAGCAGAGCGAAAGACGCTCGCCAGTTCGCTGGTATAGACAGCTAAATCCACCGACTCATAAACCGCCTCGATGCGGCCGGCTTCAATGCGCGAAAAATCCAATACGGTATTCACCAGTTTCAAGAGACGCAAAGCATTGCGATGAGCGATTTCAAGCTGTCCGCGTATCTGTTGGGGCACCGCGCCCGCGTCCATATTTAAAGTGTCTTCCAATGGACCAAGCATCAGAGTGAGCGGCGTTCGAAATTCATGACTCACATTACTGAAGAACGCCGTTTTCGCGCGATCCAACTCCGCTAGCGCTTGTGCGCGCTTTCGCTCTTCTTCGTATGCCCTCCCATTTGCGATCGAAGTCGCGATCTGTCCCGCGACTAAATCGACAAAGCCCTGGTAACTGTCATCGAATGCTCGCCTGGGGTTAATTCCAGCAACCAGCACCCCGGCCGGCATTTTGCCGGCGGCAAAACCGATCGGTGTGACAAATACCGAATGGGGAGACTCCGGCCATGGTCCACCTGGCAACTTCGCGAATCGCTTGATCGCGTCCGTGATGAGCTCGCTCGCGCCCGCGCGGGCTACACGTGCGACGGGCCACGTCACCGCACCTTCGCCTTGAAGATCGATCTCGAGTGGGCTCGCAAGCTCCCCTGGCTGCAGACCGGCCGCACTAGCAAGTCGCGCGCAATCGGCGGTTCCGTCGAGCAGATAGATCAAAACGAACGGAAGGTCGGCAGAATTGCCAGACAGTATTTCAGACGCCAGACGGCAAGCATCCTCAGGCGTTCTCGCCTCAGCTGTACGGGCGCCGAGTTTTCTAAGCACCTCCAAGCGGCGCTCGCCAATGACACGCTGCGTGTTTTCGGTGACAGCTGTGAAGATTCCGCCGACGGCTCCAGTTTCGTTTCGAACGGGACTGAAAGAGAACGAGAAATAACATTCTTCGTCGTAACCATGACGATGAAGAATCAGCAGTTGGTCATCCGACCAGGTCGCTTCCCCACTGGCTACGACGCCATTCAGCATGGGTCCGATGACATCCCATATTTCTGACCATACCTCCGCACAAGGACGGCCAAGCGCCCAAGGATGCTTGGCAGCCAGAATGTGGCTGTATGAATCGTTGTAAATGCTTATGAATTCGGATCCCCAGTACAGCACGATGGGAAAACGTGAAGCCAGACAGATGCTGACGGAAGTGCGAAGACTTTGCGGCCAACTTGTTATTGGACCGAGCGCCGTTTGATTCCAATCTACCGAGCCCGCATGCCGGCTCATTTCGCCGCCGCGCGCGAAACAATCTCCGGCAGAAGGATCGGGAGCACTGAAGCTGTATGGAAACTCATATCGCATTATTCTTTTCCCGTTACGAAACTAGCGATTTGCAAGGCACGTACCATCAGAAGGCTATATAGGATTCTTGCGTAAACCCTGTTGTGGTGTGGTAAACCGGAGTCGTTAGCTTAAAACCCATCGTGCTCCCCCACATCAATCGGGGAATTTTGCCCTGATCGAAGCCCGGCAAGGGCAATCATCGCTTTAGCAAGTTCAAAAGCTGATATTAAGAACGGATTCCGCAATCTTGGCGACTGTGGCCTGGGAGATGCTGATACCGAGTTTCAGGAGTTCGCCATGGATTCGAGGTGCTCCCCAGAGCGGGTTCAGTCGACTCATGGTTCGGATCAGATCCCGAAGAATTGCCGCCGTTCAAACCCAGCATTGTCCATTTGTGAACCTTCCAAGCAGCGGCGGGACATTGGGGCGAAGGCATAATTGGAACGTGTGCATGGCGAATTCGTATTAACACCGTCATTCGGGGTTTGGTACAACCCACGACAAATGTTTCTGCTAATCACCGGCTGAGAATCCAGAAGAGCTAAACCACAACACATTTTGCGGGTGCTGCGTCCAATGCTTGCTAGTGTACAGCCTATGCAAAATTTGCTGATCGTTCTTGTATTGATGGCCCCGCCTCAAACGGTTGCCATTCGAGGGAAGGTTCTGGATTCGCGGACGCTGGAACCCATTGAGAAGGCACTCATCTCTATACGCGATCGCAAGATTGAGACGCGGACGGGGGCTAGTGGCGAGTTCGAGCTGAGGGACGTGTCGCCGGGCGAAGTTGAACTATATGTGACGACAGTCGGGTATGCGCTAGTGCGGAAGAAGCTCGAAGTGGCTCCTTTGATTCCGGTTGAAGTTGAGATCTTGCTAGGGCCGGAAGTCCTCAGGCGCACCGACGAGATTTCGGTTACGGAGAAACCATTCGTGGCGCCCGAACTCGCGAGTGTGTCCGATCACAGGTTGACGCAAGTGGACATGAGAAATCTAGCAAGCGTCTTGGTCGATGATCCCTTGCGATCCGTTCAAGCACTACCAGGCGTCACGACCGGAGACGATTTTTACGCGCAATTTTCTGCTCGCGGCGCGGGGTTCCGGTCGATCGGGTATGCAACCGACGGCATCCTGCTGTATGCGCCACTATTCGAGGTCGGCGATGTAAACGACGGCGCTTCCCTTTCCATGCAGAATGGCGACGTTATCGAGTCTCTAACGCTTTCGACTGGAGGCTTTTCTTCGAAATACGGCGATCGGACTGCAGGCTATCTTCACATCGCAACGCGCGACGGCAATCGGGAGCGATTCACCAATACGGGAGTGGCCAGCCTATCTGGCGTAGGCTGGACTAGCGAAGGGCCCATCGGCAAGTCGCGCAAGGCTTCGTGGCTTTTCTCGGCGCGCAAAAGCTATCTCAATTGGCTGATCAACAGGATTTCAGCCGATACATCGTTCGTTTTCGGGTTCACGGATTTTTTTGCGAAGGTGAGCTTCGACCCGTCGCTCCGTCACCGTTTTCGCCTCAGCGGAAATTTCGGAAATTCGCGTGTCGATCAAGAGAAAGACAAGCAATTCGGACCCAATGATTTCGTAATCGGCGACAGTCGCAACAATATAGCGACGGGCAGTTGGTTCTGGATTGTTTCCAACCGATTCACGCTGGATTCCGCCCTCAACTACGACGGTGCGGCGCTGAAAAACATCAATCATGACGGGCAACTTCTCTTTCAATCGAGACCCAAGCAGTTGGCTTTGAAGCAAGATGCGGCGTATCAGCTCAATACTTCCAACAGAATCGAAGCAGGCTACTTCGCGCGCCGTCTGGCCCACAGCGGTGAGCGCCGAAGGCTTCAGTTTGCGAGCGGTCAATTCGTCACGACAGATTCCTTCTCCTCGTCGTCCTGGCAACCGGGCGCCTACGTTCAGCACAGCGTGACTGGCGCGAATTCTCGCCTCGCAATTACTTATGGCGGCAGGTTCGACGGGTGGCTTCTCACGGGCCAGGATGTCTGGATGCCGCGGGCCAGTGCTTCTTTTTCGCTATTGGCTAACACGCGGCTGACGCTCGCTTTCGGTCAGTACTCGCAGTTTCCGGATTTCTTTCAGGTGTTCGGAGAATTTGGGAATCCGGGCCTGAGAGCCGAACGCGCAACGCACTATACGTTTCAAGTCGAGCAGTTGCTGAACGATAAGACCCGCGTTCGCGTCGAAGCCTACAATCGGGAGGATCGGAACGGCATTTTCTCAGCAGATACCGAGTATCGATTGCTGAACGGCCAACCCGTCGGTCCTGGACTTGGCATCAGCGAGGGCCGGTATCAGAACAACTTACGGGGACACGCACGCGGACTCGAATTGTTCATAGAGCGGCGCAGCGTCAATAAGCTGTCAGGTTGGGCTTCTTATAGTTATGGAGTCGCGCGCTATCGCGATGCCGCAACAAACCTTTCATTCGATGGAGACTTCGACCAGCGTCACACGTTCAATATTTATGCGACCTACCGATTGAAACCGTCGTTGAATCTCAGCGCCAAATACCGCTATGGAAGCAACTTTCCGCTGCCAGCGTTTCTATTGGTTCGGGGCGAATTTGCTACGCTGAGCAGCCAACGGAACCAGTCGCGTCCACCGGCATACAGCCGGCTGGATGTACGGGCCAACAAGGCGTTCCACTTCGATCGCTGGAAGCTCACGCTGTACGGAGAGGTGCTGAACCTCTTAGGTCGTAAGAATATCCGGTATACGACTCAGACGGATACCGTCAATCGTTTCGTGTCGTTCGATACAGACACGATGTTTCCGATATTGCCGATTGCCGGTCTCAGAGTGGAATTCTGATGTAGTCCGCCACTATGATTCCATTGCGAAGCGGACAAGTTTCCATAGAGGTAAGCCGCCTATCCGATGCCGCCCAAGTCCACTATGTCAATTCGCGCGCGCGCAGGCTTGGCGTGCGGAGGCGCGGCGGTGGATCAAAGCATCATCGTCGCTGCGGTCAAAAGCGGACAATTGATGTGCTAATTCATGCGGACAAATGATGTGCTAACGACAGTAGGCATGCATTGAACCTTGCCTACAGGAATCGTCAGTCCTATGATGAACGCTTCATGAAAAAACGATTGGCGGTGTGTTTCGCCTTAGGAACTTTACTTTTGGCAGTTCCCACGTGGGCGCAAGGGCCGCGCGGCATTCCTCGCACGCCTGACGGCAAGCCCGATTTGAACGGCGTCTGGCAGGTGTTGAATGCGGCCGCGTGGGACCTTGAGGATCACAACGCGTCTCTGCGGGTGCCTGCGGGGCAAAGTGTGGTTGAGGGCGGCGTAATTCCATATCAGGCCGCTGCTCTCGCTAAGAAGAAAGAGAACTTCCAGCGGCGTGAGAGCGCAGATCCGGCCGAGGCGGCCTGTTACATGCCCGGCGTTCCACGAGCCAGTTATATGCCTTTCCCGTTCGAGATCATTCAGAGCCCCAAGCTGGTCACGATGTCTTACGAATTCGGGCACACGCGCCGAAGCATCTTCACCGACGGCACGCCGCATCCAGATGGATTTCCTGATTTCTGGATGGGCGATTCACGCGGCAAGTGGGAAGGCGACACGCTCGTAGTGGACGTCACTAATCTGGACGAGCGCACGTGGCTTGACCACGCCGGTAATCACCACAGCGATGCATTGCATGTGGTTGAACGCTACACAATGACGGATCCGGATCACATCCTCTACGAAGCCACTCTCGAGGATCCGAAAGTCTTCACCAAACCTTGGAAGATTTCGATGCCGCTGTACCGCCGCTTGGAAAAGAACGTCAAGATCCTGGAATATGAGTGCGTGCAGTACATTCAAGAACAGAAATACGGTAACGCCAAACCCGTCGCAGGAGCCAAATGAGACACACACTACTACACATCGCAGTTGCGAGCATTCTAGCGACTGCAAGTCTGCCGGCGCTCCACGCCCAGAACCAGACTCCGCCGAAATGGACGCCGCCCCGCACGCCCGATGGGCATCCAGACATGCAGGGAATGTGGGCCCGTCGCGGAACTGCCATGGCCGAGGCGAACGGTCCGAACTCACCGCTAAGCGAGTTCGGCGCCACGGGGCAGCCGTACCCCACGGTGTTCAACACGGGTGTTTCAACGCCGCAAGCTGCAGCCGCAATGGCGAACCGGCCCGCCGGCATTATCGATCCGGCTGACCGCATTCTCCCATGGCGTCCCGAAGCGGACGCTGCCCGGCGGGAATTTCTCAGCCATATGATTCCGCCCGCGTCGCTCAAATATGTCGAGGCATCTGCTCGGTGTGTTCCGCCGGGATTGCTCGGTGGCGATGACAGACACCCTTATCAGATCATTCAGCGTCCTGGATCGTTCGTGGTGATGTTCGAGTACAACCATGTCACTCGCGTTATTCATACGGACGGGCGTGCGCACGTGGGGCCGAACATCCGTTTGTACATGGGTGACTCGATAGGAAAGTGGGAAGGGGAGACATTGGTCGTCGACACCACCAATTTCAACGATAAGACATCGTTTTCTCAGACCATTCCCTATCACAGCGAGGCGCTCCACACCGTCGAACGCTTCACAATGGTTGATCCCAATATCATCGACTATCAGCTCACCATCGAAGACCCGAAGTTGTTTACCTCTCCAATCCGTATCGCGGGCACGTTTGCAGCTGCGGCGAAAGGAAGCGAGTTGATGGAGTTTGCCTGCGCCGAAGGCAGCCAGACTCTGCCGAACATTTTCGGCTTCGGGTTATTTCCGGAACAGTAAGGAGATCATTTCATGCCAACAAAGCTATGGGTTATCGCCGCTGCCGCCGGGCTCTTTGCGTTTGCTGTTCCCGCGGCCGCGCATCATTCGTTCGCCGCGGAATTCGATGCGGACAGGCCGATTACGGTGAAAGGCACAGTCACCAAGATGGACTGGGTGAATCCGCATTCCTGGATTTATGTGGACGTCAAGGACCAGAGCGGCAAGGTGGTCAACTGGCGTTTCGAAATGGGCCCCCCGAATGCGCTCCTGCGCATGGGCTGGCGCAAGGATTCGATTCCGGCCGGCACCCCTGTAGAGATTCAGGGTTATCGCGCCAAAACCGGAGAGCCCGTTGCCAACGCCAAGCAAGTCAAGCTGCCGGACGGTCGGGAACTATTTTCTGGCGGTTCGGCCCCTACACTTCCCGGCGCTCCAGAGTCGAAACAGTAGAAGGAAGCGGTAAAACTCATCGCCAGCAAAAAGGCACAAAATTCACAAAAAAACTTTGTGTTTCTCTCGTGCCTTCTTGTGGCTTTTTCCATTTAGTGTCTCAGTTCGTGAGGAGATTTGATGCGCAGCATCCTGAAGCTCACCATGGTTGCAATGTTTGCGGCCGCGGCGCTCATTTCGATCGTTATTACATCCTTCGCTCAACAGCAGCCGGCGCCGGTGGGTCCGATGCCGGCAGTGCTTCAGAACTATCAGCCAGTTACCGCAGAACGTTTGAAGAACCCCGAGCCCGGTAACTGGCTGATGATTCGCCGCACCTATGACGGCTGGGGCTATAGCCCGCTGGACCAAATCAATACGCAGAATGTTTCGAGGCTCCGGCCGGTCTGGAGTTTCGCTACAGGCGAAGCGCGAGTCCACGAATCAGCACCGATCGTCAACAATGGCGTCATGTTTGTAACAACACCGATGAACCAGGTGATCGCGATCGATGCGAGAACGGGCAACCTTCTTTGGCGATACAGAAGACAGCGGCCGGAGGGTGCCTCCGTGCCTCATGACACCAACCGTGGCGTTGCACTCTATGGGGATAAGGTTTACTTCGCTGCAGGTGAAGCCGTGCTGGTGGCGCTGGACGCGAAGACGGGCAAGGAAATATGGACCACCGTCGTGGCAGACAACAAAGCGGGCTACTACACGTCTCTCGCTCCGCTGGTAGCCGGAGGTAAGGTCATGCTCGGCGCATCGGGAGGCGAACGCGGGATTCGCGGATTCGTTGCGGCTTTCGATCCCGACACCGGAAAAGAAGAGTGGCGCACTTATACGGTGCCTGCTCCAGGCGAGCCGGGCAGCGAAACCTGGCCCAAAGGCGATCAGTGGAAAACAGGCGGCGCGCCGGTTTGGGTGACGGGGAATTACGATCAGGAAACCAATGTCGTTTACTTCGGAACGGGCAATGGCGGCCCATGGGTGGGCGATCAACGCCCCGGCGACAATCTCTACACTGCATCAACGGTCGCATTTGATGTGGCTACCGGCAAGATCAAAGGTCACTTCCAATATCATCCAAATGACTCCTGGGACTGGGATGAGGTGTCACCTCCGATCCTTGTCGACTATCAGCGCGGCGGACGTACGATCAAAGGACTCATCGATGTGGCGCGCGACGGCTATCTTTGGTTCCTGGAACGTTCGAGCGGTCCGATCCGTTTCGTCGAGGGCAAACCTTACGTCAATCAAAACGTATTCCTGCGTCTCGATCCCGAAACCGGCAGGCCAGAGGTCGATCCTCAGCACAAGCCCGCTACTGGAAAAATCGCCGAGTTCTGTCCCAATGCGCATGGCGGCAAAAACTGGCCTCCCATTGCCTTCAATCCGCAAACACGAATGATTTATGTTCCTGCCAATAACAACCTGTGTGGTGGTTTTATGGGAGTCGAGGTTGAGTACGTCCCCGGGCGGGGTTTCACCGGAACGTCGGGCAACACTTCCTCGGCGAGGCCTGGAGCCGATCACTTTGGCGAAGTTCAAGCCTGGAACGTGGACACCGGCCAGCGCGTCTGGACGCACAACTATCCCAAAGTCCCAACTGGGGAGCGATGCTGACAACGGCTGGCGGTCTTGTATTCAGCGGAGGAACGAACGATCGGAAGATCCACGCCTTCGATGCGGCAACAGGAAAGCTTCTCTGGGAGTTTCCGGTGAGTTCGGGCATTCTGGCTCCGCCGACCACATTCATGCTCGACGGAAAACAGTATCTCGCCGTCCACTCGGGCTGGGGCGGGGATTCTCGCGGAATGCAGGCGACACTCAATCGGCTTTTTCCGGGCGAGTTTCCGGAGGTGCCCGAGGGCGGCGCCGTGTGGGTGTTTGCGCTGGAATAAACTGGGAGGCGAGGAAACCGGAGATTGTGCAACGGTAAGCGCGGTCTATGAAGACTCCATGAGCCGCGTCCGCCAGCGAGGTACAACATGATGCAGGATTACCTGAAGCGCGCTCGTGCCGAACTGCTGGCTTTTGATTCGACTGCAAACAAATTTCTCGAGGCGCTGGAAACCAACCCGAATTCCTTCAAACTTCCCCAACCCAAGATCAAAGACGTACGCACTGTGCTTGCGGATTTGCCGGTCAAATCCAAGATCATCCAACTCGCCTTGGAGATTTCCGAAAAGACGGCGTTCGATATTGCGGATCGGCTCGACAGCCTGAAGGGACAATCTCGCAAACTGGCGTTGCGGCTGAAAGATCTCTCTGAGGTGCTCAAGGACGAACTGCGCGAGGAACCTGGAAACAGTCCGAGCGAGGCCCTCGCGGAGAGGCTGGAGGCTCTGGATGCTGCGGCAAAGCGCGTCGCGATGGCGTTGTTTCCGAACGCTCTCGAAGGCCTGAGGGAAGTCAACACCGAACTGTTCAAGTTCCGCCAAATTGAAAACGACTACAACCGCGTGCTGGGAGAGCAGAAGGGCCGCCTCACTCCCGAGCAACTGGCCGAGGTGGAAAAAACCGCGGCGACTCTTCGGGCCCGTTTCGATGCAGTCAACGATCTGGTGAACGAACTTGTCATCTCGCGAGTCGGCGGGTCGGATGAAGTGAAGGCTCTTGTTCAGAGAGTCAGCGTCGAACTGGCCGATGCAATCCGCGAGGCCGGAAAGCACACAGAGGAAGCGCTCAAGCCTTTTCGAGGCGTATTCGCCGATGCGAAAGACCTCGCGGTCCGGTTAGGTCGATTCAAGGTTCGCGTCCCCATTTTCCCTGGAGGGAGTTCTCTGGCAGAAATCGCGGGCCTCATCGATCCTGCCCTCTACGACGAACTCTCCGGCGTCCAGCGAATGGCGTTGTTCAACATCATATCGCGCCTTAAGAGCATTACGTTTGGTACGGCTCCCGGCGAGGACATGCTGGCCGCAAAGTTCAAGATCAAGATCATTGAAGTCTTCACCGATCGGATCTACCTCGAGGTCGATAAGCCTTTTATCGATACCATCGCGGGCTTTGCTCAGAAAGGAGCGTTTGAGAAAGCGCCGGCATCCCTGCACAAATTCCGCGACGGCAGTTTCAAGCAGAAGGTGGCGTCGGAGGGCAATCTCCAGGTGTGTTTCGCGGCCATTCCCAACTCGAATCCGAGCCGGCTAAAGGTGGACGCCGACATCGACCTCTATCGCAGTCCTCTGCGGCACCTGTTTGGGGAGGTTCTCGTCAACCACCTCACGGGGACAACGACAGATCAGTTCAAGGTGTTCGACATTCTTGCCGCGACTAAGCTGCCTATGGTGGCCGGCTTTGCCCTCACGTCCCTGGGGCTCCCACTGAGTTGATGGCCAATTGTTGAACTGTCC
>Ga0114129_10004205_pt1 | contig 20343 bp, 15 predicted proteins | sample RhiMetdeltSRZDD1_FD_80071 | JGI IMG/M metagenome (GOLD analysis project Ga0114129, IMG submission 80071) | Populus rhizosphere microbial communities from Tennessee, USA - Rhizosphere MetaG P. deltoides SRZDD1 (version 2) (version 2) | ecosystem: Host-associated > Plants > Roots > Rhizosphere >... | reverse complement strand
GGACAGCTGATCAGCGAGACCAGCAAGTCGTACGACGCCTATCTCACAGTCGATGTACTGCGCGCTTTCGAGAGCTTCGTCGATGACGTCTCCAACTGGTACATCCGACGCTCCCGCCGCCGGTTCTGGGACGGTGATGCCGCGGCTCTGAGCGCTCTCTGGACTGCGCTTGTTCAGGGCCTGCGAGTCATCTCTCCCGTCATGCCGTTCCTCGCCGAGGAGCTGTGGCAACTCCTGGTAGTCCAGCCATGCGCTGATGCGCCTCGATCTGTGTTCCTTGCGGGCTGGCCGGTTCAGCGGGAGGTTGATACGAGCCTGCTGGACGATGTCGTCGAGGTCCGAAAGGTCGTCGAGCTTGGACGCCAGGCTCGTTCGACATCACGGATGAAGCTCCGTCAACCGCTGCGTCAGCTCGTGATCGACGGGACCGACCGGGTTGAGCCTTACCTCGCTGAGATCGCCGACGAACTGCGGGTGAAGTCAGCACGGCTGGAGAAGCTCGATGCCGGCGGGCTCCGTGTGCGACCGAACCTGAAGGTTCTCGGCCCGAAGCTCGGAGGCGAGGTTCAGTCGGTTCGTCGGGCGCTGGAGGCCGGTGAGTTCGTCCAGTTAGACGACGGGGGATTCGAGGTCGGTGGCTATCGACTCACCCCGGACGAGGTGCTCGTCCAACGCACGGAGAAGGTCGGTTGGTCGGTTGCCTCCGACGGGAAAGTCACGGTTGCGCTGGATCTTGAGCTCGATGATGAGCTTCGCAGCGAAGCACGGGTCTTCGACCTGGTGCATCGCATCAATTCGATGCGCAAGGCCGCGGGTCTCTCCATCACCGACAGGATCAAGCTGTCACTGCCTTCGTCGGACGCCGACCTAGCTAGCTATCAGGAGTGGATCGGCTCAGAGACGCTTGCGGTGCACATCGACTTCGCCGCCACGGACGAGCCTGAACTGGTGCTCGCATCCTGATGTGTGTCGGCCTCAGACTTCCTGGGCAGCTATCAGCTGACCGATCGTCGTACCCGCATACCGGTCGGCGGCCTCGAAGCCCGCTGCCACCCGGGGCGCGATCGACGCGCCAACCGGTGTTAACTCCGGGTCGGGCTCGAAACGCACGAATCCGCCAACAGAGGAAGACCCGATCAACAGCCTGGCGTGAGCACTCTCGGTCTCTTCGGCCAGGCGGTAGCCATCGTTGCCCTCAACCAAGCGGTGCTCTTCGGTCGCAGCTCGTGGTTGCGCGACCGTGAGCCACCCGCCGCCTCCCCGCCGCTCATCCGCCGCGGTGACGATCAGCTCCTCCAGGTCGTCGGATCGCAGGTCCCAGGGCTCCCCAGCGATGACGGCGTGATGTAGCAGGAGCAGTGGCAGTTCAGGCACGCAGCCATCGATGACGTTCAGGCCAGCACCGAAGCGAGGATTCAGCTCGTTGGCCACAAAGCCCTCATCGCTCACGATCCCGTCGAGCGCGAATGCACCTCGGTACCCGACCCGCTGGCGTAGTGCCGTCCCCAGGCGCCGTGCAATGGCGCGTATCGCCGCCCTGACGTCATCCGTCGGGTCCCAGAACGTCGCACAGCCCGCGTAGCGCAGGCGGCCTCCGTCCGACGCTCGAAGGGTGATGAGTTCAACGGGCCGGAAGACGGCGACGCCGCTATCGAGTACCAGCCCGTGGATGCTGCAGGGGATGCCTTCGACGAAAGGCGCGATGCGGACACGGCTGCATTGCTCCCCGAAGAACCTCACGGCCTCTCCGGCGTCCTCCTCCGTGCGGACCCACCTGACCAGGACGCCTCCCCCGTTGTATCCATCGCGTGAGTCGCCGCTCCAGACCGTGCCTTGGTCTCGTCCGAGCTGGGCCGCCGCAGCGAGCAGGTCGTCATGCTGGACGGAGACGACAGCGCTTGGAGGACGCGGCACACCTACATCGTCGAAGAACTGATCGATGACCGCCTTGTCCTCCAGCGCGACCCACACCGGCCGCCGAGGACCGTATGCCGGCCGTCTTCCGATACTTGTGGTGGCCTGGACTGTGTCGACATAGGTAAGGGCCGAACCATCAGGGTCGAAACGGTCAAGAGCCTGCAAGACATGACCTGGGAGGCTGGCCACCTCCTTCTCAAATCGTCGGACCATCTCAGTGGAGTTGCTCGCCACGATGTCGAGACTGACCCACTCGGCATCCGCGTCATTCGGCAATGCGCCCGTGCCCATGGCTGGTGCGAGGATGAAACAGCGGTCGGAACCAAGTTCCCGCAGCGTCCCAACCCGTGGGCTCGCTGCCGCCACGTGGGGCCCGGCGAGAATCACCTTCCGACCGCGTACGGCCGTCGCCAACAGATCCCGGTAGTAGCCTGCGTCCACCATCATGCGCCTGCCCAGTCGTGTCCCCATCGGGTCGCCCGCGGGAGGGAGCACCGCAGCCCACCTCCGCACGGCAGTGTGGCCGATCACAAGCGGGCCGTCGCCAGCGCCTCCGGAGCGACTCTGTTGGCGTAGCGGCTCGCCAGGACGTCGACGAGGCGGCCTGGCGGCGACGCTCCCATGACGGGCGCCGGCGCGGGTGTGTCGTCGGGCGGTCGAGCGTGGGTCAGCCATCGCAGGTGGCGTCCCTGGTGGTGGCGTCCCGGCGGGCGTTGACCGCCAACAGGACGCGCAGGATCGCTCGCCCCGCCTCGTCCGGTGGGGTCCAGCCAGGCGGGGGTACAAGCCGGAGCGGCAACGACCCGGACTGTTCCTGGCTTCGCTCGGTCTCCTCTCATGAACCTCTGCAGGCTGTCGAGGCCGCCACCCGACGTTCCGGGCCACCCGAGGCCGCGTGAGAAGTCGCTCTTGGCCCCCTCGGAGTCGGGGGTGGTCGTTACATGTAGCGCCAGGTCCGGGTGACGGTCGTCAACCCACGCGTCATGGGGCGAACCGATATCGGCCGTGCCCATCCCACTCGAGGTAGCCGGTCATCTTTCGACGTTGAAGGACATTCCTCACGTTCCGCTGCCGGACGCGCTCTTCGAGCCTCGGGAGGTCGAGATCGGCGTCGACAGGACCGAACGGCATGGCGTTCAAGGCTACGGCATCCACGCGAGTGCTCCGGAGAAGGTTTGGACGGGGTGGGAGTGGGGATGCATCCCTCTAACCTGCACCCCACCTTTGACCCACGGCTCCGGGTGGCCGTCGACCCTTGACCTGACCGGTCGGTCGGCGTATTATCCGGCACCCTTTTCCCCCAAGGCGGCACGCTCATGGCCAAGGCGACGACGAAGGCGGCCACCCGGTCGTCCAGCACTGCGAAGAAGAACCCGGCCACAAAGGCGAAGTCCGCCGCCAAATCCAGAGGGTCCAACGGGCTCGACAAGTTCCTCGAGGGGCAGCTCGTGGCCCTGCAGGAGGAGCGGGCGACCTACCTGCGGCAGGCCGAGACCCTCCAGGCCGAGGCCGACTCGCTCACGGAGGACCGGGAGCCGGGCGACGTCCAGTTCGACGAGGAGTCGGGCGAGGGCGACACCCTGGCTGTCGAGCGCGAGCGCGACCTCGCGCTGTCGGCCCAGGCCCGGGCGGCCATCGACGAGATCGACCGGGCGGTCGACAAGATCCACGAGGGCACCTACGGGCGGTGCGAGACCTGCGGCACGGCGATCCCCAAGGAGCGGCTCAAGGCGCTGCCCTATGCCGCGCTGTGCGTGAAGTGCAAGAGCGGAGGGCTCGGCCTGTCCCGCTGAGCGGCGCGGCGGCGGCCGTCCGGGAGTGCCATGTCGACCGATCCGACCACCGCCCCACAGACCCCCAGCGCCGGCCGGCGGGCCCGCTGGGACATCCTGCTCACCACGGCGGTCAGCGTGCTCGTCCTGGACCAGCTGACGAAGTGGTGGGCGTTGGAGACCCTCCCGGGCCGGGTCATCCACGTCGCGTGGACCCTCCAGCTCCAACTGACCCTGAACCACGGCTCGGCGTTCAGCTTCGCCCAGGGGCGGGGCGCCGTCATCTCCCTCCTCGCCGTCGGGGTCGTCCTGGTGCTGCTGCGCACGGGCCGTCAGGCCACCCAGCCGCTCGCGGCCCTGGCCCTCGGACTGGTGCTGGGCGGCGCGGTCGGGAACCTGGCCGACCGGGCCTTCCGGGAGGGTGAGGGGTTCCTGGGCGGGGGTGTGGTCGACTTCATCGACCTTCAGTGGTGGCCGGTGTTCAACGTGGCCGACACGGGAGTGGTGTGTGGCGCGTTCCTGCTCCTGCTGACCAGCTGGCGGGACGATGCCCCAACCGGCGACACCTCGCCGGACTCCGCTCCCAGCGAGCCCGAAGCGGTGTAGACGTGCCTCGCCAGACCGGCACCGGCTCGGTGTCGGCAGCGGTCCCCGCCGCGCTGGCCGGCGAGCGGCTCGACCGGGTGGTGGCCATGGTCACCGGCGTGAGCCGGTCGGAGGCGGCCGAGCTCGTCAGCGGGGGAGCGGTCGAGGTGGACGGGCGGCCGGTGACGACCCGCTCGCACCGGGTGGTCGAAGGCGACGTGGTCGGCATCGACCTGCCCGCGCCGCGAGCCGACTCCGGTGTGGCGGCCGATCCGGACGTCGTCGTCCCCGTGGTCTACGAGGACCCGGACCTGGTGGTGGTGGACAAGCCGGCCGGCCTGGTGGTCCACCCCGGAGCCGGCCAGCAGGCGGGCACCCTGGTCCACGGCCTGCTCGCCCGCTATCCCGAGCTGGCGGAGGTGGGGCAGCCGGACCGTCCCGGCATCGTGCACCGGCTGGACAAGGGCACCTCCGGGCTCATGCTGGTCGCCCGGTCGCCGCGCGCCTACGACGCACTGGTGACGATGCTCGCGGCACGGGAGGTCAGCCGGCGTTACTGGGCCCTGGTCTGGGGCCGGGTCGAGGCCTCGAGCGGCGAGGTCGACGCGCCCGTCGGCCGCTCGCTGCGTCAGCGGACCCGGATGGCGGTCACGATGCGGGGCCGCCCGGCGTTGACCCGGTACGAGGTCCGCCAGCACTACACGCGCCCGGCGGCGCTGACCGAGCTGGCCTGCACGCTTGCCACGGGGCGGACCCATCAGATCCGGGTGCACATGGCCTCCATCGGCCACCCGGTGGTCGGCGACGCCCGCTACGGCGGCTCCCGCTCCACCCTGCCCCTGGCCCGGCCGGCGCTGCACGCCGGGCACCTGGCGCTGGCCCATCCCGTCACGGGTGAGCCGCTGTCCTTCGATGCGCCGTTGCCGGCGGACCTAGCCCGACTCCGAGATCAGCTGCTCTGAGATCTCGGGCCACTCGCGCTCGCCGCGGGCCATCGCGGCGATGTCGGCCAGGGTCAGTGCGTCGAGGTGGCGACGCATGTGGTCGCCGACCACACCCCAGATGGTCAGCAGCACGCACTGGCCCTCGTGGTCGCAGGCCCCGTTCTGGTGGGGCTCACCGAAGTCGCCCAGCGTGATCGGGCCGTCGACCGCGCTCACGATGTCGCCCAGGGTCACGGTCTGCGGCTCGCGGGCCAGGACGTACCCCCCGCCCACCCCCCGCTTGGACCGCACCAGGCCGGCGCCCTTGAGCGCCAGGAGGATCTGCTCCAGGTAGGGCTGGGGCAGGCCGGTGCGCTCCGCGATGTCGCGCACCGACGTCGGGCCGGAGTCGTCCCGGTGCAGCGCCAGCGACAGAAGGGCTCGGCTGGCGTAGTCACCCCGCGTCGACACCTTCATCGAGCACAACTGTACGGGTTGGAGGGAGCAACCCTGTCGTCGACCGGTCCCGGTCGGCGGTGGGTGAACGCAACGCGTGGCTTCCGCCCCTCCGGGTTAGCGTGGGACCGAAGATGCCGGCGCAACCCCTACCAGTGCTTCCCGACTATGACGGGCCCTGCGTCGTGGGGCTCGTGCCGGCACTACTCGGACCGCCTGACGACGCACCGGCGTGGATCCCCGAGGCGGCGCACGACGCTCGCCAGGTGGTGCTGCTGGTCCTGGACGGGCTGGGATGGGACCAGCTCCAGGACCGTCCCGGCGTCGCGCCCACCCTGGCCGGGATGAGCGGCCAGCCCATCACCACCGTCGTCCCCTCGACGACGGCGACCGCGCTGACCTCGATCACCACCGGCCTTCCGCCCGGCGAGCACGGGTTGGTCGGCTACCGCGTCGCCGTCCACGGCGAGGTCCTCAACGTCCTGCGCTGGTCGACGGTGGCCGGCGACGCGATCCAGACCCTGCCGCCACCGAAGATCCAGACCGTCCAGCCCTTCCTGGGCCAGCGGCCGCCGGTCGTCACCCGGGCCGAGTACCGGCACTCGGGGTTCACCGGCGCCCACCTGGACGGGGTCCGCTTCTGGGGCTACCGCACGGTGGCGACCATGGTCACCGAGATCGAGCGCCTGCTCCAGGAGTCCGAGCCCTTCATCTACGCCTACTACGACGGCCTGGACAAGGTGGCGCACGAGTACGGCCTGGGCAGCTACTACGACGCGGAGCTGAACTTCGTGGACCGGGTGGTCGAGTACCTGCTGTCCCGGCTGCCCCGCGGGGCGCTGCTGCTGGTGACCGCCGACCACGGTCAGGTCGACGTGGGCCAGTCCGTGGTCCCGCTCGCGAACGACGTGCTGGCCAACTGCTCGATGCAGTCGGGCGAAGGGCGGTTCCGCTGGCTCCACGCCCGGCCGGGGCGGGCCCGCGAGGTGTTCGACGCCGCCGTCGCCCACCACGGCGACGTGGCCTGGGTCGTCTAGCGTGACGACGTGATCGGCCGGGGCTGGCTCGGGCCCCACGTCGGCCACGTCGCGACGTCCCGGCTGGGCGATGTCGCCCTGGTGGCTCACGCGCCGGTGGCCTTCCACGATCCCTACGACACCGGCCCCTTCGAGCTGGTCGGACGGCACGGCTCGCTGACCTCGGCCGAGATGCGGGTCCCCCTGCTCTGCGCGCCGGGCTGAGTCCCTCGGGTTGCAGCGGCGCCGGGCCGGGGTGGAGCGGTGGACCGCGCGTGGCAGGATGGCCCCCATGTCATCTCCCGACACGTCCACTGACGGAGGACCGACGACCGGCGCCGGCGTTGGCGGCGCTGCCGAGCCGGAGCAGACCCGGGTCGAGCACCCGGAGGTGGTGACTCCCGGCGGGGACGAGCGGACCTCCGAGGCGGTCGAGCATCCCGCGAAGGTGATGCGCATCGGATCGATGATCAAGGTGCTGCTGGAGGAGGTGCGCCAGTCCGACCTGGACGAGGCCAGCCGCGACCGCCTGCGGGACATCTACGAGACCTCGGTGCGCGAGCTGTCCGAGGCGCTGTCGCCCGATCTCCGCGAGGAGCTGGGTCGGCTGGCCCATCCGTTCGCCGGGTCCGAGGCCCCGAGCGAGGCCGAGCTGCGGATCGCCAAGGCCCAGCTGGTCGGCTGGCTGGAGGGCCTGTTCCACGGGATCCAGGCCACCCTGTTCGCGCAGCAGATGGCGGCCCGCCAGCAGCTCGAGGAGATGCGGCGCCGGCTGCCTCCGGGCGCTCCGGGTGCCACCCCTCCGGGCCCCGGAGTCGAGATCGACCAGCGGCCCGGGACCTACCTCTGACGGGAACGCCGGTGGGAACGCCGGCGGGAACGTCGATCCTCGGCCGGTTCTGACCCGACCGGGCGAGGTGACGGGTGGTTTGTTACAACCTCGTTGCTATGGATGGGGACACCGCCAGCGGTCAGAAGTAGGCTGCGCGTCGTGGGGGAGCACCGCATCCGGTTCAGCCGGTCGAGCCCTCAGCGCTCGCCATGGCTGTCGGCCCTGCTCTCGGGAGGAGCCGTCGTGGCCGTCGCCGCCGTCTTCGCGGCGGCCGGCGTCGACGAGGTCGAGGTCCTGGCGACGCTCCTCTTCGCGCCGGTGTTCATCGCCACCCTGCTGTGGGGGCGCACCATGGGCTACGCCGTCGCCGCCGGCGCCAGCCTCGTCTACCTGGGCTTGCGCTACGGCGACATCGCCGACAGCGGAGCCTTGCGGGTCGCGGTGCTGGTGGCCGCCCGGGCGGCCTGCTACGCCGTGGTCGCCCACGCCACACCCAGCTTCCAGCACCGGTTCGCCAGCATGTCGGTGCCCGCGGCCGACGCTCAGGACGAGCCCGAACCCCGCCACCGGACCTCCCTGGATCCCGTGCCGGCCCTGGCGACGGCGTCGACCGCCGCCGGCCCGTCGGGCGCCATGGGCTACGCGACCGAGGGTGGGTCCACCCCCTCCGAACCCGGCCACGGCGATCAGGGCGGGTACGGCGAGTACGAGGATCCCGAGGAGCAGCTGGCCCCCGACGACTACCCGGCTGCCGACGACTACCCGGCTGCCGCCGAGGGGTTGACCTGGCCTGAGCTCGCGGTGCCCAGCGCAGGTGGGGACGAGCCTCCGATGCCGCTGGCCGGGGCCTGGGCCGATCCGCCACCGTCGGAGGCGGGGTGGGGCCCGCCGGACGAGGAGCCGGCCTGGGGACCCGAGGAGGCCCCCGCGGCCTGGGACGACGTGCCGGCCCCCGGCCCCGATGCCGAGGAGCTCGAGCCCGCGGGCGCCGGCATGTGGGATCCACCGGTCGGGCAGGCCCCCGCGGCCTGGGCGGATCCACCGGAACCCCCGATGGCCGCCGGTCCTTTCGGCGTCGAGGCGCCGCCCTTCGACGAGGCCGCCTGGACGCCACCTCCGCCGCCCGGCGTCGCCAGCCCGGTCGGTGCGGCTGCAGCCGCTGGCCCGGTCAGCCCCGGAGGCTCGAGCCCCGCCGGCCCCGAGGCCCCCGGACCGGCCTGGGGCGGGCCCGACAACGGCCAGCCCGAGCCGGTGGCGGCCCGGTTCACGGGGCCGCCCGCGCCCACCGTCCCGACCGGCTGGGTGGATGACGCCACCGTCCCGCTCGGCGACGAGACCATCCCGGTCGGGTACACCGGCGAGCTGTTCGTGCCCCGCGAGCTGCGCCAGCCGTCGTTCCCCGCCGGTGGCCCCCTGCGCAACGGGTCGGGCCGCGGCGGCAACGGCCACACCCTCCCGGATCCCGGGGGCCCGGCGGGCGTGGGAGCCGAACCGCCGCCGCCGGCGCTCGGCCACCCGTCTCCTCCGCCCCCCGGTCCGCCCGGTCCCCTCGGTCCGCCCCCGTCACCGGAGGCGCCTCCCGAGCGGCCTCGGGTGGGCTCCGGCGGTCCGCCGGACAGCTCAGGGCCTCCAGGGCCGGCATCCGGCGGCGTCGCCCCCGAGACCCGGTTGTGGAACGCCCGCTACTTCCGTGACCGGCTGACGTCGGCTCGGGACGAGTCCCAGCGCTCGGGGTCCCCGTTCTCGGTGGTCATGGTGCAGGTGGCCGACGAGCCGTTCCAGCCCCTGCCCTATCGGCGGCAGGTGGCGCTGCTGCGCGAGCTCGGCCACCAGTTCATCCAGGCCCGGATGATCGACCACCTGGTGCACCTGCCCGACGGGGCCCAGCACTGGTTCGCGGTCGTCCTGCCCGACACCGATCGGCCCGGCGCCCACCTCATCGAGCGCCGCCTCCGGTCGGCCATCGCGTCCTACCTGCGCAGCCGGGGCCTCCACCTCAGCGAGGTCCAGTCGGCGTCGCTGACGTCGCCCGACGACGACGAGGTCATGGCCTCGGTCTGGGCGTCGCTGCTCGGCTCCTCCGTCGGGTAGTCCGGATGGCCCGATGGTCGGGAGAGTCCCGCCCGGAGGGCTCACCGCCCAGCGGAGATCGCGCTACCCTCGGACCGGTAATCACAGGCGTGTGATTTGTCCACAGGGTTGTGGACGAAGTCGGACCAGGTAGCGGATGAAAGGGACGACGGCGATGGGTCGGGGCAGCTTCACCCACCTCCACGTCCACACCGAGTACTCCATGCTCGACGGGGCGGCGCGGATCGGCGAGGTCGTCGGCGCAGCGGTGGCCGACGGGCAGCCGGCGCTGGGCATCACCGACCACGGCAACATGTACGGGATCCTGGACTTCTACAAGGAGTGCCGGGACCAGGGGATCAAGCCGATCCTCGGCACCGAGGCCTACATGGCCCACGACTCCCGGTTCGAGCGCCCGGCCCGGCGGGGGAGGGTCGACGACTCCGGCGGCGACGTCGACGGCGGCCAGAAGCTCTACTACCACCTCACGCTCCTGGCCGAGGCCGACGAGGGCTACCGGAACCTCATCCAGCTGGCCAGCCGGGCCTTCCTCGAGGGCTACTACTACAAGCCCCGGGTCGACTGGGAGATCCTGGCCGAGCACTCCGCGGGCCTCATCGCCACCACCGGGTGCCTGGGCGGCCACGTCCTGCAGGCCCTCATGCGCGGCGACGTGGAGGACGCGCTGGCCAAGGCCGGCCGGCTCCAGGACATCTTCGGGCGCGACAACCTGTTCGTCGAGCTGCAGGACCACGGCATCCCCGAGCAGCACAAGACCAACCCCCAACTGCTCGAGATCGCCCGCCGCATCGGCGCCCCGCTCCTGGCCACCAACGACAGCCACTACGTCCACCAGGGCGGTGCCGTGGCCCACGACGCCCTCCTCTGCGTCCAGACCGGCTCGCTGATGAGCGACCCGAACCGGTTCAAGTTCCACGGCGACCAGCACTACCTGAAGTCCGCGGCCGAGATGCGGTCGCTGTTCGCCGAGCTGCCCGAAGCCTGTGACAACACGCTGTGGGTGGCCGAGCGGGCCGACGTCGAGATCGCGTTCGGCAACCCCCAGCTGCCCAGCTTCCCGCTGCCCGAGGGCTTCGCCAGCGACGGCGAGTACCTGCGCCACCTGACCTTCGAGGGAGCCCGGCAGCGGTGGGGCGAGAACCTCCCCGACGACGTGGTCGAGCGCCTGGCCTACGAGCTCCAGGTCATCGACGACATGGGCTTCAGCTCGTACTTCCTCATCGTGTGGGACCTGATCGACCACGCCCGCCGGCTGGGCATCCGGGTGGGGCCGGGCCGGGGGAGCGCTGCCGGGTGCGCGGTCGCCTACTGCCTGCGGATCACCGACCTCGACCCCATCCGCTACGACCTGCTGTTCGAACGGTTCCTGAACCCGTCGCGGATCTCGATGCCCGACATCGACATGGACTTCGACTCCCGCTACCGCGACGAGATGATCCGCTACGCGGCCGAGCGCTACGGCCGCGACCGCGTGGCCCAGATCGTCACCTTCTCCACCATCAAGGCCCGGGCGGCGGTGCGCGACGCGGCTCGGGTGCTCGGCCACCCCTACGCCGTCGGCGATCGGGTGGCCAAGGCCATGCCGCCGCTGATCATGGGCCGCGACACGCCGCTGTACGCCTGCCTGGAGGAGCATCCGAAGTACGAGGACGGCTACAAGATGGCCGGCGAGCTCCGGCAGATGTACGAGGACGACCCCGAAGCCCGCGAGGTGATCGACGTCGCCAAGGGCCTGGAGGGGCTGCGCCGCCAGGACGGCATCCACGCGGCTGCGGTGGTGATCACCAAGGACCCCTTGACCGACTACCTGCCGATCCAGCGCAAGCCGGAGAACGGGCAGGCCCCCGAGGACGCGCCGGTCGTCACCCAGTACGAGATGCACGGCGTGGAGGACCTGGGCCTCCTCAAGATGGACTTCCTGGGGTTGCGCAACCTCGACGTCATCAGCGACACGCTCGAGATCATCGAGCGCTCCCGGGGCGTCACCCTGGACATCGACAACGTCCCCCTCGACGACCCACCCACCTACGAGCTGCTGAAGCGGGCCGACTCGGTGGGGGTGTTCCAGCTGGAGGGTGGGCCGATGCGATCGCTGATGCGGTCACTGGCCCCCACCACCTTCGAGGACGTGGCCGCCCTGGTCGCCCTGTACCGGCCGGGCCCGATGGCGGCCAACATGCACAACGACTACGCCGACCGCAAGAACGGCCGGAAGCCGGTCATGTACCTGCACGACGACGCCGAGGAGATCCTGGCCTCGACCTACGGGCTCATGATCTATCAGGAGTCCGTGATGCGGGTCGCCCAGAAGTTCGCGGGCTACTCCCTCGCCGAGGCCGACAACCTCCGCAAGGCCTGCTTCCCTGCGGGTACCCGGCTGCTGACCAAGTCGAGAGGTTACGTACCCATCGAGAAGGTGATGGGTCTTGCCGACCGGCGGGTCCAGACCATCGACACGACCTCCTGCGCCAGCCGCTTCGAGCCGGTCGAGGACGTGTGGTCGGTCGGACGGCGGGGCGTCTTCCGCCTGACGACGTCGACCGGGTACTCCGTGGATGCCACGATCGATCATCCCTTCCTCGTCGAGGACCAATGGCGGCGACTGGGCGACATCGAGGTCGGTGATCTCGTCGGCGTCGCGGCCCGCACGACGACCGACGGGGGAAGCAAGGTCAGCCTGGCCGAGGTCGATCTGGCTGCCCTGCTGATCTCGGAGGGATACACGCCCGACCTGCGCAACGGGCCGAGGCGGGTCCCGCACTTCTCGAACACGGACCCTGAGCTGCTCGACGCCTTCCGGGCGGCGTTCCGGGAGCACTTCGGCTATGAGCACCGGCGTGGTCTCACGGTCAACGGCGTCACACGGCTCTCCTTGACCAGGGACGAGCTGTTGGAGCTCGAGCCGATCCTCGGCCGCTTCGGTCGCTCGGCCGACAAGATCATCCCCCTGCGGATCATCAACGCGGCACGGCACAAGGTGGAGCGGTTCCTGGGCACCTACTTCTGCGCCGATGGTTGGGCAGACCGTTCCGGGGTGCACTTCGGCTCGAAGAGCAAGGACGTGTGCCTCGCTCTGAAGCGGATGCTGCTCCGCTGTGGGATCGTCTCCAACCTTCTGTCACGCGCTATCGCTGGACACGGCACCCATTGGATCCTGTCGGTGGCCGACAAGGGTCAAGCCAAGGAGTTCGCCTGTCTGGTCGAGCCCCACTTGACCGCGATGAAGCTCGCCAAGGTCGAGCGCTGGTTCGTCGAGTGGGGTGATTGGCGAAGCGCGACGAACATCGGCATCCCGAGCTCCTTCCTCACGGCCGAGCTGCGGCGCCGGCAAGAGGTGACTGGCAAGTCCAAGCGGCAACTGGGTGTGGACACCGGTGGCTACGCGTCCTGCCGCGTGCTCCATCGCCATACGTTGGACGGGCTCCTCTACTCCGAGCGACTCGAGGATCTCCGAACCGGCGACCTGGTGTGGGACACCGTGCGGTCGATCGAGTACGTGGGCCAGGCCGAATGCTTCGACTTCCGGATGGCGAACCCAGCTCGGCCCTACGCCGTCGTCGAGGACTTCCTCGCGCACAACTGCGGCAAGAAGATCCGGGAGCTGATCGCGAAGGAGCGCGAGAAGTTCATCGAAGGCTGCGAGAGGACGGGATACGGCCCCGAGATCGGCGAGAAGTGGTTCGCCATCATCGAACCGTTCGCCGACTATGCCTTCAATCGCAGTCATGCCTTCGGTTACGGGTATGTCGCCTACCAGACGGCCTACCTGAAGGCGAACTACCCGGCCGAGTACCTGGCGGCTCTGCTGACCAGCGTCAAGGCCAGCCTGGAGAAGGCGGCGGTCTACCTGGCCGAGTGCCGGACCATGGGCATCGCGGTCGAGGTCCCCGACATCAACCGCTCGGCCTCCGACTTCACCCCCGAGGTCGAGACCGACGGCTCGGAGAGCGAGAACGAGACCGAGCAGCGGCGCATCGTGTTCGGGCTGTCCGCCGTCCGCAACGTGGGCGAGGGCCTGGTCTCCCACATCGTGGCCGAGCGCGACGCACGCGGTGCCTATGCCGACTTCTACGACTTCTGCCAGCGAGTCGACGCCTCGGTGCTCAACAAGCGCACGGTCGAGTCGCTGATCAAGGCGGGGGGCTTCGACAGCCTCGGGCATCCTCGCAAGGGTCTGCTGACGGTGTTCGAGCAGATCGTCGACCACACCCTGGCCCGCCGCCGGGAGCGCGACATGGGCATCATGAGCCTGTTCGGCGAGGTCGACGACGCCGCGGCGGGCGGCGACTTCGAGCGCACCGCCATCCCCGACCTGGAGTTCGACAAGCGCGACCGGCTGCGCTTCGAGAAGGAGATGCTGGGCCTCTACGTGAGCGACCATCCCCTGCTCGGGGCCGAGGCGGCGCTGGCCCGCCGGGCCGACGGCGCCATCGGTGCGCTGGCCGAGCAGGAGGAGGGCGCCACGGCCTGCGTCGGCGGCGTGATCACCGGCCTCCAGCGCAAGTGGACCCGCCGGGGCGACCTGATGGCCGTCTTCACCCTGGAGGACCTGGCCGACGCCATCGAGGTCATGGTGTTCCCGAAGACCATGACCGAGCACGGCCACAAGCTCAACGACGACGCCGTGGCCGTGGTGCGCGGGCGGGTCGACAAGCGCGACGACCTCCCCAAGCTGATCGCCCAGAGCATCGACCTGGTCGAGGTCTCGGGCGCCGAGGGGGGCGAACCGCTGCGGCTGCGGGTGCCGTTGCGGATGGTGTCCCCGGCCACCGTCGACCGCCTGAAGTCGGTCCTCGCGGATCATCCCGGCGAATCCCCGGTGTTCCTGCACCTCGGCGACCGGCAGGTCCTCCGCCTGCCGGACTGCTGGCGGGTCGACGCCAGCAACGGGCTCATGGGGGCCATCAGCACCGTGCTCGGGCCCGGCGCGGTCGTCACTACATGAGCACTACATGAGAAGGTGAGAGAGAGATCGACGCTACCTGTACGGCGCGCGCGTGTTCGCTCACACGAGTTGCACGAACCGTGCGAGTTGACTGGACTAGTAGGACGTTGCTGTCGCTTACGGGGGCTACGCCGAGCATGTCGATCGCGGTAGACACCAAAGATTGCACCGCGCTGAGCGATGCCGAGATGGCCGAGATGGCCGACCTGTGCGCCGAGGGGCCTCTGCCCCACGAGGTCGGCACGTTATCGAAGCAGGCCGAGGCATGGGTCCTGGTGACCCAGGCGCGCGAGAACGGGAGGCTGAAGGGCTTCGTCTTCAGCACGCTCGAACGCATCGGCGGCACACCCTGTGTGCTCGTCGGCCTGGGAGCGATCCGGCGCACCTCGAAGCGCGACAGCGTGCTGCGGGGCATCGTCCTGGACCAGATGCGTCGGGCGGTGCTCGCCTTCCCCGACGAGGACGTCCTGATCGGCGCCCGCTTCGGCGAGCCCGGCGGCTTCGAGGCCTTCCGCACCCTGGCCGACATCGTCCCCCGCTCCGACCACAAGGCCACCGGCGAGGAGCGGGCCTGGGGCTCGCGGCTGGCCCGGCGCTACGGCATCGAGAACGGCGCCTACGACCAGCGGGCCTTCATCGCCCGGGGTGACGGCAGCGGCCCGGCCGAGGTCCTCGACCACACGACGCTGCGCCCGGAGACCATCGACGGCGAGGTCGTGGCCCGGTTCGACGAGGTGCGGCCCGAGAAGGGGGACAGCCTGATCGGCTTCGGTTGGGCGATGGAGGAAGACCTCCGCAAGCTGGCCTAGGCCCCGGCTCGGCACCCGGCAACCCCGCAATCCGGCAATGGAGCTCGCCGCTGCCGTTCGGAAGCGGCGGATGGTGCGGGCCTTCGAGCGACGCAGCGTGCCCCGGGACCTGGTCGACCGGCTGGTGGACCTGGCCCGGCGGGCACCGTCGGCCGGTAACACCCAGCCATGGGCCTTCGTGCTGCTGGAGGGCTCGCAGACCGCCCGCCTGTGGGATGTGAGCCTGCCGCCCGAGCGACGCGACGAGTTCCGCTGGTCCGGGCTGTTGAACGCCCCGGTGGTCATCGTCCCGCTGGTGGCCCCGGCGTCCTATGTCGCTCGCTACGCCGAACCGGACAAGGCCGGCACCAACCTCGGCGAGTCGCCTGACGCCTGGCCCGTCCCCTACTGGTGGGTCGACGGGGGGATGGCGGTGCAGACCTTGCTGCTGGCGGCGGTCGATGCCGGCCTCGGCGCGCTGTTCTTCGGCCTGTTCGACCACGAGGCCGAGGTCCTGGAGGCGCTCGGCGTCCCCGAGGGCTGGCGGGCGCTGGGGGCGGTGGTCCTGGGCTGGCCGGCCCCCGACGAGCCCGGCCGGTCGGTCAACCGACCCCGCCCCGACCTGGCAGCCGTCGTCCACCGCGGCCGCTGGTGAGGCCGCCGGGCGTCGACCCGGGACCTATTGCCTCGGGGTGGGGAGCGGGGTGAGCTGGGCCGTGAGCGTCTCGGGGTCGGTGGCGGGGAGCTGGCAGGCGTAGTGGCGGCAGACGTAGGCCCGGCCGTCCTCGCGGCCCTCCCACAGCGGTGAGTCGTACCGCTCACCCCAGGCCAGCACCGCGTTCGGGGTGAACCGCCGCTGCACGGCCTCGACCAGGTCGGGCCGGTCGCCGGCCACGACCACCTCGTCGATGCCGTGGACGGCCAGGTCGAGCGCGTAGAGCAGGTGACCGAAGGCCGTCGGATGCTGCCCGGCCAGCGGCCCGATCAGCCGCAGGATGTCCTCGGCCCGGTCGCGGTAGCGGTCCTGCCCGGTGAGGGCAGTGAGCCGGAGCAGACCCACCGCGGCCAGGCTGTTGGCCCCCGGCGTGGCGTTGTCCATCAGATCCTTGGTCGGGGCGACCAGGCGCTCGGCGTCGGTCCCGGTCGTCAGCACTCCGCCCCGGTCGGCATCCCAGAACAGCTCCAGGAGCTCGTCGGCCACCTGCCGTGCCGCGGCGATCCAGCGGGCTTCGCCGGTCGCCTCGGCCAGGCGGACGAAGGCGTCGAGCAGCGCCCCGTAGTCGGCCGCGTAGGCGAGGTGCCGGGCGCCGGTGTCGGCCTGCCAGGACCGCAGCCAGCGGCCGTCGTTCCGCCGCAGTGCGCTGAGCAGGAACTCGCCGTTGGCCACCGCGGCCTCCCGCCAGTCCGCCCGTCCCGTCGCCGCGGCGGCCTCGGCCACCGCCCCCAGCATCAGCGCGTTCCACTCGGTGAGCACCTTGTCGTCGAGGCCGGGCCGGATCCGCTTCTCCCGGGCCTCGAACAACACGTGGCGAGCCTCCTCGATGGCGGGTGGCCGCAGGAGCTCACCACGCGCGTGGATGCGGTTGAGGATGGACCGACCGGTGTGCTCGAAGTTCCCCTCGGCCGTCACGCCGTAGTACCCGGCGACCTGCCGGGCCAGGTCGTCCTGGCCGAGAGCCGCACGGAGGTCGTCGAGCGACCAGACGTAGAACCTCCCCTCCTCGCCCTCGCTGTCGGCATCCTCGGCCGAGAAGAAGCCGCCGGACGGATGCCGCAGATCACGCAGGACGTAGCCGATGGTCTCCTCGACCACCTGGCGGTAGCGGTCGTGGCCCGTGACCTGCCAGGCGTGCAGGTAGAGGCGGGTCAGCAGCGCCTGGTCGTACAGCATCTTCTCGAAGTGCGGGACCAGCCAGACCGCGTCGACCGAGTAGCGGGCGAAGCCTCCGCCCAGGTGGTCGTAGATCCCGCCGGACGCCATCGCGTCGAGCGAGGTCTCCAGCATCTGCCGAGCCTCGGCGGCGTCGGCCGCCTCTGCACCACCGGCGGCGCCGGCCACCCAGCGGACGATCGCCTCGTGCGACATGGTCTGGGGGAACTTGGGTGCCGGGCCGAACCCGCCCCAGCGGTCGTCGTGCTGGTCGCGGAGCGAGCGGTGGACGGCCGCTACGACCTCGGGGCCGGGGAGGTCGCCTCCCGGCTGCAGCTGCGCCGCCCGCCCGAGGGCGGCGGTGAGCTCGGCGGCCTGGGACGCCAGGTCGTCCCGGCGGGTGTGCCACAGGTCCTCGATGCGCTGGCAGAGCAGGGGGAAGGAGATCATGCCGCCGCGCGGCGACTTGGGGAAGTAGGTGCCGGCGAAGAACGGCTGCCCTTCCGGTGTGAGGAACACGGTCATCGGCCAGCCGCCGTGGCCGGACAGGGCCTGGACGGCCTCCATGTAGAGCGCGTCGACGTCGGGCCGCTCCTCCCTGTCGACCTTGACGTTGACGAACACCCGGTTCATCAGCGCCGCGATCTCCGGGTCCTCGAACGACTCGTGGGCCATGACGTGGCACCAGTGGCACGACGAGTACCCCACCGACAGGAGGATCGGCCGGCCGGTCTCCCGGGCGGCCGCGAAGGCTTCGTCGCCCCAGGGGTACCAGTCGACGGGGTTGTCGGCGTGCTGGCGCAGGTACGGACTGGACTCGCTCGCCAGGCGGTTCATGCGACCCACCCTACGGAGGTGACCAGGCACGAGTGGGGTGGCTACGAGCCACCCCACTAGTTTCCGGCGCCATGGAGATCAGCCTGGAGGGGAAGGTGGCCCTGGTGACCGGCGGATCGCGGGGGATCGGGCGGGCCATCGCCCGCACCTTCGCGGCGGCGGGAGCGGCCGTGATGGTGTCGTCGCGGAAGCAGGACGCGCTGGACGCCGTGGTCGACGAGATCGTCGGGGCCGGCGGCGAGGCAGGGGCCTTCGCGGCGCATGCCGGCGATCCCGACCAGATCGCGGCCTGCGTGGCCGCCACCGTCGAACGGTGGGACCGGGTGGACGTGCTGGTCAACAACGCGGCGACCAACCCCTACATGGGCCCGGTCCTCGACATCGACCTCCCGCGCTTCGACAAGACCTGGGAGGTCAACTACCGCGGCCCCGTGGTCTGGGCCCAGGAGGTGTGGCGGGCGTCCATGCGGGACCACGGCGGGTCGGTCATCAACATGTCCTCGACCGGCGGGCTCGCGGTCGCGCCGTTCATCGGGCACTACGACGTGACGAAGGCCGCGCTCATCCACCTGACCCGCACCCTGGCTGTCGAGCTGGCGCCGAGCGTCCGGGTCAACGCCATCGCGCCCGGGCTGGTGAAGACGGACTTCGCCCGGGCCCTGTGGGAGCCCGACGATGCAGCGGCGGCCAGGCTGATGCCCCTGGGCCGGCTGGGTGAGCCCGAGGACATCGCCAACGCCGCGCTGTTCCTGGCCAGCGACCTGGCGTCCTGGATCACCGGCCACACCCTGGTGGTGGACGGCGGGTCACTGCTGCGCGGCGCCGTCCACTGACCGGCGGACCAGCTTCCCCAGCGCCGTGCGGGGCAGGGCGTCGGTCAGCGCGAGCTCGCGTGGCGCCGCCCACGGCGGCAGGGTCTGCTTCACCCAGTCGCGCAGCTCGTCGAGGCCGGGCGGCTCGGCCCGGTCGGCGGGCACCACGGCGGCCACCACGCGCTGGCCCCAGGTGGGGTCAGGGCGCCCGGAGACCAGCGCCGCCGCGACCCGGGGATGGCGGGCCAGCGCCTGCTCGACCCGGGCGGGCCAGACCTTCTCGCCGCCGGTGACGATCAGGTCGCCCATCCGGCCGTCGACCTGGAGGCGGCGGCGCACGGGGTCCCACACGCCGCCGTCGCCGGTCGGGAACCAGCCGGCGCCGTCCCTGGGGTCGGTGCCGTCCCGGTATGCCCTGAGCAGCATCGGCCCCCGGAGCTGGATCTCGTCCGCCACGATCCGGACGTCCACGCCGTCCAGCGGGTGACCGTCGTAGACCACCCCACTGCCGGTCTCGGTCATCCCGTAGGTGGCCACGGCATTGGCGGGAAGGTCGGGCGGCATCGTCGATCCCCCCAGGAGGAGCACCCGCCAGGCGGCCGGATCGACTCGGTCGAGCTGGGCCGCCACCAGCGCGACCAGGGTGCAGCCCGCGCGGGCGGCGGCCGCCAGGGCGGCAGCGCCGCCCCGGTCGGCGACCGTGAACGGCGTGCCCGTGTGCAGCGCGCGGGTGACGACGCCCAGGCCACCGACGTGGGCCAGCGGCAGGCAGGCCAGCCAGCGGTCCCGGGCCGGGTCGACGGCCAGCCGCCGGCTGGTCGCCACCGCGGACGCGGCGACCGCCCCGTGGGTCAGCACCACGGCCTTCGCCGCCCCGGTGGTGCCGCTGGTGGCGACGACCAGGGCGTCGCCCTCCTCCACCGGCTCGTCGGGCCGGGCTGCGGCCAGGACCTCGGCCCGCGCGGGACCCGGGAGCCGGGGATCGAGGGGGAGCACGGCGTCGCCGTCGTCCCAGGCCCGGCGGAGGCCGTCGACGAAGGCCTGGTCGCCCCGGGCCTCGAGGACCACCAACCGGTTCACGGGCGCGCAGGCTACCGGTGGCTGCCTGGTCGGCAGCCCACCAGGACGTTGCGTAGTGTGTCCCGGTCGTGACTGGGCAAGTAGCGAGCGCACCCAGCGGTGTCGGTCTCTGGGTCGCGGGGGCCCGTCCCCGCACGCTCCCCGCGGCCGTGGTCCCGGTGGTGGTCGGCACGGCCTGCGCCACCGGGCGGACCGACATCATCGCCTGGCGGGCGGCCGCCGCGATGGTGGTGGCCTTGGCCCTCCAGGTCGGCACCAACTACGCCAACGACTACAGCGACGGCGTGCGGGGCACCGACAGCGGCGGTCGCCGGGTCGGCCCGCTGCGGCTGGTCGGTTCGGGCCTCGTGCCCCCCCGGGCGGTGAAGCGGGCGGCGTTCGAGGCCTTCGCCGTCGCCGCCGTGGCCGGGCTGGCGCTC
>Ga0114129_10004203_pt1 | contig 20347 bp, 14 predicted proteins | sample RhiMetdeltSRZDD1_FD_80071 | JGI IMG/M metagenome (GOLD analysis project Ga0114129, IMG submission 80071) | Populus rhizosphere microbial communities from Tennessee, USA - Rhizosphere MetaG P. deltoides SRZDD1 (version 2) (version 2) | ecosystem: Host-associated > Plants > Roots > Rhizosphere >... | reverse complement strand
GGTGCGGTTGGCCAGGACGCTCCGCGCGGTGTGGGTGCCGAGGCCCAGGCCGTGCTCTCCAGTGTTCAGAACGTGAAGGACCCACCCCATAGGCTCGATGTTGGACCAACCACCATCCGACTCGTGCATGTCGAATCGCACCAAGTAGTTGTAACCGTCATAGACGGCAATACCGTTCTCTGGGGAGGTGTCCGGGTGAAACATCAGATCACCAGCCTGGGGCACCACGTGGTCCAGCGTCACGGTTTCGTCCGAACCGGCGCTGAAGTGTGTGGACCCGCGAGCGATCGACCACCCGACGGCGTCGAGATTCTCCCCCAAACATGGCAGCGGGACCCACCCCGGACAACGCCAGATGCTGACCAACAGCTTCATCTCCCCTTTCCCCGAGAAGGCCCCCTCACGATCGTCGTGAACATGGACCTGTTTCACCACAAGCTGCACTCGGGCCGACTCCAATGACTGCGCGGCTACCGGGGCCGGCGGCCCGAGTGCTGACACGAGCAGGGTGGCCGCGAGGATAAGCGCGGTGGTGAGCCGCGCCCTGGCAAGCAACGTGAGCATCATCGTTCCCCTATCTAGTGCGCCGTATCGGGCGCTCGCTCCGGTGCTTCGTCGTTGGGTCCGAGCACACGCCCCGGCCCTTCCAGGTCAGCCTACCGACGACCGATAGCTGAGTCATGTCCAGTTCTGGACATTCGGGCTGGACACGAGATGTCCAGCCCGGTGTCTGGGGCGGCGACCTGGAAATCGCCGCCCCGTCGTGTCGCGCGTCTAAGCACATGAGCATAAGTCTTCTGGTGCCCCTACTCGAAGGGAAAACCGTGCCGAACTTATGGACAAGTGCTTAGTCGTCGTCCTGGCAGCGAGCCGTGACCTTCAGCTCGTTGTTGTCTTCTTTCGACTCGGCAATCGCCTTCGTCGCGTCGGCGACCGCCAGCAGCGTGCGGTCGCCCTTCTTCAGCCGGACGTTCTCGAACTTGACTTCGCGCTCTTTGCCGGCCTCCAGGCCGTTCACCGACTCCTCGTCCGGTTCGCCGCCGTCGACTGTTAGCCGCACGGCGAACCCACCGGCCTTCTCGGACCCGCTGTTCTTGACGACGACGGCCACGTCGTTCCCGCCGTCCTTGCAGTCGTCCTTGCCGTCCGGCACCTGACCCCGAACCCGGATCGCGCTCACGGTCAGGTCGCTCAGGCCCTCGCCCCGCGGTTTGCCCTGGTTCTGGCCCTGGACCAGGATCGGACCCGGCGACGGCACTGGGGATGCGCCCGACGAGGGCGTCGGCCCGGCGTTGTCCGGCGTAGCCGGGGTCGGCGTGGGTTGAGCCGGCCCCCGATCCAAATCCTGCTGGAGCTGATTGTTGCGCTCGTTCCCCTCCGGCACCGCTCGGGCCTGATCCACGATCAGGTCGAGGCTGTGGAGACCGCTCGTGGGCAGGCTCGTGCGGAAGCAGCTCTCGTGGGGCGTACCGCCCGCCAGCCCGAGCAGATTGACCGATCCGTTGAGCGCCGGTGCCTGGTCGACGAACAGGCTCATATTGAACGGGCCGGCCGTCTCTGGCCCCTGGTTCTGAACCGCCAGGCAGACCTCTTCCAGGCCGTCGCCCGCGTCGCCGAGCAAGCGGATCGCCGTCGGACGGAGGTCCGGCAGCGAGGCGGCGAAGATCTCGTACGTCACGAGGTAGTCGCCGACAATAATGCCGCCGCAGCCGGCGCAGAGGTCGCTGTTGCCGAAACTGGGCTCCTTGAGCGGGCCGGCCGCTTCCCGCTCGTAGGTGCCGACGCCCCAGTAGTTCGACTTGTCGATGATCCGCTGGATACCACCCATGTGGTCCCCGACGACGGTGTCACGTTCGTACATCGTGACCTGGAACATGTAGCTCCGCCCGTCCTGCAGCAGGAGGCCGCCGTCCTCGGAGGCCAGCGCCCCGTCCTTGACGTCCGCGGTGATCGGCATGATGCGGTCGAACGTCCTGGCGTCACCCGAGTCGGCGCCGAAATCGCGTTTCCACTCGGCGACCAGTACCGCGGGGTCGCTGCCGGAGCCGCAGGGCGGCTGCGGCCCCGCACAGCGGAAGAAGCTCACCGTCATCGAGAGCTCCCCCGAGCCGCGCCAGGCGCCGTCGCGATCGTTGGCGACGTGGATCGTCTTGAGCATGATCTGGATCCGTGCCGCGGTGTCGTCTGCCTGGAGTTGCGCAACCGCGCCGCCCCCGGTGCGATGATCACGCACGACCGGAGGAGGCGCGCCCGGGTCCTGCACGCGCGGCTCGCGCAGCACCGGCCCCTGACCGTCCCGATGATCGCGCACCTGCGGATCGTCCGCTCGCGCCGGGGCCGGGGCCCCGAAAACGGTCACGAGCAGGATGGCCACGAGGCCGACCGGTATCCCCAGGCGACGCGCGCTCTGGAGCACGCGCCGCATCGTAGACTTGAAGCCGTTCATGGTTCGCATCCTCTTCGTCAACAGCGCCACGATGGGCGCACGTCGGAATCACTCGCAGCGGGGGACCATCCCGGCGCCCGCCACGCCACGCCGCCCCAGAGATCTCACAATCGAGCGTACGGTCGGGCTGGCGCCGGGTCATATCCAGGACTAGACATCTCGGCTAGACATCTCACGCCTGCCTCGTCGCCGTCCGTGTCGAGCCCCACGACGAACGTCGCGGCCTTGCCTGCCCCGGCGTTCTTCACCGCCACGGTGACCGTGTTCTTGCCGTCCTTGCAGTCGTCCTTGCCATCCGGCACCTGGCCGTTCACCTTGATCGTGGTGACGACCAGATCGGCCTGCCCCTGGCCCGGCGCGGGCAGCGTCACCGGCACCGATGACGACGGCGAGGACTTCGCGTCCGAACCGGTGGTCGCCGGCGCGGGCTTGTTCTCCGCCTCCGTGGGCGGCGACGTTGCCTGTTGCGGCCCGGTGTACGCCTGCTCGTACGCGTTGTTCGTCTCGTCCCACTCGTCCACGGTCTTGTACACGTCGACCACGGCTCGGAGGGTGTGCTGTCCGCTGGCCGGTAGCTCGGCCTCCACGCACAGCTCGACGCCGTTGAACGCGGCCAGCGTGCCCGCCCGGATCGTCGCACCAGGCGGCAGGGTGTTGTCCACGTAGAGGGCGGCGTCGAACGGGCCAGCATCGGCGCCGCCGACGTTCTGAATCGCGATGCACCCGAGCTTTTTGGTGCTGCCCGGCAGGTCCAGGATCCTGATGTTGGAAGCGCGCAGCTCCGGCACCGGCGTGACCCGGACCTCGTAGGTGACGATGTAGTCGCCGACGTGCACGCCGTCAGGCCGCCGGCTCCGCTCGACGTGGGTGCCGACGTCCAGCCCGTGCTCGCCGATGTCGATGCGCTGGTGCCACGATCCCATCTGCTCGGAGGCGGTGTAGCCGCCGTCAGACTCGACCATGTTGAAGATCAGCACGTAGTGCGGCCCGGCGAAGACCGGGAAGCCGAGCTTCTGGGACACGCCTGCGCCCGCCAGCACGTTGCCATCGTCGGGCAACACGCGATCCAACGTGACGGTGTCGCCGGTGTAGGCGTTGATGCGCGTGTCGAACGCCGTCAGCATCGTCCCGTGGCGGACGTGGCCGTTCTCGATCTCGCAGTGCGGGAAGGCGGCCTCGTTGCAGATCCAGAGACGGGCCGAGAAGTCCATCTCGCCCTTGCCTGAGAAGGCGCCCTCTCGATCGTCGAGGATCTGGACGCTGTTGACGACGACCTGAAGTCGGGTCACTGGATCCGGGACCGCCGCCGAGCCCGGCGCGGCGGGTGGCCCAAGCGCGGATACCAGCAGCATGGCGATGAGCGGCAGCCTTGAAAACGTGCGTCGCGCTCGCGCGAAGCGGTCGGTCCGCATGGTGAGCCTCCTGGCGCCATCCACAGTGGCGCCATCCGTGAGTGGCGGTTGGTAGGTGCGCTGTCCCGCCGGTGTCACGGCCAGGACAGCGCGAGCAGATGACGACGACGCCAGGTGCTAGTCGTCGTCCTTGCACTCAGCGGTGACAGGGCGCTCGTTGTTGTTCTCGCTCGACTCGGAGATGGCGCCCTTCGAGTCGACCGTTGCCAGGAGCGCCCGCTTCCCCTTCTTGAGCCGGAGGTCGTCCATCCGGACCTCGTGCTCCTTGCCCGCGTCGAGGCCGGGGACAGCCACGTCGGCGGCCTCGACGCCGTCCACGGTGAGGCGGACGGCGAACGCGCCGGCCGCGGTCGTGCCGCCGTTCTTGACGACGACAACCACGTCGTTGTTGCCGGGCTTGCAGTCGTCCTTGCCTCTGACGTCCCGACCGTTCATGCGGATCGCGCTGACGGTCAGGTCGGACGGCGGCGGCGAAATGGTGACCTGCTGGGTGTACTTGTTGTTCGCCTCGTTGTATTCGGTCACGGTACCCGAGAGGTCGACGACGGCCGAGAGCTCGTGTGGGCCAGACGTGGGAGCGTCAACGTCGACGCAATACTGCTCTGCCATCCCCGGAGCCAGCGCGTTCCCAACCGCCGTCCCGCCGGCCGGCGACTTGCCGTCGACCTGCAGCGTCACGGTGAACTGGCCGACCTGGCCGTTCTCGACGTTCTGGACGGCCATGCAGACGTGCTTCTTCGTGCTGCCCTGAACGTCCTCGACCTTGATGTTGACGGGGCGGAGGTCCGGCAACGGAGCACGGCGGATCTCGAAGGTAACGCTGAAGTCGCCCTGCTTGCCGTCTCGCACGCTGCGAAGGGTGTGCTCCTGGATGCCCCAGCCGTTCGCCGCGTTGATGGCCAGATTGACATCTCCCAGGATCTCATTCGCGGTGATCGCATCCGACTCCGTCATTTCGGCCGTGAACGTGTACGACCGCCCGGCGTACACGGGCATGCCGGCCTCGGGAGAAACGCCTTCCGCCATCGTGTCGCCGTCCGAGGGCAGCATGTGCATCATGATGCGGGTCTCGCCGGAGCCGAGGTCGAACTCGTCTGACATCGTGGCAAGCTTCGGGGTAAAGCGGGTTATCTCCCCATCCCCGTCGGCAAGCGACGCCGAGAAGCTCATCTCGCCGTCGCCAGGGTCGCGGTCGTCATGGACTTTGACTGACTTGACGATGATCTGGAGTCGAGCCGAGGGCTGGTCGGGCTCGGCGGCGATACCGGGTGAAGCCGACGGCCCGAGCGTCGACACGAGCAGGGTGGCCGCGAGGGCGAGCGCTGGCGCCCGCCGCGAAATGGTTCCAAGGCGTAGCATGGACGTTTCCTCTTCTGAAGCGCCGAACCCGGCGCTTGTGGATGTGAGCGAGCTGGCGGAGTCCGTGGACCCCACACCTCAGCCTAGGGACGGGTCAGAATCAGTGTCATGTCCAGTTCAGGACATCTCGCAGGACATCCTGGTAGACATGCCGACAGATGCGGCTATCACCAGCCGGGCAGGCCCGGCCGGGTCAGCCGGAGGTTGATCGTGAACGAGCCGTCGAACCAGTCGGTCTCGATCAGCCCCTCCAGCGTCGTCACGCCGTCCTTCGGCAGGTTCGGCACGGCCCGCACCAGCAGGTCGACCTCTGATGAGGTCCTGACGTAGAAGCCGGGATCGATCGTGACGATGCCGTGCCCGAAGTGCGAGCTGACGTGGTGACCCTGGCTGGTGATGCGGACGCCGTCATCGCCGGCGCTGCCGTCCCAGGTCGCGGCGAACGCCTCAGGGTTGAGCGCGGTCCAGCCGAGCTGGCTGGCGGCCACGAGCGGCAGACAGTGGTACATCCAGGGTGCGAACCAGCCCCGCTCGGCCGGCCCTGGCACCACCCGGGCCGGCTGGGTGCCGGCCCGGGCGAACAGTCGGATCCACGGTCTGGTGACGAATCCCTCGTGCCTGTCGTGGCTCGGCACGGTACGCACGTGGGACATGGCTAATTGTCGCCCTGGCAGCGCGCGGTCACCTGGCGATCGTTGTTCTCCTCGTTGGACTCGGCGACCGTCTTCTTCGAATCGACGGTGGCGGCCAGCGTGTGCTCGCCCTTCTTGAGCTTGACCTCCTCGAAGCGGACCTCACGCTCCTTGCCGGCCTCCAGGCCGTCGACGGCTTCGACGCTGACCTCGTCGCCGTCGGCGTCAAGGCGCACGGCGAACCCGCCGGCCTTGACGGTGCCGGCGTTCTTGACGACGATGGCGACGGTGTTCTTGCCATCCTTGCAGTCGCTCTTGCCGTCCGGCGCCTGGCCGTTCACCGTGATCGCGGTCACGGTCAGGTCGGCCTGCGCTTCACCCCGACCGGCCGTCGGCAGCGTTGAGGCAGCGGGGTCAAGCGGGGCTGTCGGCTTCGGAGAGCCGCCAGACTTCGGCGCCGGGACGTACGACTGCTCGAGGACGTTGTTCGCCTCGTTGTATTCGACGATGGCGTAGCCTGGATCGACGATCGCCTCCAGCTTGTGCTGGCCGGAGTCCGGCAGCTCCGTGTCTATGCACACCTGGGTGCCAGTGCCCGGCGCCATCGCCGGAACGGTCGCGCGCGCGTCGGACGGCACGCTCCCGTCGACCCTGAGCAAGACCTCGGACGGGCTGGACTGGCCGGTTTCGACGTTCTGGATGCCGACGCAGACGTGCTTCTTGGTGCTGCCTGGCAGGTCAGCGATCGTGATGCCGCCGGGGCGCAGGTCCGGCAGCGTGAGGGGGCGTACCTCGTACGTCAGCTCGAAGTCGCCCGGCTTGCCGTCGTTGCGGACACTTCGCGTCGTGAAGGTGCCGATCCCCCAGTTGTTCTCAGGGGTCATGTGGTGCCGGAAGTCGCCCATGTTCTCCGGGTTGCTCACGGCATCTCGCTCCTCCATGCCCCACCGGAGCCGATAGTTGTGGCCGGGATAGAGCGGGTACCCCGTGGCGGCCGATGCGTCGTAGTGCTGGGTCACCGTCCCGTCGACAGGAAGGGTCGTCTGTTTGAGGTCGTACGTCTCCCCAGAACCGGCCCCGAACTGCTTCCCATAGCCGTCCAGGAAGATCTCATCGTGCCCCAGGCACGGGTCGGTAACCTTGGCGCAGACGAGCGTGTACCAGAAGTCGAACTCGCCTTCGCCGGCGAACCGGCCGTCACGGTCGTCGTGGATCTTGACGCTGTGCATGATGACGTGGACCCGCGCAACCGGGGGCCCGCCCATGCGGTGATCCCGGATGACCGGGGCCTGCGCGAGTGCCGGGCCGGGGGCGCCAAGCGTCGTGGCGAGCAGCGCGGCGGCGAGGCCGAGCGAAGGTACGGCGCGGCGAGCAGCCTGGGCCGCTGCCGCGGGCTTGAACCTGAACACAATGAACCTCCGTGCGCCGCCGGTGGCGGCGCGTGCGATATACGGTGTTGACGATCGGGCGACTGGCGGTCAGTCGCCGGCGGTGCAGCCGGCCATGATGGACCGGCCGTTGTTCTCTTCGTTGGACTCGGCGACGGCCTTCTTCGGGTCCACGGTGGCGGCGAGCTGGTGCTCGCCCTTCTTGAGGCGGACGTCCTCGAAGCGGAGCTCCCGCTCCTTGCCAGCCTCGAGCTTGCCAACTGACTTCTCGATCGGATCGCCGTCGTCGACCACCAGCCGCACGCCGACGCTCTCGGCATCGGCAGCGCCGAGGTTCTTCACCACGACGGCGACGACGCTCTTGCCGTCCTTGCAGTCGCTCTTGCCGTCCGGCGCCTGGCCGTTGACCCGGATCGCGCTGACGGTCAGGTCGGCCTGAGCCTGTCCCGCCGACGCGCCGGCGTTGCTTGCGGTCGCCTGAACCGGGCTGGCGCTCGAAGTGGCGTCTGGTGTCCCAGAAGCGATCGGGCCGGGCGAGCCGGCCGGAGAGCGGACCAGGATCTGCTGGTAGACGTTGTTCGTCTCGTCCAGCTCCGGAATGACCATCTCCGCGTCGGCGGTGAGCGTCAGCTGGCGATTGCCGGTATCGGGCAGGTACAGCGTGGTGCACTGCTCACGGGTCTCGCCGGCGGCCAGCCCGAAGGCGCCGATGCTGGTGACCGGCGGCATGGCCCCGTCGATGGCGATGGTGGCCCGAAACGGCGCGGATGCCTCCGGTCCGAGGTTCTGGATGGTGAAGCAGACCTGGTCGTCCCGGTCACGGATCCCCTCGCTGTTCACCCTGAAGCCGACGGGATGAAGGTCTGACAGCGGCATGACGCGGATCTCAAAGGTGAGTGAGAAGTCGCCGCTCTTGCCGTCGGGACGCGAGCTCCGCACGGTATGCGTCCCGAGCGCCCAGCCGTTCTCGGCGTTGACCTCAGCCCGGACAAAGCCGAGGTGCTCGTTCGCCGTCAGGGAGTCCGACTCGTACATGTCGGCGACCAGCATGTACTGGCGATCGGCGAACACCGGCATGCCGCCCTCAGGCGAGGAGCCGCTCCCGAGCTGGCCGCCGGACCCCGGCATCAGCTGCTCCAAGATGACGTCGTCGCCGGACCCGGCGGAGAACTTCTTGTGAAATCCGGCGAGCGTTGGCCAGCCGATGACTGGCCCGTCGCTTACCTCGCGCAGCCCCGCGTAGAACGCCATCTCGCCGTCGCCCCAATCGCGATCGTCGTAGACATGGATCTTCTTGAGCACGACCTGGAGTCGTGAGGTCGGATGGGCCGGTGGCTGTGCGCCCACGGACGGCACGACTACAGCCGTCGAAGCGAGCAGCGTCGCCGCGAACCCGAGCGCGACCGCCCGGTATCCCGTTCGTGAGAGTCGTGCCAGGAGGCGTCTCGCGCGGTCTGGTGCGCCCCGTATGGAAGTGCTGGAGCCATTCATCGCTGGATTCCTTCTCGAGCGCCGCGTCGGTCGCTCGTCGGCATGGTCCTGGTCTTTGTTCGGGTACCTACGTCGGGCCCCACTCTCGATCGTGCCGCGCGGCCAGGCGCCGGGTCATGTCCAGGTCTAGACATCCTCGTTGGACATTTCACTGGCCTCCCCACTGTCGCCAGCCGGGTCCACAGTCATTGCCAGGCAGCGCAGTCCAGTCGGCAGTGAGGTGTGCTTCTCGATCGACGCCCAGCAGATGTCGCGATGGACCGGATGAGAAGAACCCTCACTCCCGGATCCGGGAGTGAGGGTTCGGAGTGGAGGGATCCGACGGTCAGGGTCCGCAGCCGCGTCTGTGAGACGTAGCTAGCTGTCTCCCTGGCAGCGAGCGGTCACCTGGCGATCGTTGTTCTCCTCGTTGGACTCGGCGACCGTCGTCTTCGCATCGACGGAGGCGGTCAGCTTGTGCTCGCCCTTCTTGAGCTTGACGTCCTCGAAGCGGACCTCCCGCTCCTTGCCGGCCTCCAGGCCGTCCACGGACTCCACACTCAGCTCGTCGCCGTCGGCGTCGAGTCGCACGGCGAATGCGCCGACCTTCTCGGAGCCGGCGTTCTTGACGACGACGGCGACGGTGTTCTTGCCGTCCTTGCAATCGTTTTGCCCGTCGGGCGCCTGGCCGTTGACCTTGAGCGCTGCGACGGTCAGATCGGCCTGGGCCGCGGCGGCGTTAGGAGCCGGCTTGTTGGCCGTCGTCTCCGGCTCAGACCCGGCGGAGCCCACCTGGTTCGGTGCGGTGTACGCCTGATCGTAGACGTTGTTCCTCTCGTTGTACTCGAGCACACCCTCAGACTCGTCGACCACCGCCGAGAGCTGGTGCTGACCAGTGGCCGGCAGTGCGATCTCGGCGCACAGCTCGCCTGCATCCCCCGAGGCCAGACGCCCGGCCGTGGCGCGCCCGCCGGGCGGCACGACGCCGTCGACCTTCAGGGCCACCTCGAACGAACCGGCGTCGGCCGTCTCGATGTTCTGGACCGCCGCGCAGACCAGCTTCTTCGGGTTGCCCGGCAGGTCGTAGATCTTGATGTTGACCGGCCGGAGGTCCGGCAGCGGGGCACGTCGGATCTCGTACTCCACCGAGTACTTTGCGTGCTCCGGACCGCAGCCTCCGAACAAGTCGCAGTCATTCAGAAACCCCCGTTCGGTGCGGGTGCCGAACTGGACCTGGCCATCCTTGTCCGTGATCGCGACGTTCAGGAATCCGAGTCTGTCGTCGATAGTAGGGTCTCGCTCATCCCCACGGATCGAGAGCCCGTACTGATTCCCCGGACGAAGTGGGATGCCGAACGGTGGGCTGATCGCACTATCGGTCGTCGAGTCGGTGTAGGACGGGATGACCCGATCGAACGTCTTCACCGTGCCATCCGACGCGCTGAACTCGGGGATCGCGCCCCTGAGCACATTTGTCTCGCACCCGTTCCCGGAAAACAGTGTGCAGCCAGCTCTGTAGCTGTCGACTTTGTAGCTGATGGCGATCTCGCCGTTTCCCCAGTCCCGGTCGTCGTGGATAGTGATCCGCTTGATCACCATCTGGACGCGGGCGTACGGATCACGATGGTCGCGGACGATCGGCTCCTCCGCGAGCGCTGGCGTCGACGGCGCGAGCGCGGTCGCGAGCATGGAAGCCGCGAGGGCGAGGGCGGGTGCCCTGCTCGTCAGCATCCGAAGGTTCAACATTGCATGTTCCTTTCCTGATCTCGAGCGCCGCGTCGGGCGCTCGTCTGCACGATTTCCTGGGAGGTCCGGGTGCCTGCCACGGTCACATACGAGTCAGCGTACGGACACTCCGCCGCCCGGTCATGTCCAGGAGTAGACATCTCGCCCACGAATCCCGCCTGAGAAGACGGTGGGAGCACCGAGGCGTCGTGGCCAGAAACGGAATTGGGCCGGACGCATCACGTCCAGCCCACCTCCACCTAACCAGGCTGAAGTGCCTGACTAATGGTCAGTTGTCGTCCTGGCAGCGGACGCTGACCTTCAGCTCGTTGTTCTCCTCGCTGGACTCGGTGACCGCCGTCTTCGCGTCCGCGGTGACCGTGAGCTTGTGCTCGCCCTTCGTGAGCTTGACGTCCTCGAAGCGGACCTCCCGCTCCTTGCCGGCGTCCAGACCGTCGACGGACTCCACACTCAGCTCGTTGCCGTCAGCCTGGAGCCCCACCGCGAACGCTCCGGCCTTCTCGGCCCCGGCGTTCTTGACGATCATCGTGACGGTGTTCTTGCCGTTCTTGCAATCGCTCTTGCCATCCGGCACCTGGTTGTTGACCTTGAGCGTGCTGACGGTCAGATCGGCCTGGGCCGCGGCGGTGCTCGCAACCGCCTTGGTGGTGGTCGCTTCCGGCTCAGACTTGTCGGGGCCTGCCTGCTTCGGTGCGGCGTACGCCTGCTCGAAGACGTTGTTTCGCTCGTTGTACTCGAGCACCCCGTCAGCCTCGTCGACGACCGCCGAGAGCTGGTGCTGACCAGTGGCCGGCAACGCGATCTCGGCGCACAGCTCGCCTGCAGCCTTCGAGGCCAGGCGCCCGGCCGAGGCTTGCCCGCCGGGCGGCACGACGCCGTCGACCTTCAGGGCCACCTCAAACGCGCCAGCGTCGGCCGTCTCGATGTTCTCGATCGCCGCGCACACCAGCTTCTTCTGGTTGCCCGGCAGGTCGTGGATCTTGATGGCGACCGGCCGAAGATCCGGCAGCGGGACGGGTCGGATCTCGTACTCCACCGAGTACTTCGCGTGCTCGGATCCGCAGCCTCCGAGCAGCCTGCAGAAGTTGCGGAAACCCCGCTCGGTACGGCTACCGAACTGGATCTGGCCCTCCTTGTCCGTGATCGGGGCGTTCAGGAATCCGAGGATGTCGTCGATGGCAGCATCTCGCTCGCGCCCGGCGATCGAGAGCTCATACTGATTCCCCGGACGGAGTGGGATGCCGAACGGAGGGCTGATCGCATCATCGGTCGTCGAGTCCGTGTCGGATGGGATGACCCGATCGAACACCTTCTCCGTGCCGTCCGTCGCGCTGAACTCGGGGAGCGTACCGCTGAGCAGGGTCGTCTCGCACGCTGCCCCGGAGGCCACGCAGCCCGGACGCAAGCTGTTGACTTTGAAGCTTATGGCGATCTCGCCGTTCCCCCAGTCCATGTCATCGTGGACGATGATCCGCTTGATCACCAGCTGGACGCGCGCGTACGGATCCCGATGGTCGCGTACGATCGGCCCCTGCGCGACCGCTGGCGTCGACGGCGCGAGCGCGGTCGCCAGCATGGTGGCCGCGAGGGCGAAGGCAGGCGCCCTGCGCGTGAGCTTCTGAACGTTCAACATTGCATGTTCCTTTCCTGGTCTCGGGCGCCGCGTCGGGCGCTCGTCAGCACGTCTTCCTGGGAGGTCCGGGTGCCTGCCACGAACCCCTACGAGTCAGCGTACGGACGTATCACCGCCGGGTCATGTCCAGACCTGGACATCTCGACTGGACATCCCGACCGGCAGAACGGGGCAATGAGGCGCTGCGACCAGAAAGAGCGATGGGCCGGACGTACGACGTCCAGCCCACTTAAAGCGCCGCCTCGGGCGCTCGCCGTCGAAGCAGTCAGCAGGAGTGCGACGGCGTCAACCGGCTAGCGTCCCATGAAGAAGAGCGACGCTGGCAGGCGAAAGGCTCGGCGGAGCGCACGACGAACGAGATACCTCAGAATGCCCATGGTTCCTTCCTTCCGGAGTCGCTGCGCCGCTCGCTCGCCGACCTGTTCCACCGGCGACCTCGACGTGGGTCGGCTGCAGAGCCGATGTCAGGAGTCGGGCGCGTCCAGGATCGCCACGGTGACGTTCCTGGCACCCGAGGCGCCCTCGTCGTCCTTGACGTACAGGGTGACGGTCTGCACGGTCCCGACCTGTCGGCTGCTGTACGTCAGCTCGCAGTGGTACCGCAGCTTGTCGGCGGTGCACGGCGTGGTGACCTTCCCCGGGGTCGATTCGAACCACTTCGCCGCCCGGACCTCGTGGGTGTCCCCGGACCCGTCGACGATGGCCCCGTCGATCTTGACCAGCACCTGCGTGGCCGACACGCGCGACGACGTCACCGTGGTCGGCTGAGGCAGGCTCGGGGCAACGTTTTTGACGGTGAAGGGCAAGAACTCGGTATCGGACGCCATCCCGCCGGTGTTGTCGTTCGCCCCGTCCGGAAGGTCGTGGTCGAAGAGCACTACCTTCATTGGCTGCACCGGGAAGTTGTCGGCGTAGGTGTGGCTCACCTGGAACGTCGACTGGCCGGACGGGAGCTGGATCTTCTGCTTGAACTCCTGCGACGCCTCAGTGTCGCCGCCGTGCCAGTAGACGATCAGGGTGTGGCGCTGATTCGGGTCGGGATCATTGAACGCCCCGGTCAGCGTCACGGTCTCCCCCTCGTTGAGGACGGTCTTGCTCAGAGCGAGGTTCGTGAAGGCCGGCGCGGAGTTGGTGGTGCCGATCACGGACGCCGTCGAGGCAGCCATGAGCAGTGCGCCGAGCGCCAGAGGCCAGCTTCTCGTTCGTCCGAGGATCGTCGGCAGGCGCCGGGCTCGCTCGACCGTGGATAGGATCGTCGTCTTGTAGCTCATCGGTGTCGTTCCTCTGAATGAGCGCCGTCCGAGACGCGCTCGTCGGTACGGCTTCGTGCGCCCCACTACGGGGCCGCCATGAATCAGCGTACGGACGCACTGTCGCCCGGTCATGTCCAATCCTGGACATCTCGTCTACCAGCACGGTGAGGTAGCGAGGCGCCGTGATTAACGAGGGAGAAAGGCCGGACACAGTGCGTCCAGCCCTTCTCCACACCAACAGGGAAGATGCGCGGCGCTGGCGGTCAGTTGTCGTCCTTGCAGCGGACGGTCACCTTCAGCTCGTTGTTCTCCTCGTTGGACTCGGAGACCGCCTTCTTCGAGTCCACGGCGGCGGTGAGCTGGTGCTCCCCCTTCTTGAGCCGGACGTCCTCGAAACGGAGCTCGCGCTCCTTGCCAGCCTCCAGGCCGTTCACGGACTCCACACCCAGCTCGTCGCCATCCGCGTCGAGGCGCACCGCGAACGCGCCGGCCTTCTCGGCCCCGGGGTTCTTGACCGTGACGGCCACAGTGTTCTTGCCGTCCTTGCAGTCGTCCTTGCCAACAGGGACCTGGCCGTTCACCTTGACCGTGCTGACAATCAGGTCAGCCTGGCCAGCACCCGCCGACGCGTTTGGAGCCGGCGAGGCCGCCGCGACCACCGGTGGCTGGGCGGCCTGACTCCCGGGGCCAGTACCGTTGGCGACGTTGATGACGATCGGGCCGGGCGAGGGGATGGGCGCCGGGCCGCTATTGGTGATTGTGAAGTCCTTCGAGACGTGGTTCTTGGTCTCGTCGAACTCGATCACGGCCTCTGGCTCGTCGACGATGGTCGAGAGCCGATGGACGCCGGTCGGAAGGTCGGCCTCGATGCAGACGGGGCTCCCTGAGTCGGCGATCAGGCCGGTCGTGTTGTACCGGCCGCCCGGGGGTGTGACGCCGTCGACTCGGAGGGCGACCTCGAACGGACCGGAGTCGGCGGTGCCGACGTTCCAGACGCCCATGCAGACGTTCTTACGGGTGCTGCCGGGGACGTCGAAGATCTCGATCCGGCCATCGGGCCACAGGTCCGGCAGTGGAGCAGGGCGGATCTCGTACTCAACCGAGAACGCTCCCGAGACACCCGGGGGGCAGAAGTCTGGAGCGATCGGCGTATTCGCGCAACGGCCACGGCTCCGTTCGGTGTTCACACCGAACCGGAGCGGACCGGTCTTGTCGCGGATGTCGGCCTGAAGCATCCCCAGGTTGTCGTCCGCAGCGGCGTCGTCTTCGGTACCGATCACGTCGAATCCGAGCCACTCGAACTGGTGCTTCGGGATGCCAATCCCCGGGCCGATCGAGCTGTCGGCGAACGTGTCGCCCTCGGCGGGAAGGACCCGGTCGAGCTGCTTGACCGCGCCGTCGTTCGCGCTGAACTGGGGGATGCTGCCCTCGGCCAGAATCCGCCCGCACGTTCCACCGTACGGCTCGCAGTAGTTCTCGTTGGCCCGGACGCGGAGCTTCAGCTTGATCTCGCCGGCGCCCCAGTCCATGTCGTCGTGAATGGTGACCTTCCGGATCACCACCTCGACTCGCGCGTTCGGGTCGCGGTGGTCGCGAATGATCGGCTCGGCGGCCAGCGGCAAGGCGATCGGCCCCAATGCCGAGGCCGCGAGCGTCGAGGTGAGAGCGAGCGTCGTCAGGAGACGCGGCATGCGTCGAACGGAGTGCATGATCGTAGGTCCTTCTCCTGGTGGGCGGCTCGCGGCGAAGTCCGCCGCGAGCCGTGGCTGCCGAGCGCCTCAGTTCCGGTCTCGGCAGGTAGAGGTGACCGCGTGCGCGCCGTCGCCTCTACGGGTCAGCCTACAAACGCTCCACGACCCGGTCATGTCCAGACCTGGACATCTCGATAGGGAATCCCGATCGCGCGGGTCGTGGAGCGGCGATGCGCGTTACGAGATCGTCACGGACGTCGTGTAGACGCCCTGGGCGCCGTCGTCGTCCCAGGCGTCCAGGAAGATGTCGTACGTCCCGGCCGGCAGGGACGAGCCGTAGGTGTGCTCGCACGTGAATCGGCGGTTCGTCTTGTCCAAGCGGCACGGCTTCGGCGCGGGCGAGGTCGGGTCGTACCAGGTGGCGCTGACGGTCACCGAGTCGCTGGTGCCGGGATCGACGACGGCGCCCTGCACGACGACGTTGCGCTTCCCCTGGACCTTCACACTGACGCTGTTGTGGGGGATAGTCGGCGCCACGTTGTTGACGGTGATCGGGACGAACTCCACATCCTGGCCGGCCCCTTCGGCGTTGTCGTTCGGCGCTCCCGGCTTCGTCTGCCGATCGTAAAGCGTGACCTGGACCTTCGATCCCGAGCTGCCGGCGACCGAGTCCTTGAACACGTGCGGCACCTGAATCGAGGTCTGCCCGGGCGGGATCTGGATCACCTGGGTCTCTCGCTCGTTCAGGGGCTCGTCAGCCCACTTCACCCGCAGCGTGTGGTAATCGCCGGAGTTGGCATCGGTGAACGACAGCGTCAGGACTGACGTCTGGCCTTCGTTCAGCACCGCCGGGGACATCGTCGCGCTGACGATCGTCGGCGGGCTGTTCGTCGTCGCCAGCACGGTCGCGGTTGAGGCGGCCAACAGCAGTGTGCCCAGTGCCAGCGGCCGGCGTCCGAGTCGGACGAGGCTTGCCGGCAGGCTCCCGGCTCGGTCCCGTGCTTGGTGAAACGTCGATCTGACCGTGCTCATTATCGTGCCTCCTCAGATGAATCGTGCCGGGCCGCCGCGAGCATTGCGTCACGCGACGGGACGCCGCGCATGCCGTCGACGTCGTCGCTCTGGTCCTGCGCGACGTCGCCGCGCCAGACGTAGAACAGGTAGGTGGCCGCGTACTCGACGTCCCGCTCGGCGTTGACGGTGGCCTGGTCACACCCCTCCGTCGGCGCGATGCCGCCGACCGTCTCCAGCCGCTGGATGTACGTGACGGGGGTGAAGACGCCGGTGCCCGCGTTCGACTTCGTCTGAAGCAGAAGCCAGGGAATCGCGTCACGGTCCGGCGCGTTGGCGCGCTCGACGACCATCCCGACGACCTTGCTGCCGTCGTTGCCCTCCCAGGTCGGGCCGGCGAAGTGCTTCCCGATCATTTCGCCGCGCTCGTTCCAGAGCTCGGCGATGGGCTCCTTGAACGTCCACTCGAACATGTTGGGATCGTCGGCCTTCGCCTTACAGGCGTAAACCTGGACGCCGGACGCGTACGACTTGAGCTGCAAGACGTTGTGCTGGGGCGACCGCAGGTTCTCCGGAAACGGCGTCGGGCCGGACTGCGCCCAGGCGACCGGGGCCGCCGTCAGCGCCAGCACGGCCAGGCTCGAGCGTATGATGGTTCTCCACATCTCAACTGGTCCTCCTCCGATTACACGGCAGATCTCAGGTGGATCGATCGGAGACGCGGCTCCCGAGCCGCGTCGGCAGGTCTGCCCGGCCCGTCGCCGAGGTCGTCCGGACGGGCAGCGCCTCTTTCACACCGTACGGCTCGCCGAAGGTGGAGTCATGTCCAGTCATGGACATCTCGGCTGGACATATCGCCGGCCCTCGTCCGTGCCCCGGCCCGTGCGGCCCCTCCCGATCGTCTGGCCGCCCGGCCCGGCCATCTCCGGCAAAAGCAAAAGCCCCCTCCCTCGAACCGCGAGGGAGGGGGCCAGGGGAGAGTGGTAGTGTTCTACTGCGCGGCGCCGTAGTAATAGGCGTACGTCGCCGTGTACCCGACCTCGCGTTCGGTGCCCGCGCGTGCCTGGTCGCAGCCATCCGTGGGCGCCACGCCGCCGGCCGTGTCCAGCCGCTGGACGTAGGTCACGGTGCTGAACGCCCCTGCGCCGGGGTTGGACTTCGCCTTGAGCAGCAGCCAGGGGATCGAGTCCGGGTCCGGGGCGTTGGCCCGCTCCACGACCTCGGCCACGACGGTGCTGCCGTCGTTCCCTTCCCAGGTGGGGCCGCCGTAGTGCTTCCCTACCTTCTCGCCACGCTCGTTCCAGAGCTCCGCGATCGGCCCCTTGAACGACCACTCGAACGTGCTCGGGTCTTCCGCCCGTGCCTTGCAGACGTAGACCTGCACGCCGGTCGCCTGCGTCTTCAAGAGCTGCACGTTCTGCTGGGGCACCTTGAGGTTGTCAGGTATGGCCGGCGAGCCGGCCTGAACCGCCACGACCGATGCCGCGGCCAGGGCTATCAGCGCCAGATACGCTGATGCGACACGTCTCCACATCATTACAAAGATTCCTTCCCCAAGAGCAGGGAGTGCGTCAAACGACTCCCGTCGAAACTGTCAGTCGGCGGCGCTGCCCCAACGCAGTGCCGGGTACGGTTCAGGGGCAACTCCTACCTCAGACGGTACGCCTCGCCGGACGCGGCGTCATGTCCCGTCCTGGACATTCGCGGTAGACATCTCGTCGGCCGCGGCGGGTCGACGACCCGTCTCGCCTGGGACGTGCCCCAGTGGAGATAGCAGCGGCCCGGCATCTCTGCCGGGCCGCTGCTGCTGATTCCCTTGAGCGGGGCGCCGGACGTGGGTCAGGCAGACGCCGGCCGGGTCAGCCCGTGCTCGATCGCCCAGGTTGCGATCTGGACCCGCGAGTCGAGCACGAGCCGGGCCAGGATGTGCTTGACGTGGTTGGCCGCCGTCCCCTCGGTGATGACCAGCTCGTTGGCGATCTGGCGGTTCGTCATCCCCCGGGCGACCAGCGCCGCCACCTCCTGCTCGCGCTGGGTCAGCTCGGTGACGGCACGCCAGGGCAGGTCCGGCTCCCGCCGCTCCGCTCCGGCCGAGAGTGAACGGCCTGACACCACGCCGTTCGGGACCGTGCAGGTCGATGGCGTGCAACCGGGGCTCGATCCGTTCGGGCCGGCGCCGTGAGACGCTGGCCGGTCGACGACCGACGTGGCGCCGCCGGCAACCCGACCTCTGGCGGCCGGCGCGGCGATGGCCTGGACCTCGGGGGCGGCGGGAGCGGTGACCGGGGCCGCCGAAGCCACCGCCTCGCACGTCGAGCCATCGGCGGCGGCGAGGTCCGAAGCCGGTACATCAGACGACAGCGCGTACTCGACCGCGTCGTCGAGCGACATTACCTGGCCGGCCGCCTGCACCGCCGCCACGTCGTCCGGGCTCATCGCCTCGTAGGCCGGCGCCAGCCACTGCTCGACCATCACGTGCCAGGCCGGTGAGCGGTGCAGCCCCGCCACGTCGTTCAGACCGGTCGCGGCCGAGGCCAGGCGCAGTGCGCGCGTCGGCTGGCCCTCGACCACCGCCATGCCCGCCAACGCTACCAGGACCATCGCGATCCGCTCACGGTCGCCGATCCGGCGGGCCATCTCCAGGCTTCCGCGCAGCAGGGCACGGGCCTGTGCGAGGTCGCCCTCCAGGAACGCGACCTCGCCGAGGTCGTCCAGGGCCGCCACGATCCCCCACTCGTCGCCGAGCACCTTGTAGGCCGCCAGCGCCGCCTCGTACAGTGCCCGCGCTGCCGTCAGGTCGCCCTCGTAGAACGCCGCGACGCCCAGCTCATGATCGATCTGCCCCAGCCAGTACCGGTCGCCCAGCGCCGCGAAGACCTGGCGCGACTCCTCGAACCGGCGCCGGGCCGCCTCGTACTCGCCACGCACGCGGGCCACGTGCCCGATCGAGAACAGCGCGATCGCCTCACCACGCCGGTCCCCCAGCTCCCGGCTCGCGGTCAAGGCCTCCTGATAGCGGGACTCGGCCGCGGCCGAGTCATCCTGGCGCATGTCCAGACGCCCGACCGTGAACAGCGCTTTGGTCCGGGCACTCAAGCTTGACGCCGAGGTCGCCTGGGCCTGGGGCAACGCCAACAACTCGGTCAACGTGCCTCTGGTCTCCCGGTACGGACCACGCACCAGCCAGAATCGAGCCAGCGCCCCCGACAGTCGCAGGCCGGTCTCGGCATCGCCACGATCCACGCACCACGCCAGCACGGCGCGGAGGTTTTCGCGCTCGCGCTCCAGGCAGTCCAGCCACAGCTCGGACTGGGAGCCGCTGAGGCGCGGCTCGGCCTGCTCCGCGAACGCCAGGTACCAGGAACAGTGCCGCTCGCGGAGCGCTGTCTCTTCGCCGGCGTCGCGCAGCTTCTCGACGGCGTACTCTCGCAAGAACTCCAGGAAGCCGTAGCGCACCTCGTCGTCGGGGCCCTCGCTGGTGAACACCAGCGACTTCGCAACCAGGCCGGAGAGCAGATCCAGGATCTCGTCCGGCTCCACGCCGTCACCCGCGCAGACCGACTCGGCAGCCTCCAGCGTCCAGCCGCCAGAGAACACGGCGAGCCGCCGCAGCACCGTCCGCTCCTGCTCGTCCAGCAGGTCGTGACTCCAGTCGATCAGCGCCCGCAACGTCCGGTACCGTGGCAGCGCCGTCCGGCTCCCGCCTGACAGCAGGCGGAACCGATCGTCCAGCCGCGCCTCGATCTGGTCCGGGCTGAGCACCGCGACTCTCGCTGCCGCCAGCTCGATCGCGAGCGGGATCCCGTCAAGGCGCTGGCAGATCTTCTCGATCGCCGAGACGTTGCGGGCCGTCAGCGCGAACGCCGGCACGGCGGCCTGCGCCCGCTCGACGAACAGCTGGACGGCCTCGGAAGGGGCGCTACGCTCGATCATCCCCAGGGCAGACGGCGCCCAGGCATCCAGCTCACGCGGCTCGGCAGTGCCAGCGCTCGTCGTCACCAGATTGTCCCAGCAGGACGCCAGCGAGAGCGAAGGGACGGAGAACGTCGTCTCGCCCGCGATGCCGAGCGCCTGCCGGCTGGTCGCCAGGATCGTCAGGTCCGGGCAGGCCCGCAGCAGGACGTCGGCGATCGAGGCGCACGCCTCGATCAGGTGCTCGCAGTTGTCCAGCACCAGCAGCAACCGCTCGCCGCGCAGGGCGGCGGCGACGGACGCGGTCAGCGACCGATCCGACTCCTCGCGGACGTCCAGCACGGACGCGATTGACCGCGGCACCAGGTCAGGATCGGTCAGCGCCCCCAGGTCC